>Ga0137435_1000247_pt1:0-15000 | contig 18805 bp, 11 predicted proteins | sample EasRivERMGT100_2_FD_104904 | JGI IMG/M metagenome (GOLD analysis project Ga0137435, IMG submission 104904) | Soil microbial communities from meander-bound floodplain in the East River, Colorado, USA - East River MetaG ERMGT100_2 | ecosystem: Environmental > Terrestrial > Soil >... | reverse complement strand
ATGATGTTGCTCGCCGTTATCACGTTGATCGTGCCGGGAGCGTTTGAGGGATCGTTCGCCGACGCGCAATTCAATCCGCAGGTCCTGAGCCTGAACACGGCGTTAGCGGTCCTGCTCCTGGTCACCTATGGTCTCTACCTGCTGTTCATGCTGAAAACGCACCCGCAGCTCTTCAAGAGCGCCGAGGGAGCGAAGGCCGAACACCATGAAGGACCGGCCTGGGGACTGCCGCGCGCCATCGGGAGTCTGGTGGGCGCGTCCGTGCTCGCGGCGTGGATGAGTGAAATCCTCGTGGGAGCGGCGGAGGGCACCGGGAAAGCGCTCGGCATGTCGCAGGCATTCATCGGCCTGGTGCTGGTGGCGGTCGTGGGCGGGGCGGCGGAGAGTCTGTCGGCCATCGTCGCGGGTCGCAAGAACAAGATGGATCTGTCGATCGGCATCGCCCTGGGGAGCTCCATCCAGATCGCCCTGTTCGTCGCGCCCGTGCTGGTCCTGCTGAGCTGGCTGATCGCGCCCCAGCCGCTCACGCTCGCGTTCGAGCGCGCCCAGCTGGGCGCGCTCCTGCTCACCGTGCTGATTGGAACCGTGGTCGCGGGCGACGGACGCTCGAACTGGTACCGGGGCGTCCAGCTGATCGTCGTCTATATCGCGATCGCGCTGCTGGCGTACTTCGTGCCGGAGGCCGGCTGACCGTCTCGCGCGGGGAAAGCCGGCGCGTGCTCGAGCCGGGCGAGCGCATTGCGGAGGTGCTCTTTGGCCTGATCATGGTGCTCAGCTTCACCGGCTCGCTCAGTGTGGCGGACGCTGGGCGCGATGATGTGCGCACGATGTTGATCGGGGCCCTCGGGTGCAATATCGCCTGGGGCATCATCGACGGAATCCTGTATCTCATGGATTGCCTGAGCGAACGGGGACGCGACATTCGCGCGTTGCGGGCCGCGCGCAACGCCCCAGCCCCGGAGGAGGCGCATCGCGTCATTGCCGAAGCGCTGCCCCCCATGGTGGCAGCCGCGCTTGGCCCCGCAGAGTATGAGCTGGTGCGCCAGAAACTGCTGCGCGTACCTGAGCCGCCGTCGCGCCCCTGGTTGTCCAAGGCCAATTGGCTGGGCGGACTCGCGGTGTTCCTGTGGGTCTTCGTCACCACGTTCCCGGTCGCGATCCCTTTCATCTTCATGCACGACGTCGGGCAGGCGATGCGCGTCTCGAACGGCATCGCGGTAGGGCTGCTCGTTGTCGCCGGCTACGCGTTTGGGCGCATCACCGACTATCACCCCTGGTTGACCGGCCTCGCGATGGTCCTGCTGGGCGGCGCGCTGGTCGCGGTCACCATCGCTCTGGGAGGCTAACTGAACCGTGAGGAGCTCTGAGATGGCGCACATCACTGGCGTCGCTACCGATCAGTCGCGACTGCTGCGGATGCTTCTCGCCGGGGCTGCCTTCGTCATCATCGTAGCGGGCCTGAAGGCCGCGGCTCCGATCGTCAATGTGGTGCTGCTTGCCCTGCTCATCGCACAGAGCCTGTCGCCGCTTCCCATGTGGTTGATGAAGAAGGGGGCGAAACCCGGCTCGAGTGTGTTCCTCTCCCTCCTGCTTGTGATTCTTGGCGGGCTGCTGCTCGTCGCGCTGTTCAGCTTGTCGACCGCGCGCCTCGCCGATCGATTGCCGGCGTATCAAGCGCGGTTCACGGCGCTGCGGGACAACGTGATGACGCTTCTCACCGGCCGGGGCGTCGACGTGTCACAGATTACGGCGTTCCAGCCGCTCGATCCCAATCAGATCCTCGCCAAGGCTCGCGTCCTCCTCGGGAACCTGGCCTCGGCGCTCGGCACGTCGATCCTGATCATCCTGATCGCGGCGGTGGTCCTCTATGAGGTGACCCAGGTCCGCGTGCGGGCGGCCAAGAGCGGGGAACGGCCGGGGACGCTGGCTGCTCGCTTCGACGAGATCACAGGTCAGTCGCGCCAATACATCGCCCTCACCGGCTTGGCCGGCTTGATTCAGGCGGCCGCCAATTTCGTCATTCTGGTGGCGGCGGGCGTGGATGCTCCCCTGACGTGGGCCGTATTGTTTTTCTTCCTCAATTTCATTCCCGGCGTCGGCTTCGCCATGGCACTGGTTCCCCCTGCCGTGCTCGCGCTCCTCGAGCATGGCTGGGAGCGGGCGCTCGTCGTGGTCGTGGGGTATTGGGTGGTCAACCTGATCGGCGACAACGTCATCAAGCCGCGCTTCTTCGTGAAGGGGCTCGAGCTTTCGTTCACGACGCTCGTCTTTGCGGTGGTGTTCTGGAGCTGGGTGCTGGGCCCGGCAGGGGCGATCCTCGCCGTGCCACTCGCGCTGTCCCTGAAGCGCATGGCCGCGGTGATCCCGGGCGCTCCGAATCCACTGCCCGCTTAAGTCAAAATCCCGAAGAGCAGCTTTACGGCCTCCCCCAGGGGCATCATCGTGAGCCCCAGGGGAGCGATCGGAGCCAGCGTGGACGCGACGACCTGGATCACCGCCTGTCGCGTTATGGGGGTGGTCCGCATGGTATTCACGACGGTGTACACGTTGGCCAGGTCCGCCAGGGACTGGATGTCTCCGGATCCCAGGAGTGGTTCTCCAGCCTTGTCTGTGCGTACCCATTTGTCGTCGAACTGCTGCGAGTAGCGTCCCGCCAGCGGCCCATAGTCACGCTCGCCTTGGCGTCGCACCCGCGCGAGCTGCGGACTGAACACCAGGAACGGGCTGAGAAAGAGAATCAACATCCACCCGGCGACAGCGATAATGGCGATCTTGAAATCGAGGAGCGCGGCGTGGTGCAGAAAAATGCGGCTGGCGATCCATGCGGAGACGAACGCGCCATGCGCGAATGCCAGCGGGGCAAACGCCGCCGTCGCCCCGCCGAGGAATCCGAGTCCACCGATCCGGTCGGGGTGCGTGGGGACGAGGCGCAAATCGATGCGTGATACCTGCCAGAGGAAACGCGCCCAGATGAACAGACGGTAGTACCATCGGAGCATCAGGAACTGCGTGAGGGGGAGGCTGAAGTAAACGTACCAGACGCCGGCGGGGGACAGCTTCCCCTCGGTCGTGGCGAACCAGGTCGCCACGTCCGGTGTCGCATGCTGGCTCCGCGCCCACTGGAGCCCCACCCCGTAGACGAAAACGATGATCGCCACCTCGGCCAGGACAGAGTTGCGCAGGCGGATGGTCGAGGCGAGGGCGGCCTCAAATCGCGGCCGCGCGTCCTCGGGGATGAGCCCGCGCTGCCGGAACTGGCTCGCGACGAATCGCAGTCGCTGGTGCACGATGAGCTCGGCGCCGATGAGCAGCGGAATCACCAGGAGGAAACGCGCGTGCGCCTCGATATCATGCAGAAAGGGGACAGCGACGGTCGTCCCCAGCGCCGTGCCCTGCAGGAGGCAGAGGACCAGAAGCGGGAGCCAGCTCAGCGTCACCACCAGCAGCAGTCGTTGCCGCCCCAGCTCGAGCGCGTCGCCGGAGAGATGCGCTTTTCGGAAGAGCTGGAACAGCGGACCGCCGAGAACGACCGAGAACTCCTCAGAGTCCCCGGCTCCCGACAACCGGTCTACAACCGCGTTGTCTCGCTGTCTGATCTCCACGTCACACCGCCTGGCTCATGGTTTGGAACACACCGCCACGATCGCGAACGAAGGCGTCGTCATGCATCAGAGAACTGGATGACGACTTTGATGTCGTCCTCGCGACGGGCCAGCGCCTGCGCAAAGCTCTCCGGCCGTTCCCTTCGTGTGATGAGGCGCGCGAGCCAGGCGCGGTCCGTCCGGGCGAGCGCCGCCGCGGCCTTGTACCAATGCCGCCTGTTGGCGTTGACCGTTCCCAGGACGACGATGTTCTGGAGCACCAGCTCCGCCGCGACGTCGGCAGTGTTGAATCCGGATGCGGGGCCGCCGCTCCCGACACCCGTAAGGCACACGACACCACCGGCGCCAATCGCCTGGAGCGCATCCCTGATGAGCTGGCCTGCGCCGGTGCACTCGATGACCACATCCGGCTCCACGCCGACATCGGCGATCGTGCCCGAGTGGTAGGTCGCACCCAGGGCGCGCACCAGCTCGGGCTTGGGTCCCGACTCCGCCCGGTCCAGCACGTGCACCTCCAAACCGTGCTGGCGTCCCAGGAGCGCGGCGAGTAGACCGATCGGCCCTGCGCCGGTCACGAGCGCGATCTGCGGCTCCCAGTAAGCCCGCTGCCCAACGCGGGCAACCTGCTCCCAGGCCTTGGCCACCACGGTCGCGGGCTCGAGCAGCACTCCCAGGAGGCCGAGGGAGGGATCCACCCGCGTCGCGTACTCGGGCTCGATGCGCCACCGCGCCGACATGTAGCCGTCGAGTTGCTTGATCCCGCGCTCGGTATACTGGCCGTTGCGGCACATGTCCCATTCACCGACGGCGCAATTGGAGCAGGGTACCGGATCGGGGCGGCGCACAATCCCCGCCACGAGGTCCCCCTTCTTGAGCATGGCGCTCTGGCCCGGGTCGAGCACACGGCCAAGCGACTCATGGCCCAGTACCAGCCGCGTATTGCCGGGCGGGGCCCAACCATACTTCCCCTCGACCATTTCCACGTCGGTGCCGCAGACGCCGACGGCGATCGCTTCGACGAGCACGGAGCCATCGCGCAGCGGCGGCTCGGGGACTTCCTCCAGCCGCGCGCTGTCCGGCCGCTTGGGTTGGATAGTGATGGCTTTCATGTGTGCTGGCTCATGGCCTTGAAGATGCCGCTCCGATCGCGATCGAAGTAGTACACCTTCGCGACCTCGATGCGACTCGCCAGGAAGCTGAACGCCAGGCTCGCGGCGACCGTACCGAGGAACGGACCGACCCAGTAGATCCACCATCCGTCGAAGTTTCCGGAGATGATGGCCGGACCGAGCGTGCGAGCCGGATTTGTGCTGGTGCCGGAAATGGACGCTTCCAGCGGCACCATGATCGCGTAGAGAAACGGAATCATAAACGGGGTGAACCGGCGGAGCTTGCGCACACTCAAGAACACACACAGGCTGGCGACGAGGCCGAAGGTCGTGATGACCTCGCCCAGCAGGACGGTCCATGTGGAATAGCCTTGGCCCGGCACGGTGGCGGCGAAACTGATGCTCCGCCCCATGTCTCCCCAGGCGAGCAGCGGCACGCAACCAAGCGTCGCGCCACCCAGTTGCGCCACTGCGTATCCGAATGCCACTCGGGGCTTGAGCTTCCCAAAAAGCAGGAATCCCAGCGTCACGGCCGGGTTGATATGGGCCCCGCTCACTGCGCCGACCGGGGAGAGCGCGATCGCCGCGCCGATCGATCCGAACAGGAACCCGTTAATCACTCGTCGCATCGCGACGCTGGGCACCAGTGCCGCGATCGGGTTCCCGGCGCCGAACATCAAAATTACCAGCGACAGGCCGCCGAGCAGCAGCACGCCAGTGCCGATCATTTCGGAGAGGAATATCTGCCAGGGCAGGTAGGTCACCGCCGGAACGGTCGGGCGCGCCTCCGCCGCGTGGGCCGTGCCCCCCGATTCCGTCATGACCACGGCCCCATGCCGCTAGGAAGCTTTCAACTCGAAGACATGGTATCGCCAGGACGGCAAGTCCAAGTAGAGTCCACGGGCCTGCAGGTCGTTGCCTTCGCGCTCGTAGGTCGCGGTCCCCATCAGGTCCTGCAGTCGCCATTGGCGACCCGCCAGATCGGTGAACGGCAGGCGGAGGTAACATTGGCTCTGGTTCGGGGCATAGTTCACCGCGACCACGAGCCGCTCTCCGTTGGAGCCCTGCCACGCAAAGGCCACGAAGCCATCCGAGGTCCCGTTGCCCTCCCAGGCGGGGGCACTCTCGACCAGATGCCACGGGCCGATGCGCACGACCGAGCGGCGCAGCACCTCGAGGAGCCGTTCGTAGAACCGGCCCAGGTCCTTGTCCACCGCTTCGTCCGGAGCGCGGCCGAGGTGCGGGGAGATGCGCTTGGTGCGCCCTTCGAACTGTCCCTGATGGAAAAAGCGCAGCCCCGGCGAGAGGAAGGTGATGACCGCCGCTGCTTCGTGCACATCGCGGGCGAACGCCGCGGCGGCGCGCGGCTCGTCGTGATTCTCGAGAAAGCGCGCGAGCCGGCTCTGGTAGTCGAGTCCCGCCCGGAAGTGGTCCCGCACCGGCCCGGCGTGACCCTGGTGGAGACGGTCGTAGAGCCGCTTGTCGTAGGTGTAGTCGAATCCCTGCTGCTGCAGGGTCCACTCCAGGTCCCAATAGACTTCGGCCATGAAACGGAACCCCGGGACGCGGTCCCGGACCTGCTTGGTCGCTCGTGGCCAGAACGACGCAGCCCGCGTGCCCCAGGTCCGCTGGAACACATCCGGCAGCACCAGCATCGCCATGTCGCAGCGAACGCCGTCGCACTGTCCGGCGATCTTCAACAGCTCTCCGATCATCGCTTCCTGCGTGGCGGTGTTACCGTAGTTGAGCTGGAGCGTGTCCGGCCAGCCGGGGAAGTACGGATCCCGTCCGTGAGCCAGCAGGAGGTCGCCTGCGGCTCGCTTGACCCAGATGTAGTTCTTCGGGGACTTGGTGAGGTCAAGCTCGCTGCCGGCGATGTAGTACTCGGGGTGCGCGTTGACCCAGGGATGGTCGAGGGCGGTGTGGTTCGGCACGAAGTCGAGCATCAGCCGCAGGCCGCGTTTCCGCAGGCGCTCGCGCAGCCGCGCCAGCGCGGGATCTCCGCCCAGGCTGGAATGCACCGTGTAGCCGGTGATCGCAAACCCGGAGCCCGGGATGTCGTCATCGGTCAGATCCGGCAACGTGTGCTGGAATTCCGCGCGCCACTCCGGGTTGGTGCGCGACACCTGCCGCCCCGCCGCGCCCGTCTGCCACACGCTCAGGAACCAGACCCAGTCGAACCCAAGAGCGCGCAGGCGATCCAGGTCCGCGTCGGGGATGTCGTCGAGCGTCGCGCGACGCCGGAGTCCACGTGACAGCTCGGTCAACCAGACGCGGGTGTTGACCTGGTACAGGGATGGGTGAGCGGGTGGAGTTATGGCACAACCGCCGGCGTGTCATCGACCAGCAAGGCGGCGCGGTGACGCGCGGCGGCCTCCTGGAGTTCGGTGATGTGATCCTTCAGGATGAACCGCCGCTGCTGATAGCGAATCCCAACCCGGAGCCGGCCGGCCCGCGCGGCCAGTCTGTCCAGCGCGGCGACGATATCGTCGACACGTTCGTCGGGCCGCAATGCTGCCAACTCCGATTCCAGGAGCTTCAGCTCACCGTAGAGCCGGAAGATCCTGCGCTCCGTCATATTCGCCAGGACGGTGGGAAGAAAGTGCGCCACGGGGAACACGATGACAAACAGCGGGATGAGGACGATCAACAGTCGCTCCACCGGACCCGCCAACCAGAACGGCAGGTAGGAGTAGATGAACGGTCGGCCCGACCGATAGAACGCCTCGGCCTGCTTACTCAATGGCAGGTCGATCGCCTCGGGGGCGGGGAACCGCCCGGGACGGTGAAATACGTCGGGCCCGCCGTGGATCTCGGCGGCCGCTTCGAGCAGCAGGTACTGTAGCGCCGGGTGAAGATCCTTGCGTACAACGAGGCTTGCCGCGACGGCCAGCATCGGCACGTCGGTGGGCGGGATGTTGCGGGCCAAGTCCGCAACGCCGGTAGGCAGCACGACCTTGTACAGGTATGGGGACCTGGCCACGTAGGCGTCGGCACGGGGAAAACCCTCGAGCCTGACGTCTTTGGCTGCCAGGAGTCTGCGCATCGCCGGCGACTCCACGGCGGTGAGCATTGCGACTCCATCGACCTCGCCTCGCAGCAGCGCATCGGCGCCCCGCTCCGGCGGGAGCTCGACCAGGCGGACGCTCTTCTCGTCGAGCCCGTTAAGGGCCATCAACTGGCGTGTCAGGAATTCCCCGCCGCTCCCGGCAGGCTCCACGGCGATCCGCGTCCCCACGAGCCGCTGGGCCGTATTGCCCTGCGACGTGCGCCAATCGCCCCGGAGGAAGAGCCACAGCGGCTCGATCGTCACGGTGCCGAGCGTGGCCAAACCTGGTGATTGCTCCCCGCTCGCGAGCCCGCCTTCGACGAATCCGACCACGATGCCCGAACGGGCGTCCCTGAGGCGCGCCAGGTTCGTCGCGCCGCCCTCCGTCGCAGCCAGCTCGACATGGACACCCGAACGCGCGAGGATCTCGCGGTAGCGGACGCCGAACTCGCTGTAGGCGCTTCCGTCCGGTCCCGTGGCCATGACGATCGTGCGCGGGGGGAAAGGATTCCCGAGCGCTAGCGCGAGGCCCACCAGCCCGGCGAGCCCCACGAGAACGGCGAGGACTACTCGCCGCCAGGACCGACTGGGCGAAGGCGGCTCTTTCAACCAGCCCGCTGCACCACCCCGGTGCGGCGGGTCCCTTTCTTGGGCGCCGGCGTCGTCTCGCGGACCGCCGCGCTCTTGCCGAGTTCGAGGGCCTGCTCCGGCGTTGTGGTCGCGAACAGATGCATGATCCGGGCGATGATTCCGGTCCAGCCGGTCTGATGGCTGGCGCCGATCCCCGCACCGCTGTCGCCGTGGAAGTACTCGTAGAACAGGAGGTAATCGCGCCACTGCGGATCCGCCTGGAACTTCTCGACGTCGCCGTACACCGGCCTCCGACCCTTCTTGTCGCGCAAGAAGATGTTCGACAGCCGACGGCCGAGGTCCTCGGCCACCTGGTACAGGGTCATCATCCGCCCGGAGCCGGTGGGGCACTCGATCTGGAAGTCGTCGCCGTAGTAGAGGTAGTACTGGAGCAGAGCCCGGACGATCAGGCCGTTGACGGGCATCCAGATCGGCCCCCGCCAGTTAGAGTTCCCGCCGAACATGCCACTGTCGGATTCGCCGGGGAGGTAAGGCACTCGATACTCCTGGTTCCCGACCTGGAATACGAAAGGATGGTCTGCGTGGTACCGGGAGATCGAGCGGATGCCGTACGGGCTCAGGAACTCCTTCTCGTCCAGCATCCTCGTGAGCACCCGGCGCAGCTTCTCCTCGTTCAGGCCGGCACTCATCCGACGATTGCCCTTCCCGGGTGTGACCGGATCGTGAATGAAGGCCCGCAATTCCGGACGAGCGAGCAGGAAGCGGCGCACCTTGTCCAGGGACCCGGGCGTTTTGGCAATGAGCTCGCCTTCGAACACGGTGACAGCGCACAGCGGGAGCAACCCGACCATGGAACGAACCTTGAGCCGCTGCGCCTGCCCGTCGGGCAGCCGCAGCACGTCGTAGAAGAACCCGTCCTCCTCGTCCCACATCCCGGTGTCTCCCCCGGCATGCACCATCGAGGACGTGATCCACAACACGTGCTCGAGGAACTTCTCCGCGAGCGCCACGTATGCCGGCCGCGTGAGCGCCAGCTCCACGGCGATCTCGAGCATGTTCTGGCAGAACAACGCCATCCATGCCGTCCCATCGGCTTGGTCCAGGTACCCGCCGGTGGGCAGCGGCGCGCTGCGGTCAAAGACTCCGATGTTGTCCAATCCCAGGAAGCCCCCCTCGAACACGTTGCTGCCGGTGCGGTCCTTGCGGTTCACCCACCAGGTGAAGTTGAACAGCAGCTTTTGGAAACACCGTTCCAGCCAGTCGAGGTCGCCCTGGCCCCGCTGGGCCTTCTCGAGGCGATAGGTGAACATCGTGGCCCAGGCATGCACCGGCGGGTTGACGTCGCCGAAGTTCCACTCGTAAGCGGGGAGCTGGCCATTGGGGTGCAGGTAGGTCGATTGCAGCATCAGGTCCAGCTGCTGCTTCCCGAATTCCGGGTCCACTAACGTCAGCGCCAGGGTGTGGAAGGCCAGGTCCCACGCGGCATACCACGGGTATTCCCATTTGTCCGGCATCGAGATGATGTCGGCGTTGAACATGTGATGCCAGTGCTCGTTGCGGGGCGCGTGCCCCGGCCGGAACGGTCCGGCGCCGCGCTCGGCGAGCCAGCGGTCCACGTCGTAGTAGTAGAACTGCTTGGACCAGATCATCCCGGCCAGCGCCTGGCGCATCACGTTGGCGGCATCGGCATTGAGCGCGGCCGGGATGACGGACGCATAGAATGCGTCCGCCTCCTTCCGCCTGTTCGCCATCACGGCGGCGAATTCGGGTCCGAGGGCCGCGTCCTTCCCCCCGGACGGCGCCGCGTCACTCAGGCGCAACCGCACGGTGGCGGAGGCCCCCGCCGCTACGGTGAGTTGATACTGCACCGCGGCCTTGGTTCCGGTCTGCGCGGGGTTCACGGCCTCGCGGCGGCCGTTCACGATGCAGTTATGGATCCCGTCCTTGACGTGCGGCGTCCGGTTTGGCACATGGACCAGCCGCTCGGTGTTGGTCTCGTTCTCAGTGAACAGGAACGCCGTCGCGCCCTCGGCGCGGAGGTAGCGCTCGCCCAGGTCGGGATGAGAGGCGCCGATGACGCCGGGAGCGGCCTGGCGCAGCACGGGCCGGGCGACCTGCTCGCCCCAGGACCACGTGTTGCGGAACCACAGGGTGGGCAGCAGCTGGAGCGCCGCCGCTTCCGGCCCGCGGTTGTGCACCGTGATCTCGACGAGGATGTCCTCCGGCCCCGCCTTGGCGTACTCGACGAACACGTCGAAATAGCGGTTCTCGTCGAACACGCCGGTATCGAGCAACTCGTATTCCGGCTCGTCGCGACGCCGCCCGCGATTCGTGCGGACCAGCTCGTCGTAGGGGTAGGCGCGCTGCGGGTACTTGTAGAGGTACTTGAGGTACGAGTGGGTCGGGGTCGCGTCGAGGTAGAAGTAGTACTCCTTCACATCCTCGCCGTGGTTGCCCTCACTGTTCGTCAGGCCGAAGAGCCGCTCCTTCAGGATCGGATCGTTGCCGTTCCAGAGCGAGAGGGCGAAACAGAGCAACTGGTGGTCGTCGCTGATGCCGGCGAGCCCGTCTTCACCCCAGCGGTAGGCCCGCGAGCGCGCGTCATCGTGGCTGAAGGAGTTCCAGGCGTCGCCCGACTCGCTGTAATCCTCGCGCACCGTGCCCCATTGGCGCTCGCTGAGGTAGGGTCCCCACTTCTTCCAGGGGTGCTTCGGGTCTCTTGCCTCGTCGAGGCGATCCTGTTCCGCGTTCATACCGGCCTCCATCCTGCATTGTCCGTGACTTTTGCCATCCTGCATGAGCTCCACACCGTCACCCGGCATGGGCACGACGCGAATGGGAGCGATCGCGTCACTGCGGGCAATTCTCGCCGCAATGCACAAAGGGGGGGTATTGCACCTTAGTGAGCAGGAGTGTGAAGAAACGCCCCGAAGAGTGTGAGACTTCGCGGGCGAAGAGACTCTGCCGATGGCGCTGGAGGCAACGACATCTTCCAGGCTGGTTCGCTCATCGTGCCCGGTGGGCGCCCAGGCAGACCGCGAGCAGTCCCGCGCTCACCTCCCTCATCACCTTGCGCATTTCGGGATACGGCGGATGAAACGGTGTGGATGCGTGGCTCCGGCCCCACTCCACGGTCAGCGGAATGATTCTCCCCTTCTTGGGATCGACGAAATGACGGCTGTAGGCGTAATCGTCCGTCGCGCCCGCGGTCGGATACAGGCCGACGCTCGGCTTCACCTGGTACTTGCGTCCCCGCACCAACCGGATCGCCGCCGACATCCGGCGCGCGATGTCCAGCGCCGCCTTCCGGTCTTGCGGCGGGAAGTATTCGCGATACACGTCGTCGTTCAGCCGGCCCCGTTTGCCATCGTACGCGCGGTTCCGGAAGTTCATGCGCGGCTCCTTCGACTGATTCTCATCGCTGCCCCAGCTGTGCAGAATGGCTTCGCCGTAGCTGTGCAAATCGACCATGTAGCGAATGTTGGGGAAGCGGTCCAGCAGCCAGATCACGTTGCGGGTCTCCGGCTCGGAGGCTTCGCGCGGGCCGATATAAGACTCGTAGTCTCCGGGATTGCGGGAGCTGTCGACCGTGCCCGGAGCGAAGTAGCGCTGGAACCGCCACAGGAACGGAAAATTTCGATTGACGTCCACGCCGATGGATCTCGTGCCGTGGCCGCGTGGGGCGGGGCGCCGGTTCTTTCGCCACATTGCCGAGCGCTCCATGCTGAAATGCCGGCCGTCGGGATTCACCTGAGGGAGCACGACGATGTCCATCGTGTCCACGAGCCGGCGTACCTGCGCCGCTGTGACGACCCGGCGGCCGAGCTTGAAGCCGTGCCGGTCCCGGTACGCCCGGAGCAGCCGGATGGCGAAGTAGACGAGAATATCGGGACCGCCCCACTCGCGTCCGTGCACGCCGCCGAGGAAGCAGACGGCTGGTCTTGACTTACCGGTGCCCGCGCCAATGCGGAACGCATGGACGCGACGCTTTTCCCAGGTGAGGTGGGGCAGGGGGATGCGCTCGAAGTATCCGGAGTGATTCTTCGCGCCCAGCACCATGGCCTGCTCGACTTCGTCGGTAGTGAGGTACCCGCCGCCCCACACGACGTCGCCGTAGCGTCCTTGCGTGACGCGCCGTGCGACGGCCTTGCGGCCTTCCTTTTGGCGCGAGCGGTCGTGCGCATCGATCTTCTCGAGCCGAGTGACCCCGTATCCCTTCCGCTTCAGCCACTCGATCTTGTCGCCGGGCACGTAGCCGTCGACCACGGCGCCGCGCTTGTCCTCGCGAAACCCCGTGACGACGATGCGCAGCTTGGGGCCGAGTGCCGCGAGGTGACGCCGATCGCGCCCGGTGATCGCTACGTGGTAGATCGCCATGGTCTCATGGGTCTCTCACCAGGCGGAACCCAAGATGATTGGTCCCGGTGCTGACCTCGCCCTTGCCGCGGGTGCCCACCATGTAGCGCGAGCAGTACTGATCGGTGCAGAGGAACGATCCGCCGCGCTGTGCTCGCTTGGGCTCGCCCGGCTCGTTGGGATCGAACGAGGAACTGGGTCCCGTTGGATTGCGCGCGACCCCCTCGCCCTGAGCGAGCTGCGTGTAGTAGTCGGGCCGATACCAGTCGCTCACCCATTCCCAGACGTTGCCGGCGACGTCATAGAGCCCGTACCCGTTTGGCGGGTACTGCGCCACAGGGCCGACGCCGACAAACGCGTCCGCTCCGGTGTCGCGGTTGGGGAAATTGCCCTGATGAGTGTTCGCCATCCACTTCACGTCGGGCGGGAAGTCATCACCCCATGGGAAGCGCTTACCCGTCAGCCCGCCGCGCGCGGCGAACTCCCACTCGGCTTCGGTTGGGAGGCGTTTCCCAGCCCAGGTTGCGTAGGCGACCGCGTCTTCGTAAGCGACGTGTGTGACTGGATACTGCCCTTTCGCGGCGATCGAGCTCGCAGGACCGAGAGGATGACGCCAGTTCGCGCCGCGCACATACGCCCACCACTGAAAGTGATCGTCGAGCGGGACGGCGTGGTCAGGCGGTGTGAAAACCACGGAGCCGGCCACCAGGTTCTCGGGTGGAGCCCCCGGGAAGTCCTCGGCGCGCGGCGTCCGTTCAGCGACCGTGACATACCCGGTCGCTCGAACGAACGCCGCGAACTGCGCATTCGTGACTTCGGTCTTGTCCATCCAGAAGCCGTCCACGGAGACGCGATGGATGGGGCGCGAGTCCCGCGTGGCCTGCATGCCGATCGTGTCGCTCATTTCTCTGGGGTCCTGCGCGCCCATCGAAAACTCACCCCCCGGGATCCACACCATGCCGTCTGGGATGGGCCCGGGGGTGGCCCGGTGATTCTCGATGGTTGGTTCGAACAGCGATGTGCGATGTGTGCCCGCGGCGGGCATCGTGCGGAATGCGATCCAACCCGTTGCGGCGAGCGCAGCCAGCGACACGAGGGCGACCGGCACCCAGAGATAGCGGCGACGGCGGGAGGATCTTTCTTCCGTTACCGCAGTCATTTTGCAGTCGGTGACGGTTGCAGCCGGATCGTCACGCTGTCGATGGTCGCCGTAAAGGCAAACGGCATCTGCGCCTGATATGCCTCGTCCGCCGGTGAGCCGGAGTCGATGCCGACATCGAGGGCCCCGCCGAGCCCGAGGGAGAGGCCGTGGGTTGCTGCCATCCGCGCCTCGCCGACCTTCTGATTATTGACGAACAGCGACAGCGTCGCGCTGCGCCCCATTCCTCCGCCCTCATACGCGAACTCGCCGCGCAGGACGACGTGCCCGCGAGGCAGTGCCTTGGTGGAGGTGACCCGTGTGGTCGTTCGGCCGAGGAAGTTGCCGGCGAACACCGCCTTTCCGTTCCGCACGTAGAGTGTGAAGCCGCCGTCGAGTGCGCCCATGGCCCAGACGACGCCATTTACGGCGCCCGCTGGGATCTGGAGATCCGCCGTCACCGTCCAGGACTTGTTCAGCAGATTTGGTGCGCTGCCCGCGGGGAGCGCCACGACGCCAGGGTAGTAAGTGAAAGTCGTGCGCCCCGCCGTCACGCTGGGTCGACCCTGGAGCTCTGCATTCAGCCGCTCGACCTTGCGGTTGTCGAGCGGCAGCACCTGATACCGTGCCGCCTCGGCCCACCACAGGTCCTGCAGCTCTTGGAGCTTGCGCGGGTTGCTCGCCGCCAAGTCGTGCGCCTGGCTGAAGTCTTTCTCGAGATCGTAGAGTTCCCAGTGTATCGTGTCCGCGTCGATCGGGGCGGGCGACGCGTCCCACGGGATTCCAGCGCGCGCCGCGGCCCACCACCCGTCGCTATAGATCGCGCGGTTGACGAACATCTCGAAATACTGGGTCCGGTGGCGCCCGACCGCTTGCGCCGAGTCGAACGTGTACACCAGGGAGACACCCTCGATCGGTTTCTGCGCGACGCCATTCAGCTCTGTTGGCGCGTCGATCCCGACGGCCTCATAGATCGTCGGGGTGATGTCGATCGCGTGAGCGAACTGAGAACGAATGCCGCCACGGTCCCGAATTCTCTTGGGCCAGCTTACCACGAGGGGGTTTCGGACACCGCCCAGGTGCGACGCGATCTGTTTGGTCCACTGGAAGGGCGTGTTCATTGCCCAGGCCCAGCCGGCAGGGAAGTGATTGAAG
>Ga0137435_1000243_pt1 | contig 18948 bp, 19 predicted proteins | sample EasRivERMGT100_2_FD_104904 | JGI IMG/M metagenome (GOLD analysis project Ga0137435, IMG submission 104904) | Soil microbial communities from meander-bound floodplain in the East River, Colorado, USA - East River MetaG ERMGT100_2 | ecosystem: Environmental > Terrestrial > Soil > Floodplain ... | reverse complement strand
GTCTGCTCCCGCAGCTCAGTGCGCGACGCCGCCGGTATCACGCGACCGACGATTCCCTGCGCGTTGTCCACCAGCACCCCAGTCGGATTGCCTGCAGAGTCCCGGATGAATCGTCCACCGCTGGGATCGGGTGTCGCCGCCGTGACCTGCGCGAGCTCGAGGGCTTTCGCGTTCACGAGCGCCGCGTGTCCGTCGACGCGGGTCAGATAGACGGGATTGTTCGGAACGGCGCGTGACAGCGCGTCGTGGGTAGGAAAGCGTGTATCGGCCCAATCGTTCTGATCCCACCCACGCCCGCGAATCCATTCGCCGGGGCGGGCCGTCTTTGCACGTTCCACCACCCGCGAGACGACCTCCTCGTAGGCGCGCGTCCCGACCAGGTCGACCGTACGCAGCGCGAGCCCGAGATTGAGGAGGTGCGCATGCGCATCCACCATCCCAGTGATCACCGTCTTCCCGGTGAGGTCGAGCCGTTCAGTGCGCGGACCCGCGAGGGCGAGCGCGCCGCGGTTGCTCCCCACGAACGCGATGCGGCCGCCTCTGACGGCGAGTGCCTCGGCGACGGGGCGGTTCACGTCAGACGTGTAGACGCGGGCGTTGAGGACGACCATGTCCGCCTGCTGCAGGGCCAACACCAGAAGCAGCATCATGTCTTGAGTCTCGGAAGGTTGGTGTCGATTTCGTGCGTCTTGTGAAATGGCAGCCGCGGCGCCCGAATGGGAACGAGGTGTGCGATGGAATTGGCATAAAACTCGAGCAGCGGCCTGCCGTTGGGCAACACCACCAGCGTGTCGCCATCCGCAACGACCAGCCGGCGCATCCGCAGCATGCGCCAGGCGCGGTCCCAGATTTCCGCGATCCGGGCACCGCCGCGCACGACCTTGCCGTTGACCTCCAGCAGCCGATCGCGCAGCTGGTCCATGCGCTCGAGCAGCGCGTCCCTGGTGATTGCGGTCTGCCCAAAGGACAGCAGCGCCGCGGCCGCGAGCGGCACCGGGGTGACGGGAACGATCGCGCCGATGCGCGCGAGCATGTTGCGCGCGAGATGCTCGAGCTCCGGCAGACGCCGTTCCTTGGGAGAGGTCAGGACGCCGTCCGGCGCGGTGCGGAGCCATTCGCGCAGCGAGAGCGGCGTCCCGAAGTTGACCGCCACGCGGCCGTAGCGTTTCAACCGGCCGGTGAGTAGGCGCATCGTGTTGCTCGCGAGATAGGACACGACGGTCCCGAGCTGCGACAGACGGCCGGGCCGGTCCCGCTCGTCGATAAGCTCGCGGATGAGCGAGCGGTCCTCCAGCACGCGATCGTAGTTGAGTGCGACGGGCACAAACCAGATGTCGCGGCCGAACGCGGGATCGGCCAGCGTGCGGCAGATGTAGTCGAGGAGCCCCAACTTCGGCGGCCGGAGCTTTCCGTCCCGCGACAGTCCGCCCTCCGGGAAGATCCCCTGGGTCACGCCGTTGCGCGTGATGAGCTGGATGTAGCGCTCCAGGACTGTGTGGTACAGCGGCTCGCGGAAGCGGCGCCGGATGAAGTAGGCTCCGAAGTTCTTGAACACATACTCGAGCGGCCAGGCGCGCGCCCACTCACCGACGGCGTAGCTCACGTGCACGCCCCGGGCGAGCACGTACGCCACGACGACATAATCGGCGTTGGACCGGTGATTCATAAGGTACACGACCACGTCGTGTTTCGGGATGTGTTCCAGAGCGTGCTCGTCCTGATAATCCACGCTCACCTTGTACAGCAGATTGACCAGGACCTTTGCGACGTTGTAGCCGACTTTGTAGTACGACAGGACGTTGAAGTGCGGGATGATTTCGTCGAGGTATTTGCGGACCTGGCGGCGCACCATCTTCTCGGTGAGCCCGTGCTCGGCCATGTGCGCCTGAACGGCGGCCGTGATCACGGGATCGTCTGCGAGCGCCCGGCGCGCTAGCCGCGGCTCCTGCTTCTTATAACGGCTTAGCCGAGCGCGGAACTCGTGAATGAGCCCCCCTCCTTCTTGAGCTGCGCGTAGCCCATCCCTTTCAGTCTGGCGATGCGCATGCTCATCGGAGGGTGTGTCGCGAGGCGGTCGGCGAGCCACCCCTCGCGGTTCGTGAGCCGGCGCCCCAGGGGATCAACGATGCAGAGGTGAGCGGCCCCGCGCTTGATCGCCGCGGTCGGCGTCGCGGCGGCTTCGAGCTTCTCGAGCGCGCTCGCGAGCGCCAGCGGATTGCGCGTGAACTGCGCGCTCATGGCGTCCGCGAGATACTCGCGGCGCCGGCTCACCGCCAGGCTCAGGAGCTGCGTGACGAGCGGGGCAAAGATCCACGAGATCACCCACAGCGCGAGCAGGATCGCGAGCAGCGGTCCGGCGTTCTTCGATTTGCTCCGCCCCCCCCCGCCCCCCCCGCCCCCCCCGCTCCCGTGTACGGGGAAGGATCCGACGCGCATCATGCGGCCCACGCCGTCGCGCACGAGCAGGATCGCCCCCACGAGCGCCGCCAGCGTCGTCATCAGGCGCACGTCGAGATTCTTCACATGGCCGAGCTCATGACCGATCACTGCCTGGAGCTCGTCACGCGTGCAGAGCCGCAGTAGCCCGCGCGTCACCGCCACGTGCGAGTCGCTGGGATCGTGACCCGTCGCAAAGGCGTTGGGGTCGTCATCCGGGATGATCCAGATGCGCGGCCGCGCCACGCCGGCCGCGATCGCCATTTCGTCCACGACGTTGGCGAACTGCCGCTCGCTGTCGGTCTGGGGCGTCACCAGCTCCTGCGCGCCGGTCGCCCACAGCACCTTCTCGGGACCGGTCTTGTAGATGTACCGCGCCAGCATGATCGCCGCCCCGGTGACCACGATGCCGAGCCACGGGAATGGGTGGGCGCCCTCGAGCGCCCAGATGATGTCGGCGCCGAATCCCAGCCAGGCGAAGAACAGCACGAAGCCAATCACCAGCCAGGTCGTGCGCCGGCGATTGGCTTCCTGCTGCTGAAAGAGATTACCGTCTGGAGAGGTCAACCTGCGGCACCGCGCGTTCGGCCTGATCCTCGATCTCCCACAGATCGGTCGGCGACGCCTTCGCGAGGCCGGCGACGAGGGTTGTGGGGAATTGCTGCTGCTTGGTGTTGTACTGCGTCGCCGTGTCGTTGTAGAGCTGGCGCGCGAACGCGATGCGGTTCTCCGTGGAGCTGAGCTCTTCCTGCAGCTGGCCGATGTTGCCGGTGGCCTTGAGCTGCGGGTAGCGCTCGACCGTGACCAGCAGGCGCGCCAGCGCGCCTGAGAGCGCGTTCTCCGCCTGGCTGATCTGCTTCATCGCCTCGGGGCCCGAGGCGTTGACCTTCACCGCCTGGTTGCGCGCCTGGATCACGGCCTCGAGGGTGGAGCGCTCGAAATCCATCGCACCCTTCACGGCGTTGACGAGATTCGGGATCAGATCGTGCCGGCGCTTGAGCTGCACGTCGATCTGCTTGAACGCGTTGACGGTCTGGTTCTTCAGCGAAATGAGCCCGTTGTACGCGCCGACGATCCATAACCCGGCGATCACCACGACTACGAGCAGCACCCACATGTTTGTCGTCTCCCGTTGATGTAGGGGCGCGGCATCCCGCGCCCGTACTGATGTATTACGAGCTGTGCGGCAGGAGTTTCGCGATCGCCTGACGAATCGTCTCCGCCAGGCCGTGGGCGTCGGAGCCGAGGCGGGCGAGCGGGTGGTCGGCGTCGACGTGCAGCTCGACCCCGCGCGTCACCGGGATGCGGCGCCAGGTCGTCGGGCCGGTCGTCTCCTTGTCGGCGTCGCGGGTGAGCCAGGCCGTGAGCGCACGCCCGGACCGGCCGCGGGGCATGCCGTCCGCGCCCTTGAGCGGCAACCGGTCGGGCGGCAGGAGCGAGGCGCCCAGGACCTGTGCGCACCGGCGCTCGAGCACGTCGCCCGTCTGGTCATGCATGTCCTTGGTGATCGCGGCGAGCGTGACGCCTTCCATCTGCTTCAGCTTGATGGCGAGCAGTTGGAGAAAGTGGCGATAGGAGTACGTGGCTGCCGTGCCCCGGCCTTCGGGCGGGCTGACCAGCCCCCGGGTTACGTAGAACCGGATCGTGCGCTCGCTCGGCGCGGCCCGCGCGGCGGCATTGATCGGCGTGACGGCCGAGGCGTCGAGCACAGCTCCTACCACCACCGAGAGGTCCCGCAGGTTCCAGGGCGCGAGGTTGCGATACTCGCGCAACACATGCAACGGATCGGTGTGCGCGGCGCCGGTCGTCACGCGTCCATCGCGTCCGACGCGCGGTTGCTCTGCAAGACAAGCGCGACCCAGTCCGCGACCTGCTGCAGGTTGAACGGCTTGCGGAGGACGACGCACCGGTGATGCTCGAGCCAGGTGCGCACTTCTTCGGCTTCGGCGTCGCCAGTCATGATCGCGATCCGTCCATCCAGCCGCGGCCAGCGATGAATGATCGCCAGATACAGCGCGAGTCCGGACATCGTGGGCAGGTGGATGTCGAGCAGCAGCGCGTCGGCCTCCTCGGAGTTGAGGAGCTCGTAGGCTGTTTCCGCCGTCCCGGCGCTGAGCACCCGGTAGCCGTTGCGCTCGAGGAACCGCTCGAGCACGCGGCGCAGGCCCGCTTCATCATCGACGAGCAGGACCGTCGGCCGGTTGCGCGGAGGCGACGTCATCACGAGGCGGTCGCCGCGTTGGAGCGCGCCGGTGTCAGGAATTTCTGCACGATGCGCGCCGTGGCTTCATCCGCGGTCAACGACAGCCGCATTTCGCCCGCGGTCAGACCGAGGTACTTCTTGGCGTGCTGCTGGAGCGTCTTGGCCTGCGCATACCCGAGGCGCTTGGCGACATCTTCGATGGTAAAGCCGGGATCCCGCAGCAGGCGGTGCGCGTAGAGCACGCGCGCGGCCGCAAGAATCTCCCGCGGGCTCCGCAGCCCCGCGCGCGCGAACCAGCGCGCGCACGTGCCCCGATCGACGCGGGCGCGGGCGGCGAATTGCTGGATCGTCTGCACTTCTCCGGGCATGCGGAGCGCGTCCTCGAGCACCCAGCGGAGCTCGCTGGGGAGCGGCGTCAGGGCAGCGCTGAGCTGGTGGAATAGCTGCTGGGACGCCGCGTGGGTCGCTTCGGCGGAGAGCACGTCGCGCAGGTGGTCGGGATGATCTTCGGTTCGACTCAGGACGACCTGCGTGATGCCGCATTTGCCCATCGCGAGCAGGACGGGAGCGAGCTCGGGGGTGAGCATCGGGGTGTAGAGAATCAGCGGCAGCGATGGGAACAGCACGCGCAAGCGCTCGACTTCCTGTCCCCGCGACCCGCCGAGCATAGGATCGACGACGGCAATCTCGACGGGCCGGCCGCGAATCGCTTCGAGCGCGATGTCCCACGTGGGCGCTCGCGCCAGCACGAAACCCGGCGCGACGGCGCTGCGCAGTCGCTGGTACTGGATGTCTGAAACAGCCGCAAGGACCAGCATTTCCCTACACGTCCTCCGCGCGAACCCGGGAGTGCCGCAAAATCGCCCTACGATGCCGCAAAAACGCCCTAAACGAACGCAACGAACGGGGTCAAGTTGCTTGAGTTGACGAGTCCCCATCCAACTCGATCGCCGGAGGTTTCATGGCCCGCCGCATCCGTTTCGCCTTGGCACTGTTCCTCGTTTCGTTTGCCCTGACCGCCGCCGCCTGTAGCGACGCGTCCGGCCCGAGCGAAACGGCGTGTGACAACAGCAACCCCGTCACCTGTAAATAGACTAGGTACCCAACGCCGCCAACGAGGCGGACACTTCTCGGAGCGATTCGCTAGGGGGCGTGGGCGCAGGTGCGGCGCTCTCGACTTGTTCGAGGGCGCCGCACTCTTTCAACCCATCCAGAATCGGCTCGATTCGGAACACGAGCTCGTGGAGCCCGTGCGCCGTGGCGATCTCCAGTGCTTGGCGCAGCTCACTGTCTGCCCGGCGAACGTTCCCGAAGCGCGCGAAGCCGACACCCGCTTTCATCCGGAAATCGGCACGAATGTTGGGTGGTGCTTCCGCAAGATGGTCGAGGCAACGCTCGCGCCAGCGCTCGAAGCCGACACGATCTCGCCGGTACGACGCGCAGTGCATGAGCTCGATCATGGCGTTCTGCAGGTTGTCCCCACCCCGCTCGCGACGCACGACCTCCGCTAAAGCCCGCTCGGCCTCCGCCACGTGTCCCAATCGGAGCAACACGATGCCGAGGTCGTTCAACGCGCGCAGCTGCAAAGCCTCTTCCTCGTAGAGCTCATACGCATGCCACAACCGTGGAGCGCCTTCTTGCGGCCGGCCCCGGAGGTTCAACAGGTTGCCAAGCCCGTGCTCCGCCTCGGCTTGGACCCGCCGGTAGGGCGTGTCCGCGCTTTCAGCGAGGATGGCCCGCCAACTCCGTTCCGCGTCTTCCAGGTTGCCCCGGAAGTACGTGACGTTCGTTCGACCAATGCGGCTGAACAGAACCGCTTTGTGATTGTCAGCCGCGGCGGCGATCCTTCCCGCTTCCGCATATGCGGCATCAGCAGGGTCGAAGCTCGCCTGGAGACGGCGGACGCGGCCCAGCCGCATCCATGCACTGATCCGGTCGGCCGTCGCCAGTCGCCGACCGCCGACGCTGATCATCGTGTGCAAGACGTCTTCCGCTTCTTCGAAGTGCGATTCCTGCTCGAGGAATAGCGCGTAGGCGAACAATGCTGGAGCGACGAGAGTGATGTCGCCGACGCCATGAGCTTGACCGGCGGCCCGGACGAGGCCGCTGAGGTGGGACGCTTCAGTGCCTTCGCCGGCCAGCTCGGCGCAATAACGCTCGGTCGCCGCCCACTGATAGCGAAACACGTCGGGCGTCGGTGGCTCTCGATCGGGCGACAAGAGATCGACGAAGCGCAGGGTGAGAAATGCGCCCTGACCCAGGCGGACTTCTGGTGATGTTGCCGGTTCGTCAGCCACCCGCTGCAGAAAAACCGCGTGGGGTAGGCCGGCGGACCGGATCAAGGTCTTGTCGGTCATCAGGCTCCGCAATTGCAGCACACGTGCCGAGCGGCAAGATCAATTCGAGCACCAACATAGCGCAGGCCGCTGCGGTGCGTTAGACGGCAAATGGCGCGTTTTCGGGCTTTTCACCGTGGTTTTTCGATGCCGCGCCCATGTAGGGAAGCGCCTATAAACGCCCCATGCGCAAGCGCTTCGATGTAGGGTTTACCGTACTCGAGCTGATGGTGGTGATCTGCATCGCCGGACTGCTCGCGTCCCTCTGGCTGCCTCGTGCTGCCCGCTCGATGGACTGGATCACCACGCAGCGGGCACTTCGCGACATCACGACCGCGCTTGCAGTTGCGCGTCAGGGCGCCGTTCTGCAAGGGACGCGGGCTCGCCTGACGATCCACGCCGACACACTGCGAATCGATCGACTCGAGACAACCGGCTGGCAGCCGTGGTGGCGCGGGCCAGGACCCGCAAGCCATGGCGTTCTGTTACAAGTCTCGAACCCAATTGTCGTGTTCGGTCCTAACGGGATGGGATGGGGGGCGTCTAACACGACGATCATCGTCAGCCGCGGGTCTCAAGCCGAAACGATCACCGTCTCGCGAGTGGGCCGAGTGAAGCTCTGGTAGATGCAACCGTTCAGCGCGTTGAGGCATCTAATCGTATGAAACTTGGATGCGCTGATGTGCGTAGCAGAAAAGGTCGCGGTCGAAGTGTGACGGCCACTTCGCCCGACCGCCAACCCCGGGGAGCTGCAAGGCCCCGGGGTTTGGTCTTTTACACCGTTGGACCCCCTTCTTCATCGAGGAAGACGAGCGTCTGCCGCCGGCCCACGATACGGACGAGCGCGTCGTAGACTTGCGTGTCGAGCACCGTGCCGGAAAGGTCCGCCATCCGCTCCACGGCCTGTTCCGGCGTCATCTTTTCCTGATACGGTCGTGACGTTGTGAGGGCGTCGTAAATCTCGGCCGCCGCGATGATGCGGCCACCGATCGGAATGTCCTCGCCACTCAACCCATCCGGATAGCCGGTGCCGTCGACGCGCTCGTGATGGCTTCTGACCATCGAAACGACGTCCCCCAGGTGCACGAGTGGCGCGAGGATCTGCGCCCCAATGATGACGTGCTGTTTCACGTGCTCGAACTCTTCAGGGGTGAGCGGCCCTTCCTTACTCACCACGGCGTCACGCGTTCCGATCTTTCCGAGATCGTGCAGCCGTCCCGCCATGCGCACCCGCTCCACGTCCTCTTCGTTCAGGCCCATCTCGGTCGCGACATTGGCCGACAGATCAGCGACGCGCGCGGAGTGGCCGCGCAGGTAGGGATCCTTGGCCTCGAGCGCGTTGACGAGGGCCTCGAGCGTGGCAGTGGAAATCCGCTCCATGCGGTGCTGCTGGCGGTGCAGCTCCGCGGTGCGGGTCGTGACTTCTTCCTTGAGCCATTGATTCAAATGCCGGCTTTCGAGCTGCATCTCGCGCCGCTTCACGGCCCGTTGCACGGCACGCCCCAAATCGACCAGCTCGATCGGTTTGGTGAGGTAGTCCATCGCGCCGCGCTGCATACAGAGCGCCGCGCTCGTCGCATCGTTGACGGCGGTGAGCATGAGAATCGCGAGGTCGGGTTCGATCTCGAGCGCATGCGGCACGAGGTCAACGCCGCTCGTGCCGGGCATACGGATGTCCGAGAGCATCAGCGCGATCTTATGGAGCCGCAGCTGTTGCAGTGCTTCGTCCGCCGAGCCGGCCGTGTACACCTCGAACTGCTGTTGCTTGAGAAACTTGCGCAGTGCGTTTCGGATCGGCTCTTCATCGTCGACGACGAGGACCGTCACGACCCCGGCCTGAGCAGTCAACCAAGTGCTCCCTGTAAACGCTGGGGCAAACTAGGAATCAGCCGAGACGAACGCCAGATCCACGGGGGCTGGGATGAGTCCCGCGCGATACGCGCGTTCCAGCAGTTCGCTCACCGCCTGCCTTCCGACAGGTCCGTAGTCAACCGTGTAGGTGTTCACGTACATCCCCACGAACCGGTCGGTCCGCGCCACATCAAGTCCGCGACTGTACGCCTGCGCATGCCGCAGCGCCTCGGCGCGGTGCGCGAGTCCGTATTCGATGCTCGCCTTGAGATCGCGGGCGATTGCCCGCATCAGCTCGTCGCCGAGATCGCGACGCACCACATTGCCGCCGAGTGGGAGCGGCAGGCTCGTCTCCCGGTACCACCACTCGCCCATGTCCGCCCACAGCTGCAGGCCGCGATCGGCATAGGTGAGCTGACCCTCGTGAATCAAAATGCCCGCATCTGCATTTCCTGCGGCCACGAAATCCTCGATCTGATCGAATGGGACGACCACGTGGCGGGTGTCCGGCTGGTACAGCCGCAGCGCGAGGAACGCGGTGGTGAGCTCGCCGGGGACCGCGACCAGCCGGTCCCGGAGCGCGGCGCGCGGATTTGGCGGCGCGCTTTCGCGGCTTACGATCCGTGGACCGTAGCGGTCGCCGATGCTGGCGCCGTGCGCGAGCAGCGCGTACCGATCCGCGAGGTAGGCGTATGCGTGCAGCGACACGGCGGTGACCTCGAGCTCGCCGGCGAGGGCGCGGCGGTTCAGGCTTTCGATGTCGCTCAGTTCGTGAACATAGCGCCGGCCTTCCGTGTCGATCTTGCCGGCAGCCATCGCCCAGAACATGAACGCATCATCGGCGTCCGGGCTGTGCGCCACGCGGATGATACCGGGATGCGGGATACGGGAGACGGGAGACGTGGTTACGTGCCGGCCCCCCCCCGACCCGTGACCCGCGACGCCTCGGCCTTGAAGTTGGTCAAGGCATCGGCGTGATCGGTGTACTCGGGCCGGTTCTTTGCCATTTCTGAGGGCTCGTTGCGCAGGAAGTCCGAATACGCCCGGCGCTCCTGCTGCGTATTCCCGCCCTGCTGATACGCGTGCGCGCGCAGTACATAGATGAAGAGATGCGTGGGCGTCGAGCGCTGGATCGTGTCGGCTTGGGCCAGGGCTGCCTCGACGTCGCCACCCGCAAGCTGGAGCAGGCCGATGTGATAGCGGGCATCGGCGTCGAGCGCCGGGAGCTGGCTGTAGGCGCCCAGCGCCATGGGAAGAAAGAAACGCACGCTGTCGGTCTTACCCGCTTCAGCCAGGATCATGACTCTATTGAACAGGCGATTGGCCCGTTCTGCCGGTGACATTTGCGAGATGTCGGTCACAGGGAGCCGGGAGCCGGGAGCAGTGGGCTCGGCTCTTGGCTCTCTGCTTCCTGCTCCGCCTCCACGCATCACGACGACGGTAAGCAACGCCCCTAACGCCGCCCCGGCCAACGCCCACGGGAATGCAGCTTTCCAACCACCCGGCTGCGCGCCGGCCGTTACGGGCGCCCCGCACTTGTGACAGAACTTGGCGGCGGGAGAGAGCTGGGCACCACACGCATGACAGGTCATAGGATGGGGAATGTAACCCGGGCTGGCGGCGGCCACGAAAGCCGGTAGTGTTTTGCGCATGGCCGGGACCGAGTACGGCAAGCATATGGGGGAGCTCAAGCGCGGTGAGCAGCGCTGGGATGTGTATTTGGAGGGCCAGCCGGACACGACCCTGGGCGCCGTCCGGGGGCGGATCCACTTCGTGAGCGGGTCCGGGCAGCTGCATAAGGTGACGGGTTGGATCTTCCTGGAGTGGCAGGAGAAGGACATGCAGGAGCGATTCGGGGAGTTTTCGGCGGTCGAGTTGTTACACTTCGTGGAAGCACTGTAGCGCATTTGCTGCACATTTGGGCCAACAGTCTGCACATTTCCACATCACCAATCGGCGAATAGCCGATTTTTTTTGCATTTCATGCACGAATTTCTTGACACCCCTCAGGACCCCCTCTACCTTCATATGGCCCGCCGCTTGCAATCGCACTGCACCGACTCGGGAAGGAGACCCGCTCAATGACAGCTACGCTGGAACCGACCGCCGCTACTGGGGGGTCGCCAAAAGCGACCACCGGTCCGACGCCGGCGGATGTGATCCGTCGTGCCAAAGAAGCCGGAGTACAGATCGTGGACGTCAGGTTCACCGACCTGCCCGGCACCTGGCAGCATTTCTCGATCCCGCTGAAGGAGCTCGAGGAAGACACGTTCACCGACGGCCTGGGATTCGACGGATCGTCGATCCGTGGATTTCAAGCGATCAACGAGAGCGACATGCTGCTACTGCCGGATCCGGCGAGCGCGTTCGTCGATCCGTGCCTGTCGGTTCCGACGCTGTCGCTCACCTGCGACATCGTCGACCCGATTACGCGCGAGCCCTATTCGCGGGATCCGCGCTATGTCGCGCGCAAGGCGGAAGCGTTTCTGAAAAAGAGCGGCGTCGCCACGACGGCGTATTTCGGGCCCGAGGCGGAGTTCTACATCTTCAACTCCGTGCGCTTCGACCAGAACGCGCATGAGGGCTACTACCACATCGATTCGGAAGAGGGCATCTGGAACAGCGGCACGAACGGCACGGCCAACCTCGGCCATCGTCCGCGACATAAAGAGGGATACTTCCCGGTGCCGCCCACCGACAAGCTGCAGGACCTCCGCTCGAAGATCGTGCTCGCGATGATCGCGGCGGGCATCGACGTCGAAGTGCACCACCACGAGGTGGGCACGGCGGGTCAAACCGAGATCGACATGCGGTACAAGACGCTGACGCGCATGGCCGATCAGATCATGATGTACAAGTACATCGTGAAGAACGTCTGCAGTCAGCACGGCTACACGGCGACGTTCATGCCGAAGCCGATGTTCGGCGACAACGGCTCGGGCATGCACGTGCACATGAGCCTGTGGAACGACGACAAGAACCTGTTCTTCGACAAGAACGGCTACGCGCTGATCTCCGAGTCGGCGCGCTGGTACATCGGCGGGCTGATCAAGCACGCGCCCGCGCTACTCGCGTTCGCGGCGCCGACGACCAACAGCTACCGCCGTCTGGTCCCGGGTTATGAAGCGCCGATCAACTTGATTTACTCGCAGCGCAACCGGTCGGCGATTTGCCGGATCCCGATGTACTCGACGTCGCCGAAGGCGAAGCGGCTCGAGTTCCGGGCGCCCGATCCCTCAGCCAACCCGTATCTCACATTCGCGGCGCTGCTCATGGCCGGGCTCGACGGGATCAAGAACAAGATCGAGCCGCCCAAGCCGATGGATGTGGATCTGTACGAGTTGGAGCCGGCCGAGCGCACGCACGTGAAGAACACACCGGGCAGCCTGCTCGAGTCGCTGCAGGCGCTGGAAGCCGATCATGACTTCCTGCTCGAAGGCGGCGTGTTCACCCAGGACCTGATCGACGTCTGGCTCGCGATGAAGCGGACCAAGGATGTCGACGCGGTAGCCTTGCGGCCGCATCCGTACGAGTTCTTCCTCTATTACGACGTCTAATAAGGCAGGCGGTTAGACGTTAGGCGGTTAGGAGCGCTCTGCTTCTAGCCGCCTAACCGTCTAGCCGTCTAACCGCCTCTATGACAACCAAACGCGAAATTCTTGACGCAGCGAAAAAGCAAGACGTATCCTCGCTCCGGTTGCAGTTTACAGACATCCTCGGCGTCAACAAGAACGTCGAGGTACCCGCGAGCCAGTTCGACAAGGCGCTCGAAGGCGACATCATGTTCGACGGCTCGTCGATCGAAGGGTTCGTGCGGATCGAGGAGTCGGACATGGTGCTCAGGCCCGATCTCGAGACGTTCCAAGTCCTTCCCAACGGCGATGCCGCCGGCAAGGTCGCGCGCGTGATCTGCGACATTTACAACCCGGACGGCACGTCGTTCGCCGGGTGCACGCGGCAGGCGCTCAAACGCCAAATCGCCAAAGCCAAGGCACTCGGCTACGAGATGATGGCCGGGGTCGAGGCCGAGTTTTTCATTTTCCAGCTCGATGCGAGCGGCAATCCGACCACGAAGACCCACGACCGCGGCGGATACTTCGATCAGACGCCGGTGGACCGGGCGGAGGAGATTCGCCGGCTCATCGTGCAGGATCTGGTGGCGATGGGGTTCGAGGTCGAAGCGGGGCATCACGAAGTCGCGCCGGGGCAGCATGAAATCGATTTTCGCTACGCGGAGGCATTGGACACCGCCGACAACCTCGCCACCTTCCGATTCATCGTGCGCAACGTCGCCTACCGCCATGGCTTCCTGGCGACGTTCATGCCCAAGCCGATCTTCGGCCAGAACGGCTCCGGGATGCACACGCATCAATCGTTATTCCGAAAAGGGACGAACGCCTTTTACGACCCCGAGGCGCAGTGGGAGCTGTCGGACATCGCGCTGGCGTACATTGCGGGACTGCTGACACACGCCCGGGGGTTTTGCGCTGTAACGAATCCACTGGTCAACAGTTACAAACGCCTGGTGCCGGGGTATGAGGCGCCCGTCAACGTCGCTTGGTCGATGCGCAACCGCTCGCCGCTGGTGCGGATTCCCGATCGACGCGGGGCGGGGACGCGCTGCGAGCTGCGCATGCCGGATCCGTCCGTCAATCCATATCTGGCGCTGGCGGTCCAGCTCGCGGCGGGGTTGGACGGGGTCGAGCACACGCTTACTCCCCCGGACCCGGTGAACAAGAACATCTTCGAGATGAGCTTCCGGGAGCGGCGTAAATACCGCATCGACGAGCTGCCCCGGGACCTGCACGAGGCCCTCGACCTGCTCGAGAAAGACGACGTGATTAGAGACGCTCTGGGCACGCACATTTACGAGCGCTTTGTGGAGGCGAAACGAGAAGAGTGGCAGGAGTACATCGGGAACGTCAGCGAGTGGGAGCTCGAGCGGTACTTGAGTGTCTACTGATCGTCGCGAGTCTCAGCGCGTGCGAGCTCCTGCCGCGTCCCGGCGACACGCAGGGCGTCCAGGGGGCCGGCCGCTGGGACCAGCACGGGCGGATCGTCGTGGACACCGACCCGCGTTACACGGTCGTCCATCTGCGCGTGGATACCAGCCTGGCGGAGCGCCACGACGTCCTGCTGGCGCGCTACGACTTTGATCCGAGTGACGGCGCGGGCGACGAGTACGCGCTGACGATCGCTCTCGATCTCGGCGACGCCCGCACGCTGTCGGCCAACCGCCCGTACACCCTCGGCGACGCGATCAAGGCTCATGCGACCGTGAGCTGTCTCTGCACGCCGCTGCGTCCCGATTCCGTGCGCGGGACCTACGCGATGCAGACTCGGGGCGCGCGCCAGATCGCCGGCCGCATCGACGCGACGCTGTACTTCACGGCGTGGAATGATTCGAGCCACCAAGGGACGTATAGACTGCGCCAGCGCCTCCACGGAGTGCGCCCGTAGTGTTGCTGGCCGTCCTGCTGCTGCTGCAAACCGGCAATCCTTCCAGCCGTCGGATCATCGACACCATCGTCGTCGAGAACCGCAACGTCTTCGACGCGGAAGATGCTGCGCCGGGCTGGGTCGCACACCTTGCCAACAGGCTGCACGTCCGGACCCGGCACTGGGTGATTCGCCGGCGGCTGCTCCTCAATCGCGGCGATGCGCTCGATTCCGCACGCATCGAGGAGAGCGAGCGCGGGCTGCGCTCGCTCGGGGTGTTCCGGCAGGTGCGCGTGGACACCATGACCCAACCGAACGGCCGCCTGGCGCTGCGCGCGGTGACGGCGGACGGCTGGAGCACACAGCCGCAAGCGAGCTTCACGAGCGTGGCCGGCCAGGAGACGTGGAGCATCGGCATCGTCGAGCGCAACTTCCTCGGCACCGCGACCGAGCTGGCCCTGATCTACGGGCGTGATCCCGACCGGACGCGCTTCGATTTCGAATTCGTGAACCGGGCGTTCTTCGGCCGGCGCACGCTGCTCAACCTGCGCTACGCCGACCTCTCGGACGGCCATCGGGGGGCATGGCGCTTCGGCTTGCCCTTTCATGAGACCTCCGCACCCCATGCGATCGAAACGTACAGCGAGCTCGCGCGCGAGCGTGTGCTGCGGTTTCGCGATGCCGCGCTGCAGGACAGCACACAACACTATCTGGTGCGCGTCGGCCTGATGGGCGGGATCTCGCTGGGGGGCGGCGCCACGACCACAAGCCGGTACTCGCGCCTGTGGGGCGGGTGGGAGTGGCGTCGCGAGGATTTCACGGCGAGTGATACGGCGCCCGTGCCGTACTCGGTGTTCACGACGGTGCGCGCCGGCGCCGAGCTCGGCGTGGTGCGCTTCCGGATTCTGGAGCATTTCAATTCGTTCGCGCGTCGCGAAGACGTCGATTTGTCATCGGTACTGCGCGCCGGCCTCGTGCTGGAGTCGGGGGTCGGGTATGAGCTCAAAGGCCAGACGTCCGCAGTGTGGAATCGGGGCTTCGCCGTGCTGCGCGTCGACGCCAACGGGTTGGATACGACGCGCACCCTCGCGCAGGTGACCGTCGTGAGCCAGAACCTGGGCCGCCACACGCTGATCGCGCACGCCGAAGGGGGAATCGTGACGGGGCCCAAGCCCGGAGCGGAGTTCGATCCCTGGGTGGAGCAGCGGGGCCCGCGCCTGTTCGGGCTGCACGCCTTCACGGGCACGCGCATGACGTGGTTCGTGCTCGAGGATCGGTTTCTCGTCGCGGATGACGTCCTGGGCTTGTTGGCCGTGGGCGCCGCGCCGTTTCTGGAATACGGGGGCGCGTGGTACAGCGACGAGCCCCCCCGGCAGGGGGGCGACGCGGGCGTGTCCCTGCGGTTCGGGCCCACGCGCGCGGTTCGTGGCGAAGCGACGGAGCTCGCGGTTGGCTATCGGTTCGGTGAGCTCGTGACGGGCAAGCGTTGGGGCATCACGTTACGCAAAGGCTTCTCCTTTTGAGATTCGTTCGAGCAGCGTAGCGGCCCGAACCAGCGTGGCGATTTCGGCCTGGGTGAGCCGCGCCATGCGCTGCTCGAGGACCGCGATCCGATCCGCGCGAGCCCGCAGCATGACGGTGCGGCCCCGCGACGTCGGCTGGACGACGATCGTGCGGCGATCCGCCCCCCCCCGCCGGCGCTCGACGAGTCGGCAATTCTCCAGCGTGCTGACGATGCGGGTCATTGTGGGTCGTTTGACCTGCTCGATGTCGGCCAGCTGCGCCATGGTCCTGGGCCCCCGCCCGAACACGAGGACGGACAAGACCGAAAGGCCGGCCGGCCCCACGCCCTGGCGCGCATCCTGGCGGCGGAGGCTGCGCAGGAGATGAATGGCCGCCGAGTGGATCGCGTGGGCGGCGGTGGGGGCGGGGCTTGCGTCGCGTGGCATACGCATGCAAATTAGTTAGCATAGCTAACTAAATCAAGCGAGGGCCTATGAGCGCCACCCAGGAGATCTTCGACGTCGTTCGCGCGGGCGATACCGTCCGGCTCAAAGCGCTGTTGGCGGCCGAGCCCGGGCTGGTGAACGTGCGCAACGAGCGCGGCCATTCACCGGTGTTGATCGCCCAATATCATCACAAGAAGGACGCCGTCGCGGTCCTGCTCGCCGCCGGGCCCGACCTCGATCTGTTCGACGCTGCGTCCGTCGGAGCGACCGCGCGGGTCGCGGCACTGCTCGACCGCGATCCGTCGCAGCTCAACGCGTACTCCAACGACGGGTTCTATCCGCTGGGGCTGGCCGCCTTCTTCGGTCATCCGGAAACCGTCCGGCTCCTCATCGCACGCGGCGCGGATCTGGCGCAGGTGGCGCGCAACCCCATGCGGGTGCAGCCGCTCAATGCCGCGGTGGCGGGTCGATCGATGGATGTCGTGCGGTTGCTGGTCGATGCCGGCGCGCCGATCGATCCGCAGCAACAGGAAGGCTGGACGCCGCTCCATGGCGCCGTGCATCAGGGGAATCTCGAAATGACGAAGTACCTGCTGGCGCACGGGGCGAACCCGAAACTACAAAACGGGAACGGAAAAAACGCCATCGGCCTCGCCGCCGATGCAGGGAACCTCGAGATCCTGAAGCTGCTGAAGGGGCAGTCCTGATGAGCCACGATCTGATCGGGTGGTTCGCCACCGCGGTGTTCATGGCCTCGTATTTCGTGAAGGGACCGGTACAGCTGCGGCGGGTACAGGGCGTCGCGGCCGGACTGTGGGCGCTGTACGGTGTGCTGATTGATTCGCTGCCGGTGATCGTCGCTAACATCCTCGTCGCTAGCGTCGCAATCGCGTCGTCTATTAAGTTCCGGCCTTCTGGCGGGGCGCCGTAGCCAAGTGGTAAGGCAGAGGTCTGCAAAACCTCGATTCGTCGGTTCGATTCCGACCGGCGCCTCTCCAGCCCGCCTAGCCGGCCATCACCGTCACCCGCTTCCCCTCGGTCCCCGCCGCAATAGCGGCGATGGCGTGCGCGATCTTCGCCGCTCCCGCGGCGGACGGCGCAATTTGGAGGGCGAAATCACCTGGGCTCGTGCAGATCGCGCGCAAATCCAAGACATCGACCCCCCAGCGGTACGCGGTCCGCAAAATGCGATCGTTCAACAGGGTCAGCAGCACGCGTGCTCGACTGGCCGTGTGCTTCCCAATGAGCGGCGGCTCGTAGATCGTACATAGCACGACTCGGGGTGCGCGATCGCGCACGGTCTTCACGACCCGATCGTACGCCCCGCCAAATTCATCGACCATTCTGATCAGCGCGTCCAGCGTCTCGCCGCTCGACTGCGCGGGTTGCTGCAGGATGTCGACGTGCTCCATGGCATCGTTCCCCCCAACGCTGAGCACGACGAGATCCGCAGCTGCCGGGAGTTGCTGCGCCTGGGCGGGGACCGCGGCCATCGCTGCACCTTCTGCGGCGAGCAACGAGATCGTCCAGGCCGGCAGCTGCTGTCGAATGGTCGAGGCGGTATCTGGCTCCCGGTTCGTGTGGGCGCCGTTCGCCAGAATGCCATCGCCGAGCAGCACGAGATGTGGCATGGTTAGCGCCGCCGCCCGCCGCCGCCACGCCCACCACCACCACGACTCCCGCCGGAGGAGCGCGTCGAGCTGCGCTGGCGCGCCTGGTATTCACGATTCCCACCCTGCGAACCGTAGCTGCTGCCCCCGCGATCGCGTGACCAGTTGTTGCCCTGGCGGGATTCCCACCCACCACCCGACGTCCGGCGGTGCACATTGCCGTTGCGATCGGCGAACACGTTGTTCGAGCCGCGTGCGGTGCGATTGGCTCCCATTTGACTCGAGGCTCGTTGGCGCGTGGACTGATCGGCATTGCGCGCGCGAGTCTCGGGACGGTTGTACAGGTTCGAATTGGCCGGCCGCTGCGAGGCTGATGGTCTGTTCGCGGGGCGCTGCCGGGCCCCGCCGCCGGCCGTGTTCCCGATGTTCACGTTCTGGCGGCCACGGTTCACGTTCCCGCGATTCACGTTCACCGTGCAATTGAAACAGCCGCGATAGCCACCGGCCGGGTAATAGCGATAGCTGTTGCTGATCGCGACTCCAACGCCGAACGCGAAGAACGCGGTTCCGAACGTCGTGCCCATTCCGTAACCCGTGTATGGATTGTAGGACGCCGAAACGCCGTAGGTCACCGGGTACGGATAGTAGACCGTGCCGACGTAGGGCGGATACGTGTACCCGGTGCCGTATACCGGCACGCCGTAGTACGGATACGCGCCGACGTAGCCAGGCGTGTAGCCGACATACACGACCTCCGGCGTCGAGCCGTAAACGTGCACGAAGGTCACGGGATAAACGGGCACGCTGGGCGGAATCTTCGCGATCTCGTCGCGCGGAATGGTGTCTGCCACGATCCACGGCCCTTGCGGGCTCGTCGCCTTGAACCAGACGGCGTTGTCGCACGCGTAGTAGGCACCGCCCACATGCAGCACCGAGGAGGGTGTGTTCGTGGCGTAGGCGACTAACGTGCCAGGGATCGCCACGAACTTCGGCTCGCCATCGTATTTCGCGGTGAAGGTCGTTTGGCTGCGTACCACCGCGGTTGTCTGAGGAATCTGCAAATCGAGGACGGCGTCCTGTGCCTCGACCGTCAACGCCACCGAGTTCCGAACTCCACCGATCGG
>Ga0137435_1000240_pt1 | contig 19028 bp, 16 predicted proteins | sample EasRivERMGT100_2_FD_104904 | JGI IMG/M metagenome (GOLD analysis project Ga0137435, IMG submission 104904) | Soil microbial communities from meander-bound floodplain in the East River, Colorado, USA - East River MetaG ERMGT100_2 | ecosystem: Environmental > Terrestrial > Soil > Floodplain ... | reverse complement strand
CCTACGCGCAGAACACCGAGACCGTGGCCGGCGACGCGGTCGAGATCCGCCCGACGGTCCTGTGCGGCGTGCCGCGCTTCTACGAGAAGGTCCACACCCGCGTGATGGACTCGCGCCGCCGCATGCCGGCGCTGCGCCGCGCGATCTTCGACTGGGGGCTGGCACGCGGGCGCGAGCGGGCGCGGGCCCACTTCGCGGGCCGCCGTCTCGACACGCTCGCCACGCGGCTCGCGGACCGCCTGGTCGGGCACGCGATCCGCGCGCGGGTCGGCGGCCGGCTGCGCGTCGGCATCTCCGGCGGCGCGCCGCTGCCGCCCGACGTCATGGAGTTCTTCTTCGCGATCGGCATCTCGGTGATCGAGGGCTACGGCCTGACCGAGACCTCGCCCGTGATCTGCCTGAACCCGCCCGGCGGCGAGAAGCCGGGCTCGGTCGGCCGCCCGGTCCCCGGAGTCGAGGTCAGGATCGGCGAGGACGGCGAGATCCTCACCCGCGGGCCGCACGTCATGCGCGGCTACTACGGCAATCCCGCGGCCACCGAGGCCGCGCTGGCCGGCGGCTGGTTCCACACCGGCGACGTCGGTCAGTTCGACGCCGAGGGCTACCTGGTCATCACCGATCGGCTCAAGGACCTGCTGGTCACCGCCGGCGGCAAGAAGATCGCGCCTCAGCCGATCGAGGCCCGGCTCAAGACCAGCCCGCTGATCGCCGAGGCCGTGCTGCTCGGGGATCGCCGGCCGTTCGTGGTCTGCCTGCTGGTGCCGGACTTCGCGGCGCTCCGGGCCGAGGCGCGCAAGCACGGCTGGGGCTCGGAGCGGGCCGATCTGCTCGAGCGGCCCGAGGTGCGCGCGCTCTACGAGGCGGAGATCGACCGGGTCAACGCCGACCTCGCCCGCTTCGAGACCATCAAGCACTTCGCGCTGCTCGAGCGCGAGCTGAGCCAGGACGCGGGCGAGCTGACGCCGACGCTCAAGGTGAAGCGCCGGGTAATCATGCAGCGCTACGCCCCGCTGATCGACGAGATGTACGGCACCGGCCCCTCCGGTGTCGCCGCCGCCGGCCGCTAGACCGCGCCACTCAGCGGTAGACCGACTTGAGGCGGCCCCAGCTCGATTCGCGCGCCGGCGTGGGCGTGGTCCCGTAGCCCTGGCACGACTCCACCCGCGCGCCCTCCGGCAGCCCCGCGAAGCGGAGCCGTCCGGTGCCCTCGCCGTGATAGCCGTTGCTCGAGCGAATGAACCACAGGCTGTACTTCAGCTCGATGTCCGTGCCCGCATGCACGTCGTCGAGCGGGAGCTGCAGCGTTTCCTGCAGGGTCACGCGGCCGCTGAAGGTCGCCTCGACGACGCGGCGCACGACGATGCCGCCGCGGGCGATCTGCGCACCGAAATAGCCGTGGCACCCGGCGCCGCCGCACCCGGGGCTCTCCGCGAAGCCATCGACGTCGTAGAGGGCGACGATCGGCACGGGAGTTCCCGCCGGAAGGCCCACGACGCGGTAGCGGTCGACGGCCTGGACGAAGAGCTGGCCGAGGGTCCCGGGGTGCGCCATGCGGACCGTGCCGGCGCGCAGGTCGTACCCGCCCATCTTGCCCGCCGCGGTGGTCTCGAACGCCGCCGCGGTGTAGGCGGAGACGATCGCGTGGTCGGGCGGGGCCCCGTTGGTGTTGAGCTCGACCGCGCACGGCGGGCACGTCGCCTGGCTCCAGGCCCGAGCGGGCAGCGCGAGCGAGAGCAGGCCGAGCAGGGCGATGCGGCGGACGGGGCCCATGGTGGCGTGGGTCGAGATTAGCCCCGCCGGTCGGGCCTCGAAAGCCGGTTCTGCGAACCCTCAGCCGGTGGTGATCTTGCGGACCTCGACCGTGCCGCCGTGGTGCAGGTGCGGGCAGCCGCGGGTGACGGCGATCGCCTCGTCGAGACTCTTCGCACCGATCACGAAATAGCCGGACAGCGTGCCGCGTTCCGGGTCGGTCGCCGGGGTGGTGAGCTCGAGCCCGTCCGGACCGGGGCGGCACCAGCGCCCCTCGGAACCCAGCTCGTTGCCGTCGACGTAGCGCCCGCTGCCCGCCGTCCGGCGGGCCCAGCTCGAGTACTCCTGCACGCGCGCGCGGTGATCCTCCGGCGTCGCGGGCGCGCGGTAGGCGTCGTCCTCGTAGAGCAGCAGCATGTAGAGCGGCCCGGCCGGCGCTGCCGGCGCCGCGGGTTTCCGCCCGAGTCCGATGCCGAGCACGAAGGCCAGCGCCGCCGCGGCCGCGGCGACCGCCGGCCAGGCCCAGCGTGCGCGCCGGCCCGCCGCGGGCCGCGTGCCGATCAGCCCGCGCTCGTGCACCGCGGCGCGGGTCTGCTCGCGCAGCTCCGCGGGCGGCTCCCAGCCCGCGCCCCACGACCGCAGCGCGTCGCGCTCGCCGGGCTCCAGATCTTCCCGCTCATCCGCCATGACTGGCTCCTTTCGCGGCCAGCGCCTCGCGCAAGGCGAGGCGGGCCCGGTGCAACTGGCTCTTCGAGGTACCCGCGACGATCCCGAAGTGGCGGGCGATCTCCTCGTGCGTGTAGCCCTCGACGTCGTGGAGCAGGAGGACCTCGCGATAGCCCTCCGGCAGGTCGCGGATGGCGCGCTCGACCGCGCGCGACCACGGCGTCTCGGGCGGCGGGGTGACCCGCGGCTCGCGCTCCACGAGCTCGACGATGCGTCGGTCGCGCGCGTCGCCGCGGCGCAGCTCGCGGGCGCGGTTGAGCACGATCCCGCACAGCCACGTCATCAGGCTCGACCCCCAGCGGAACTTCTCGAGCTGCGTCAGCGCGCGCACCCACGCCTCCTGGACGATCTCCGCCGGCTCGGCCCCGCTCCCGCCCACGAGCCGCGCGGCGAAGCGATAGAGCGCGGGCGTGTGGCGGTCGTAGAGGCGGAGGAACGCCTCGTCGCTGCGGGTGGCGAGGAAGCGCGCCACCAGCCGGCGTTCCTCGGCGTCGTCGCGCCGCCCTGCGGTCGGGCCGTTCATCCCACGTCCGTGACCGGCGGGGGCGAAAGGGTTGCGCGGCGGGCGGCGCAACCCCGGGGGACCCGTCCGGCACTCACGGGACGAGGCGGCGCATGGGGTCGCCGAATCCCGAGGAGGTGTCGATGAGCAGGCGAGGCAGGAGCTGGATCGCGGCGGCCGTGCTGGCCGCCACGCTGGCGTCCGCGGCCGGCCGTGCCGCGGCGGCGAGCGACGCGATGGTCGGCGCGGCAGCCGCCGCGGAGGTCCCGGCCGTCATGGACGCCGAGGCCGCGAAGGCCGCGTACGAGCGCTTCAAGGGCATGAGCGGCGAGTGGATCGGACGCAGCACGAAGGGCTGGGAGGACCGCACCAGCTGGCGCGCGATCGCCGGCGGCAGCGTGGTGATGCAGACCTCGTTCGACGCCCATCCCGGCGAGACCATGGTGACGATGATCGCATTGGACGCCGGCCGGCTCGGCCTCACCCACTACTGCGTCGCCGGGAACCAGCCGCGGCTGGTCGCGACCTCGTGCTCCGCGGACGGCCGCGAGATCCGCTTCACCTTCCGGGACGGCGGCAACCTGCCGACCCGCGACCGCGGGCACATGGACCAGGCCGTCTACCGCTTCGACGGCGACGACCGCATGACCAGCCGCTGGACCTGGTACCAGAACGGCGAGGAGCGCTGGATGGAGGAGATCGAATACCGCCGCCTGCCGCGGGCCGAGACCCGGGTCGCCGGCGCGGCTCCGTCGAAGTAGGTCGGGCCGCCTGCTACCGCAGGCGCTCCCACAGCTCCTCGCGCACCAGGGTCGGTTGGAGCGAGCCGCTGGCGACGAGCTGGGCGTGGAATTCGTAGAGGTCGAAGCGCGAGCCGAGGCGCTGCATCGCCTCGTCGCGGATGCCGAGGATCTCGAGCTTGCCGACCAGGTAGCTCATCGGCTGGGTCGGCGTCATCGTGTAGCGCTTGACCTCGATCAGCGCGTTGATGCGCTCGATCATCGCCTGCTCGATCAGGTAGTCGACCGCCTGCATGAAGGTCATTCGCCCGGTGTGCAGCCCGACGTCGATGACGACGCGGCAGGCGCGCCACAAGAGGTCGCGGAGCTGGACGATTCGAGTCAGCGGGTCGAGGAAGAAGCCCTGCTCGTACATCAAATCTTCGCAGTAGAGCGCCCAGCCCTCGGTGAACACGTCGCTGTCGGCGAGCTTGCGCAGCCGCCCGCCGGTGCGGTTGGCGTGGCACAGCTGCAGGTGGTGGCCGGGGAAGGTCTCGTGCAGCGTCACCAGCGGCAGCGAGGCGTAGTTGTGGCCCTCGAGCTGCTGCTCCTGCTCCTCCTTGCGCCGCGACATGTCGATCGGCGTCACGTAGAAGTGGCCGGTCTGGTCCTCGTCGAACGGCGCCGGCGGCAGGTAGGCCGCGTAGGGCGTGGTCATCCGCTCGAACACCGGGGTGTCGATCACGTTGAGCTTCTCGCCCGGCGGCAGCGGCGCCAGCCCGTGCTCCTCGGTGAAGCGGCGCGCGCGGTCGACCTCGGCGGCGTAGGCGTCGCGCAGGCGCAGCGGCTCGGGGTGGCGCTTCTTCGCCTCCTGCACCAGGTCGCGCCAGCTGCGCGAGGCGTCGATCTTCTTCGCCTCCTCCTCGAGCAGGCGCCGCGTGCCGTCGATCTGGTCGCGTCCCAGCTCCTCGAGCGCCGTGCAATCGAGGTCGAGCAGGTGTTCGCGCTCGAGCTTGAAGTTCATCCAGCGCTCGCCGATCGCGAACGTGCCGCCGACCCGCTTCTCCAGCTCCTTGTCCATGAACTCCTGGTACTGGAGGAAGCCGACCCGCGCCCGCTCGGCCGCGTGCTCGATACGCTCGGCCTCGGCCGGGAAGCTCTTGAGCAGCGTGCGCATGACTTCTTCGACGAACAGCGGGCCGCTGAGGTTGATGTCCGAGGCGACGCCGAAGTAGATGTCGGGGACGGTCTGTAGATTCGCGCGGGCGGCCTCGAGGTAGTCCGGCACCGCGATCATGCGGGCGAGGATCGCCTCCTTGCGCTCCTCGAGCGGCGCGAACGGCCGCGCCATCAGCAGGAAGATCCCCTTGAGCGCGGTCTCGGGATAGATCGCAGGGTTGCGCTGGTGCATGCGGATCTCTTCGAGATTCGCGCGCAGCGCGGCGATCTTGGCGCGGAGCTGCGCGTAGTCGATGCGGTGCTCGAGCGGCAGCTCCTGCCACGGCACCGAGGCCACCAGGCGCTGCTCGAGGTCGCGCAGCCAGACCACCCGCTCGCGCATCCCCTCGGGGGAGTCGTTCGGGAGCTGGTGGTCGTAGTCATGGATCCCCCACCCGGTCGCCTGCACCGGATGATGGCGCATGAACAGCTCGACGAACTCCTCGCTCAGCGCAGAGAAGGCCTTGACGGTCTCGAGCATGCTCTCCACTTTACGCGACGGAAGGCCCCCGCGTGAGACGCGGAGGCCTTCCGGAGTCGACCCGTCAGTGGCGTCAGATCTTCGTGACGTTGGCCGCCTGCCGGCCCTTCATGCCGTCGACGACATCAAACTCGACGCGATCGCCTCCTGTCAAACTTCGGAATCCGTCGCCCTGGATCGCCGAGAAGTGCACGAAGATGTCCTCGCCACCGTCCTGGGAGATGAATCCGAAGCCTTTCGACTCGTTGAACCACTTCACCTGGCCCTGGGCCCGCTCGCCGTCGCCTTGCACCCGCGGGGGCGCCATCGTGGTGACGGGTGCGGGGGCCGAACGGCGGGGCCCGCCGCCTCCACCGCCTCCGCCGCCGCTGCGGCCCCCACCGCCTCCGCCGCCACCCGCGGGCTTGCGGGCCTGGAAGCAGGTCTTGCAGTAGACCGGGCGGTCGCCGGTCGGCTGGAACGGGATCTGGGTCTCGGTCCCGCACTCGGCGCAGACGGCGGTGAACGTTGGCCGCTCGCGCCCTCCGGCGGAATGGCCGGCCCCCCCGGCGGAACGCTCCGGACGGGCGGTCTTGCGGGTGTCCCGGCACCTCTTGCAGCGCGTGGGCGCGTGCGAGAGGCCGTGCGTGCGATAGAACTCCTGCTCGCCCACGGTGAAGACGAACGACTCACCGCAGTCCACGCACTTGATCGTTTTGTCCTCGGTCGTAGCCATGAGATCGATGACCTGTCTCCTCAGGAGTGCGCCGCCGGATAAACAAAAAACCCCGGCAGACGAATGTCTGCCGAGGCCAAGGGGCCGATCAGCCGGGGGGTCCGGGAAAACGGACGACGGAGACGGTGCTGCAGGGAAGCGGTCACGGACCAGTTTCTTTGCTCGATCGGGGAACCCGGGAAGCCCAGTTGAGAGCGGAAAGTATAAGCCGTTCGCGAGGAGTGTCAACGACCCGCGGGCCCCCGCGGCCGCGCCTAGAGCGGGTCGAACAGTCCGGGCAGTTCCGGGTGGGCAAACCCGAGCGCCCGCTCCCGTTCGCGGCTCCGGACGGGCTCGGACGGATCACGGGGCGAGCAGAGACGGCGCAGCAGCTCGGCCATCGTGACGACGTCGAGCAGGTTGTGGTGGAACACCGGCACCAGCCTCCAGGGGTCGCCGTGGCGCACGTAGTCGTGGTAGAGGCCGGGCACCTCGTCGCCCGGCACGTCGCCCGCCCGCCGCCGGCGGCAGACGTGCCGCTCGAGGGTCTGGAGCCGGCAGTCGGGCAGGCGGTCACGGAAGCGCCGCCGGGCCGCGTGGAGCAGGTCGAGGTGATGGAGCGGCAGTGCGATCGACACCCCGTGGACCAGGGCCCGCCCGCGCAGGAAGGGCGCGTCGTAGGACTTGCCGTTGAAGGTCACCAGCACCTCGAACTCCCGCGCCGCCAGGCCCAGGGCGCCGAGCAGCGCCGCCTCCTCGCCGTAGTGACGCGCGAAGTACTGGCGCAGCACGAAGTCGGAGCCGTTCCAGTGCATGGTGCCGGCGAGGAACACCGGGCTGGAGGCCAGGCCCCCGGTCTCCAGGTCGAGGAACAGCGCCCGCTCGAGCCCGATCCCCCGCAGGGCGACCAGGTCGACCTCCTCCTCGGGCGGGTGGTCGAGCCGCCCCCAGGAGGGGCTCGGGCGCTCGATCTCGGATCGCAGACGCTCGTGGATCCACACCGCCCCGTGGTCGCCGCGCCACTCGCCGCCAGGGAGGAAGGCCTCGACCCCGACCTCCTCCTGCGGCGGGCCGCCCCTCCCGCCCGGAGGGGCGTCCGCGGGGGACCGCTCCGCGGCCTCGCCGAGCCGGCGGCGGCGGACCAGCTCGCCCAGGCGGTCGCGCAGCGTGCCGGCGGCGAGCAGGCTGGTCACGACGCCCCTCCCGCCGTGGCCCCGGCGTCCCACGCCCGCCACTCGACCAGCAGCGCGCGGGCCGCCGCCTTGCCGGGGGCGCGGCGGCCACGGCCCAGGTCCGGGTCCTGCTGCTGGGCGGGACGCAGGATCGGCAGGCCGACGCAGGCCGGGCAGCCGTCCTGGCAGGGGCAGGCCTCGAGGTGCTCGAGCGAGCCGGCGACCAGCTCCTCGAGCCGGGCCCAGCCCTGCTCGGCGAAGCCGAGCCCGCCGGGATAGCGGTCGAACACGAACAGCGCCGGCCGCCCCAGGTTGCTCGAGTCGATCACGCCGCCGAGGTCGGCGGGGTCGCACATCGCCAGCATCGAGAGCAGCGTGAGGAACAGGTTGCGGGCGCCGCCCAGGGCCTCGAACGGGTCGATGCCGCGGCGCGCGAGGGCCTTCCAGGTCTCCTCGCGCGGCGCGAACCAGAAGCCCGCGGTCTCGAGCGTGAGCCGCGGCAGGTCGAGCGGGTGGTAGCCGATCGCGTCGCGCGAGCCGAAGCGGATCTTCTTCATCGCCGTGGTCTGCCACGAGTAGGTCAGCTCGCCGAAGGCCACCGCGCCACCGGGCCAGTCGCGGCTGCGCAGCTCGCCGCGGATCCGCACGTTGGTCTCGAGCACCGGCTGCGTGTAGTAGTCGACGACCCGCGGCTCGACGAAGGCCTGCTTCTCCGCCAGCGCCAGCTCCTTCACGAAGTAGGTCTCGCCCTCGTGCAGGTAGATCGCCTCGGGGTAGACCAGCTCGAGCGCGCTGATCGCGTCGACCGTGCCGACGACGGCGTTGTCGGCCGCGGCGTTCATGATCGTGTAGGTGTTGTCGGAGATCGTGCGCAGGTCCACGCCGGCGGCGGGGAATTCGGTCTTGGCCCAGTAGGCGCGGCCGTCGATCGTGCGGGTCTCGCCCGCCGCCTCGAGCGCCTCGAGCACCTCGGCGCACTGCGGCCCGAAGGCCGCCGCGTCGGCCGGGCCGAGCGGCAGCTCGTAGGCCGCGCAGGCGAGCTGCTGGGCCAGCACGTAGGGATTGTGCGGATCGATCACCGCGGCCTCCGGCGAGCGTCCGAAGAACCAGTCGGGGTGATGCATCAAGTACTGGTCGACGGTGTCGTTGTAGGCGACCAGCACGGCGACCGAGGGGTGGCCCTTGCGCCCGGCCCGCCCGGCCTGCTGCCAGGCCGAGGCCAGCGTGGGCGGCGCGCCGATCAGGACCGCGGCGTCGAGGCCGCCGACGTCGATGCCGAGCTCGAGCGCGTTGGTCGAGATCACCCCGCGCAGCTCGCCCGAGAACAGGGCGCGCTCGATGCGGCGCCGCTCCTCGGGCAGGTAGCCGCCGCGGTAGGGCTTGAGCCGGCCCGCGAGCCCGACGTCGACCGCGGAGAGCCGCTCGCGCGCGTAGCGGTAGACCAGCTCGGCCGCGACCCGCGACTTGGTGAACGCGATCACCTGCGCGCCGCGCTCGATCAGGCCCGCGACCAGCGCGCAGCCCTCGCCGTTGGTCGAGCGCCGTTCGACCCGAGATTCGTCGACGAACGGCGGGTTCCAGAACACGAAGTGCTTCTCGCCGCGCGGCGCGCCGTCGTCGTCGACCACGTTGACCTCGCGGCCGGTGAGCCGGCCCGCCAGCTCGCCCGGGTTGCGGATGGTGGCCGAGCACATGACGACCCGGAACGAGCCGCCGTAGTGCGTGACGATGCGGTCGAGCCGGCGCAGCACGTTGGCGACGTGCGAGCCGAAGATGCCGCGGTAGGCGTGCATCTCGTCGATCACGACGAAGCGCAGCCGGCGCAGGAACTTCGCCCAGCGCGCGTGCGCGGGCAGGATCCCCGCATGGAGCATGTCGGGGTTCGACAGGATCACGTTGCCCTGGTCGCGCAGCCGGCGCCGGGTGGTGGGCTCGGTGTCGCCGTCGTAGACCCCCGCCGTCAGGCGGCGCAGCAGCTCGGGATGGCCGAGTGCCAGCCGGGTCAGCCCCTTGTGCTGGTCCTGGGTCAGCGCCTTGGTCGGGAACAGGTAGAGCGCCGTGGCCTCGGCGTCCTCGAGCATCCGCTCGAGCACCGGCAGGTGGTAGCACAGGCTCTTGCCGCTGGCGGTGCCGGTGACGACCACGGTGTCGAGCCCGCCGCGCAGCGACTCGATCGCCTGCACCTGATGCGTGTAGAGCCGCTCGATCCCCTGCGCGTCGAGCGCGTCAAGCAGCGCGGGCGGCAACGGCAACGACAGCTCGCCGTGGCGGGCGGGCCGCGCGGGCAGCGTCTCCCAGTGGGCGAGCGCGCCGCGATTCTCGGGGCGCGCCGCGTACTCCGCGAGCCACGCGGCGAGATCGCCCGCGGGCGCGTCATCCGTGAGGCGCGCGAGGAAGCCGGGACGGGGTTGCATGTGACCTACCTCGCGGACCTGCGCAAAGGGGTCCGTGAGTTGGACTGGGCGCGCTCGGGATGCGCCGTGGTCTTTGAGGCGGCCTGAGGCGCGGCAGTATACGGCAATCGCGCCGAGCCGGCAGGAGCATCGCCGCAACTCGCTCTGGAGCGAGTCGGGTGCGGCGGGCCGCTACTCGATCGACCTCGAGGTGGGATCGAAGCCGGTGATGCGCCAGCCGCCTCGCGAGGTGAAGCGGACGCGGTAGGCCTCCTGGTTGCCACGGAAGAAGACCATCTCGACGGCGCCGGCGCCGGTGCCGGGGGCGACGCGCCACTGGCCGCGGGGCAGGTGCCAGTCGTAGGCCATCGCGGCGTCGATCAGGGTGGGGTCCTCGACCAGGCGCTCTGCGGCGTCGCGGTCGCCGCGCTCGATCGCGCGCAGGAAGTCGACGAACGCGGCGTAGGCCGAGGGCTCGACCTCCTGGCCGGTGGAGTGGAGGCCGTCGTCGTCCCACGCGAAGCGGCGGGTGATGTAGATGTGCGGGCAGGTCGCGCACTCGCTGAAGCCGGGGGCGCTCTGCCAGGTGCGGGTGACGAGCACGCCGCGCATGTCGTTCGAACGCTCGAATTTCGCGGTGCCGCTGCCGCCCAGCGAGTCCGCGCCGAGGCTCTGCTCCAGCGTCCACTCGCCGGACCCCGCCAGGCGCCAGACGAAGACCAGCGGCTGCGGGCCGGCGCCGGCGGTGCGCGAGAACAGCAGCGCGATGCGCGGCGGGCCGTCGCTGCCGTCGGCGCGCTGGCTGCCGGGATCGGCCGAGAGATCGATCAGGCTCATGCCGCTGCCTTCCATGCGCTGGCGCTGGATGCCGCCGCGGTCGCGGCGCCAGAACAGCCACGGCCACGAGCCGGAGGTGGGATCCGCGGTCGCGAACAGGTTCACCGCGGCGACGTCGCGCCCGCCCACGACCTCGGCGCCGAAGCCGGTCGAGTCGAGGAAGGTCCGCGCCCGCGAGGCCAGCGATGCGTCGCCGTGCGCGCGCAGGTCCTCGAGCACCAGCCGCGCGGTGAGGTCGGCGGCCGTGACGCGCTCGGGGCCGTCCCAGGCCTCGCGCGCGCTCTGGACCACGATCGCGAAGGAGTCGGCGGACATCGCGGTCGAGTCGGCGCCGCGGGTGACGAAGCGCGGGCGCCGGTCGCAGGAGCCGGCGAGCAACCCGGCGGCGCCGAGCACGAGCAGTGCGGCGATCGCGGCCGGTCGGGTCATGGGCGTCCCGGCGCGGCGCCCGGCGCCGTGCCGCCCGAGGCGGTGCGGGCCTTCCAGTCGCTGATCACCCAGCGGCCGCGGTCGTGCTCGAAGCGCACGGTCCAGCGCTTGCGCGCGGTGCCGGTGCCGGCGCTGACCTGGAGCCAGCGCGGCCACGGCGTGTCGGGCTCCGCGCCCTCGATCTTCCAGCCGTGCGGGCCGCGCTTCAGGCCCCAGCCGTCGCGGATCGCCTCTTCGACGCGCGACGGCTGCTTGAGCAGGCGCGACGCGGCGGTGCGGTTGCCGTCGGTCAGGTTGCGCACGAAGGCCGCCAGCGTCGAGTAGGGCGTGGGCACCAGGCGCGAGTCGAACAGCCGGAAACCCTCGGAGCGCTCGACGAAGATGTTCTCGAGCAGCAGCTTCGAACAGTCCTGGCACGACTCGAACAGGGAGTCGTCGCCGGCCGGAGTGAACGCGACCAGCTCGGGGGCGTAGTCGCCGTCGAGGTCGGCCCAGGCGATCCGCGCGTCGTCCCCGAGATCGGGGCCGTTGGCGCCGAACTGGGACAGGATCCAATGCGAGCCGGTGGGCGTCAGGCGGAACAGCGAGAAGCGGACCCGCGCCGGACGGCCGCGCTCGCGCTCGACCACCGCCCACTCGTAGGGCGCCTGCTCGCGGCCGGTCCACCACACGCGCATCTCGGGCTCCTGACCGCCGGAGAACAGGACGCCCTGCACGCGCAGGTCGTCGCCCCGGTACCAGAAGAGATAGCCGACGGCGTCGGCGGTCAGGTGGTACGGGTTGCGCACCATCAGCAGCGCGAAGCCGGGGGTGTGGGTGTCGACCTCGACGTCGGTGTCGAGGCCCAGCGAATCGAGCACCGGCTCGATGGCGTGGGCCTGGCTGGCGTTGCCGCGGCCGAGCGAGCGCATCAGACGGCGCCCCATCTGCCCGACCAGCTCGTAGGCGAGGAGGTTGGATCCACCGATCGAGTCACCCGTGTTGGTCTGGAAGCGGGCCTTGGCCTCGGCGGCCCAGTGGACCAGCGAATCCGCCGACGGCGGAACCCAGGGTCGGACGCCCTGGGCCTCGGCGAGCCCCACGCCGGAGGTGGACGACGCGGCGATCCACCCGAGCATCAACGCGGCGGCGAGCAGGGTCGGGCCGGGGCGGAGCGGGCGCGGCAACGTCGTGTCTTTTATCTGCGGTTCTCCGGGTCGGCACGGGGTGTGGGGCGCCGCCGAGACTAACTCGCGGCGCCGGCCCGGGCAACGCGGGGACGATGCTACCGCGGGAATCGCTCGCGGGCCACCGCCGCGTGGGCGGCGGGCGGCAGACGGTAATAGTTGAGGTGGAGCCGGGCCTCGGTGGTCCCGCCGGTCAGCCCGGCGTAGTTGACCGTCCGATCCGAGCGCACCACCAGCTCGAACGGCGCCCGGGACGGGAGCGACTGCTGCAGATACGAGACGAAGGCGGGACCGTCGAAACGGAGCCGCCCGGTGGTGAGCACGGTGGCGCCGGTCAGCTCACCGATGACCATGTCGTGGGTCGGGAAGTTCTGGACGATCCCGCAGGGCGTCCAGGCGTTCTGCGCCGCCCACAGCGTGGCGTTGGAGATCGCCAGGAACGGCCACACCGCGACCACCGTGGGCGCGTCGATGCGGGCGCCGGCGAGCTCGAGGTCGGGAGGCACCGTGGTCATGCGATAGCGCAGCGCGGCGATGTAGTTGTTGCCGGTGATCAGGTCGCTGTAGCAGGGATGCAGGCTGGGAATGTTGACGTTGAAGTAGCCCCATTCGGACAGCGGCACGTCGAGCGAGTCGATCGGCGTGCCGGAGGCGAGGGTGTTGAAGCTGGCGATCGGGCCGTCGACGACCTCGCCGGTGGTCGTGTTGACGGCCGAGATCGTCCAGTAGACGGTGGCCCCGAGCGGCCACGCCGGGTTGGGCCGGTAGATCGGGTTGAAGGGCTCGCCGAGCGACGTGCCGCGCGCCGCGACCGCGAGCGAGTCGGTGCCGGCGTAGACCCGGTACTTGATGATCCCCGCCGCGGACTCGCTCCCCCGCCAGGTCAGGCTGGTCCACGGCCCCTTGTCGACCGCGCCGGCCGGCGGCCCGTCCCCCACCGGGAAGCGCAGGCTCATGGTCTTGAACTGCCACGACAACTCCTGATCGAGCGCGACGCCGGTCGCGGTGCGGATCTCGGTCGAGAGCCGCACCGTGTGCGTGGTGTTGAGGTCGAGCTCGTCGTGGGGCGTGATCACGATGCGGCGCCCGGCCGCGTCCCAGCTCACGTCGGCGGGGATGCGGCGGGTGTCGACCTTGAGGAAGACGGTGTAGTCGCCGACCGTCGACGGGTCGAGCGGCTCGACGAAGCGGACCCAGATCGGCGTGCCGTAGAAGATGCGCTCGCTGCGCGCCGCGGGGAACAACTCGGCCACGATCGGCGGCGGCGGCGGGCTGATCGGTACCGGGGCGACGGCGTCGTGCCCGCAGCCGCCCGCCAGCGCCGCGAGCAGGAGCGCCGCGGCCGCGGACCGGCAGGCGCGGCTCATCGGATCACCACGAAGCGGCCGCGGTCGCTGCCCGCCGACGAGTCGACCGTGAACACGTAGATCCCGGACTCCGCCTCCTGGCCGTTGCGCGTGACCAGGTCCCAGGCCGCCTGGCCCACGCCGCCCGACCCGTCGTGGTCGATCTCGCGCACCAGGTCGCCGGCCACGGTCCAGATCCGGATCGTGCAGCGCGCGCGCGGCAGGCCCATGAAGTCGACGTGGCGGGTCAGGCGGTCGCCGTAGACCGGGGCGCGGTCCCACCCGGCGGTGGCGCGGAACGGATTGGGCACCACCCAGACGCCGCCGGACTGGGCGCGGGCCTCCGCCCGCGGCCGCTGCGCGTCGGAGAAGCTGGCGACCAGCGGGCTCTCGTAGCGCTGGCGCAACAGGAGCGCCCCGCGCGCGAAGATCGGGCGGTCGACCAGCGTGGCGACGACGTAGACGTAGTCGAAGCCGTTGAAGACGTCGCGGTCGACGAACGAGTAGCGGCCCGGCGGGTAGCGTCGCTGCTCGTAGAGGACGTCGAGGTAGTCGATCGTCGCGTCGGTCACCGTGGCCAGCGGCACCTGGCCCGACGCGGAGTCGGTGCCGAACGAGCCGACCAGGGCGTAGGCTTCGCGCGGCGGCAGCGGCGAGCGCCGGCCGCGCCAGTCCGAGCTCCGGTACACGGCGTAGCCGACGAGCTCGACGTCCGGCGGCCCGGCGATGCCCTCGCGCAGCAGGATCTCCGGCATGTTGTCCCACTCGATCTTCATCTGACGATCGCCCGGCGTCACCCGCACCGTGGGCGAAGGCGGCAGCGAGCCGGGATCCTTCCAGCGGATCTGCGTGTCGCGCCCGAAGATTCCCGTGCACTTGTCGCAGTCGACGTCCGTCCAGATGCAGTGGTCCGCGGTGTACAGCCGCTGGATCGCCGGCGCGCCCTCCGGCGGGATCACCCGCCCACAGTGCGGGTCCATCCGGAAGCTGACGCCGATCGGCGGCGCCAGGCATACGTCGTGGCCGTTGAGCCCGGTGTTCCCGATGTTCCACTCCGAGGTCCAGCTCCCGACCGAGTCGGGGAGCGCGTTGAGCCAGGTGCCGTACTGCGTCTCGAGCGCGTTGCCGACCGCCATCGGGATCGAGTCGGGGCTGGCGCCGGCGACCAGCGCGAAACGCACCGAGATCGACTGGCCGGGCGCGAGCGAGCGGAACGGGCCGCACGAGACCAGCACCGTGTAGTCGTCGGCCACGACTTCGGAGGCGGGAGCGAATCGACCCGCCAGCGCGTCGTAGCGCTGTTCGTCGGTGATCGGCAGGCCGCCGGAGCCGGCGGGCCGGGCCTTGGCGAAGACCGAATAGACGAAGCTCTCGGTCCCCGGCGCGCGCGCGATTGCGGGGCTGTAGCCGCCCTCGCCCGCCGCCTGCGCCAGCGGGTCGGTCGTGTGCCCGAGGCCCACGACCGCGGCGCACGGCAGGTTGGCCCGCGAGTCGACCACCAACGGGACCACCGTACCCAACGTCTTGAAGCAGGTGTACGTCACGGTGTCGCGGCGCAACACGGTGAGGTCGTACTCGCCCTCGAACAACACGCGCTGGACATCGCGGCGCTCGATCTTGTCGTTGGTGTGGCCGAGCGGGTCGTCGCGGCCGCGCGAGTCGAGATCGGCGTGGAGCCCGACGCGGACGTTGCGCAGCGTGCGGTCGCCGTGGTTCGTGATCGTGAACTCGATGCCCGCGATGCCGTCGTAGCCCTTGACCGACCAGCCGTACACCTCCTGGTGCACGGAGAGGTGGAGCGGGTGGTGCTGCTCGCCGTTGGGATAGAGGAACTGCACCGCCTCGGGCCGGTCGTCGACGAAGTCGGCCGAGAGCACCTGCTGCGCCGGGAACCCGAGGTCCTCGTCGATCTCGCCGTCGCCGTCGTCGTCGCGGCCGTTGAGCTGCTCCTCGTCGATCACGCCGTCGTCGTCGTCGTCGACCGAGCGGTTGGAACCCAGCTGGCCGTGCCACCCGATGTGGACGCGATCCTCGGGGTCGAGGGTCGGCCGCCACTCGAGCAGCGGACCTCCCGAGACCAGGACCCCCTCGTCGGTCTGGGCCCCGACCCACAGGTCGGCGTGGCTCATCAGCTCCTGCCCCGAGCCCTGGGGGAACTCGAAGGAGGGGTCGAACGAGCGGTCGGTAAAGGCGTTGCCGAGGGTCCCGGCGTTGGTCACCCGCAGCTCGAAGTTCCCGCACTTGAGCGATGGGCCGCGGTCTTCCACGTCGAGCACGGCCCGCGCCGGCCGCGCCGGGGCCAGGAGCCAGAGCACCCCGAGCAATACCGCGGCGAGGCTTCCGGCTGCCGATCGATGCAATGGGACTCCGTAGGGGGGAACGGTTCTGGGCAGGGACCGAAGATTCTACGGTCGGGGTCGTCCGTGCCGCAACGCGGTGCCCGACGCGCTCGGCCGGATCGGGTTTGACCGGCTTTCGCCCCGCCGCCTAGAGTGGCCGGCCCCATGTGCACGCTCATCATCGGTCGTGACGTGATCGCACCCGGCACCGTGCTGCTCGCGGCCAACCGCGACGAGGACCCGCGCCGGCCGACCGACCCGCCCGGCGTGCTGGCCCCGAATCCGCGCGTCGTCGGCGGCCGCGACCAGGTCGCCGGCGGCACCTGGCTCGCCGTGCGCGGGCGCGAGGCGGCGATCGCGATGCTCAACCGGTACGACCCCTCGGCCCGCGACACGCACCCGCCGTCGGGCGTCCGCGCCAAGGAGCTGCGCTCGCGCGGCCTGCTCGCGCTCGACGTCGCGACCGTGGCCGAGGACTTCCCCGAGCGCATCGACCTCCCGCCCGAGCACCGCCGGCTGCTGGAGGCGATCCACGCGCGCAGCGGCTCCGTGGTTCCCGGCGCCGCTCTGAGCCGGGCCTGGGTCGGCGTGAGCGAGGGCGCCTACGCACCGTTCAGCCTGGTGTTCGCCGCGCCCGCAGCATGCTGGCTGCTGGCGCTCGACGCCGGCCAGCCGCCGCGGATCGAGGCGCTCGGCGAGGGCTGGCACGTGATCACCCACCGCGACCTCGACGACCGCGCCGAGCCGCGCACGGCCCGCGTGCTCGACGCGCTGGCCGGCTTCCGGCCCGGCTCCGTCGACGAGGCAATGGAGCGGCTGGGCGAGCTGCTGCGCGCCCACGACCCGCCGCCGGTCTGCTTGCACGAGGGGCGCATGGTCACCGTGTCCTCCTCGATGGTGTGGCTCGCGCGCGACGACGCGCGCTACCTCCACGCCGAGGGCCGCCCCTGCGAGCGGCCGTATCAGGACCGCACGCCGCTGCTCATCCACCACCCCCACGTTGAGGCGACGAAGCAGCTCGAGAACCAGGTCGCGCTGGTCACCGGCGGCAGCCGCGGGCTGGGGCTGTCGATCGCGCGCGCGCTCGCGGCCGAGGGCGCGGCCGTGTCCTGCGTCGCGCGTCCGGGCGCGGAGCTGGACCGGGCCGTCGCGGCGCTGAAGGCCGCGGGCGCCCGCGCGATCACGGCCCCCGCCGACGTCACCCGCGAGGCCGAGGTCGAGGCCGCCGTGCGCCGCACGGTCGAGACCTGGGGCCGGCTCGACCTCGTGATCCTCAACGCCGGCACCTGGCAGGGCGCCCCGCTCCACGAGACCACCGAGAAGCTGTGGGACCAGCTGATCGACCTCAACCTCAAGGGCGCGTTCCTCACCCTCAAGCACGCCCTGCCCTGGCTGATCGAGCGGCGCCGCGGCACGGTGGTCGGGATCGGCTCGCTCGGCGCGCTGGTCGGACAGCCCGGCTCCGCCGCCTACGCGGCCAGCAAGTGGGGGCTGCGGGGCCTGCTCGAGTCGGCGGCGCTCGAGGTCCGCAAGCACGGCGTGCGGGTGGCGCTGGTCCATCCCCACAACATGAACACCGCCGGGCCGCCGATCGCGCCGGGCTCCGCGGAGCGCATCCGCAACGTCGATCCCGAGGACGTCGCGCGCGCCGTGGCCTTCCTGTGCACCGCGCCGGATCACGTCGCGATGGGCCACCTCACGGTGTGGCCGATCGCCGCGGGGATCTCGGCGACGATGACGCCGCCCTGAGAGTCCCGTAGCGGCGGACCGCGGCCCTCGCCTAGAATGGCGGCGCCCAGAGCCGCGGGCAGGGGGTGGAGGGGTCCGGGATGGAGCTGGGGTTTCCCGAGTGTCTCAAGTGCAGCGAGGGGGTCCTGCTGCCGCTGTCCGACTACGGCCGCGACGGAGCGCCGATCACGTACAAGGCGTGGGTCTGCAACAACCCCAATTGCGGGTTCAACATCCGCATCGACAACGGCGAGATCAGCCTCGGACGCAGCCTCGGGATCTCGAGCAAGTAGGCGCGTGAGCACGTGATCCGCGCGATCGTCTTCGATCTCGACAACACCCTCACCGACTTCATGAAGATGAAGTCGGACGCCGTCAACGCCGCGATCGACGGCATGATCGACGCCGGCCTCAAGCTCCCGCGCGACGCGGTGCGCTCCCGCATCGACGCGATCTACAAGGAGCAGGGCATGGAGTTCCAGCAGGTGTTCGACACCCTGCTCGAGAGCGAGCTCGGCCACATCGATCCCAAGATCCTGGCCTCCGGCATCGTCGCCTACCGCCGCGCCCGCGAGTCGGCGCTGGTGCTCTACCCCCACGTCCAGATGACGCTGCTCGAGCTGATCAGGCGCGGCATCCGGCTCGGCGTGGTCTCGGACGCGCCCCAGGCCCAGGCCTGGCTCCGGCTCTGCTCGCTCAACCTCCAGCACGTCTTCGACGCGGTCGTCACCTTCGACGACACCCGCGAGCTCAAGCCCGGCCCGGCGCCGTTCCGCGAGGTGCTGCGCCGGCTCCAGGTCGAGCCGCGCGAGGCGCTGATGGTGGGCGACTGGCCGGCGCGCGACATGGTGGGCGCGCGCACCCTCGGCATGCGCACCGTGTTCGCCCGCTACGGCGACACCTTCGATACCAAGGAATCCGGCGCCGATTACGAAGTCGACGACGCGTTCGCGTTGATCGCGATCGTCGACAAACTCAACGCACCCGTGGAGGAACGACGCGCATGAGCACAGGCAAGGTGAAGGCGGCCAAGGTCAAGGTCTACGCACCGCCCGAGGGAACGACCGGGCTCGACGGCCAGATCCACGTCTACGTCTACGACGTCTTCAACAAGGTGTTCCTGCCCGGACGCTCGTTCGACAACGTCGAGCGCGCGGCCTCCTATCAGCGGCACGAGCAGGAGCGCGTCTACAACGAGCAGGAGGCGGAGCCCGCGCTGTTCGACCTGCCCTTCCTCTCGTCGGATCCCGATCTGATCGCGCGCGTCGTTCGCGACGCCGACTACCGTGCGCGCCTCGAGAAGGAGCTGACCGCCGAGGCCCGCTCGCGCGGCCGCGGCGGACACTGAACGATGCCATGCTGCTGCTCACCGCGGAGGAGATGAGGCGCCTCGATCGCGAGACGATCGAGAGCGGCTGGGCCAGCGGGGAGCTGCTGATGGAGCGCGCCGGCGCCGGCGCGGTGGCGGCGATGGAGCGCCGCTACGGCCCGCTGCTCGGGCTGCGCGTCCTGGTGCTGTGCGGCCCCGG
>Ga0137435_1000239_pt1 | contig 19129 bp, 20 predicted proteins | sample EasRivERMGT100_2_FD_104904 | JGI IMG/M metagenome (GOLD analysis project Ga0137435, IMG submission 104904) | Soil microbial communities from meander-bound floodplain in the East River, Colorado, USA - East River MetaG ERMGT100_2 | ecosystem: Environmental > Terrestrial > Soil > Floodplain ... | reverse complement strand
GAGGGGCGCGACGCCCTCAGCGGCGGGGGCGGCTCGTGTCCGATCGAGACTTTGGGGGTCCAGCTCTCGAGCCATTGCAGGATGAGATCGATCTGACGCGGCGTCAGCTTTCCGGGGTTGGCGAGATGCAGGAGCAGGACCTGCGCGTAGGTCTCGGTGCAGGTCGTCTTGGTCTTGCCCTTGTGGAGAGGATGGGCGACCGCGCTTTCGTGGGCGTCTCGCTCCTCCGCGAACGCATAGACGTGGTGCAGCATCTTCCAGTCGTTTTCAGCGACGCTCTGGTAGGCATGGTAGTGGTCCACCATTTTTTGCCCGGTGCACCAGAGCGCGCGCTGGCACATGAGCGCGACCTGTCCGCTCAGGCTGGTTGCACTGTCGGCGAGCGACTGAAGGCAGTGCTGGTAGCCGAGCGAAAGCGCGTTCCACAACAAGTTGACGTTGTGAAAGACTTCGCGCTCCGCCTTGGCGAGCGGCGCCGGCCGGTTCGCGAACTTCTTGGACTGTTCCCTTTGCACGAAGCTTATGGGTTCGCGCAGCAACTCCAGGATCTTCAGCCGTTCCGCCGGGGCGAGTTTGCAGGCATTCAGCTCGTCGAGCTGCCCGAGGAGCCGGACATGGGAAGGAGCAACGTTGATGAGCGGGAGGGACTGCAGCCACTTGGCGCAGCCGGCCGAGTCCGTGAATTCCGGCGCAGCGTCCGGCCTGATGGCGGGAAGTTCGAAACTCGACACGGGCTAGTCCAACCTGCGTCTCAGCGCGCGCACCAGCGCCCCGCGATCGAGAACCGGTCGCCGCGGGATATCTGCGTGCAAAGGCTCGGCCCAGATCGGACGGGGAAAATGGCGATCGCCCTGATGGCGCGGAATCACATGCCAGTGCAGGTGTGGCGTTGCGTTGCCGAAGCTCGCAAGGTTGATCTTGTCCGGATTCAGGAGCTCGCGAAGCGCGGCCTCGGTTGCAAATACCGCATTCATGAACCGTACGCGCTCGGCAGGCTCAAGGTCGGTCATCTCCTTCACGTGCCTTTTGAGGACTACCCGGCAAAAGCCCGGGTAGTCCGGATCGTCGATCAGGACGACGCGATCAAACCCGTCCTGCCAGAGCAGGTCCCCACCCGGAGAATCGCATAGCTCGCAGGGATTTTTGCTCAAATCTTGCGCTCGGCCAAGGCCCGCGCGGGGCGCGACTGCGCGAAGGATAGCAGAATCGAAGCCCGACTACGGGCCGGGCTGAATCGTCGATGGCTCAACCGGACCGGGACCGTCCGGGAAGATGTCCCGGTAGCTCGCGTAGAAGCTGGCGAACAGAGTGGGCAGCACGAGCAGCGTAAACGTCAGCCCGACGAAACGCAGCGCCTGGACCTGTCCGCGCGTGACGAGCACGGCGAAGGTGAGCCCAACGAGGAAAACCGCGCCCGCGAGCGCGAGCGCAGCCCCGTATACGAAGAATGCCCGCCAATTACGCCATACGGAAAAAAAACTGTAGAAGAGCGATTGGGCGGCACCCATCCGGTTCCAGGCAGCGAGCACCGGCGCGAACCAGAATGCCATTAATACGGGCGCGCCGGCGAGCATGGCGAGGAGCATCGCGTGTGAGACGCTGCTGTCGCGAAAGGCTTCGATGGGGGGTTCCTCGCCGGAGAGCATCCATTGCAGCAGTGCGCCCGAGTCCGCGAGCGAGGTAATCCCGAGCACGACCACGATCGCCAGGAGATACAGGGCACCCAGCGCGATCAGCGTGGATGGTCGCTGGCGGAAACCGGAAAGGAGCAGCGCGGGTTGCAGCATCCCGCCGCGATCGACCACCGCGCACATGACCATGAAGCTGACCGAAAAAGCAGGCAGCAACACGGTGGAGGCGGCCGGACCGAGGTAGCGGACCTGACCGAGGAGCGCCACGGCGATCCAGTACGTGAACACGAGGAACAACCACATCGCCGGGTTCTTGCGAAAGAGCGCAAAGCCCTTCACGAGCCAGAACCATCCGTTCCTTGCCGGGACTGTGCGCATTGCCTAGGTTCGAAGTTCACTCATGCTCATGGGCGCAAGTGTCGCCCGGCTGAGGGTTTCAAACAAGAGAGGGGGGGCGCGCGCGGCGTGCCTCGAGCACCCTGCGGAAGTGTTCCGGGTCGTGCGCGTGCGTGAGCTCGCCCGCGCGCGGCAGGTAAAAGTCGTACAGACGCGAAAGCCAGAAGCGCAGCGCCGCCGCGCGCAGGAGCACCGGCCAGGCTTCCCGCTCGGCGGGCGTGAATTCGCGGGTGCTGCGATAGGCCGCCAGCAGCGCGCTCGCGCGCCCCGGGTCGATCTCGCCGGCAGGATCGACGCACCAGTCGTTGACTGTCACGGCGACGTCGAAAAGGAACGCGTCGATTCCGGCGAAGTAGAAATCGATCACTCCCCCGATGCGGTCTCCCTCGAACAGTACGTTGTCGCGGAACAGATCGGCATGCACGGGACCGCGCGGCAGGTTGACCGTGCGGTGCTGCGCCTGGAATTCGAGCTCGGAGGCAAGCAGCTCGCGGCGCGCCGCGTTGAGAAACGGCGCGACCTTGGGCGCTGCGTCGCGCCACCATTGCGGCCCTCGCGGATTCTCCAGCTTCCCGTTGTACCCCTTTCCCGCGAGATGCATGTCGGCAAGTATGGCGCCAACCCGCTCGCAGTGCGGGGCCTGCGGTGCGCTTATCGGTGCGCCGGGGAGGCAGGTGACGAGCGTGGCCGGCTTGCCGTTCAGGATTCCGAGATACTTGTCGCCCTGATCGGCGACCGGCGCAGGGCAGGGAATGCCGTGGCGCGCAAGATGCGCCATGAGGTTCAGGTAGAAGGGCAGCTCCGCCGCCGTCAGCTTCTCGAAGAGCGTCAACACGAAGCGGCCGTGCGAAGTTGTGACGAAGTAATTGGTGTTCTCTATGCCCGCGGCGATCCCCTGCAGATCGGTAAGCGTACCGATGGCGTAGCGCTTCAGCCAGGCCGACAGTTCCTCGACAGTGACGCGAGTAAAGACTGACATAGTGGACGCAGCGAATACGAACGCGCTCGCCCGCGCGGCGGGCATCAGAACCGGCGGATCACCCAGAGCGGGACCCGTACGCCGCTGTCGAGACTTTCGTTTCTCAATCCGGCGCCGTCGCCCAAGTCCTCAATCAGGTAATACTCGTAACCCGTCGGCGTGACGACGCGGACGACGCGCTGGCCGTCGATGATCTGCTCCTCGACCTGGTCGCGTCCACCGGGCTGGATGCGGACCGTCGGCTCATCCGGCTGATCGGCGGAAACACCAGGGGGAGGCGGCGGGATCTCGGGAAGCGGTTCGAGCTTGGGCGGCTGCTGTGCCGCGAGCGGCAGCGCGACGGCGAGAAGTGCGGGAGCAAGAATCCGGCGCAACATGAGATGAGTTTCCTGTCACGGCGAGTCTATCAGAACCGTCGCGCGCTCGTGCCCGAAAGATGGTGTTGCTAGAGGTTAAGGAGGATCTCGCGCTCGTCTGCACGCGGCTGAAAACTCCGATGCTCGTAATGCTTAAAGATCACATCGACCACGCCTTCGGGCTCATCGATTACCTGAATCAAGTCCATGTCCTCGGGGTTGATCATCTTCTCCCCGACGAGCCGCTCCCGGATCCATTGGAGCAATCCGCGCCAGAACGGCTCATGCATGAGTATGCACGGCACGCGCGCGCTCTTGCGCGTCTGCATGAGCGTCAGGACTTCCAGGAGCTCGTCGAAAGTCCCGAACCCGCCGGGCAAAAAAACGTATGCGCTTGCGCACCTCACGAACATGGCTTTGCGCGCGAAGAAATGCCGAAACAGCAGGGAAATGTCCTGGTAGGTGTTGGCGAACTGCTCGCGCGGCAGCTCGATGTTGAGACCGACGGCAGGCGATCGCCCGAAGTGCGCCCCGCGGTTCGATGCTTCCATAATGCCCGAGCCGCCGCCCGAGACCACGGAGAAGCCGGCGTCGGAAAGCAGCCGCGAGGTCTTCTCGGCGAGCGCGTAATACGGATGTCCGACTGGAACCCGCGCGCTGCCGAACACGCTCACCGCGGGGCGGATATCGTCCATTCGCTCGGTGGCCTCGACGAATTCTGACATAATGCGGAACAGACGCCAGGCTTCGCCTGCGGCGCTCGCTTCCCGCGAGGCCGTGTCGAAAGATTTCGGAATCTTGTCGCTCATGAGTTCCCTTGGAAAAAACGCTGCTGCTGGTTGACGGGTCGTCGTACCTGTACCGCGCCTTTCATGCGTTGCCCGACCTGCGCAACGCCGCCGGCGAGCCGACCGGCGCGATTTACGGCGTGCTCAACATGCTACGACGCCTCCTCGCCGACTACAAGGCTGACTACGCCGCCTGCGTGTTCGACGCGAGGGGCAAGACCTTCCGCGACGAGATGTATGCGCAGTACAAAGCGAATCGCCCACCGATGCCCGATGATCTCGGAGCGCAGATCGAGCCGCTGTTCGAGGCGATAAGAGCGCTTGGGCTTCCGCTCCTGCAGATCGAGGGCGTCGAGGCGGACGACGTCATCGGCACCCTCGCGCGCGAGTCCGAAGGACAGAATCTGCGCTGCGTGATCTCCACCGGCGATAAGGATCTCGCGCAACTCGTGACCGATCGCGTCACGCTCGTCAACACGATGTCGAACGAGCGCCTCGACCCCGCGGGCGTGAAAGCCAAGTTCGGCGTGCCGCCCGAGCGCATGCTCGATTACCTGACGCTCGTGGGCGATCCCGTGGACAACGTGCCGGGCGTCGACAAGGTCGGCCCGAAGACCGCGGTGAAATGGCTCGCCCAATACGGCTCGCTCGAGGAGGTGGTCGGGCACGCCGCGGAAATCGGCGGCGCCGTGGGCGAGAATCTGCGCAAGGCGCTCGACTGGCTGCCCCAGGCCCAGGCGCTGCTCGCGGTGAAATGCGACGTCAAGCTGCCCCTCAGGATGGAGGAGCTCAAGCTCGCCCCGCGGGACGAGAAGCGCCTCGCGGAACTGTTTTCTCGCTTGGGATTCAAGAGCTGGTCAAAGGATGTCGCGGTTGATGCAGGCGAGGCTCCGGTTCCCGTCGCGAGCGACTCGCCTCGCAAAGCGGTTGCCGAGCGCAGCACCGAGACGCTGTTTACGGAAGCGGATTTGAAACGCTGGCTGAAGATCCTCGAGGCTGCCGAGATCGTTTCGTTCGACACCGAAACCACGAGCCTCGATCCGATGCACGCGCGGCTCGTGGGCATGTCTTTCTGCGCGGTCGCCGGCCGCGCTGCCTACCTGCCGGTGGCGCACAACTACGCCGGCGCTCCGGCGCAGCTGGGCGTCGAGCCGGCGCTCGCGATCCTCAAGCCCTGGTTCGAAAGCGAAGCGCACAAGAAGGTCGGTCAGAACGTCAAATACGACGAGCACGTGCTGGCCAACCACGGCATCGCCTTGCGAGGCGTCGCCCACGACACGCTGCTCCAATCCTACGTGCTGGAAAGCCACGCGCGCCACGACATGGACAGCCTCGCCTCCCGCCATCTCGGCGCGAAGACGATCGGGTACGACGAGGTAACGGGGACCGGCGCACAGCGCATTCCATTCGAACAGGTCGACGTCGCGCGGGCCGCGGCGTATGCCGCCGAGGACGCCGATCTCTGCTTGCAGATCCACCAGGCGCTTCTCCCCAGGATCCAGGCAGAAAAAGGGCTCGCATATGTGTACGGCTCGATCGAGATGCCGGTGCGCGAGGTCCTTTTCAGGATGGAAAGGGAAGGCGTCCTGATCGAAGCAACGCAACTGGAGGCGATGAGCCACGAGCTGGGACAGAAAATGCTCGAGCTCGAAGCCAAGGCCCACAAGGAAGCGGGGCAGCCCTTCAACCTCGGCTCGCCGAAGCAGATTGCCGAGATCTTCTTCGAGAAGAAAGGGATGCCGGTGATCAAGAAGACGCCTTCGGGCGCGCCCTCAACCGACGAGGATGTTCTGGAAAAGCTCGCCCTCGACCACCCCTTGGCGAAAATGCTGCTCGACTACCGGGAGATTTCGAAGCTCAAGTCCACGTACACGGACAAGCTCCCGAGGATGGTGAATCCGCGCACGGGCAGGGTGCACACCAACTACGGTCAGGCGATCGCGGTCACCGGGCGCCTGGCTTCCAACGATCCCAACCTGCAGAACATCCCGGTGAGGACCCTCGAAGGGCGGCGCATCCGCGAAGCCTTCGTCGCACCCAGGGGCAGCGCGATCGTGAGCGCCGACTATTCACAGGTGGAGCTGCGCATCATGGCGCACATCTCCGGCGACGAGAACCTGCTGCGCGCTTTCGAGGGAGGCGAAGACGTCCATCGCGCTACCGCCGCTGAAGTGTTCGGCAGAACGCTCAAGGAGGTGACGCCGGAGGAACGCCGCTACGCCAAGGTGATCAACTTCGGCCTCATCTACGGAATGTCGGCGTTCGGCCTGGCGCAGCAGCTGGGGTTGGAGCGGGCCACCGCGCAGGCGTACATCGCGAGCTACTTCATGCGCTACCCGGGCGTGGACCGGTACATGAAGGAAACACGCGCTCGTGCGAAGGAGCAGGGCTACGTCGAAACCGTGTTCGGCAGACGCCTGTGGCTCCCGGAGATCAGGAGTTCCAATCCCGCGCGCCGCGGGGGGGCCGAGCGCGCCGCGATCAACGCGCCCATGCAGGGCACGGCCGCGGACCTGATCAAGCTCGCGATGATCGCCGTGCTGAAATGGCTCGACCGCGAAAAGCTTTCGACCCGGCTCGTCATGCAAGTGCACGACGAACTGGTGCTCGAGGCGCCGGAAGGCGAGCTCGTGCGCGTGAAGGCCGAGCTGCCGGTGCTGATGAGCGGCGTGGCGAAGCTCAAGGCCCCGCTTGTCGTGGACGTGGGATCGGGACCGAATTGGGAAAAGGCGCACTGAGTGTCGGGTTTACCTGACAGGGAAATCCCTACTGTAGCTTTCGAGACAAAAAAGGACCTAGACTAACGGCGAACCAACAAAGACTGCGGCGACGTGACAGAGAATCCGGTTGAGGGAAGAGAGGACTCGAGGGACGTCATCCGGCACCTCGTACTTCTTGGCGATGCCCTGCAGAACATCGATCTCGGAGACGGCACGCGCGAGAGCGCGCTCGTGCCGCAGCCGCGAAATCCGTGGAAGCTCACGGTCCTTGAAGTGCCGGAACGGGGCCCGGTGCGCGCGATTCCTCGCGACGCTACCCACGTCGGCATCGCCCTCGACGGCGGTTGGACGATCGAGACGAGCGGGCTGCTGAAGAGCGGCGCGAAGTCGATCGAAGGTGCCCTGGAAACGCTGGCCTCGGCGGCCGACGAGTTCGAGAACGTTTTCACCTCCCTGATAGACGCTGCCCTGGAAACCAGGTTGCCGACGATCGTATGTACGCTCGTTCCGTCGCGGCACCTCGAGCCCTCGCAGCAGCAGGTCGCCGCGACGGCCCTCGCGATTTTCAACGACCGGATCCTGCGCAGAGCGTTCGCCGCGCGGCTCTCGATCGTGGAACTGCGCCTGGTATGCGACGAGGATGAGGACTACGCGAGCGAGACGCTCCTGTCGCGCGCAGGGGTCCGTAAAGTCGCCAATGTGGCGCGCTCGGCGCTCTACGAGATTTCGCAGGAGCCCGGCCGAACGCGGGTGTATTTCTAGCCGTACGCGGCGCGCCTAGTTCCGGATCGCTCCGAATACCTTCCTGACGATCGAGGAGGCCGCGCCCGCCGGATTCTGCCGGATCTTCTTTTCTTCCTCGGCTATGGCGACGAAAAGTCCGTCGAGCGCCCGACGCGTGACGTAGTCCTCGAGCTTCGCATCCTCGTCCTTCACCAGGCCGAATCGCGCGCCGCTCGCCGCGATCTCGTTGTACTTTTCCACGAGCTTCACCTTCTCCATCGCTTTCTTGACGGTCGGTTGGAACTGCTTCGCAAGCGGCTCGGACGTGGTGCGCTTGAAGTACTGGGTTGCGGCGTCATCGCCGCCGGAGAGAATGCCTTTCGCGTCCTGCACGCTCATTTTCCTCACCGCGTTGGTGAGGAGGGTCTTCGCCTGCGGCACCGCCGCTTCGGCCGCGCGGTTCATGCGGAGGACGAGTTCGTCAGCTTGAGTCCCCATGCCGATCGTGCGGATCACCGCCTCGGCGCTTCGGAGCGAAGGCGGCAACCCGATCCTGACGCTGTCGTTCTTCAAAAACCCGTCCTCGACGCCGAGCCGCGCTACCGCGGCCTGGGAGCCGCGGGTAAGCGCGTCCTTCAGTCCGTTGATGGCGTCGCGGTTGGAAATGTCGGCCAGGCCTGCAGCCGACGCGGCGGCCGGAATGACAAGCGCGGCGAGGACTCCGAGGACGCGAGCCACGTAACCCACTAGTTCACGCCTGCCGCATGCGCCTGCTGGTCGGCGTGGTAGGAAGAACGCACCATCGGGCCGACTGCGGCGTGGGTGAAGCCAAGTTTCTGCGCCTCGCGCTCGAACACCGCAAACGCCTCCGGGTGCACGTAGCGGTGGACCGGAAGATGGTGCGCCGAGGGCTGGAGGTACTGCCCGATGGTGAGCATGTCCACGCCGTGCGCGCGCAGGTCGCGCATCACCTGAAGGATCTCGTCGTCCGTCTCGCCCAGGCCCACCATCAATCCTGATTTCGTCGGGACGTGCGGGTGGCGCGATTTGAAGTCCTTGAGCAGCTTCAGCGAGTGCGGATAATTTCCGCCCGGCCGCGTCTGCCGGTACAACCGCGGCACGGTCTCGAGGTTGTGGTTCATCACGTCGGGCAGCGCAGCATCGAGCACCTCCAGGGCGCGTTCCAGCCGCCCGCGGAAATCCGGCACCAGTACCTCGATGCGCGTCGCCGGTGAACCGGAGCGCACCGCGCGTATGCAATCGACGAAATGCTGCGCGCCGCCGTCCTTCAAATCGTCGCGGTCCACACTCGTGATCACGACGTAGGAAAGCGCGAGAGCCGCGATCGTCTGCGCGAGATGGGCAGGCTCTTCAGGATCGGGCGCGAGCGGCCGGCCGTGGGCTACATCGCAGAACGGGCAGCGCCGCGTGCACAGGTCCCCGAGGATCATGAAGGTCGCGGTGCCCTTGCCGAAGCACTCGCCGATGTTGGGACAGGAAGCCTCCTCGCACACCGTGTGAAGATTGTTCTCGCGGAGGATGCGCTTGATGTCGTGGAAGCGCGATCCGGGCGAGGCTGCGCGCACGCGGATCCATTCGGGCTTGGTGAGCCGCTCGGCCGGGACGAGCGCGATCGGGATGCGCGTCTTCGCCGCGCCTTTCTTCTTCAGGGAGGTTGTCGTCATCGTTCGATGAGCCCGGAGATCCGCTCGGCCAGCGCCTGGCCGAGCTGCTCCGTGCCTGCGGCGACCCCGAGCGCCGAAGTCTGGGTGACCGCCAGACCCGGATAGCCGCAAGGGTCGATCGCCGAGAAGGGCGCGAGGTCCATGTTCACGTTGAGCGCGACACCATGGTAGCAGCCGCTGCGCCGCACCCGCAGGCCGAGCGCTGCGACCTTGGCTCCGTCCACGTACACGCCCGGCGCGCCGCTTCTCCTCTCGGCTCTCACATCGTGCGCGGCGAGCGCGTCGATCACCGCCTGCTCGATCGCCGTCACCATGGCGCGCACCGTGAGGCGGCGCCGCGCGAGATCGACGAGCGTATACACGATCGCCTGCCCCGGCCCGTGATAGGTGATCTGCCCGCCGCGGTCGATGCGCTCGATCGGAATCTCCGTGCGGCGCGGAAAATGCTCTTTGCGGCCTGCCACGCCGACAGTGTAGACAGGCGGGTGCTCGAGTACCCAGAGCTCGTCGGGGGTCGTCGGGCCGCGCGTTTCGGTGAAGCGGCGCATGGCTTCGTAGGTCGGCGTGTACGGGACGGCCCCGAGATACTTGACGACCGGGGGTTGAATCTGGATTCCCCCGGGAGGGGAGAAGGGGCCCCTCCCTCTTCTCGGCGCGGGAATGACGGAAACGGATTTGGCGGCGGTTTGCATCGGCTTCGATCAGAGCACCATCGTCACCATCGGATGATCGCACAGTTCCCGGTACAGCTCGTCCAGTTGCTCGCGCGACACCGCGCGTATGTTGCAGGTGAGCGAAAGGTATTTCCCCTCACGGCTCGGTCGCATCCCCAGGGTCGCCGGATCGAAGTCGGGCGCGTGACGCGTCACGACCTCGATCACCGCCTGCGCGAAGCCGGCCTGGGTTCTGCCCATGACTTTGATGGGAAACTCGCAGGGGAAGGCGAGAACGGCGGCGTCGTTTTCAGGCATGAGCAGGGGCGCGCATGACTTTCGCCTTGTATCGCTGGTAAAGCGCATGGACGCGCTCGCCTATCGGCCCGGGTTTTCCGCTGCCGACCAGCTTTCCATCGAGCGTCGTGATGGCGAGCACTTCTCTGGAAGAGGAAGTGATCCAGACCTCTTCGGCCGAGCGCAGCTCGCTTTCCGAGACCGGTCGCACCTCATGAGCGATCGCGTTCGCGCGCACAATCTCGAGCACCACGTCGTAGGTGATTCCCGGCAATATCAGGTGAGACTTGGGCGGGGTGAGGACGGTTCCGCTCTTCACGACGAAAACGTTGCTTGCCGAAGCCTCGGTAAGCTGGCCGTCGCGCACCAGGATCGCCTCGGCGCAGCCCTCGTCGGCGGCAAGAGTGCGCAGCATGCAATTGCCCAGGAGCGAAATGGACTTGATGTCGCAGCGCAGCCATCGAAAGTCTGGCAGCACGATCGCCTTGGCGCCGCTTCTCACCAGCTCAGCCGAGGGAGGCACGAGTTCGCTCGCCATGATGAACACCGTGGGCTTGAGGCCTTTCGGAAATGCGTGATCGCGCTTGGCCGCGCCACGGGTGACCTGGAGATAAACGCCCTGATCTTCCCAGGGATTGCCTGCGATGATCTTCTCGACGAGCTCGCCCCACTTCGAGGCGGAGTGCGGATTGGCAAGGCGTATTGCATCCATGCTCGACTGGAGCCGCGCCAGGTGTTCGGCGAGACGGAATGGCCGGCGCGAGTACACCGGGATCACTTCGTACACGCCATCCCCGAAAATGAAGCCGCGGTCCAAGACCGATATTTTTGCTTCCCCGATCGGCAGGAACTCGCCATCTAAGTAAACCATTCTTTGCCTCTGAGTGTGATCTGACCGTTATCTAAACCCCAGCCGCATCGCATCCCAGGCACGGGCGAAAAATCCGGCCACGGCGATGTTGTCGAGTGCGACCACGGGATATTCGCCGAGCAGCCTGCCTTCGTGCATCAGGCGCAGCGTTGCGACGCTGTCGCCCGCGGCCAGCGGCGCAAACAGCGGTTGCCGGCTGACGAGCTCCGCTTTCAGCCGGTCTGCGGTGCCCTTGGGCACCGTGACGTACAGGTCTGCGGCGACGCCCGCCTTCAACTCGGGTTTGCTGCCCTTCCACACCTGAAGCTTGCTGATCGCCTCGCCCTTCTGGAACAGGCGCAGGCCGTCGTAGGACTGGAACCCGAAGTTGAGCAGCCTTTGGCTTTCCTGGGCGCGCAGCCGGTCGGACGCGGTACCGACGACCACCGACAAGAGCCTTCGCGCGCCGCGCCTTGCCGAGGCGATGAGGCAGTAGCCGGCGCTCTCCGTATAGCCGGTCTTCACGCCGTCGACGTTCGGATCGAGCCACAGGAGGCGGTTGCGGTTTTGTTGAGTGATCTCGTTATAGCGGAATTCGCGCTCCGAATACAGCTTGTAGTATTCGGGATAGTCGCGAATCAGCGCGGACGCGAGCAGCGCAAGGTCGTTCGCCGTGGAGTAGTGCCCGGGTTCGGGCAGGCCCGTCGAATTGGTGAAGTGGGTGTTCTTCATGCCCAGACGCTGCGCCTCGTGGTTCATCCGACCCACAAACGCGCTTTCCGAGCCCGCGACGGCTTCGGCAAGGGCGATGCAGGCGTCGTTGCCCGATTGCACGATCAGTCCATGCAGCAGCTCTTGCACCGTAACGGGCTTTCGCGGCTCGATGAACATGCGCGAACCGCCAGCGCGCCACGCCCGTTCGGATACCGGCACGGTTTGAGCGGGCGCAAGCGACCTGGCTTTGAGCGCCCCGAAGGCGAGGTATGCGGTCATGAGCTTGGTAAGCGATGCCGGCTCGATGCGCTCCTCGGGGTTGCGGCTTGCGATCGCCTGGCCGCTGGTCATGTCCACAAGCAGCCACGCACGCGCCGCGATCGCGGGCGGTTGCGGCGCGTTGGCGAGCACGGGACACGACAGCAGCAAAGCGAGCAAAGCGCCGGAGTTCCGCAGCATGCGAACCGCGACATGAATCATGGCGATGCGGGTCCGCCCGAAGCCGCGAGCTTTTCCGGCAGGATGATCTCCACTTCCACTCGTGCGCTGCCGGCGTTGACAAGCCCGAGCTTGTACGCCGCTGCGTACGACAGGTCGATGATCCGGTCGGCGTGAAACGGCCCGCGATCGTTGACGCGAACAATGACCGATCGCCCGTTGCCGAGATGCGTCACGCGCACGTAGCTCGGGATGGGCAGGACCGTATGCGCCGCGGTCATCGCGTACATGTCGTAGCGCTCGCCGCTCGAAGTCAGCCTGCCGTGAAATTTTCGCCCGTACCAGCTCGCGTTGCCGCGCGCGCGGTACGGCTGCAACGATCGATGAGGAACGTACTTTTTGCCCAGTACCGTGTAGGGATTGTTAGCACCGGGATGAAGCGGCTCCGACCTGGGCTTGGCGTCGGCGACCCGGTCGAGATTGACGGGCGGTGAGCCGGCGGGAGGCCCGTCGCGACCCGTGCTGGTGCAAGCGCCGAGGGCCACAAGAAAAACGGCCGGTGCGAGCGCCCTCATGTCTGCACCAGGGCGCGGTGGCGCTGGATGCTCATCAATATCCCCAGGCCGACACACAGCGTCACGAGCGACGTGCCGCCGTAGCTGACGAAAGGCAGTGGCACTCCGACGACCGGAAGCAGCCCGCTCACCATACCCATGTTGACCACGGCGTAGGTGAAAAAGGTGAGCGTGATCGAGCCCGCGACCAGCCGAGTGAAGAGAGTCGGAGCATTGGCGGCGATCATCAGCCCGCGCATGATGAGCGCGAGGTAGAGGACGAGCAGAAGCGTATTGCCGATCAGCCCGAACTCCTCGGAATACACGGCGAAGACGAAGTCGGTGGCGCGCTCCGGGATGAACTCGAGGTGCGTCTGGGTGCCGGACAGCCAGCCCTTGCCAGTGATGCCGCCGGATCCCACCGCGATGGTGGACTGGATGATGTGGTAGCCGGCGCCGAGCGGATCCGAGGAAGGATCGAGCAGGGTCAGGAAGCGCCTGCGCTGGTAGTCGTGCAGCGCGCCCCAAAGAATAGGCAGGCTCGCGAGCACCGCCGCGGAACCGCCGGCGATGACCTTCCACGACAGTCCGGCGAGAAAGATCACGTAGAAACCCGCGGCGGCGACAAGCAGCGCCGTGCCCAGATCGGGTTGCTTGGCGATCATCGCGGTCGGTACCGCGAGCAGGGCGATCGCGACCGCGTACTCGCGGAGGCGCAGCGCCGCCGCGTGGCGGTGAAAGTACCACGCGAGCATGAGAGGCATCGCGATCTTCATCAGCTCCGAGGGCTGGATGCTCGTGAAACCGAGCGGGAGCCATCTGCGCGCGTTGTTCCTCACGTCTCCGAACAAGGCCACGCAGACCAGCATCAGCAGGACCAGCACGAAGGCCGGGACCGCGTAGCGCATGAAAACCTGTGGCGAAATCTGCGCGGCGACCCACATCAAAACGAGCGCCAGGAGAATGTTCAACGCCTGCGCGCCGACCCGCGCGGGCGCCTGGAAGGCCGCGCTATAGAGCGTGGCGAGGCCCAGCACGAGGAGGGCGCACACGATGGCAAAGAGCGGCCCGTCGATTCCCTCCGAGAGCCGCTCGAGGATCCGTCTAATCATCGCCTTCCTTCTTCCTCGGGGCGGGCGCAGTTCGCGCCGGCTTGTCGACGCGCTTGCCGAGCAGGTAGTGGTCGAGCGCCTTGCGCGCAATCGGCGCCGCCGCTCGCGCCCCGAACCCGGCGTTCTCCACCAGCACCGCGAGCGCGATCTTCGGGCTCTCTACGGGAGCAAAGGCGATGAACAATGCATGGTCGCGCAGGTACTCGTCGATTTGCGATTCGATGTATTTCTCGCCCGGCTTGAGCGCCACCACCTGGGCGGTGCCTGTCTTGCCGGCGCTGGTGTAGCTCGCGCCCGCGAAGGAGCGTGCGCTCGTTCCCTCCTTGTTGACCCCGGCCATGGCGCGTTTGATGACTTCAAGGCTCTCGGCCTTCAGCGGGATGGTTTTCAAGGGCTGAGGCTTCGTGTACGTGCGTTCGCCGGTCCTGGGATTCTCGACGTAGTCAACCAGGCGCGGGCGGACCATCACGCCGTCGTTGGCGAGCGCCGCGACGGCCAGCGCGAGCTGCAGCGGGGTATAGGCGTGATAGCCCTGGCCGATGCCGATGCTGATGGTCTCCCCCGCGTACCATCTCTGTTGCTCGGGCGTCTTGAAGCGCTTCATCTTCCACTCCTGCGAAGGCAGCACGCCCGCCGATTCACCCTCCAGATCGATTCCGGTACGCGCGCCGAAGCCGAACTGGCTCATGAAGCGCGCGATGTTGTCGATGCCGAGATCGTTGGCGAGCACGTAGTAATAGGTGTCGCAGGAAACGACGATCGATCTGACCATGTCCACCCAGCCGTGGCCGCTCGCCTTGAAGTCGCGGAATCGGTTGTTCCCCAAAGTGAAGTAGCCGGGATCGAAAGTCAACTGAGTGGGAGTTCTCGTGCCCAACTCGAGCGCGGCAAGCGCCATGAAAGGCTTGAAGGTCGAGCCCGGCGGGTACAGGCCGGTCAGGGCGCGGTTGTTGAGCGGGCGGTCGGGAGAATTGTTGAGCTCGTCCCAGTTGGCCGGGTCGATGCCGTCGATGAAGAGATTGGGGTCATAACCGGGCCGGGATACGAAGGCGAGTATCGCGCCGGTGGACGGCTCGATCGCCACCAGGGCGCCGCGGTTCTCACCGAAGGCGCGCTCCACGGTTTCCTGCAGGCCGATGTCGAGCGTGAGGCCGAGGTTGTTGCCCGATACCGCGGGGGAGGTGCGCCTGAGCAGCTTCACGATGCGTCCGCTGGCGTCGGTCTCGGCTTCCTCGAAGCCGGTGGTTCCGTGCAGCGCGCTCTCGTAGCTCTGCTCGAGACCGGTCTTGCCGATGTGGTCGGTCCCCTTGTAGTTCGGCTTGACGTCGGCCTCTTCGAGGCGCGCGAGGTCGCGATCGTCGATTCGGCCGATATAGCCCACGACGTGCGAGGCGAGCTCGCCAAGAGGATACTGGCGAAACAGCCTTCCTTTGATGTCGACGCCGGGAAGACGGTGACGGTTGGCCGCGATTCTGGCCACTTCCTCATCGCTAAGACGGATGCGCAGGGGCAGGGTGTCGAGGCCCTTGCTTTCCTCTCGCAGCTTGCGGAAGCGCCTGCGGTCCTTGGGCTGGATGTCGACGAGGGTGGCGAGCTCCTCGATCGTGCCGTCGAGGTTGGCGATCTTGCTCAGCGTGAGCTCCAGCGTGTAGGCGGAGTAGTTGCGCGCGAGCACGACGCCGCTGCGGTCGAGGATCAGGCCACGGCTGGGCGGGATCGGCATGACAAAAATGCGGTTGTCCTCGGCCTTGGTCGCGTAGTACTCGCTCTGGATGACCTGCAGGTAGAAGAAGCGCGCGAACAGGATCGCGAATGCGGCAAGGACGATGAACCCGGCGACGCCGAGGCGCAACTGGAAGTAATACAGCTCGCGCTGAGTGTTCCGGATCTCCGCGAGGCGCATGGTCCTTATATGGGCCGGTTCCGGTCCACGCTCTCGGGCCTGCGCTGCGGCAGCAGAAGGAGAAACGTCGCAGTCGGCCACAGCGCCGCAGCGATGAGACTCCCGCCGAAGTATGCGAAACCCGGGAACTCGGCGCCGGCGATCAGCCGAGCGCCGAGCATCAGCAATTGGCCTACGAGCAACAGCACGAGAATATGAGCCGCCTGCCGCCACAGCGAGAACCACAGGATGCGCCTGTGCAGGCCGACCGCGGCAAAGGCGAGAACGGCGTAGGCGAGGGCGTGCTGGCCAAGCATCGCGCCGTTGCCCGCGTCCATGACGAGTCCCAGGAACCAGGCGATGCCGATCCCTATCTTGCGGGGCTGATGCACGCACCAGAAGATGAGCACGAGCGCGAGCATGTCGGGCAGCCAGAAGACGTCGCGCCACGGCATCAGGTTGAACAGCAGCGCGAGCACCAGGGTGAGCGCTATGTAGGCGGGGTTCACGGGCAGCAGGATGCGCTGCGATTGTTCGAGGAATGCCATTAGAGTTGCGCCGCGTTCATTCGCGCTTTCTGACGCGTTTTTGCTTCGGGAGGCTGCCCGCCCGGGGCTCGGCCTCTGCCGGAAGGGGTGGAAAGCCTGCTTCCGACGACAGCACCAGCACCTGCCGATTCTGTTCGGTGCCCGCGGTGGGAATGCAGCTTATCTTCGCGAAAGCATAAGCGGGGTCTCGCTCGATGCGCGAGACTTTCGCGACCGGAAGCCCGGCAGGATAAGTGCCGTCTATGCCCGAAGTCACGAGCACGTCATCGGCCTGAACATCGGCGTTCGCCGCCATGTAACTCAGGTCGAGCGTGCCTCTGTCCCCTCCGCCGAAAGCGACGGCGCGCAGGCCGTTCCTCACGACCTGTACCGGGGTTCTCTGGTCCTTGTCCGTGATCAGGGTCACCTCGGAAAGCAGGAAATGCACCCGCGTCACCTGGCCGATGACGCCGATATCGTCGATGACCGCCTGGCCGGCCTGGATGCCCTGCCGGCTGCCCTTGTCGATGATGACCTTGCGCGAAAAGGGGTCGCGAACCTGATAGAGAATCTCCGCCAGTGCTGAATCGACGCCAAGGCGCTCGCGCGCGTCGAGCAGGCGCCTCAACTGCGCGTTCTCCGCGCGCAGCGCTTCCAGCGTCAGTAGTTCGTTCGCGCCCTGCAGGCGCTTCGCCTTGAGCTCTTCGTTCTCCCGTTTGAGGGCCACTTGCGTGGTGAAGAACTCGGCGGCGGCTCCGAACAGCTCCACCGGGACGAGCGCGCTGCGCTGCAGGGGGTAGACGAGGAGGGCGACGACCTGGCGCAGCGATTCCGCGTAGCGGAAGCGTGCGTCGAGCACCATCAGGAGGACCGCAAGCGATACGAAAAACGCAAGTCTTACGAGCGGCGCGGGGCCGCGGCTGAAAAATGGCGGCGGCTGATAATCCATGCCCCGGGCTTATTCGCTGGCGAAGATGCTCCCGAGCTTGTCCATTCTTTCCAGCGCCTTGCCCGAGCCGCGCACGACGCAGGTGAGCGGATCGTCGGCGACGATCACCGGAAGCCCGGTCTCCTCCATGAGGAGGCGATCGATGTCGCGCAGCAGCGCTCCGCCGCCGGCAATGACCATGCCCTTCTCGGCGATGTCGGCGCCCAGCTCGGGGGGCGTCTGCTCGAGCGCGGACTTTATCGCCCCGACCATCTGGTTGAGCGGCTCGGTGAGCGCTTCCAGGATCTCGTTCGACGAGATGGTGAAGCTCCTCGGGATGCCTTCAGCGAGGTTGCGGCCCTTCACTTCCATCTCGCGCACTTCCGAACCCGGAAACGCCGAGCCGATTTCCTTCTTGACCATTTCCGCCGTGGTCTCCCCGATCAGCATCCCGTAGTTGCGGCGGATGTAGTTGATGATCGCTTCGTCGAACTTGTCGCCGCCGACGCGCACGCTGCCCGAGTACACCATGCCGCCGAGCGAGATCACACCGACCTCGGTGGTGCCGCCGCCGATGTCCACGATCATCGAACCCGTGGCTTCGGCGACCGGAAGGTCCGCGCCGATCGCCGCCGCCATCGGCTCCTCGATCAGGAACACCTGGCTTGCGCCGGCTTCGATGGCGGCCTCGCGGATCGCGCGCCGCTCGACCTGCGTCGAGCCGCACGGCACGCAGATGATGATGCGGGGCGAGGGCGAGAACAGGCGCGACACGTGCACTTTCTTGATGAACTGCTTGAGCATCTGCTCGGTGACGGTGAAGTCGGCGATGACGCCATCCTTCATCGGGCGGATCGCGGTGATGTTGCCGGGAGTCTTGCCGAGCATCATCTTCGCTTCCTTGCCGACTGCCTGAATGGTTTTCTTGCCGTTGGGGCCGCCTTCCTGGCGGATCGCGACGACCGAAGGTTCATCGAGCACGATCCCCTTTCCGCGCACGTAGATCAGTGTATTGGCCGTACCGAGGTCGATGGCCATGTCTTCGGAGAAATAACCACGCAAAAAGCCGAACATCCTGCTGATTTCCTTGGGAAAGAGGGTTCTTGGATGCGCTATAATACAGCAAATAAATTTCCCTTTTAAGCGATTTTTCATGCCGCTGTCGCTGGAGGAAGTCCACCGCATCGCCGAGTTGGCCAGAATCGGCATCAGCGACGCAGAAGCCCGGGCCGTTCAGTCCCAGTTGAACGATATCTTCGAATTGATCGGGCAGATGCAGAGGGTGAATACCGACGGGATCGAGCCGATGTCGCACGGCCAGGACATGAAATTGCGTTTGCGCGACGACGTGAAGACCGAGGGCGACCAGCGAGAGCAATTCCTGTCGGTCGCGCCGGAGAAGGAGCAGGGACTGTACCTCGTTCCGAAGGTGATCGAATAGCGGGATTCAGGCCTGAATCCTGAGTCCCATGCACAACGCCTCGCTCAAAGAGCTTTCCGCCGCGCTCGCGCAAGGGAAAACATCGAGCGTCGATCTGACCAAGCTGTTTCTGGAGCGCATCCAGAAAACGAACGGCGCGCTCAACGCGTTCATCACCGTCGGCGCGGAAAAGAGCCTTGCCCAGGCGCGCGCCGCGGACGAGCGCATCGCCAAGGGCGACGCGAAACCCCTCACGGGAATCCCGGTCGCGCACAAGGACATCTTCGTCGCGAAGGACTGGCTCACCACCTGCGGCTCCAAGATACTCTCGAACTTCGTCGGTCCGTATGACGCGCATGTGATCGAGCGCTTCAACGCCGCGGGGGCGGTGCTCCTTGGGAAGACCAACATGGACGAGTTCGCAATGGGCTCGTCCAGCGAGAACTCGTTCTACGGCCCGGTGAAAAATCCGTGGG
>Ga0137435_1000238_pt1 | contig 19255 bp, 14 predicted proteins | sample EasRivERMGT100_2_FD_104904 | JGI IMG/M metagenome (GOLD analysis project Ga0137435, IMG submission 104904) | Soil microbial communities from meander-bound floodplain in the East River, Colorado, USA - East River MetaG ERMGT100_2 | ecosystem: Environmental > Terrestrial > Soil > Floodplain ... | reverse complement strand
CTCGGTCGCCCGCGACCCGGCGAGACGCTGGCCCAGGTGGATCCCGGCGGTGAGCCCGAGATCGCCCGAGTCCCGGAAGAGGAAAGGCGTGGTGCGCATCGTCCTCGATCGGATCGCCAGGACGCCGATCGCGGGGCCGTCCTCGATCTCGCGCCCCCTGCCGATGACGCCCGACGCCGAGCAGCCGACGATGTAAGGGGTTCCGGCGGCGCGCTCGACCGAGGAGAGGAGGCTCGGGATGCCGTCCGCGTGCTCGCCGCTTGCGAAGACGATCGCGAGGTCGGCAGGCTCCCCACCGAGACTCGACGCGGCCTGAGACGCCGCTTCCGACGCCGCCACGACCGTCGACGACGCGCTCGAAAGCCCCACCCCCGCTTCGATCATTCTCTCCCCTGGCCTCCGGCAGGGTAGCAGATCGCTAAGAGTTTGAAGGGATCGCGACTTCCTCTTATATTCTGAGAGTTCGGTCGATTCCCTCATGGAGAACCCTGACTCGTGAGCGCCAGGCGAGCGGCCGCAGCGGGATGCGCAATCGCGATGCTCTGCGTGCTCGCCCCGGCGCGCGCGGACGACGACTTCCCCGCTCCCGACAGCCTCCGCGAGGGCGTCGAGTTCTGGAAGAACGTGTGGGCGCGCTGGACGATGGGCCAGGTCGTGCTCCACGACATGGAGCATCCCTCGATCGTCTACGAGATCTTCGAGCTGCCCGGGCCGATCGGCGAGACGTACTCGGACGCGCAGCGCGACTACGTCGTCTCGCGACGCGAGGCGATCGCCTCCCGGCTCTTGGACATCGAGGCGAAGGTCGCGGCGGGAGAGCCGCTCGAGGACGACGAGAAGGCCGTCGTCCTCAAGATCACGGACGTGGCGGGCTCCGGGGGGATCGCCGGAGCGTCGGCCCGCGTCCGGTCGCAGCGCGGGCTGCGCGAGCGGTTCCACAGGGGGCTCGAGATCGCCGGCCGCTACCACGACGCGTTCGCGGCGATCTTCCACGACGCGGGGCTTCCGGAGGACCTCGCGTACCTCCCCCACGTCGAGTCCTCCTACCAGGCCGACGCGCTGTCCTCGGCGGGGGCGGTCGGCATCTGGCAGTTCACCCGCGGCGCGGCGCGCAAGTTCATGCTGATGACCCCGGCCCTGGACGAGCGGCGCGACCCGGTCGCCGCCGCGCACGGCGCGGCGCGCTACCTCCAGAGCGCGTTCGCCGAGCTGGGCTCGTGGCCGTTGGCGATCACCTCGTACAACCACGGGGTCGCCGGGATGCGCGCCGCCAAGGAACGCTTCGGCACCGACTTCGAGCGGGTCCTGAGCGAGTACGACGGGAGGACGTTCGGCTTCGCATCCAAGAACTTCTACAAGGAGTTCTTGGCCGCGCGCGAGATCGCGAAGGATCCCCTCGCGTACTTCCCGGAAGGCCTCTCGCCGCTCCCACCCACCCCGCTCGACCGCCTGGTCCTCGACGCGCCCTCGGCCGCGAGCCGGCTCGCGCGCCGCTACGGCATCCCGCTCGCCAGCCTCGCCGAGCTCAATCCCGGTTGGACCAAGCGCGCGCTCTCCGATCGATCGGCGCTCCCTGCGGGGACCCGGGTTTGGCTTCCCGAGGGGACGCTGGCGCCGAAGCGGCCCGCGCCGAGCGCGGTCGCCGCGGCCGCGCCCGACCCGCAAGGGGGCGTCCACGTCGTCCGCAAGGGCGAGACGCTCTTCCGCATCGCGACCAGCTACGGGATCTCGCTGTCCCGCCTGCTCGAGGTCAACGGCCTGAGCCGGAGCGCGACGATCCACCCCGGCCAGGAGATTCGCATCCCGGCGCTCCGATGAGCGAGCCCCGCTACACCAACCGCGGCTTCGGGCTCAAGCAGGTCGTCGGCGGCAGCGTGGTGCGCGACTACGCGAGCCCGATCGTGGACCGGATGCGCGAGGAGGGCTTCCGCCTCGCGGCGGGCGACCTGACCTTCCACCTCGCCCAGGAGTTCGGCTTCTGCTACGGCGTGGACCGCGCCATCGAGTACGCCTACGAGACGCGCGAGAAGTTCCCCGATCGCGCCGTGTACATCACGGGCGAGATCATCCACAACCCGCGCGTCAACGAGCGGCTGACCTCGATGGGGATCCGGTTCCTCGACGGCCGCTCCGAGGAGGCGTCCTATGAGGGACTGACGGCCGACGACGTGGTGCTCCTTCCCGCCTTCGGCGTTCCCACCGGAACGATGGACCGCCTGCGCGCGATCGGGTGCATCGTCGTGGACACGACCTGCGGCTCGGTGCTCAACGTCTGGAAGAACGTCGAGCGCTACGCGAGGGACGGGTTCACGTCGTTGATCCACGGCGCTTGGGCCCACGAGGAGACGCGCGCGACCTGCTCGCGCGCCGGCCGCTACGCCGTGGTGCGCGACATGGACGAAGCGGAGCTTCTGGCCCGCCACGTCGAGCGCGGCGGGGAAGGGGCGGAGATCGCGCGCCGCTTGGCACCGGGCCTCTCGGAAGGCTTCGACCCCGAGCGCGACCTCTCGCGCATCGGCTGCGCCAATCAGACGACGATGCTCGCGGGGGAGTCCCTCGCGATCGCGACGCGGATGCGGCGTGCGTTCGCCGCCCGCCACGGCGAGGGCGGGGTGGCCGAGCGCTTTCGCGCCTTCGACACGATCTGCAGCGCGACCCAGGAGCGCCAGGACGCGCTGGAGGCGCTCCTGACCGCGACGCCCCTCGACGTGCTCGTCGTGATCGGGGGGTACAACTCCTCCAATACGGCTCACCTACTCGAGATCGGCATCGCGCGCGGCGTGGCCACCTACCACGTCGCCGACGCAGCGTCGGTCGACAGCGCTTCGGTGCTGCGTCACCAGCTCCTCGGCACGAAGGAGGAGTCGGTCACCGCGGGCTGGCTCCCGGAAGGCCCGGTCGCGATCGGCCTCACCGCGGGAGCCTCGACCCCCAACGCGGAGATCGAGCGGGTCATGGCGCGCATCGCGGAGGTGCGCGGGGTCGCTCTTCCGTCCCGATTCTGATAGCTTCCCGGCCCGGTGAACCCGTGAAGCCGCGCCCGCACGCGTCGAAGCCCAAGCCCGCCCGGCGTCCGCCGCGCTACTCCGACAAGCCGCTCCCGCGGGTCGTCGTCGAGCGCCATGGGCCGCTCCACGCGGAGATCGTCATCGTCGGGCGCGAGCTTCTCCGCGGGGAGGTGGACGACGGCAACGCCCGGTACATCGCCGCGGAGCTGACGCGCCGCGGAGCGCTCGTGCACCGGGTCACGGTCGTCGACGACCTCGACCGGTCGATCGCGCAGGCGGTGTCCGAGTCCCTCGCCCGCGGCGTGCACCTCGTCGTCACCGCCGGTGGGCTCGGCCCCGCGGTCGACGACCGCACGCTGGCCGGGCTCTCGGATGCCCTGAGGCTCCCGCTCGCCCACAGCGCGGCGGCGAAGGAGATGATCGAGGCGGCCTACCCCGACTCGGGGCTGACCTCGGCGCGCGAGCAGATGTGCTTCCTCCCGGTGGGCGCCGAGCCGCTCCCCAACTCCGAGGGGGTCGCGCCGGGGATGCTCGCCCGGCGCGCGGGCGGCGGGACGGTCGTCTCCCTCCCCGGCCGCCCCCCGGAGGCCCGCGCGGTGCTCGAGGAGGCCCTCGCGCGGCTCAAGGACCTGTTCCCCCTCCGCGCGTTCGCCTCGCGCGAGGTCGAAGCACCGACCGCCGACGAGTCCGCTCTCCGCCCCCTGCTCGAGCGGGTGAGCGGCGAGTACCCGGGGGTCTGGATCAAGTCCCATCCCGGCGCGCGCCGCCGGAAGTCCCCCGCGCGCGTGACGCTCCGCTCGTTCGCGACCAACCAGAAGGAGGCGGACGCCTTGGTCGACGGCGCGATCCGCCGCCTGCTCGCTCTCGCCGGCAACCGCTGAGCCCGGCCCTTGAGGATTCCATGCGCCCGTTCGCCCTCGCCGCCTCGGCGGTCCTGCTGATGTCCGCCCCGGCCCTCGCGGCACAGGCCAAGCCCGCGATCCAAAAGGCCGCGATCGACGCCGCCGTGTCCGGGATCGTCGCCAAGCACGGCGCTCCGGAGGAGGCGCGGGCGCGGCAGGGCGCGACCCAGGTCGCGCTGCGGTGGTTCCCGGAGGACGGGGACGCCGAGGCGTATACCTCCTTCTGCGTCGAGAACTTCCTCGCCGGCGAGCCGGCGCTCTCCGCCGCGTTCGACCGGCTCGAGACGGTCCTGGAGCAGGTCGACGGCCACCTCCTCGAGGTGCGGCGCCTGCTCCTGACTCCGCAGGACCTCGACACCGGGCCCGTGACCGAGCTCGACCGGCGGCTGGGGGATCTGGATCTCTTCGCCCACGTGGACGACGACCTCTTCAAGACCAAGGCCGCGTTCGTCGCGCTGCTCAACTTCCCCGTCCACACGCTCGCCGACCGGCTCCGGGACGGCGGCTCGTGGTCGCGGGAGACCTGGGCGCGCTCGCGCATCATGGACCGCTGGGCCGTGCGCGTCCCCGCCGAGGTCGGTCAGGAGGCCACGCGGGCCTTCACCGCCGCGGACCAGTACATCGCCGGGTACTACATCCGCGCCGACAAGCTTCTCGGGCAGGACGGCAAGCCGCTCGGCTTCCCCGACGGGCGGCGCCTCATCACCCACTGGAACTTGCGCGACGAGCTCAAGGCCCACTACGGCGAGGGGCCGGAGGGACTCGCCAAGCAGCGCGCGATCCAGAGGGTCATGGAACGGATCGTCCGCCAGGAGATCCCGCAGCGCGTCATCGACAACGGGGACGTGACGTGGAACCCCTTCACGAACGACGTGAGCCCGGCCGGGGCGTCCCCCCGCGAGCCCGATACCCGGTACGCGAAGCTCCTCGAGGTGTTCCGAGGGGTGCGCGCGATCGACCCGTACGCGCCCACGGCGCCGACCTACATCCAGCGCAAGTTCGAGCTGGACCGCCAGGTCCCCGAGGCCGAGGTCGAGAAGCTCCTCGTCTCGGTCCTCACCTCGCCCGAGGTGAAAGCACTCGCGAAGACGATCGAGGTAAAGCTCGGAAGGCCGCTCGAGCCGTTCGACATCTGGTACGCGGGGTTCTCCTCGCGCGCCGGTCGCAGCGAGGCCGAGCTCGACGCGGTCACGAAGGCGAAGTACCCGACCGTCGCGACGTTCCAGGCGGCGCTTCCCGACATCCTCAAGGGGCTCGGCTTCCGGCCGGAGAAGGCCGCGTGGCTGTCCGAGCGGATCGTCGTGGATCCCTCGCGCGGCGCGGGGCACGCCCTGGGCGCGATACGGCGCGAGGACAAGTCGCACCTGAGAACGAACATCCCCGCGGGCGGGATGCTCTACAAGGGCTACAACATCGCGATCCACGAGCTGGGGCACAACGTGGAGCAGTCGTTCTCGCTCGGCGAGATCGACCACTGGGCGCTGAACGGCGTTCCCAACAACGCGTTCACCGAGGCGCTCGCCTTCACGTTCCAGGCGCGCGACCTCGAGCTCTTGGGGCTCTCGGACCCCTCCGCCGGGCACAAGACCGAGGCGTACGCCGATCTCTGGGCGACCTACGAGATCGGGGGCGTGAGCCTGGTCGACATGCGCGTGTGGCGCTGGATGTACTCGCACCCCGACGCGAAGCCGGCGGAGCTGCGCGAGGCGACGCTCGGCATCGCGCGCGACGTCTGGAACACCTACTACGCGCCGGTGTTCGGCACGAAGGACGTCGAGATTCTGGCGGTGTACTCCCACATGATCTCGAACGGCCTCTACCTCCCTGACTACGCGCTCGGCCACATCATCGCGTTCCAGGTCGCCCGCGTGTTCCGCGCAGGCAGCTTCGGCGACGAGTTCGAGCGCGTCGCCAAGCAAGGGCGCCTCACCCCCGACGCCTGGATGCGCGGCGCCGTCGGCGGCCCTTTGTCGGCTCGAGCGCTGCTGGACGAAGCGAAATAGCTATTTCGCGGCGCGGACCATCGCGGACAGCTTGGCGCGCGCGGCGTCGGGACGGAGCGCGCGGAAGCCGCCGTCGGGAACGATCCAGAGGCGATCGGGCGCGACGAGATCCCTGACGCGGGCGATCCGATCGCGGATCTCCCCCTCGCTCTCGACCGACGGACGCAGCGTGTCGACGACACCGATTCCCACGAAGCGGTTGGCCGGGACCGCACGCGCGAAGCGCTCGACGCCCGCGTAGCCGCAGTGCGCGCCGGCGACGAGGAGTCCGTCGGCGGGCGTGGCGGCCAGTGCCTCCCCGAGCGCGTCGAGGTCGGCGTACCCGAGGTAGACCCACAGCCGCGCGCGGCCGCGCACCGGCTCTCCGACTCGCTCGATCAGCTCGTGCATCCAGGCGATCTCGTCCGGCCGCGCGCCGGCGGCGGGCTCGTCGATCTGGATGTCCGTCGCCCCGGCCGCCGCGAGATCGCGAACCTCCTCGCGCACGATCTCGGCGAGGGCCGTGCATGCCGCGCGGCGCGACGGATAGTGGTCGTCGTAGGAGCCGTCGACGAGCGAGTACGGGCCGGGGAGCACGGCCTTGACCTCGCGCGAGGCCGCGCCCCGCGCGTACCGGAACCGCTCGACCGTGGACGCCCCCGCGCGCGCCACGGGGCCCACGATCCGCGGCTTGCGGACGTAGCGGTCGCCGTAGGCACGCACCCATCCGGCGATCTCCACCCCGGACAACCGCTCCGCGAACGTCGTGATCGGGTCCGCACGGTCCATCTCTCCGTCGACGAGCAGGTCGAGTCCGAGATCCTCCTGGAAGCGCAGCGCGCGCAGCGTGGCCTCGTTTTCCACTTCCCTCAGCGCCGCCGCCTCGATCGCGCCCTCGGCGTACCGCCTCCGCGCCTCGTGAAGCGCGGGCGGCTTCGGGAACGACCCGATCGTCGTCGTCAGGAACGCCATTGCCACTCCCGCTCGAGGCGCTCCTTGAGGTAGCGCGCCTGCAAGAGCTTGTCGAACGCGTAGTCCCGCGGGATGAGCTCCAGCCCGCACTGCGGGCCGACCATGACGTCGCGCTCCATGAGAATCTCGCGGTAGGGCACCATCCGCTCGAAGACCTCGTCGGAGGACTCGATCCGCACCGTGCGCGCGTCGAACAGTCCCAGGTGCACGCCGCGCCCCTCGGGAAGCTTCGTGAGGAGCGGCCAGTTCCCGGGTCCGTGGACCATGTCGAGCCCGAGGTGGGTCCCCGGAAGCGAAGCGAGATCGATCCCGGGCGAGGCGAGATCGCCGAAGTACGTCGAGAGGATCGTCGTCGCTCCCGTGCCCATCGCCTCGAACACGGGACCGACGCACCGGGCGACGGCGGCGGCGCTCGCCGGCTCGCGGCAGAGAATCGGCTCGTCCACCTGGAGGACGCGCACTCCGGCCGCCGCGAGCTCCGCCGCCTCCGCCGCAAGCGCCGCGGCGAACTGCCCCGCGAGCTCTTCGCGATCGACGCCGGCGTCCCGGCGGGCGACGTGGGCGAGGGTGACCGGCCCGGGGAGCACCGCCTTGAGCGCTTTCGGCCTCACCTCGAGCGCGAGCCGCGCGTCCCGCACGACGACCGCCTCGCGCCGGCTGACCGGCCCGGTGACCGCCGGCCGCCGGTCGTACAGCCCGGTCTCGAACCACCGGGCGAGACCGCCCTGCTCCACGCCGTCCCAGCCGCGCGGCAGGTGGGAGAACGGTCCGCTCCACCGCACCAGCCCGTCGGTGACGAGATCGACGAAGGCCCGCGCCTGCTCGGCGACGACGAGCGAGGCGACTTCGTCCTCGACGGCACGGAGCTCGGTTTCGGTCGCAAGTCCCCGGTCGCGCTCCCGCGCCGTGCGGCGGAGCTGCTGATCCCACGCCCCGTCCCCGATGCGCGGGTACGAGGAGTGGGTCGCGGAGCGGATCACGCCCGCGCCCCGGCCAGCTCCGCGGCGACGCGCACCGTCTGGAGATGGATCGCGGCGGTCTCGCCGACGTAGTGATCGGAGTAGTACGCCTTCAAGGACGATCCTCCGGGCGCAGCCGGAGCATAAAGCCGAAATCGTCCCCCGCGCGGCAGGAGTCGACGTCGACCCGATTCTCCCCCGCCCGGAGCGTCACCGGGACCGCGATCTCGGCGCTCCCGGTCGCGGGCGCGTCGAGGACCTGTTCGAGGGACCTCGGACGGGACGGCGATCGCTCGAAGACCGGGGCGCCGTTCAACCGGATGATGACGTCGTCGTCGGTCGTGATGCCGAGCCGGGCGGCCCCGCCCGCATCCGACACGATCGTCGTGGTCGCGGCCGCGCAGGCATCGGCGATCCCGCGGGGCAGGTCCGAGGCCCGCGCGAGATCGACGTACCCTGCGGTCGAGCACCCGACCGGAGGGGCGGGGCTCGTCTCCTCGCCCCGCCTCCGCCACCGGGACACCTCCCACCCGCTGACCACCGCTCCGTCGTCGTCCACGCGGAACACGATGGCATCGGAGTCGGACCAGGCCCATGAGAATCGGGGATCGCGCCGGATGAGCGCGAGGAAGCTCCGGTAGCGCCGCGGGACGAAGGCCCAGCGCGCGCCGAAGGTCTCGCGCACGGGCGGCCAGGCGTCGGCGGCGTCCCCGCGGGCGAGCGAGGCCCAGAGCCGGCAGCGCGCGGGGTCGGTCACCCAGAAAAAGGTCGCGTCTTGCCCGATCAGGTACCGGTGCGTCGTGTCCTCGAAGAACAGCTCCGGGAACTCGTCCCAGCCGAGGTGAAAGATCGTCTCCTCCGGCGGCACGTTCGCCTTCATCCATCGCGCGGCCGCACGCCACCGCGGAGGGTCCTCGAGGGCGGCGGATTCCCCGTTGTCGCGCAGGGTGTGGCGCAGGCCGAGGACGAGGACGACGATCGCGGCGGCGGCGCCGGCGGTGCGCCACGCGCCCGCGGGCAAGGGGACCCGCGCCGGAAGTCCGAGGTCGCGCGCGACGACCCCGAGCAGCAGGACCGAGAACGGGGCCCACAGCTCCGTGAACCTCTGGCTCAAGAGGGTGAGGACGAAGAAGCCCGAGGCGGCGACGAGGAGCGTCCGCGCTTCGTCGGACACGCGCTCGACCCGGGTCAGCGCGTACAGGGCGATCCCGGACACGGCGAAGACGCCGAGGTTCGCCGCGAGCAGCTCGGCCGTGGACACGGGGAGCATCTCGGTGCCGACGCGGAGCAGATCTCCCGCCCGCCACGACGCGGAGAGCACGCTCACGTTCGCGGTCCACCAAAACGCCAGGTTGTTCGGGAAGTAGGGCGTGAAAACGCTCCCCGCGACCGCCCCTCCCAGCGACCAAATAAAAATGCCTGACCCTTTTTTCTTCGTGTGGACGGCGTGGAGCAAGGCGAGGCAAGGCAGCAGATGGAAGGAGCAGTGGGTGTGCGCGTACAGGAACGTCAGCACGAACGCCAGCCGTCCGCGCCCGGTGAGGATCGCGGCCGTCCCGGCGAAGGTCAGCGCCAGCGCGAGCACGAGGGGCCTCGTGTACGTCAGCCGGTACGCGAACTCGGGGGCCGCAGCGAGAAGCGCGAGGGAGAAAAACGCAGGCCACGGCACGGCGAGGGTCTTCAAGCACCACCAGAACGCCGCCATGGCGGCCGCGGCGAACACGACCGACGCGATCCGCGCCCCGGTGAGCTCGTTGCCGAGCGTGAACGGGATCAGCAGCAGGTGGTAGAGCAGGTTGAAGTCGGTGAACCGGGTCGCGAGGAACGACTCCTGCCACCACGGGAACGTCCGCGCGATCCCTTCCGTCCGCAGGATCGTCGCGTACCGGACGTGGAACCAACCGTCCCCGCAGTAGATCGAGGGACCGGCCCACCGGGTCATGGCGGTGAGGACGGCCGTCACGCCCGCGACGAGACCGCCCGGAAGGTATCCCGCGAGACGCTTCACCGGGCAGAGGTTATCAGGCCGCCGGGGTGACGCGACGGAACGATCGCCACAGGAGGAGGTCGTAGCCGATCTTCATCGCGGCGCCCGCGGCCAGCGGGAGGCCCAAGGACACCCCGTCCATCATCGGCCCCGCGATCAAGGGAGCCACCGCCCACATCGACAGCCGCACGAGGTTCGTCACACCGGAAGCGAAGGTTCGCTCCTCGGGCCTCACGATCGCGAGCACGAACGACTGGCGCGTGGGCACGTCCATCTCGACCAGCCCCTCGCGCAGGAGGAACAGCGCCGCAGCGACCGGGAAGCTCGGGACGTATGCCACGGTGAAAAGCAGCAGGCTCGACGGGATGTGCGTGAACACCATCGTGTTGACGAGGCCGAATCTCCGCGCCAGCCACGCCGCCCCCAGGTGGCTTGCCGCGTTGGCGACGCGGGCGGCCGCGAAGAGGACCGCAATCGTCCCCTCCGACGCCCCGAATCGCTCGAAGAAGAAGTACGACAGGAGCGCCGTCGTCAGGAATCCACCGGCGAACGAGTCGATCCCGAACAGCAGGCTCAGCCTCGTGAGTGCGCGCCGGCTTGCGTCGGACAATCGAATCGGACCCGCCGATCGTCCGCTCTCGACCTCTGGCGACAAGCGCAGATAGAGGATCGCGGTGGCCAGGAGCAACACGGCGTAGAGCCCGATCCCGGCACGGTGCGTCGTGACCGGGGAAAGGCCCGTCCGCGCCGCCAGCAACGCCGGAGCCCCCGCGAGTAGTGCCCCCAGCGCGTGTCCCGCATCCTGCGCGACGTTGTAGATCGCGATCGCACGCGTTCTCCCGCCTTCCGGAGCAACCGACGGGATCGCGGCCTGCTCCACGACAACCGCCGCCCCCCGGTCCCGTCCCATCCCATTGATCATCCCGAGGAAGGCCGCGGCGGCGAGCGCTATCGTGGACTCCGCGAACGCAAGCAGCGCCGCCCCAGCAGCCCCTAGCAGCGCGACGTCGAGCAGGAGCCTCCGCCGCCCACGCCGGTCTCCGAAGAGGGTCGCGACACCCGACGACGCGGCCACCCCGGCGAGCCCTGCGGCGACCACACCGCCAACCGCGGTCGCGGAGAGCCCTCGCCCCGCGAGATACACACCGAGCTCGACGCCTGCGAAAGAGGTCGCGATCGACCGGAAGAAGGCCGACGCGTAGAAGACCCGGAGATCAGATGACGCGGGCGTACTCCGACAGGGCGAGGTTCCAGACCGGCTCGCCGCAGTAGCGGGCCCCCTCGGGGCAGAACGGCTTGGTCCCGGCTTGCTTGCGCACGGAGCACGGCGGCAGCAGGTGCGCGCCGAGGCGCGGGTGCACCGCCGTGACCTGGAGCGCCTCGTCCACCGACGCCTGCCAGATCTCCTCCTGCGCCAGGTAGCACAGGCGCATGACGTGCTTGTGGCGCAGGTTGAGGAAGTCCGTGGACTCGGTGAACCTCACCGCGACCGCGTTGGGAAGGAGGTAGTGCGCGTGCTCGGCGTCGACTCCGTGCCGCTTCAGCGCCGCGATCCGCGTCCAGATCGCATCCATCATCTGGAGATACCGCCGCTCCACCGCCGGATCCTGCCGCACGAGCGTCGGCACGATGAAGTCCGGCTCGTCGGTCGCGTGCGCGGCGAGCACGGGCCGCGACGCCGGCGTCATGCGGTGCCTCTGGTCCTGCGAATCGGCCGCATGGGACAGCTTCTTCCGGAACGTGTAGGCGCCGTGATGCATCGCGCGCGTCAACTTGTCGAACGTCGAGACGTTCAACGCCTGACCGAGCATCGGGTTCTTCGCCGAATCACAGGCAAGCGCGATGGCGTCGTCGTCGGACAAGGCGGCCCGCGGAACGCCGAGCACCTCCCGTACCGCCTGCGCCGTCTCCTCCTCGCCGCGCGCCTTCCAATCGACCAGCTTGGAGACCTTCCCCTCGAGCGAGGCGTCGAACTCGGCGACGAAGTCCGCCCGCGACGCGTCGGTCGTCAGCTCGGGCCGCGCCGCGAAGAACGCCGCCTCCGGGGTTTCCTCGGTGGGAATGGGCTCTTCCAGCAGCCGCGTGTATTCGGGATCGATGGCGAGGAGCTGCTCCACCATCTTCCCGACCACGAGCTTCTGCTCGTACGGGGCGTCGTGCTGGAGGCACATCCGCCAGTAGCGGAGGATCGTGAGCGCCGAGACCGTGTGGTAGAGGTACGCGCAGGTCGCGATCGGCAGCGCGTAGCGCCCGATCTCCTGGGCTTTCTTCTCGATTTCCTTGACGTATTTCTCGGGGCGCGACCGGCGGGCGGGGAAGCGTTCGTAATAGGCGGCGGTCGCGATCGGCGTGAGGCTTGCGATCAACTCACGGTAGAACCCGAGCTGCTCCTCGATGCCCTCCAAGTAGATCGTCCGCGCGGCACCTTCGAGCGGCGGCACGAAGCAGTTCGATGCCCGCACCTTGACGTAGCGCTGGCTGACCTGCTCCGAGTTGTAGAACGGGTGCGCGTGCAGGAACGACCACAGGAACTGCCGGCTGACGTTCTCCATCGCGAACTGGAAGTAAGCGTGCTGGATCGTCGTGTGATGTCCCGCCTCGTACAGGTCCCGTGCGAGGCCTTCGCCTCCCGGCCGCAGATCCTCGTCCTCGACCAATCCCTTCGACGAATAGCACGTGCGCGCCGTCGTCAGGACCGTGTTGAACGGCTTCGTGAAGTGCCGCGTGATGCGGATGACCGGCTCGGGCGAGCCGACGGGCACTGGGAGGGGGACGATCTCGGCCATCGGGGTGAATCTTAGCAGCGAGTGGCGGCGTCAGGGCAGCTTGGCTTCACCCCTCCACACCTTCCTCATCATCGTGATCCCGTCGTCGTAACGCTTCGCGACCGCCTCGGGCGCGAGCTTGTTGGCGGCGTCGGCGACCGTGGCGAGGTACGGGGCAAGCATGGACCCCGCGAGCATGCGTGACCCGCCGGGCGCGGAGGAGGCCAGCGGGTGGACGAGGAACGCCCCGGCGAGTGCCGCGCCGACGACCCCAACGGCAGCCCCGGCGAGGCGGTCGGCCCACGAGAGCATCGCGAGCTTGAGGATCTTTCCCACGATCCAGGCGACGAACCCGCCGGCGATCATCGTGCCGAGAAAGATGAAGGCGTAGGCGGCGACACGCGCCGTGGTCTGCCCGACGTGGTGCGCCATGAAGAACCCGGCGACCGGCTCCTGGAAGCGGCTGGCGAGGAAGAAGGCGACCAGGATCGAGAGCAAGCCGATGACGATCCTCGTCAGCCCGCGGGTCAGCCCCAGCACGGCGCCCACGAACAAGATCGCGAGCAGGATCACGTCGAACGCGTTCACACCCGCATCCTACGACAGGGTCGCCCAAAGCGCGGACGGGTGGTCGCCGTCGAACCAGTCGCGCGTCATCTCGAACCACAGCGCGAGCCCCGCCCACTCCCCGAGGCGGGCGGTGCTGCGGTGGATCGTGCGGTCGGTGATCTTGCGGCCGCCGTGGTGGAGGCGGGCGTACTTGGCGCGCACCCACGAGTCGAGCGCCAGGCCCTGCGGCCGGCCGAGGAACTTCAGGAGATTCTCGGCGACGTAGGGGCCCACCCCGGGGAGCGCCAGCATCTCCTTCTTGACGATCTCGCTTCCGCGCGTGTCCGCGTCCCAGGCTGCGATCGGGGCTTTCCCCGAAGCCACTTGCTTCGAGAGCGACGCGAGGAGCGGGGACCGGTATCCCGCCCTCACCACGTTGCGGTAGGTCGTCTCGCGCACGCGGGCGAGCTTCTGAGGCGTCGGGAACGACCGCGCACCGTCGGGCGCCTGCTCGCCGTACTTCTCCACGAGCGTCGTCACCATCTTCTTCGTCGCGGCCCACGAGCAGTTCGTCGTGAGCACGAGCTTCACGACGTCCTCCCACATCGTCGGAGCGCGCAGGAACCTCCCCGTGCCGCTCGTGGCGATCCACGCGTAGCGCGGATGGCCCAAGACCGCCGCGTGGAACGGGGCCAGATCGAGGTCGAGGCCGAGCATGCGCCGCGCCGCGGCGCGGAGCGCGCGCTGCGTCTCCCGCGGCGGCGATCCCGGCGTCTCGAGGACGACGCCGCCGTCCTCGGATTCGTGAATCGTCATGCGCCTGGCACCGCCTTCGGGCACCGCGACGACCGTGGCGACCCAGTCCCCTCTTTCCGAGACGGCAAACGGCGGGAGGTCGCACCAGCCGTGGGAATAGACGCTGCGGCGGAACGAGAACCCCGCGGGTGCGGGCAGCAGGACGCGCATGTCAGTGCGCTTCGCGGATCCGCTCGGTCTCGATCTGGAGGAGCATCTGCGGCGTGATGTCCCCGGTCGGATAGTCGCCGGAAAAGCACGCCGTGCACATCGTGCGGATCGCGGGATTCTTCTCGGTGACCGCACCCGTGAGGTCGTCCAAGGTCTGGTAGATGACCGCATCGGCGCCGATGGCGCGAGCGACCTCCGCGTGGGAGCGGTCGCGCGCGATGAACTCGCGCCTCGTGCTCATGTCGATCCCGTAGACGCAGGGGTGCACGAGAGGAGGCGACATCGACGCGAAGAGCACGCGCCTCGCCCCCGCGCGGCGGGCGAGCCCCACGATCTGCTTGCTCGTGTGGCCGCGCACGATCGAGTCGTCCACGAGGAGCACGTCCTTCCCCCGGAACTCCTCCTCGATCGCGTTCAGTTTCTGCCGCAGCGAGCGCTTCCTTTCGCCGTCGGAGGACATGATGAACGTGCGCCCGACGTAGCGGTTCTTGACGAGCCCCTCGCGGTACGGGATCCCGAGCGCCTGCGCCATCGCGAGCGCCGCGGTGCGGGCGGAATCGGGGATGGGCACGATCACGTCCGCGACGTGCCCTTCCCTCCGGAACACGTCGGCGAGACGCTCGCCCATGCGGATGCGCGCCTCGTAGACCGAGATCCCCTCGAGGTAGGAGTCCGGCCGCGCGAAGTAGACGAACTCGAAGACGCACGGGTGGTGGTTGGGCTCACCGACCTGCTCGCGCGTCACGCCCCCGTCGAGGTCGATGAAAAGCGCCTCCCCCGGGCCGCCCCACGGGAGGAGCTCGTAATCGATCGCGGCGAGGACGACGCTCTCGGAGGCCACGGCGTACGCGGTACCTCTCTCGGTCACCCGCCGCCCCACGGCGATCGGCTTGATCCCATAGGGGTCGCGGAAGGCGAAGAGCCCGTGGCCGGCGATGAAGCCGACGACGCTGTACGCCCCCCGCACGGTCCGGTAGACCTCACGCACCGCGGCGTGGAAGGCCTCGAGCGAGAACGTCCCGTCCGCATGCGCGGCGAGCGCGCCTGCAAAGACGTTGAGGATGACCTCCACGTCGCAGCCCGAGTACAACACCCGCAGCGCGTCGCGCTCGAGGTCGCCTTTGAGCTCGTCGTAGTTGGCGACGTTGCCGTTGTGGGCCATCGCGATGCCGAACGGGAAGTTCACGGTGAACGGCTGCGCGTCCTCCCCGCCGCCCGAGCCGACGGTCGGGTAGCGGACGTGGCCCACGCCGATCGATCCCTTGAGACGCTCGATGTTCGACACGGAGAAGATGTCGCGGACGAGCCCCTCCCCTTTCTTCACGTGGAAGCGGCTCCCGTCGTACGTCAGGATCCCGGCGGCGTCCTGCCCGCGGTGCTGCACGGCGACCAGACCGTCGTAGATCTCGCGGACCGCCTCGTCCGCGCCGATCACCCCGATGAAGCCGCACATGCGCGGATGGTAGCACTCAGAAGCGCTGGCCGATGACCAGGTAGACCGCGCTCCGGCCGCCCTCCGAGTAGCCGTAGCCGATGTACGCCGGGCCGAGGATCGTCGCCGCGCCGACGTAGATGGCGGCGGAGTAGCGCAGGGTCGCGAGCGAGACGGGATCGTCCTCGAGGTAGGCGTTGCCGGCCTCGAGGGATATCCCCGCGTACATCTTCTGGGTCAGCGTGCCGAGCGTGAACGACGACAGCTCGCGGTAGAACATCAGCCGCGCCAGGCCGCCGCTTTCGCCGAACAGCTCGTCGTTGTGCAGGCCCGAAAGCCGCAGGAAGCCGCCGAGAAAGTACGTCTCCTGCACGTTGGCGGTCCCCGGGTGCGCGGAGGCGAACTCGGCGGTGCCGTACAAGACGTTCTTGCCGATGCTCTTGGCCTGAGCCACCTCGACCCGGTAGATCGACCCCTCCGTGTCGGTCCCGAACGACTCGTCCGCGTACTTCCAGTACGCGTTGACCCGAGTCCCGTCGCTGGGCCACGAGAACACGTCGAGCGTGTCGACGCGGAACCCGAGGAATCCGCCGCCCCCGCTGACCTCTTCCAGGCTCAGCGACGGAGGACCGATGCGCACCTGCGCTTTCGCCCGATCGGCATAGAGCCCGATCTCCGCAAGCCCCCACTCCCCGAAGACCCGCCCGATCGTCCCGTGCGCCTCGCCGCTGCGCACCCGGAGCTGGGCGAGCGCCTGACCGTCGTCGTCGTACACCTCGAGGTTCGAGTTGCGTCCGACGACGAAGACGTCGGTGAACCACCGCATCTCCGGGCCCAGCGGCTGGTACAGCTCCGCCCCGATCACCCGGTCGTCGCCGAGCTGGACCACGGCGCGCACCTCGCCGCCCAAGCGGTTGATCGGATTGATGAGCAGCCCCGCGGAGAGGTTGAACGTGACCGCGCCGCGAAAGTCGTCCTCGAAGTTGATCCCGAATTGGAGGCTGTTCCGGCTGTACGGCTTCTTCGGGACGTCGAGGGTCAGAACCGACTTGCCGTCCGCCTCGCGCGTGAGGTCGTGGTGGATCGTGCCGAACGTGTCCATGCCGTTGAGCCGCAGGATCTGCTTGGCGAGATTCTCGGCGTCGAGCGGCTGCCCCTCCGGAACGTGAATGCGGTTCTTCACCACGTCGTCCGAGAGGTAGCTGGTGTTCTTGATGACGACCCGATCGACGACGAGGTCGGACGGCGGGCGGCGGTGGTGGCGCGCCTTGTAGGCCGCCCATTCCTCGTCCGAGACCGCGAGGGGGCGCAGCTTGTCTTCCACGCGGCGGGCTTCCTTCTCCCCGATCGCGATCGCGTCCTTCGCGCGCTCGAAGTCGGAGAAGGTGATGTCACCCAGCTCCGGGACCATGAGGACGTCTTGCGGGCGCAGCGCCTCCTTGTCCTCCTCCACGTTCCCGGCGGTCAGGAGCGAGCTCGTCTGGTCGAGCCGCTGCAGGAGGTTCGTCAGCTCCTTGTCGCTCAAGGGGCTCGAGATGTCGACGCCGATGACGACGTCGGCGCCCAGCTCCTGCGCGATGCGGACCGGGAAGTTCGCGGCGACCCCGCCGTCGCACAGCGAGATTCCATCCATCTCCACCGGCGGGAAGACGGCGGGGACCGACATGCTCGCGCGCAGCGCGGTCGACAGGCTCCCCTTGGAGATGACGACGGCCTTCCCGGTCCCGAGGTTGGCGGCGACGGCCCGGAACGGGATCGGGAACTTGTCGAAGTCCCGCTCCCCCGAGGCCTCGATCTCGAAGCGCTGGAGGAGGAGCTCCAAGGACTGGCCGCCGATGACCGACGGCGGGATGTACGGCTTCCACCCCTTGAACCGCATCTTGATGGGGACGAGATAGCTGTCGTCCTGCTTGCGCCGGAAGGTCCGGTACTTGCGCGGCAGCCGGTCGATGAACACGGTCGACCAGTCGATGTTGACGATCTCGCGCTCGATCTCCTCGACCGACCACCCCGCCGCGTAGAGGCCGCCGATGATCGAGCCCATGCTCGTGCCGACGATCATGTCGGGCTCGACGTGCAGCTCCTCGAGGACCTTGAGCACGCCGATGTGCGCCGAGCCCCGGGCGCCGCCTCCGGAGAGCACGAGCACGACCTTGGGGCGCGCGGGCGGAGGGGGCGGCGCTTCCTGCGCGCCCGCCAGCGATGCCGCCACCAGTCCTGCCGCCGCCCAGACCCGCCGCATCGGTCCCCCGGAGCGCGCTTGTATACCCCGAATCAGCCGGAGCCGTCGAGAAAGTCGCGAATCGCCCGCACCAGCGCGTCGCCGTGGGAGTGGACGAGGTACTCGCCGTGCAGGCCCCGCGGCACGTCGAGCCGCCGGGACCCCGCGATCGTGGCCTGGTAGCGGTCGGCGTGGCGCGCGGAGATCAGCCAATCGGAAGCCCCGTGAACGATCAGGGTGGGGACGTTCACCGCGCGAAGCTCCTCGTCGGGGAGCGCGGCCTCCCGGCGGGGCGGGAGACGCTCGGCCCGGAATCGGCGCAGCCCCCTGCCCAGGAGCGCGGGCGCGTGCCGCCAGAGCTTCGGGCCGAACGGGAAGTGATCGAAGACGTGGAGATCGACCGGCGCACCGACGAGCACGAGCCGGTCGAGGGGCGCCCCCCGCGCCGTCGCCCGCGCGAGGTGGTAGCCGCCGAAGGAGAACCCCACCCCGCAGACGCTCCGGCCGCCCGCGCTCAGGTGGCGCGCTGCGGCCTCGACCTGCTTCCACTCCTCCCGGCCCCACGTGAACTTTCCCGGTGAGTCGCCGTGGCCGCGCACGTCGATCGCCAGCACGTCGTAATCGGGCGCCAGGCCTTCGGCGACCCGGACGATCTCGCGCATCGTGCGCCGCCCGAGAACGCCGTGGACGACGAGCACCGCGGAGGGGCGCCCCCGGTCCCACGCCGTCGCCGAGAACTCCAGGCCCGTGGCGTCGCGAAGCACGAGGTTCGTCGGGTTCGACACGGACGCCGAGTATAGCGACGCACACGGGTGTTAACGTCCGCTCGCATGAGGCCAAACCTCGACGGCTGGCTCACTCCGTGGTCGACACGGGTCGGGAGGGTCCCGTTCTTCCTCGCCGGCCTCGTGCTGATGACGCTCAAGTACGCGATCGACCGCCGCGTGGCGTCGGCCTTCGGCTCCGACTGGATGCCCTGGTGCTACTGGGATCCCGGCGTCTCGGCGCTTGCGGAGACCTGGTTCGCGAGAGACGGGCTGCTCTTCGAGTCCCTCCTCCTCGTCGCCGCCCCGTTCGTCCTCATCGGGCTCGCCCTCACGTGTGCGCGTCTGAACGACGCCGGCCTTCCGCGCGGCTTGGTGGTCCTGTTCTTCATCCCTTGGATCCACGGCCTCCTCTTCATGGTCCTGGCTCTCGTGCCCGATCGAGACCGGCGGGCGACGCCGCAACGATCCGCGTGGCTGGGTCGGGTCGCGCCTCGAGGACCGATCGGCTCCGCGCTTGCGGCCGTCGGAATCCTCGTTCCACTCATCGCGGCCGCCTTCATCGTCGTCCGTCCTCTCGAACACCCGTACGGGTTGGGATTGTTCGTGGGAATCCCCTTCGCGCTCGGATGTCTCGCCGCCTACCTGTTCGGGTATCGCCAATCGCGACAGAGGGCCGGCGCGCTGTTGGTCGCGTCGTTGGCCTGCCTCATCGCCGCTAGCGCCTTGCTCGTGTTCGCCTACGAGG
>Ga0137435_1000237_pt1 | contig 19263 bp, 9 predicted proteins | sample EasRivERMGT100_2_FD_104904 | JGI IMG/M metagenome (GOLD analysis project Ga0137435, IMG submission 104904) | Soil microbial communities from meander-bound floodplain in the East River, Colorado, USA - East River MetaG ERMGT100_2 | ecosystem: Environmental > Terrestrial > Soil > Floodplain ... | reverse complement strand
TTTTATGATTCTTTTAATAGATTTATATTAAAAGAATAGTTAAAAGTAAGAGTATTTATTTTATTTATATGTATTTGGGGGGGTATATCAACAAGCAAAGATTATTATTATTAATAAATTAAACTATAAATGTAATTATAGTAAGGACAATCTATTACTTGAGGTATTATAAAATAAAATAAAATAAAATAAAATAAAAATATAGTATTATATATTTGATTTAACTATAAATTAATAAATAATATTAATAAAACCCAAGAATTAAATAGAAAAGAATATTTAAATTTAAATTAACTCTTATAAAAAGGTATTTATTTTTATTTTACCTTAAGATTCAATTATGAGGGTAAAAGTAAAATCATAAATAAATAAGAGGTATAAAGTACAGAAATTTTATAATTAGAGGGTATTTTATCTAATGTTTAAATTAGTCATTTTATAAAAAAAGATTAATTACCTAAGGTAGTATAATCAAAAAAAGGTATTATTTAATTAAATAAGATGTATAATAAAAAAAATAAATTAAACAACTTAAATTATCACATAGTTTATTATAAAATTAATTAATTAAAATTTAAATTCCAGGTATTTTAGTATTTATAGTTATTTTTATATTTAATCCTGAGGAAGGAAGAAACCATTAAATAAAAATTAAAGGTAAATAAAATAGTATTATTGAGGGTAGAATTAAAATAAAAATAAAATAAAAATAGAATTAAAATTAAACATAGGATATTAAAAAAAATATCACAATAAATATAGGAGATAAAAAATTCTCATTAACGTACAACTTTTATAGTTTTATTTTAAATAAAAAAAAATTACTTTTAATTATTAATTATTAATAAAAAAAAAATAATAAAAAAAAAATAATCTAAATAAAAAAAAGGGATTTGTTTAAAAATAAAGTGTTCATAAAATAAAAGTATTAAAAAATTTTATATTTAATTCATTAAAAATAATAAAAAAAAATATAAAGGTGCTTTTTAATAGTAAGTACAAAAAAAATATATGGAAAAAAAATAAATAAAATTTCATTGTAATTCTTAGGTAAAATCTTGGAGGATTAATTAATAATTACAATTAATTAAATTAAAAAAAAATATTAAAATTTATTCATTTCTAGGTAATATAATTCTGGTATTTCCTTCAGATGTTGTATAAGCTCCTGGCATTATTGTTTCAGAAGAATCTGTTGATCCAGTAGGACTAGCTGGTCTTATAATAGGAGGACTTTCAGGTCTTTCAACATTTGAAGTAGAGGCTACTGGCTCACTCGGTCTTAAAGGAGAAACAGAACTTTCAATAGAAGTATCTGGTTTATGAAATAGATGTTCTACTTCTTCAACTACTTCTTTAGGTAATGAATCAGTAGGACTTAAGGATTTAGTTGTTCTTGTTGGAGCTGAAGTACTAGCTTCACTAGGTCCTGGGCCTTCATAATTAGGAGCTGTGTTATTAGATTCAGCTAACCTATCAATCAAGTTAACATTAGAAGGATTGTATTGCATTCCGGGTTCTACACTAGAATTATCTATTACATCAATTTGATGTGGTACTTCGATTGAAGCACTTGTAACATTAGAGGGAATTGGTGCTACTGGAGGTGCAGGTGGATTATGAGTTAACATAGGATTAGGAATAGGGTTATTTCCACCTGGTCCACCTCCCACATTACCACTATAATAATAATATCAAACACCTAAACCAATAATTACTAATGTAATAATACTTATAATAATTATTTTTTTTTTATTATAATCTTCATTAGTTTCTAAAGGTTCATTGTATTTATAAATATTTTTTATAGAAGATAATGATTCTGTATTTAAATTTTTAATATTCCCAGTATTGTTTCACCAATTTAACCAGTTATAGTAAAGAGTAATATACTGGGAATATACTCATTTAGGTATATTAAAGGTAAAGAAATCAAATAAATTTAAAAATCAAGTCATATCAATACCTGCGATAGTATAACCAAAAACATAAAGACCTAATTTAAAAGGTCATAAAATTAACATCAGGGGTATTATAAATAGTTTTTACTTTATGTGTTAATCCGTGAACTAATACTTCTGATCTTAAAGAATAAATATTTAATTCTTTCCATTCAACATTAAAGTTTGTTCTATAAGTGGTCACAGACTTACCTTCTAATAGTAATAAAAAATATTTGTAATTCAATCTAGAAGGATTAATACCACTAGATTTAATTATTTCTTGACCATTAGAATTTAAAATATAATATAACTTCTTTCTAATAAATATACCTTTATTGATAGTTTGTTCTAGTTTTAATTGGCCGAGTTCCCCTCCTACCAAATGACCAGGTAAAGGTTTACTTAAGACAACTGAATCAGTATCACTCATTATACAAGAATTACCTGGAATATTTTTATATTCATTAATTATTAATCTAGCATAAGAAGAAATTGCTGCTGCTATGTGAACAGCTGAAGGTACAGTAACAGTTTTATTTAAACCTGTTTTTCTTAGAGATTCTTTAGTATAAATAAAGGTTTTATTTTTTTCTTTTGTAATAAGAGGGTCCTTTTTATAGGCTTTTCTAAGTTTGTCATTGATAAAACCACTATATTTAACTAAATATTTATCGGAGGTTAATTCTGATAATACTGAAACATTTGTGTTTCTATCTAGATTTTCCGCTTCTTTCTTATCTACTATTTTCATAACATTATCCACATCTTTCATACCTAATCTACCATATAGATAATTTAAAAACAATTTAGCAATAGATCTTTGTACTGGGTCCTTACTGTTTTTTTTTATTTTAAAGTGATCATTTACATATTCAGTAAATAAACCTTTACCTCTCTTAAATTGATAACAATACTCTATATTGATAGAATAACCGTATTTAAAGGCATATTTAATTTCTTCTGAAAAGATTAATCTTTTAAATTTACCTCTTGGGCAACTATTCATTCTACCAAAAGGATCTTTATATTGAATAAAGGGTACTTGAAGAGTTTGCTCATCGGGACAAGTAATTTCACCGTATACAAAACCAAATATTCTCTCTAAATTAGTTTCTAAGGATAGAACAGGCTCACCAACTGGCATATCATTAAGCATAGCCTTAGAATATTGGGAATTAACATCAAATAAATAGCCATTGTTAATTATATTTATAAAAACATCAACATTACCTCCAAAGTAACTTGTCCTAATTTCGCTTTCAAGTTCACCTTTTATCATTTTAAGGTCTTTAATTAAATGAGAAGGAATATAAGATGATCTGTAGGCAGCAAGAACTAAAGAAGGTAAAGTTTTAAATTTAGTAATATTTAAATTATACTTATTATAAATATTATTATTAAATTTTATTAAAGCTTCTAACAAACCTTCAACGTCAGATTTTAAATAGTCTAACGTTTCTTTTTTTAAGACCCAATTATCCTTAGGTATATTTTGGTACTCTAAGTCAGAAATATTTTCATAGTATTTTTTAGCAGGTTTATCCCCAATATAATTTAGATTTTTTTCAGTTACAAATTTATACGGAAAATAGCCCTTTTTAATTTTACAATGAAAAGAATTTAAAATACTCTCCAAACTACCAGAAATTAATTGTAAGGAATCCAATAAAGTTATTTTAAAATCACCTTGCTTTATAATTAAAGATAGGATAGCATTTTCTTTTCATAAAGGAATAATTTCTATGTTTTCGATTAAAATTAAAGATTTTATTATAAATATAGAATCAAATCTACCTAAGTTGTGGGCATAAAAAGTATAATTATTTAGGTTTTTATTAATAAAAATATTATTAAATATTTTATATACAAACTGTTGTTCAGTTTCTTTTTTGTTTTTATAAAATAATTTTGTAAGACCTTCAATAGCTCAACCACCTGCATACACTTGATGATATCCTTCTCCCACAATAGTGTTAGCAACTTCAGGTGCATAAGTTTCAAAGTCTATTGTACCTATTTTTGTATCTTGTTTAATGTCTTTTTTGTATAAAGGAAATTGAGAACAAGAATAAGTTGTTTCTACGTTGAATAAATTATTTTTATTATCATAATAATATTTATTACTTTTAAGTTCCCGAATAAAACCAAATTCAGTTTTAATGTCTAATCAAGAGACTAAAGGTTCGTTTATAAAAGATAAATTAATTTTATCTCAATCTCTAATAGAAATTTTATTTTCTAATAAAATATTTAATGCATTTGCATTTTTTACACCATCAAAGTATTCTTTAGGGTCTAGCTCGTCATAATCTAATCAAGGTCTACCCATTAAATATAATTCAAGATCACCTTCTTTGAGGTTAACTAATTTTGCCCATTTAGAAATTATTTCAGAGATTAAAACATTTCCTAATTTATTATAATCCATAGGATCCTTATGTAAAATATTAATAGGAAATGTAAGAAAGAAGGATCTATAAGTAACACTAGACCCATCTCTACTTGTTTTTCTAATCACAGGTAAAATATATAAATAAGTATTTTCAGGTAGTTTATTAATATATGTTTTAAGTCTATCTGTTAACTTATCACCTTGTTCAACAAATAATTTAATTGAAGGATCAGAACTGTAGAATTCATTTAAATTACCTAGGTTATCAATATGAGTATAGTTAAAACAACCTTCTCTTGTAGGTTTTTCTAGGGTTTATTTTCTAAGTTTATCTGCCTCTGGATTAATATAATTTAAATTATTTGTAGTACTGAAATATCTTTTTTGTAAATTTAAAGCAAATGATTTATTAAATTTTGCATTAAAATTAAATTCAAAATTAGTTTCATTTAGAATTTTAATAAAGTTTTTAAATTCTGTATAAAAAAGGAATAATTTAAAAGAAAAAAATATTACTTAATAAAATAAAATAAATTATAAAAATAGTAAATAAAAAATAAATAAAATAAATATTAAGGTCTAATAATAAATTGAGATAATTACTTTTAAATAAAAAATAAAATAAAATTGTGTTTGTATCATTATATGTAAAATTTTTTTAACCTTTTATTTCAAGGGACCGGTGTTCAGTTGCTACTTTACCTTGTTCAATTATTCTTCCTGTTACAAATTTTAATTCTCATCATAATGTCACCGCTTCATAAGAGTATAAACTCGGGTATAAAATTTGATATCTTCTAATCCTTGCTTATCCTTTGAGCCTTACTTATCGGTCGTATCACTTCGGGTCTTGTTTAATTAAACCGACGCTCTGTCTGTGCTGCTATGAGACTCTGGACCTATCTTTATTCTCGTTAATAAGATTGGCTTGCATTTGTCTTATCCTTCAAATTTGTTGTAAAGAACTTAAATCAAGGGTTTCACAGAGCCTTTACGTTCTAACCTTATGTATTATATTTAGAATGCCGGGTGAAAACTTAAGTTTAAAATAAATTATTTTAAAATAAAATAAAAAAAGATTTTGATTCTATTTTAAATTTAAGGCTCAATCTTTAATTAACAAGATAAAATTTAATATTTTTTATAAAATAAAATAACTTCAGTATATTAATATATCTCCAAAAATTTAATTTAAATTTCAGTTATATTTTGTTTAATCAGCTTAAACTTTAAATTTTATACTTTATAAACTTTCATTAGAATAAAAGAAATATATTTTTATAGAAATTGTACGAATTGAACGTACATTATTAGCGGAAAGACAAAAAAACGCTAAAAGTTTTACCCTTAAACTAAATTTCTTGATTTTATTTTTTAACTGTAATTATTATTTTATTAACACAGTTATTGTCTTTATTCTATGTTATTAATAAGTTTAAGGGTTTTAAATTATTTTTATTTTTTTATTTTTTTTTTTTATTTAATAAAAGTGATATTAGTTTTTTAAAAATCGTTTTAAACGAATATTATAAAATAAATTATAACAAATCTTTTTTTAATAAAAATATTAATTTAAAATTAGTACAAAATTTTGTATTTTTTCTTTTAAATTTTTCTATTTTTTAATAAACAGTTTAAAATTTTATTTAAGTTTAAGTGAATGAATTTAATTTTGGTTCGGGTTGAACGTTATCCAGTAGTTTTAAGGCATGCAAATCGCTATTAATAAATATTAATAGGGTGTAGGGGTGAGTAATAGTAAATTAGATACCTTTAAGTTCTTTTAAATCAAGAATAATAAAAGGAAATTTTCCGCTTATAGATTCAATTTATGTGATTAGGTAGTTGGTGGGGTAACAGCCTACCAAGCCAACAATCAATAGCCATATCCGAAAGATTAAATGGCCACATTGGGAATTAAATATCCCAAGTCGAATTTTAAACCAGCAGCTGAGAATATTTGTCAATGCTCTAAATAGAGTGAACAAGCTAACTGGATTCAAGGATTGAGTTCTTAGATATAGTAAAGAAGACCATGACTTATTTACTTATAGTGTCGTCCAAACCTGGTGCCAGAAGACTCGGTAAGGCCAGCGACGCTAACGTTAGCCATCTTAATAAGGCTTAAAGGGTACGTAGACAGCTTCAAGGGAAAAAAAAATAAAATTAGTTTTTTATTTAAGTACTCTCTTTCAAAAAAAAATTAAGGTATAAACTTAGATAGAAAGATGCAATTGAAGATAGAATCTTAAAATAGGAAAGTGGAATTCGGTAAGTAGGGATGATATACGTAAATCTATCTGTTGAAGGCTAATGGCGAAGGCAATTTTCCAAGAAAGATTGACGTTGAGGTACGAAGGTGATGACAGAAAATAGGATTAGATACCCTCGTATTCATCACTGTCAACGATGAGTGGTAGTTGTAAGTGTTCGAATTTACACTTGTAACGATGTAAAAACGTTAACCATTCCGCCTTGCGAGTATACTTGCAAAAGTGAAATCAAAAAAATTAGTCGGTTTCGAAGCAAACGAAGTGAAGCATGTTGTTTAATACGATAGTCCGCGTAAAATCTTACCAATTCTTGCATTTTTTGGTTTATTAAAATAAAATTAAAAATATTTTTTTAATTAATAAAATTACCAAAAAAACAGGTGTTGCATGGCTGTCGTCAGTTCGTATCGTGAGGGCTGAGGTTAATTCCACTTAACGAACGCGATCTCCATTGTTAATTTTTACTTAACAGGTTGTTTCTAATATAGTTACAATATCGGGAGGCTATGACAAGTCTTTATGACCCACATGAATTGGGCTACAAATGTGCTGCAAAGACTTCTACAAAGTGACGCAAAATAAAAAAAAAAAGAGCTAATCACATAAAAGAAGTCAATTAAAAGGATTGGTGCCTGAAATTCGGTACCATGAAGAAGGAATTTCGAGTAATCGTTGATAAGTAGATGCAACGGTGAAATTAAAATTCGGAATGAACTAACTGTCTGTCGCTGGGAAGAAGTTTACTTTGGTGGAAAATAGCAGAATTTGACGTGCATATTTAAGATAAAAGGTTAATTATTATAATATTTAATTATATGTTAATTAAATTCTTAAAATAAAAAGCACAATTTATATTAGCTTTTTCTATTTAATTTAATTTAATTTAATTTAATTTCAATTCAATTAAGAAAATTAGCTAAATTTTTTAAAAATATTAACAATAAAATTAATTAAAAAAAAAATATTTAGTAAAATTTAAAATAAAAATATTACAAATATATAAAAACTCAAATAATGTTGATTTAAGCCATTTAAATAACATCTCAAAAGTCATAGCAGGGTAGCCGTACCGGAAGGTGCTGCTGAAAAATATAACACTTTATTATTAAATAAACCCCACTTTCAATATAATTTAAAATTTTATTAATTATTTTATTGTGCTGTGATACACCAGCTTATTTTTTTTTTACTAAATTAAAATTTGGTTTTCATTACCATTAGTCTTAAATTTATTATTACTTCTGTTATTCCTTATTTCTTTTTTTTATCTTATTTCTTATTTCTTATTTTTTATTTTTTATTTTTTATTTCTTATTTTTTTATTTTTTATTTCTTATTTTTTTATTTCTTATTTTTTATTATTTTATTTCTTAATATTTATTTAATTTTAAAATAAATCTTATATTTTATATTTTATATTTTATTTTTTATTTTTTTTTAACTTATATAAAAAGAATCATTTATATTAATATATATTATTGTTTTGATCTTATTCTAAAATTTAATTAAAATTTTATTATAAATAATTAAACAAAAACACAACAAAATATAAAAATATCAAAAAATGAATACCAATATTTGCTATAGCAAATATAAAAACATTTATTAAAATTAAGATATAACTTAAACTTAGATTTAGGTATAAATTTAATTCTAATTTTTATTTTATTTATTATGTTTTTATATTTATTTTATTTATTATGTTTTATATTTATTATTTAATAATGAATAAATATAATAAATAATAAATAATAAAGAGTATTTTATAAAAAAAAAGGGAAAATTTCATATTATTATTATTATTATTATTATTATTATTATTATTATTATTTTGTTTAAATAGGATGATTAAAAAGGATTAGTTTACATTTGGCAAGTTATGACAATTGCTAATTGTCCGAGTTTTTACTCTTGTGCGTTCGAATCGCACCTATTCCGTTTTTATTATAATATGTAATTTAAATAATGTTAAATTTTCCTTTAAATTTAATCTTTATTAAATTTATATAAAAATATAAAAATTTTATTGAATAATACAAATTTTAATAAAAATTGAACACTATATTTTTAACAATTCTGATATTGGAAAAGTTTTTCCAATAGGCAAAGGTAAATATTAAAATATTTTAAATTTAATACAATGAAGAACTCTGGCAAATTTAAATTTCTTTTAAGAAATACCTTTAAAAATTTAATTTTCTTTATTTATTAGGGTTTAAGTGATGGAGAGTTTACATTTTCTATTAATATTAGATAAAATAATAAGTTAAAATTAAGGTGAAGTGTTAGCTTTATTTTTTTTTTAATTAGCTTCAAATAATTCTGCAAATTTAAAATGTTAAACTTAATAAAATAATCTTTTGTAGTAGGTTTAATTATAACTGATATTACTAATAATTATATTATATTATATTAAAGAGTAGATAAAAATCAAGAATGTAAATTAATTAGATATCATTTTCTTAAATTTCCTCTGTTACTTTAAAACATACTTATTTAAAATTTGGATATTAGGCTCTTTAATTAATTATCCAAAAATAACACTTAAATAGATCCTGTTTTTTTTTTTAAATTTTATCCTTAAAAAATCATTCACCTTTAAAATTTTCTTCTATTTTAAAAGAACATTTTCTTATTTTGTTTTTTTACTAAAAGAAGTGCCTGTTTATAATTTAAAATTTTCGCTTATTAAATGAATATATATTACTTGGAAGTTTTTTTTTTTAATTAACGCAGATGACACTTCTTTATTAGTTTTTGTTTTTTTTGCTAAAGATAAAAAAAAAGAAAGATAGAAATAAATTACCATATTTAAATAAGTATTACTCAACATAATAAATTTATGCTGTTTTAACAGAAATACAAAAAAATTTAAATTTAATTAATATTTAAGCTAAAATTTCAACTTTATTTTATTTAAAAATAACTAGTCTAAGTGCAATGAATCATTTATCGATCAATTTAAAAAATTTTTAAATGTATTTAAATTATTAATAATAAGGAATATTTAACTGAAGAAGGTTTAAATTATCTTAAAATTTTAGCAGCTGGTACGAATTCTACTAGAACTTCATTCGATTATAAATAAAATATTATTTAATTCTCATAGTCTTTAGTTTTATTGAGGGTAATAAATTTAAATAATTAAAAAAGATGAGAAAATAAAAAATTTGTTTAATACATAAAATCAATACAGTTTGGTCAGATGGACTTTAAAAATATTTATTTATTACAAGAAAAGTTCAGCCAATTGCTAATTATTCGAGGTTAATATCTTAGGTGTTCGAATCACCTCTATTCAGGAAGGGTTCAAACCCTAAAAAAATTATATCTCTTATCTTTTATCTCTTATCTCTTATCTCTTATCTCTTATCTCTTATCTCTTATCTCTTATCTCTTATCTCTTATCTCTTATCTCTTATCTCTTATTTTTTAAATTTTATATTTTAGTTTAATATCTATTAAATAAAAAAAATTAAATTCTAACAAAATTTAAATAAAATTTTATGAATATTTTTATTTATACTAATAAAATATTAAATTTTTGTACTGGGGCTAAGTATTCTATCCATATTAAAAGCCTATACTCACCAGATAAAAAAAATATATTTTTTTTTATAATTTAAATTTTTAATAAATTATTTTAATTCTTTTGGTTTAACCTAAAATAATTATATTGATAATTATAATATTATTTATATTTTTAATTCTTTTTCTTTTCAATAGGATTGTAGGATTGTAGGATTGAAGCTTACAGATATATAGAATTTATTAATATATTAAATTCTCAATAATATCCTAAATTAAAATAATATCATAAAAATATATTTATTGATTAATTATACATTACTAAAAAAATTATAATATATTTTTTTTAATTAATTTTGCTGTGGTACACTAGCCTATGAATCTTTTTTTTAGAGGTTAAAGGTATAAAAACAAATTTAAAAATAATTTAAATTGGGTCTTTTTTTTTTATACAAAATTATTTATTATTATTTTTTTTTCTTTTTTTTTAATTATACCAATCAGAGACTTTTTTTTTATTATTATTTTATTATTTTATTATTTTATTATTTTATTAATTTTATAATTTTATTATTTTTTTTTAAATTTATTTTTTTTTTATTATTTTATTATTTTATTATTTTATTATTTTATAATTTTATTATTTTATTATTTTATTATTAAGAATGAATAAAAATTTTCCTATAGCACAAGAGAATACAAAAGTAGAATACATTTATTTTTATCCTCCATATAAATATAACAATTAATTATATTAATAATTTATATCGTAATAGGTTTTCCCATAGAAAAGGTTAATAACTAGAATTTAATATACCTCTCTGGTCTTATTTATTAAAGAAAAAAATGATCTGATCTTTAACTTTATTTATTATAGGATTCATAGGTTTTATATTAAATAGAAAAAATATAATTCTTATGTTAATTTCAATTGAAATTATGTTATTATCAATTACAATTTTAATTTTACTTAATTCTTTACATTTTGATGACAGTATTGGTCAAATATTTGGATTATTTATTATAGCTTTAGCTGGTGCCGAATCTGCTATTGGTTTAAGTATTTTAGTTGCTTATTATCGATTAAATGGACATATCTCCTTAACAAATTCCAAATATATGGAATAAGCTATAATAAAATGTATTTAACTTTATTATTATTACCTTTACTAGGTTCTATTTTTTCTGGTCTTTTAGGTAGAAAATTAGGAATCACTGGATCTCATTTTATAACAATATTTTGTCTTATTTTAACTTCTATTTTAACTACTTTCGCTTTTTATGAAGTAGCTCTTTGTTCAAACCCAGTTACAATATACTTAACTAGTTGGATAGATTCTGAACTTTTAAACATTTCTTGGGAATTTATGTTTGATCAATTAACAGTAAGTATGCTTTTACCTGTTTTATATATTTCAACAGTTGTTCATATTTTTTCTGTGTCTTACATGAAAGGAGATCCCCATAATCAAAGATTCTTTTCTTATTTATCATTATTCACTTTTTTTATGATTATTTTGGTAACAGGTGGTAACTACCTAATCATGTTCATTGGTTGAACCCGGCCCTAGTACGTTTTAAATTAAAACTAAACTAGAATATTATCATTTGCTGGAACACTAAACAAAAAGTAATCAGCAGGTATATACAAATATTTTTTTAATGTTTTGTAACCTCAGAGACAAAAAAAATAATACAAAAATTTAAATATTAATTAAAATTTGATGATAGTGTCCAATAAAATAATTTAAAGATTTTAATAAAAATTGTCTATAGAAAAATATTTTATATTTGTGGGATAGCGTATATTTTTTAAATTATTTTGCTAATTTAGTGATATCTATTAAGGATTTTTTATTAAATTTTCTTATATGCTTTTCTCTTTTTATAGTACTTTAGTTTGCTATGATGATAGTTTAATTATTTTTAACAGTATATTTCAGGAATAGTTTCAATCAAAATAAAAGTGTTGGTAATAAATTTAAATTATCTAAACTTGAAAGAGAGTCTATTTCTTTAAATAAGATACAAAAAGAAATTCTTATAGGTACTATTTTAGGTGAAGCTAGTCTAGAAAGAAAAAAATCTACTCATAATACAAAATTAAGATTTTATCAAACTTTTCCTACACATGCTCCTTATCTTAAGTATTTATATAGTATTTTTTATAATTTAACTGGATCTGGGCCTAAAGTAACCTGATCTTAGAACAAACAAAATTTATTCTAGTATTGCTTTTAAAATTTATTCTTTACTTTGTTTAAATTATTATTACGAATTATTCTACTTAAATGGGATTAAAATAATACCTAATAATATAGCTGAATTATTAACACCTAGATCGTTAGCAATTTGAATTTGCGATGATGGAAGTAAATATTAAAATAATAAAACAATATTGCATACCAGATCTATCACTTTCAATTAAATTACTATTTTACAAGAAGCAATAAAATTTAAATTTAATTTAAATACCAGATTTTATGCCAAAGAAGAAGGTCAATGGGTAATATACATTCCTCTTCAGCAAAGTATTAATTTAAAAGAAATAGTTCTACCTTATATTCATTACTCAAATTTATATAAAATTTAATTAAATAAAAAAAAATCTTTAAATTTTTAATTGTGGGAAGGAATTGGTGTTGTATCCTTCTTATTAATCAATTTTTGATATACTAGATTAGCCGCAAATAAAGCAGCTATCTTAGCCTTTACTCAAAATAGACTAGGTGATATGTGTTTAAGTTTAGGGTTTTTTGCTATGATTTTTTTATTTGGTACTTTGGATTTCGATACTATATTCAGTATTGCTCCCTATATGAATAGTTCATCTATAACTATTATTAGTTTACTATTATTATTAGGTGCTATGGCTAAATCTTCTCAAATATTTTTACATAATTGACTACCTGGCTCGATGGAAGGTCGATTAAATAAAGATTACTTTTTAATATTAATTAAACCTTTAAATACTTTATATTTAAAAAATATTTTTAATACAATTTGGATTTGCACCGATATTTTTACCTTACAAGAAGTTGAACTATTCATAAATACTTTAAAATCTAAATTTAAATTAGATATTACTCTTAGAAAAAGAATAAGAGTCAATAAGGTAGTTTGTTGAAAAATTAGATTTAGTTCTAAAATTAATAATATTAAAAAATTACAAAATTTAGTAAAAACTTATTTTATACCTTCAATGTTATATAAATTAAATTTATCGCAATAGTAAAATTTTTCTAAAAATATTTAATAAATATAAGATTCTAAGGAAAATTAATAATTAGAAGTGTCGTAGGGCCTTCTTTAAATCTTAATATATTCTGGGAATTCTAAGTTATTTTAATAACTAAAATCTTTAGTTTAAAATTTAAAAATAAGTTTGTAGATAACCAGTAGGGTTTTTAATTAAATAAAAAAAAATCCTCAGAGACATTACTTAAGACTTTTTAAATAATAAAAAATTTTTTTATATTTGTTTGGTTAATTAAAAAGAAGAACAAGTCCAAAAGTAATTTAAATTTTTATTCACTTCACAATATAAAATTTATTACTTCCTAATTTGGCCTACTCCTGTTTCATCTTTAATTCACGCTGCTACTCTTGTTACTGCAGGTTTATATTTACTTCTTAGATCTTCTCCTATTTTAGAATATAGCTCTACAGCTTTATTTATAATAACAATTATAGGATCTTTAACATCGTTTTTTGCAGCTTCCACAGGTTTATTACAAAATGATATTAAAAGAATCATTGCTATGAGTACAATCAGTCAACTAGGTTATTACCCAGACCATTTAGACCTTTTCTTTAACTTAAAAATAAACAGAATAATTTTATTTTTATTTTTTATTTTTATTTTTATTTTTATTTATATTTAAAATAAATTTTATTAAAAAATTTTTTAAATTTTCTCTTTTTTATATCAATTTTACTTATCTTAAAATCTGTAAAGATGTAACAGTTAATAAAATTTTAACTAACAGTAATTTACCTTACTTTTTTCTTAAACCCCACGTTTTAAAATATAGACAAAAACAATTAAAACTTTGATCTAACAAAAATTTTAATAGTTTTAAATTTTATAGTACATCCAATACTGAAAAAATCAGTAATAATGAAAAAGATGCTTTTTTACCTTATTTGGAAGGAAAAGATATGTTTATGGATTTCAGTTATAATGGTAGACTAAAGTTAAAAAATAAATATAAAAGAATTCCTGGTATTTATTTATGAGTAAATAAGAATAATAATAGATTTTATATAGGTAAATCTGTAAATTTATTTATAAGAATCAGTAAGTATTTTTCAACTTATTATATTAAAAAAAAAAATAAAATGCCAATTTGTGGAGCAATAAATAAATATGATATAGACTCTTTTAATTTATATATATTGGAAACATTAGATTTTTCTTATTCTTCTATCTTAGATAAAAGAAAATTCTTATCTCAAAACAAAAAAAAACAAAAAAAAAAAACAAAAAAAAAAAAAAAAAAAAAGAATTTCTAAAAAAATAAAATTTTACCTTCCTATAATATTAAGAAAATTTTACAGCCATTTACTGGACCTAATCATTATAGATATGGAAAAAAAACTTTACGAAGATTTAAAATTAAAAATTAAAAATTAAAAATTAGTAAAACTCTAAAAGGTAGAAAAGTATCTGAAGATAAAAAAAAATAAATAAAATTAAAGGTGCTCGAAAAACCCTGTATTTTTTTATGATTTTTATACAAATAAATTGATATTTAAATTTGATGGTGTGCGAATTGCTGCTCGAGCTTTAAATTTAAAAAAATTTCTCAATATATTAGTTATAGATTAGATAAGGAAAAAACCAGGAAATATAAAAATAGAAGATATTAATTATAGAGTATACTTTAAATCTAAATAAAAAGTTTAATGAAAAGGTTAAATCCATATGACCTTAAAATCACTATTTGCTGGAAAACTTAAAATTTAAATTTACTTTTTTTTGCTTAAGTTATAAAAATTTAAAAATTTTAGTCAATCAGCAGGTTATATTTAAAAAATTTTAATTAAAATATATATCCTCAGAGATTATACGTGATTTAATATTATTTTAAGATATATTAAAGATAAAATCCTATAAACTTTATTAGTTTTAAACTCCAAGAAAATTTTCTTTTCTGGAGCAAATTACCACTAATTATTTTTCAATTAATAAAGTGTAATTAGATATGGTAATGGCAATTGGTCTTAGTCAATATAATGTAGCTTTATTCCACTTGATGAATCATGCATTCTTTAAAGCTTTGTTATTCCTTTCGGCTGGAAGTATAATACACTCAATGGCTGATAATCAAGATCTTAGAAGATACGGTGGTTTAATTAATTTTTTACCATTTACCTATACAGCTATTTTAATAGGTTCATTAAGTTTAATGGCGTTACCTTGATTAACAGGATTTTATTCCAAAGATTTAATTCTTGAATTAGCTTTTGCTCAATATGAATTTAAAGGTTATTTAGCTTGAATTTTAGGTACAATAACAGCTATGTTTACAGCATTTTATTCTTTTAGATTAATTTCATTTACCTTTTTAGGTTACCCTAATTCATCAAGAAAAAATTATAATAATGTGCATGAAGCTGATATATATGTTATAATTCCTCTAGTTTTTTTATCTTTATTTAGTATATTTTTTGGATATTTTGCCAGTGATTTATATATAGGTTTAGGTTCTGATTTAATGGGTGCAAGTTTATTCCAACACCCTAATAATATTACTTTAGTTGAAGCCGAATTTAGTCTGCCTATTTTAATAAAATTATTACCAGCTATTTTAACAATTTTAGGAGCTTTATCTGCAATTATATTATATCATAACTATTCATTATTTTTATTTGAATTAACTGAAAATAAATTTGGTAGAAGTTTATATGTTTTCTTAAATGGTAAATATCTTTTAGATGTAATTTATAATAGATATTTAATTAGATCAGGACTAAATTTAGGTTATATTTTAAGCAAAATACTAGATCGAGGTGTCTTTGAATTCTGTGGTCCTTTTGGTATAAGTTTACTTTTAAGCTCAATAAGTAATAAATTATCAAAAATGGATAATAGTTTAATTACAACTTATGTAATAAATATTATAATTAGTCTTTTTGTATTATTATTTATTTCTTATTTTATAAGTTTTTAATTAATTTAAAAAAAGGTTTAGTTATTAGTTATTCTTCCCTTGGTAGTATACTAAAATTTTATTGTGCTTTAAATTTTTCATAAACTAAAGAATATATCCCACAGCGTCCTTGTTCTTTAGGAAGGAGAATTAAAAAAAAATTCAAAGTATTAATTTTATCCTTTGCTTTCTATATTGCTATAGTAACTCATTTTATTTTATAAATTTGTATGTGTGTTATAGCCAAAAATGATGTTTATGGATAATTTATTATTATATAATTAAATAAAAATTTTTCAAATTAATCCCTACTTACAATTTAATAATAAAAAAAAAATATTTACAATTTAATAAAAAAAAATGAATTACAATTTAATAAAAATATAAATCCCAAAATCTATTATTAAATCAAATTAATTTATAATATTTACCAAAATAATTCTAGTAGATTATAAATTTAATCTTAAATTTTATTATATTTTCTGTCCTGTCCTTTATTTTTTTGGTGGGTTTTTTAGGAAAGGAAGAACATTATATTTTATATTTTATATTTTATATTTTATATTTTATATTTTATATTTTATATTTTATATTTTATATTTTATATTTTATATTTTATATTTTATATTTTATATTTTATATTTTATATTTTATATTAATCATTATTGATTTTTAGGAGGATTATATTTTTAAATGCTAAATTTCTTTAACAATTTAATTTATTTTCTGTATATTTAAATTTTCTCATCTTTTTTTTAATTTTTATTTTTTTTTTATTTTTCTTTACTTTTCTTTTCTCATCTTTTCTTTTCTCATCTGTTCTCATCTGTTCTTTTCTCATCTGTTCTTTTTGTGTTTTTGTTTAATAATGTCTAGCTTGAATATATAATGAAATTTTTATTTATTTCTATTTTAAATTTTATTGCTGTATCACTTAAAGGTATGGGACATATTTTAAGATATAATAATGATTAAAACAAAAATAAACTTTTTTAAGACTTAAACAAAAAACTTATAAATGAAGTATTATTAGTAAAATATGATAAATTTAAGATACACAAAAGAGTTTAACTGTGATTTTTAATTTTAATTAAATTTTATTAAAATTTTATCATAAAATTATAAAAATATATTATTATTTTTTTTAGAAGTATATTTAAATTCATTAGATTAAACAAAATAAAAAAAAAATAAAAATTACAATTTAATATTAATATTAATAGTAATAAATATTACAAAATATAAAAGTATCATTTAAAGGGGTATATAGGGCAAGGTATTTTATAAATGTAATAAAAGTACAAGGAGACCTAAAAAGATAAGACTATATTTTAAATGTATAGAAAAAGAGAGAAAAAGAGAGAAAAATAGAGAAAAAAGAAAGAAAAAGAGATTATTATATCTTAGGAACTAAAAATTGAATAAAATTAATAAAACATAATAAAAGAGATACAAATAATAAGTCTTAATAAAATATAATAAAAATAAAATAAAAATATATAAAATCATAAAATAATAAGAAAATAAAGAATTTAAACATATAAAGGTATTATAGTAAAAATCTCTTTTTTTTAAAATAGCGTTAAAATAACAGTAATTTAACAATAATATTTTATAATAATAAATTAACAAAAAAAGAGAGAAAAAGAAGAAAAAAATAAAAGTAAAATAAAATTATTAGGTTAGTTTAAAAAGTAATATTATAATAAAAGGTACACATCCTATTTAATATTAGAGAGAGTAAAAATACTCTTTTAAGTTTAGAAAAAACCATATAGTAAAAAATATAAAATTAACAGAATATAAAAAAAAAGGTCATTTCTAATTTTAAAGATAATCCTATAAATTTAAACTTAATAATAAAAAAAAATAGCAATATCTGTTGGAAAGGGTAAACAAAAAAAGTTGTCTTGAAAAAAAAAATAAATGAAACAAGCCTTCAAAACCAAAAACAAGCTATTTTACCTAATATAGTTCATAATATAGATGCTTCACATTTAAAACAAAAATATTTTTAAATACAATTTCTCAACCTTTAACTAAACGAAAATTAAAAGTTGATAGTACGGATAATTTTTTTTAAGTACAATTTAAATAAATAACCCAAGTTTAAAGGTTTAAATTTTTGGAAGATTAAATAATTTTTAATTGATACTTTTTAAAATTTTAAAATTTCTAAAATTTTAACACTTGTTAAAAGAGGATTCGATTTTAACACAAATTAAAAAAATAAACATAAAATTAAAAAATAAAAATAAAAATTAAAAATAAAAATAAAAATAAAAATAAAAATAAAAATAAAAAATTTTAAAAAATACAATTTGGTTATTGTTATAGCAATTATAAAATTTAATGATCTAAACAAAACATTTTTTTTTTAATAATCGCCTTGGTAGCTTAGTTGGTTAAAGCACTATTGTGAAGTAATAGGGATTCGTCTGTTCGATTCAGTCTCAGGGCATAAAAATATTAAAGTTAAGTTTTTTTTTAATTAGTAATTTATTAATATTATATAAATTATGTAAATGTAATATTACATATTGTACTTTTTTTTCAATTTTTCTATCTTAAGAATAAAATTAAAATATAAATTAATTACAAAAACAGTATTTAAGGTAATACAAAATTTATCTAAGGTAAAAAAAAAGAACTTCGTATAAGGGTTAGTATAGTGATCTTCAAAATCATCAGTAGGTGTTCGAATCACCTAGTTCTTGTTAGTTATAAAGACTAATAAATTTAAAGTTATATTAATTCATTCTATTTAATTTTTTTCTCATCTTTTTTTAAATTTAAATTAATTAAGTTAAAAAAATTATAATTATTTTTTTTTTTATTAAATTTTATAGATTAGATATCGTTTATTTTTAATAATTAAAACAAAAAAGTGCATTAAATATATAAAAATTTTATATAAAATGTGCATTTTATTTTATATGTAAGCCCTTTTTCATATTTATTTGAGGTATTTT
>Ga0137435_1000236_pt1 | contig 19270 bp, 24 predicted proteins | sample EasRivERMGT100_2_FD_104904 | JGI IMG/M metagenome (GOLD analysis project Ga0137435, IMG submission 104904) | Soil microbial communities from meander-bound floodplain in the East River, Colorado, USA - East River MetaG ERMGT100_2 | ecosystem: Environmental > Terrestrial > Soil > Floodplain ... | reverse complement strand
GTCCGGACAATGGGGTTTACACCCCATGGCGACCCAAGCACGTTGGGATTCTCATGCCTGGCATGCGCCACCGGATCTGGAGCCGCCTTCTCGGAGCCGTCGCGCTGGCGGTGTTGTCGCTCGGTCGCGCGCACGCGGCGATCGCTCAGGAGCACACGGCGTCCGAGACGAAAGCCGTCGCGGAGTTCCAGGCGCGCCTCGCGGACTACCTGGCTCTCCATCGAAAGCTCGAAGCGGGCCTCCCCAAGCTCCCGAAGCAGGCGAGCCCGGAACAGGTCGATGCGAACCAGCGCAACCTGGGCCTGCTGATCAAGAACGCACGATCGGACGCGAAGCGGGGCCAGCTCTTCGCACCCGACATGGAGGCGCTGGTCAAGCGGACGCTCGCGGGGATCGTCTCCGGTCCCGACGGCAAGCTCATGAAAGCCTCGATCATGGACGAGAACCCCGGTGTACCGGATCTCAGCGTGAACGATCGGTATCCGGATTCGGTCCCCCTGTCGACGATGCCCCCTCGAGTGCTCGAGTCGCTCCCGAAGCTCGAGGAGGACATCGAGTACAGGTTCATCGGGGAACGCCTCGTGCTGATGGATGCTCACGCCCACATCGTCATCGACTTCACCGGCGACGTGCTTCCGTAGCATGCGCCGGATCCTGCTGAGCCTGGTCGCGGCTTTCCTGTTCGCTTTCGTCCAGGCGCAGGAGAGTCCCGCCGACTCCCCGATCCCGCTGCCGAGTTCCAAGGGGTCGCTGAAATTCGTCGTCTTGGGAGACTTCGGCACGGGGAAGAAACCGCAGTACGACCTCGCCGCCGAGATGGCGCGATTCCACGAAGGATTCAAGTTCGACGTCGTCGTCCTCGTCGGGGACAACCTCTACGGGGCGGAGCGGCCCGCCGACTTCAAGCGGAAGTTCGAGGACCCCTACAAGCCCCTCCTCGATGCCGGCGTGAAGTTCTACGCGGCGCTCGGGAATCACGACGCGCGCGAGCAGCGTTACTACAAGCTGTTCAACATGGACGGCAAGCTCTACTACTCGTTCAAGGCCCCGAACGAGAAGGTCCGCTTCTTCATGCTCGACAGCACCTACCCCGTGCCGGAGCAGATCGACTGGCTCGAGGGCGCGCTGAAGGACTCGCGCGACGACTGGAAGATCGCCGTCTTCCATCACCCGCTGTACTCCTCGGGGGGGCGCCACGGATCGGACCTGACGCTCCGTGAGGTGCTGGAGCCCCTCTTCATCCGGTACGACGTCAGCGTGGCCTTCACGGGGCACGACCACTTCTACGAGCGTATCAAGCCCCAGCACGGGATCGTGTACTTCGTCGTGGGCTCCGGGGGCCAGCTCGCCGCCGGAGACATCGATCCGCGCTCGGCGCTCACCGCCAAGGGGTTCGATACGAAAGAGACATTCTTGGCCGTCGAGATCGAGGGAGACACGATGTCGTTCAACGCGATCTCGCTTCAAGGGCATGTCGTGGATTCGGGGAGCATCAAGCGCCGGCTCCCGACGGACACCTCGCCGTGAGCGCGCCCCGCGCGTCCACGCTTCTGGTACTCGCCTTGGCGCTGGGCATGCCCAGCGGCTCGATCGCGCAGCAGCCGCCCCTTCCCGAGGAGCAGCAGCTCAGCGGCCGCGGGCACAAGGCCGAGGATTGGGCCGATCAGCTGCGCTCCGCCGCGATCCGCCTCCCCCTCGCCACCCTCCTCGGGACCATGCTGGCGCTGCGGCCCAGGCGCCGCGGCACGCCTCCACGGCGCTCGGCGGTCGTGGAGACCCAGATCGTGCTGTCGATCGTCGGTGCCGTGGTCATGCTCGTCGTCGGCGCGTCCCTCGCGCGAGCGTTCGGCATCGTCGGGGTCGCCGGCCTGATCCGCTACCGTTCCAAGATCGACGATCCCAAAGACGCGGTGGTGATGCTCTCCGCCCTGGCGGTGGGACTGGCGTCCGGAGTCGGCCTGTACGCGCTGTCCGCCTTCTCGACGGTGTTCCTCGTCGCGGCGCTGTGGGTGATCGAAAGCTTCGAGCCCCGGACCCGGATCTTCGAGCTGAGCGTCAAGCTCGGAGACAAGACCGAGGAGCTGCGACCCAAGATCGAGGCGTTGCTCCGTCGCTACAAGACCGAGTTCGAGATCCGCACCGTGTCCGAGGGCGAGGCGGCGTACATCGTGACCGCACCCTCCGCGATCCCGACGGACAACGTTTCCGAGGCCTTGGTGGCCCTCGACCCCGGCGGCAAGGGCGCGGTCGAGTGGAAAGAGATCACCAAGAAGGAAGCGAAGTAGGTCGCGAGGCGACGTGAGAGCCATCGTTCAGCCCGGTGCCGGCGTCACCCCCGTCGTTCAGGCCATCCGCCGCGCGCGCCGCTCGATCGACATCTGCATCTTCCGCCTCGATCGCCGGGAGATCGAAAACGCGCTGTCCGCCGCGGTGACGCGCGGGGTGCGCGTGCGCGCGCTGATCGCGCACACCAACACCGGGGGAGAGGCGGGACTGCGGAAGCTGGAGCAGCGCCTGCTCGCCCTCGGCATCATGGTCACCCGCACGGCCGACGAGCTGGTGCGCTATCACGGAAAGTACATGGTGGCCGACGACGCGCTCTACGTTTTCGGGTTCAACTTCACCAAGATCGACATCGACAGGAGCCGGAGCTTCGCCGTCAGGACGCGGGACGTGCGCACGGTCAAGGAGGCCTCGAAGCTCTTCGAGTCCGACTCCACCCGCCAGCCGTACTCCTCGGCTCGGTCGAACTTGGTCGTGAGCCCGGAGACCGCCCGCGAGATGTTGACGAGCTTCATCGGAGGGGCGAAGAAAGAGCTGGCGATCTACGACATCAAGATCCAGGACCCCTCGATGATCAAGGCCTTGATCGCGCGCGCGGCCAAGGGCGTGCGCATCCGCGTGATCGGAACCCTCAAGGGAACCGTCGAGAACGTCGAGGTCCGCAAGCTCGAGGGCTCCCGGCTCCACGTGCGCTCGATCATCCGGGACGGCACGAGGGCGTTCGTCGGCAGCCAGAGCCTTCGCAAGGTCGAGCTCGACAAGCGGCGCGAGATCGGCGTCCTCATCAACAATCCCGCCGTCGCGCGCCAGCTGATGCAGGTCTTCGAGTCCGACTGGGCGCCGAAGGTGACGGAGGCCGTCGCTACCTAGGCGCTAGCGCTGCGCGCAGCCGGGATGCTCGGTGATCTCGCTCCGCTTCAGCTTGAACAGCGCCACCCAGTCGTCGATCGTGACGGTCCGCGTCCCGCCCTCGCCGTCGTCCAGCTTCTGATCGAGCGCCTCGACGCGAGCGGCCCGGAAGAGATCGCCGATCTGGGAATCCGAAAGTGCCCCGAGCTGGGCCGAGAGAAGGGCTCGCCCGGCTTCGCTGATCACAGGGTCCTTGAGAGTCGAGGTCCGAAAGATCCCACCGACCGAGCTCAAGCGCGCCCGGCACGACTCGCCGTCCCGCCACACGCGCCGTGTTTTCCACCCCTCGTAATCCACCCGGCCTGCGCCACCGGTCGTGAAGCCGCCGTGTCCGAAGACCGACCCCAGATCGCTCACGTACATGATCGGCGTACCGCAGGACACGGCCCTCTCGGGATCGATCTCGAGCGCAGTCTCGGGACATGCGAGCCTGTTCTGAGCCGCCTTGTTGTCCGCGTTCTGAACGAAGGCGTTGAGCAGTTTGAGCGCGTCGATCTCGGCGATCGTGGCCCCGCCGCGCGCGGCATCGACGTCGCCGAGGAGCTTCCACTTCCACCCTTTCTTGTCCTTGCGCTGGATCGTCTCGGACGCAATCTGCTCTTCGATCGCCGCGAGCTCGAATCGGTGATCCCCGAGGCGAGCCTCGGCGGGGAACGAAGCGATGCTGCCCTCGTGATCCAACGTCGGCTTCTTTCTCGCGTCGACGAACGCCCAGGAGATTTCCGGGCAACCGCGGCACGTCACGTGAACGGGGAGCATCCGGTCCGCGTAAAACCCGAGTGCCCAGAACAGGCGTGTGCCCAGGACCTCGCCGAAGACCTCTTTGTACCGCCCTCCGTCGTCGTACTTCACTTTGACGATCGTCCCGTCCTTCAAGCGGCAGGTGAACTTCGGGGTCCAACCGGACATCGGCTTGGGAACGAAATCGCAAGCGACCTCGTCGTCGACGGCGAACGGAAGGCGGCCAGCCGGGCCCTGGTACAGATCCTTCGCCGGGACGTCGGTCTCCTCCCAAACGCGCGCCCGACGGATGTCGTCGAGCCGCTGCTTTTTGGTCGGCTCGGGAAGCTGGGTGCCGCCCTGCGCGCTCGAACCGGAAGGCGCCATCAAGAGCGCAACGACCAACAGCAATCTCAGGGGCATGCCCAGAGACTAGTCGCCCCCACCGGATCCCGCGAGGGAGGGTTAGACCCCATAGAGGAGTCCCTCCCCGTGGTTTAGCGTCCTCCGTGCGGAGGACAGCGCCCATGCCACAGCCACAGCCAGCCGATCCCATGGACCGCGTCACACGCGCGAGAGAGAGCTTGAAGGCGGGATCGTCGATGCTCCGCCTCTACCTCGATGAGATGGGGGCGACCGCGCTGCTGGCCGAAAAAAACGTCGTCCGGCTCGCGAGCGGGCTCAAGGACGCGCGGCTGGCGATCGCGAAACGGGCGCTGGCCCTGCCTGTGAGCTGCCGCGAGATCGTCTTGGCGGGGGACGAGCACGGTCCCGAGCTCGGCGCGGCATGGCCGCTGGCCGACCTCGAAGCGTTCTTCGGCAAGCTCGTGAGCGATGCGGCCGAACGGCCGGACGCCGCGGTGACCGCCGCGCTCACCGAGATCCGGGTCCACAAGACCGCCCTCGACCACGCCCGGGCCGAGCTCATCCGAGGAAACCTCCGCCTGGTCGTTCACATCGCGAAGAAGTACGTGAGCCACAACCTCCCCCTCATGGATCTCATCCAGGAGGGAAACCTCGGGCTGCTGCGCGCCGTGGAGAAGTTCGAGCACGAGCGAGGCAACAAGTTCTCCACGTATGCGTTCTGGTGGATCAAGATGAGCATCGAGCGGGGCATCGGGGAGAAGTCGCGCACGATCCGCATCCCCGTGCACATCGGCGAGAGGATGCGCAAGATCCGATCGGCCTCGCGCGATCTGAGGCGGAGCCTCGGGCGCCGGCCGACGCCGAGCGAGATCGCGATGCAGCTCGGCATGCCCGTCGACACCGTGGATCATGCGCTCTCGATCGTGCGGGAGCCGGCGCCGCTCGAGGAAACCCCCGGCGACCCCGCGGCCTTCGACGTCGCGAAATACGTCCCGGACAAGACGACCCCGTCCCCGTTCGATCATGCCTCGCAGCGCCAGATCGGCCAGCATGTCGAGTCGGTCTTGGGCGCGCTCAAGCCGCGCGAGGAAGCGATCCTCCGGATGCGCTTCGGGATCGGACGCGAGGCCTCGCGGACGCTGGAAGAGATCGGGCAGAAGCTCCGCCTGTCTCGCGAGCGCGTGCGCCAGCTCGAAGCGCTCGCGCTCTCGAAGCTCAGCCGCTCGCCGCTGTGCCGCGAGCTCGCCGGGCTGTTCGGCAAGGGGGCCGCGTTTCGCCTGAGAGCGCAAACCTCGCCCTGACCGCTCGGTCACGGGGGGCGAACACCCCATGGTGCGCGCATCCGTTTTTTCCGATCATGAAGTCGACCAACCCTGACAACAGAAACACGAGGCATTCATGAAAGAGATCACTCCAGGAAACGTAGGATCCCTCTTCGTGGCCGCGGCGGTCGGCGCAGCGGTCGGCGCGGGTGCGGCCCTCCTCCTCGCCCCCTGCTCCGGCAAGGAGACCCGAGGGTGGCTGGCGGACCGCACACGTCAGCTCAAGAACCGGACAACGAATGCGTTCGAAGTGGGCAAGGAAGCGACGCGCAGGGCGGCCGCCGAGCTGACGAAGGCCGACCGCCCGACCTATACCTAGTCCGTCGCCGGCCGTGATGACGCGGCGTGCGGTGGAAGCAACGTCAATCAGGAGCGATGGTTCGCAACCGCTCCTTTCAACGAGGAGTTTGTCATGCGCAAAGTCTTAGGATGGGCGATGGTCGCGATCTTCCTCTCGACGATGGCCGTCGCGAGCTCCAAGGTCGCGGTGCTCGACGGCACGAGCTGGAAGGTGGACGTCGAGCCGGATTCCATGAGCAAGGACAAGGGCGAGAAGGATTTCAAGGAGACCCTGACGTTCGCTGACGGGAACGTCTCCTTGAGCGCTCCGAAGGTCGGGTTCGAGTCATCGCCTTACTCCGTAGCGAAGAACGGCGAGAAGGACATGACCTTCAAGGCGGAGCGGTCGAGCGCGGGCGAAGGCAGCTCGGTTTGGACGGGAACGGTTCACGGCGGCGACGTCGAGGGCAAGATGATCTGGACGAAGAACGACGGTGCCGTGCTGACGTACACGTTCAAGGGCAACAAGCTCGACTAGCCCACGGTGGCCTCGAGCTCCGCTGCCACTACGAGCGCTCGCTCCCGTCCCCCGCCGGAGCGAGCGTTTTTTTTCGGCTGGGGTGAACACCTTATCGCGCCCGCGCGACCCGGCTCCCTATCCTGGCCACGAGTGGTACGCAGCAGACCGTACGTCACAGGGTGAGACGTCTCGTCCACCAGAAGCGAGAAACCGTGGAACAGCAATTCCCGCTGGCTTTGCAGGTCGCCCTCTACACCGCATCGGGCTCGGCCATTCTCTTCGCGGCGATCGTCACCCGCGTGCTGTGGCGCTTCGGAAAGCAGCTCGATCGCGTCGTGACGGCGGTCGAGCACTTCGAGGCCGAGATCACGCCGCTCGCGCGCGAGACTCGGGCCGTCGTCGACCAGTTGCACGACCTCTCCGAGGGCGCGCAGCGCGTGGCCGGCATCGCCGGCGACCTCGTGTTGTCCCCCGTCGCTACGATCCACCGCACGGTAGCGGTGCTCCGAACGGGAACCACGGCCTTCCTGCGAGCCTTCTGGCTCGGACGCAGGGCCACATGAACGGCGGCGGCAAGGCGGACAGCATGTTGAGGAGTGCGATGGTGGGCTCGGTCGTGGGCGCCGCGGTCGGGGCCGGGCTGGCGCTCCTCCTGGCCACTCGGTCGGCGCGAGCGCTTCGCGAGGGGCGGGCGCGGCGAACGCGAGACTTGGCGGAACGGGTCGTCGGCCCCGTGCCGAACGGTGTCATTTCCTGACTCGTGGTTCGTGTACGACGTCGATCCCGCTCCTCACAAGGGAAGCGGCCGGCGACGAGGCGATCGCCCGCGATCGCGCCATGTTCGACCAGCTTCACCAGCTCTTGAGGCATACCTGCGCCGACCACAAGCGCGAGACGATTGCGTTCGGAAGGCGGCTCGAGTCGATCCTGGGCCGTGCCCAACTCATGGCCGTGTGGAAGAACTTCATCAAGTCGCGTTCGGAGCGGGCTCCCGATCGCTCGGCACGCGAGCTGAACATCTTTCCGATGCCCCACAACCTTGCGGCCACCGTGGTTAGGGGCGGCCGACGACGCGGAGGTTCTGCACCACACCGGGCGGCTCGAGCTTCTCCGTCGCGGGCGGCGCGACCTCGGCGGGCACCATCGGAGGCATCACGTCGGCGCGAAACAGGTCGAAGGACTTGCGGAACAATGGCACGTCGCCACGAGCGGCCTCGAGCTGGTAGGGCGCGACGCTCAGGGGCTCTCCGAACGTAAGGACGCTCGCCAACCCGTCGGCCCTGAAGAACCAACCGGGGAGAATGGGAAGCCTTGCGTCCGGGGTCTGCTGCGCGAGCGCGGCTCCGGTCGGCAAGAGACTGGTCAGCAGACAGGCGATCATCGCGCGGGATCGAATTCGTTTCATGGGCATCGTGTTCCTCCGTGACTCGGAGATCGTGCCCGGAGGAGCCGTCGATCACCATGGGGTGTTGACCCCTGCCGCCGCGGGGTGGGGTTTCACCCCATGGAGTTGCTTCGAACCGACAGGTAGGGTGCTGCCCGACAGTCGCACTCGGGGAGCAAGACACTTACATGTGGAGCACGATCAAGACGGTGCTTGCCGGCGCTCTGATCGTCGCCGGCATCGCGACCTTCACCTACCAGGGGTTCGCGTATGCAACACGAGGACGGGACATCGGTCGCGACCCCGCGCCGCCCTCCTTCGAGCGGGGCGGCATTCCGCTGTCGCCGATCCTCGGGGCGATCTCCCTCATCGCGGGCATCGCATTGCTGCTGATGGACACGCAAGACTTCAAGCGCGCGGCCACGCCGAAACGTGCGCAGAACCACGGAGAGCTTCGATGAGAATCCACGACACGGGCCCGCGAACCGAGACCGACTACCCCCGGAAGCGAAAGGTCTCCTGGGGCCACGACTACGGCACGCGCGGCGGCTCGGATCTCGAGCGGCCGTTCATCGACGGCGAGCCCACGAACGGGCACGGCTCGGAAACCCGCTCCCGCTGGGGGAGCCGGCCCGGCCGGGAGATCGACAGCAATACCGACGCGAAGAGGCCCGCGATCGAAGGTTTCTTCTATCGCCTCTGGTCGCGCGCTCGAAGCATCGTTCAGTAGGGTAAGACCCCATGGGGAAGGTCGGTGCCAGCGCGTACGTTGCTTTCCGACACGCACGACTGCTTCCGTAAACCTTGTGCGGGCGCGGCCCACGATCCCACCAGAGTCAGTCACCACAGGGACGAAAGGAAGTCATCACACCATGCGCACCCGATTTGTCTCCCTTCCCTTGGCACTCCTGCTCGCCCTGCCGGCCGTGGCCTCCACGACCAACTCGGCGCCGCTGACGACGAAGGACAAGGCCACGCTCAGCGACTCCGTCTTGGTGCTCAACGAGCTCACGAGCGCCCCGGACAAGGGCATCCCGCAGGAGCTTCTCGCGAAGGCGGATTGCATCCTGATCTTCCCCTCGGTCGACAAGGGGGCCTTCATCGTGGGCGGCAAGAGCGGCAACGGCATCGCGTCCTGCCGTCAGCCCGACGGGAAGATGGGCTCCTTGGCCTTCTACACCGTCGGCGGCGCGAGCGTCGGCTTCCAGATCGGCGGGCAGACCGCCGACGTCGTCATGCTCGTCATGAACGAGCAGGGAATCGCTCATCTCCTCGCCGACAAGTTCACGCTCGGTGGTGAAGCCACCGCGACCGCCGGCCCCGTGGGCCGCACGGCCCAGGCCTCGACCGATGCGCAGATGCACGCGCAGATCCTCTCGTGGTCTCGCTCGCAGGGCCTCTTCCTGGGGGCGGCCATCGACGGCTCGGTCGTGAAGCCGAACGTGGACGCGAACACACGCCTGTACGGAAAGGCGACGACCGGGAGAGAGATCCTCGTCGCCTCGAAGGTCGACGTCCCGACCTCCGCCAAGCCGCTCGTCGACTCGATCCGCGTGCACATGGCGGAAGCGGTCGCGAAGGACAAGGCGGAAGCCAAGTAACTCGCGCGTCGCTCGACTCAAGTCCCCCTGCGCTCGCTCTCGGATTGGCTGGGAGCGGGCGCTTTTTCTTGGCGGCCGCCGCGAAGCCCACGGTGGCCGCGAGGTTGTGGGGTGCGCGGCCGAGCGGGCGATGCAAGCTCCACAGCGCAAGGCACGCGTGACCTGAGCACGGAAGGCGCGTGCGACGCACACGGGAGAGAATTGCGCTTCGGGAACACGCTTGTTGCCACGATGCCGCGGCGAGAACCCCACAACCTTGCCGCCACCGTGGGGTTTCACCCCATAGAAGCAGGTCGCTCCGGCACATACAGTGACTTCACGGTCACCAAACCGGAAGGAGTGCTCCCGATGGCTCGCCAACATCTCGTCTTGATGTCTCTGATCCTCACGACCGCCGTCACGATCGCGCCGGTGGCGGCCAGCCAGGTCGCTCCCGTCGACGGCGGGGACGATGCGATACGGCGGGGCGTGGAAAGGGCGCTGAGCGATCTCGATACGGGAGATACCGGCGGCATCCGCGTGCGGGTGGAGGACGGGGTCGTTTGGCTGACCGGCAGCGTGCCGGCGTGGCAGGGAAACAACTCGAGACTCTACGCGACCCGCTCCGTGACGGGAGTGCGATCGATCATGAACGAATTGCAAGTCGTAGCGCTGAACACGAATCGGAGATGAAGCGGATCTTGGACCGGAAGACCCGCCGAGACATCGCCTACGGCATGTACTCGCGAAACGCGATTCGCCGCTTCGACCTCGAGGGCAAGATCGAGATCATCCGGCAGCAGGTCGACCGCACAGCGCCGGGTGAGAACACTATGAGCGAACACATCCGACAGCTCCTCGATCAAGATCTCGTGCTCGACGACCTGCGGGCCTTCGGGGTCCGCCCGTCGGTTGGTTCCCTGAAGAGATCCCATGAAGCCTAGAAGGAGACGCCCATGAGTAACACGACGTTGATCATCTTGATTGTTGTCTTGCTTCTGTTGTTCGGCGGCGGTGGCGGCTACTACTGGCGTCGCGGCCGAAGCTAGAGCTCCGCCGGATTTCCCAGCTCCATGAATCTTCCGTGGGGCGTTTGGGGTGAATACCCTATCGCGCGGGTACCTCCGAATTCCGTACCCTGAATCCCATGAACCAGGAGCCCGTGTCATGAGGAAGAGTGCGATCACTTTGGGTCTCGTATTCGTGCTCTCGGCTGCGGGAGCCGCCCAGGCCCCGTCGTCCGAGACCACGACATCGGTGACGGCCCAAACGATGACGGTCGACACGGGCGGCGCAACGGGCCGCCCCACGCGGCGGCATCTGCTGGGCCTCTCGGGGCTCGCGATGGTCGGCACCGTCATCTTTTTCAGGTTGAGGCGGCCACTGACCATCTGACGGGGTGGGGTGAACACCCCATAGAAACCCCCCTTTCACTCGGCCTAGCGTGTGCGCCTTAACCGATGCGGTAGGGGTGCGCATGACGTTCGGGGTCGTCAAGACGGATGAGCCGCTCCTGGGGGAGCTGATCGCGATCGCTTTCGAAGCGACGGGTCATGATTGCCTGGTGTTCGAGGACGTCGATCAGGCGGCGCGCATTCTCGACGCCCTCTACCTCGACGCGCTCGTGCTCGATCTTCACCTGGCCGACCGGAGCGGGCTCGACTGGCTGGAGAACGTCGTCGCCACGCGGCCCGATCTCCCCGCGCGAACGCTCCTGCTCACCCGGACCGCGACGACCTCCGACGAAGCCGCCCGCATCGCGGCGCTGGGGGCTGAGGTCGCGCCGAGACCGGCCTCCGTCACCGAAGTCCAGTACGTCGTGCTGGAGCGGCTGCGAAGGGTCGGGGCCCAGAGGGCCGACCGCTCCGGCCCCCGTCGCGTCTACGAGATGCGCGTCTACTCCAAGCAGTTCGAGTCCTAGCGCGTCCGCCCCAGCTTGAGCTTCACCGGCGCGCCGATCCGGCGGTTCGCCGTGATACGCAGCTCACGCTCCTCGCCTTCGAAAAGCTCGGCCCGTACCGAGTCCTCGTGCACCTCGCGCGCGTCGGTCTCGAGCCGCGCGACGATCTCGTGCGCTCCCGCCGGCACGTCGAGCGTCGCCTCGAAGGCGCCGTCGGCGTCGAGCGGTCCGTGAGCGAACACGCGCTTCCCGTCGACGAGGAGCACGACCGCGCCTCCCGCCGCCGAGCTCTTTCCCGAGACGAGAAGGCGCGAGGACGGAACGGATGCGACCACAGGAGGAGCGGGCTCGGGCACCGCCACGACCTCGACGGCAAACGGCACCGCTTCCTCGGCGGTTAGAGACTCTGGAGCGGCCAGCGGCGGCGCCACCGCGATGGCGGCTGTCTTGGTTGGGTTTGGGCGGGTTTTGGTCCTATGAATCGCAGGCGGCGCCGCCACTGGTGCTCGGAACGAGGGATCGGGGACCGCGGCGACCGCGTCGGGCGCGCCGGATTGAGGTCCTCCGAAAAACATGGACGCAAGCATCGCGGCCGCGGCGATGCCCGCCGCGACCGAAGCAAGAACCGCACGTCGCCGGCGCGCAACCGGCGCCGCCGGGACGATCGCTCTCTCGGCGCGCCGCTCGTCGATGCGGCGCAGTCCTTCGAGAACGAGGAACGTTGCATCCTGGGAAATCGAGCGCACCGCGGAGGCGGCGTCGTAGTCCACTTCGAAATCGCCGCGGGTCCACCCCATCATCGCGAAGAACGCGAGATCGCCCGCGAGGTTTCCTGTCGCGGCGTGGACGAGCTCGCCGTCCGCGAACCAGATATGGCCGTGGAGCGCCCCGGCGTGAAGGACGACCCTCGCCGTCTTGCGCCCCTGGACGAGCGATTGCACCAGCTCGGGAAGGCCGAACGCGTTGAGATCGCCTCCGAGCCTCCTGGGACTCACGCGACCGACTCGATCGTGATGGGGCCTTCCGGGCGCGACCGGCGGATGCGGCCGATATAGCCGCGCACCGTGCGCGCGAGGGGGCCGGGATCGTTCTCCCGCTTGACGAACGCGTCGCAGCCCGCGGCGAACGCCGCGAGGCGGAAGTCGGACGTGGCGACGACGACCACCGACGTGCGCCGCCCCGTGCGCAGGCGCTTCATGTCGCGGCACAGCTCGATCCCGTGATCGTCGTCGGAGTCGGCGTAAAGGAGAGTCAGGTCGGGCTCGCGCCGCACGAAGGCGTGCATCGCCTCGCGCGTGTCGGACGCGGTCAACGCGACCGCGCCTTCGTTTTCCACCATTCTCCGAAGGCGCAACAGGCGCCGGGGATCGCTCGAAGCGATCAGGACGAGAGCGCTCATCTCCTCCTCCTTGCTGCTCTCTGCGAGCTGACTACTCCGGTACGAAACTGCAGCGACCCCGGCAATGGCTCATTTCGTAAGCGGACCCTCGAAGGCCTCCTTCAGCCCGTCGGTGGCGAAGGCGACCGCCTGCTTGGCCTCGCTCACCACGGCCCCGGTGCCGAAGAATTCGTGGGTGACTCCGGGGAAGCTCCGGTACTCCACCGGGACGCCCGAAGCGCCGAGCCGCTCCGAGAGCATCTGCCCCTCGGAGCGCAGCGGATCGATCTCCGCGGTGATGACCGTCGCCGGGGGCAGGCCGCCGAGGTCCCCCCGGACGAGCGCGATGCGCGGGTCGCTCGACTCCGCGGCGTGGTTCAGGTAGTGCCCGAGAGACCACGCGTCGGCGTCGCCGGCCACGGGGCAGATGAGGACCTGGTAGACGGGAGGCTTCACGCCGCGGTCGCGCGCCATGATCGCGACGTTTGCCGCCAGGTTCCCCCCCGCTCTCTCCCCCGCCACCGCCACGCGCTCGGGATCGCCCTTGATCGACGCGGCGTTTCCGAGCACCCAGCGATAGGCCGCGAACGCGTCCTCGTGCGCCGCCGGGAACTTCGACTCGGGCGCCTTGCGGCACTCGACCGACACGACGATCGTGCGCGCCGCATTCGCGATCGCGCGCGCCGATGCGTCGTAGGTGTCGATCGTCCCGAGCACCCACCCGCCGCCGTGGAAGTACAGGACGACCGGAAACGGCGACGCGCCCTCGGGGGTGTAGATGCGCGCGGTGATCTCCCCCGCAGCGCCCGGGACCTTCCGGTCCTCGACCCGCGCGACCGGCTGGGGATCGGTGCTCTCACCGCGATCGCGCCGTAACGCCCGCACGGCGTCCGCGATCGTGGGCTGCTTCCGCGCCTGCTCGGGCGTGAGCAGCTCGATCGGCATGGGGCGCAGCGCGTCGAGCTTGCCGAGCACCGCCTTCATGTCGGCGGTGGGCTTGGCGTCCGGACGGACGGCGTCGCGCGGCGGCACCGCGTCGTTCGTCCCGCAAGCAAACATCGCCGCCGCGGCGGCTAACAGTAACGGCCGGGAGAGAGGGAACATGGCGCACCTCTGTCCCACCCCCGTCCCTTCCTTGATAACCCAGGGGCGCGCCGGTCGCTAGGCTGTCTATCTCGTGAAGAAGTGCGCGCGCAGCTCCGAGTGGGGTACGAACCGGCAAGCCTGACGGTAGATGGCGTTACGGACACGCGTCCGCGGCGAGCGCAATCCCCGCGTCTCTCGATCCGACCTGTCTCGTCGCCCCGAACTGGTAGCCGTCGTACGAGAGCGGCCCCCCGGCGAGCACCGCTCGCACCAGGTAGAAGAAGCTCTCCCCCGACCCGGGCGACAGCGTGTGGGCGAGCTGGGTGCCCGCGACGTTGTTGGCGACGCACTCGGCGATTGCGAGCTCCCAGGAGCCCTGCGTTCCGCGGAGAATGGGCAGGTCGCCCCGCACCACGTCGTACCCGACGGCGTTGGCGGTCGCCGGCCATACGAGCGCGGTACGACTGACCTGCAGCAGGATCGGGAGCGGCTTGACCTGGACGATCGCGTCGGCCTTGAGCGCGCCGTTTGCGACGTGGACGACCGTGATCCCCACGGCGCGAGAGGTGATCATGCCGTCGGCATCGATCTCGAGCACCCCGGGGTCGCTTACCGCGTACGTCGTACCGAGTGACGAGAGCGAGACGTCCCGGTCGACCCCGTCGCTGAAGTGCCCGGTCACCGTGAGCTGCGTGCGATCCGGCGGCGAGAAGAGGTAGATGCGTTGCAGCGGGACCCCGATCGAGGTCAGCGTCGCGGCAGGAAGGACCGACACCCGGATCTCGGCGGAGGTCGCCAGTTCGTTCGAGGCATTGAAGGCCGCGGCGCGGAGTCGCATCTCCCCGATCGCCTCGGGTGGGACCTCGAGGGTCGCGACGAACGGAGCGCTCGTCACCTCCTTCGCGTCGTAGCTCGAGGTGACGAGCACGCGGGACGGTACGAACCCTCCGCTGGGCGTCACCGTGACCTGGATCGGTACCCCGGGCGGAACGCTCGAGCCCGCCGCGGGACTCGTGATCGCGATGCCTCCCGCGAGCAGCCGGCTCGGGGGCGTCCACTTCGCCGCGGTGCTCTCGACGGTCAGAGCACCCGACGCGGGGAAGGCGGGGGCGAACACCGACCCGTCGTCCGTCGGCGTGTTCAGGACCTCGACCGCGCGGGAATCGACCTGGCCTTCGCGGGCCACCGTGACGTGGATCCCCATGTTCAGCGGCACGACCGACACGAATCCGAACACCGAGGTCTGGCTCGAGCCGGTCCCGAGCCCTCCCTCCTGACTGGGGCGGCCGACGATCAGGTCGTTATGCAGGTTTGCAGGGAAGATGTCCTGGGGAAGCAGCCCGAAGAACTGGGCCACGAGCAGGAATGCGCGCACGTCGCGCGGCGCCGACGCGAGCAGGCCCGCTTGCATGAGATCGGAGCCGCCTTTGCCGACGAACGCATGGGCGGGGAGCATGCTTTCCGGCAGGGACGTGATCTCGGAGCTCGACGGACGGAGATCGTTGACGGCCCCACAGGTGACGCACAACCCGAGATTCGCCATGTACGGATGGAGCGGCGTCGCACCGAGCAGGACGTCGGCCCACGCCGAACCGCGATGCGGGCTGTCCACGGTGACGAGGCTGTGCAGATCGCCGGCCTTGAAGCTCGCGTCGCTGAGATAGAAGTCGCTCGCCCGGTGCTTCCGCAGCAGCACACCGCCCATGCTGTGGCCGAAGGCGTCCACCTGCGTCGCCGCGATTCCCGAGTCGCGCGCCTTCTCGAGCGCGCCGGCAACGCCTCGTCGCGCCTCCCGGACGTTGACCGCGAATGGCGCTGCGTTCGTCTGCCAGTAGTCGTGCGTGTAGACCGTGAAGCGTGCGTCGCCCATCAGCGGCCAGCCCCAGCTCGAGGACTTCCCCCACAGCCCATGCAACAGCAGCACGGGAGGCCGCTTGACGTCGAGGTTTCGCTCCACGAAGGAGGACGGGCCCGTGGTGGGCTGGAACGTTGCGCGCACGCGCACGGGGCGCGACGCCTTCGCGTCGTCCCCCGCGTTGCGGACGAACTGGTCCGGAGCCACGAAGAGCGCGAGCCCCCAGAACGCGCCGCTCACGCTCTGGACCGGGACCGTCAACGACACGACGCTCTCGTTCACGCCGGGACGCCGGAGATGCCCCACGTCGGTCGATCCGCCGAACTCGTCGAACAGGTCGAAGGTGACCGTCCCCGCGCCGGTCACCTTGGAACGGAGCAGCACGGGCGTGACGCCGTCCGCGGCGAGCCCGGACACAGGACGAGCGGCCGTGCCGGCGAGGGCCGCCGGGTCGGTCACGACGTCGCCGGAGCTGACGAGGCTCGGGTTCGGATCGACGGCCTCGAACCCCGCGCACGACGGTCCGTTGATCGCGACGTAGATCTCTCCCGCCCCGTGGCGATCGTCTTCCCACACGATGGCGAAGCTCGCCGCTCCGGCCCGCGCGATCGACGGGTGACGCGCGCTCGACCGCCCGTCGGAGATCGGGCAGTTCGTGCCGACGGGAGCGCTGGTGTCCCCGTTGTACGCCTGTCCGAAGACCCACGGTCTTCCGTAGCGCTCGTCTTGCCAGACGGTGAAGATCTGCGTGTTCGCGATCGCCGCGATCCCGGGGTGGGAGGCGGGGCCGGTCCCGGCGTCGATCTGCGCGTAGATCCCGGCGTTCGCCACCCAGTAGACGTGGGGAAGCGGCGAGTCCGTGTGCCCTTCGAAGACGAGGTAGGCGTTCTCCGATACCAGGTTCTCGGTCATCACGGTGCGGCCCACGACGATGTCGTTGGTCTGCTGAAACGGCCCGTTGATGTCGTTGCATCCTGGAGCCGGCAAGGTTACGTTCACGAGATGCTCGAAGGTCGTCGTGTCGCCGTGCCACGAGACGAAGGCGAAGCTGTTCCCCGACCCCGGAGCGAGGACGAAGGGATACTCGGTCGTGTTCGCCGTGTCGGCGGTGTCGTAGACGCGCGAGCCGCACCCCGCCGTGAACTTCTGGTACATCACACGGCGCGGCGCCGTCGTGTCCACCCAGGCGAGGTGGACCGCCCCTGCGGGCTCCACGTCGACGTGGGGGTAGTCGACGGGGGCGGCGACACGCACGAACGGAGCGGTCAAGACCGTGCCGGTCGAGCTGAGCCGCGCGTACATCACGGCGCCCGCCTGTTTCCATGCGATGTGCGTGGCCCCCGCGCTGTCGACACCGCACGACGGCATCGACGCCGCGGCGGCGCCGTCGGAGACGGGGACGTCGGCCGCGATGAGCCTGGCCCCGTTCGTGTCGACGCGGGTGAAGTAGATGCGGTCGGTGCCCGCCCGCGCGTCGATCCAGACGACGCTGACGTTGCCCGCGGCGTTCCCCAGGCTGCAGGCGTACGGATCCCTCGAGGCGGCGGGATCGTTGGTCAGCCGAACGCCGTCCGCCCAGGCGAGCCCCGGAGCGGCGACGCACACCGCGATCAATGCCACCACGACCAGCCAACCGATCTTGTGCATGGGGTCCCTCATGTCAGCAGGCTTCTCGAACGTGGAAGTACTTCTGGGCGCCGATCGGCTCGATCCGCACTCCGGGGCCGAGCACCCGCGCCATCAGAGCGGCGAGCGCGGAGTTTTCGGGGCAGACGTCGAACCCGAGATCGCGGATGCCCCAGCGCGACGCGCACACGGCCTGCGTCGCCCGCAGAAGCGCCGGTACGACGACGGCCTGCCCGCGAGGGGACACCACGAGGATCGGGACGTAGGCGGAGGCGCGGCCCGTCGATCGCTCGAGGTCCTGGAAGTACGCCTCGGAAACCCAGGGGAGCAGATCGAGCCGGCGCGTGACCGCCGCGAGCCCGAACTCCTCCTGGCGATCGACCACCAGCTTGACGACGCGCGGATCGGCCATCAGCCGAAGGAACCCGCCGCGATGAAAGCTCTGCCGGCACGGCGTCGACCGGTTGACCGGCCGCATCGTCTCGTCGTAGCGGCGCCAGAAGGCGAGGGAGCGCGGTGGGAGAACGACCCGTCGTGCGCGAACCCGAATCGTTTCGCCGCCGCTTGCCACCCCGCCCCCTCCCCCATTCGGCCGCGACACGAACTGCGGCGCGCCGCTTCTGCTGAGCGGCCTGCTCAGCAAGCGTCGTGCCGCGGAGAACGCGGCGTCTTTTGGAATGAGGTGTCCGGGTCGCGCGACGCGAGGTGTCGCGCGAGCGCGACCATGGTGGTGCGAAGAATGCGGGAAGCGCCGACGTACGCCGCGGGGTTGTAGCCGCTCCACACCGAGACGTGCAAGCCTGAGTTGTGTTCGCTGGGGCCGGGTCAGTAGGCGAGCGCGGCCTGATGCGGCAAGTTCGGTCCGCCGGGCGTGATCCAGCCCCGGCGGTAGACCTCGACCCAGCTCTTCGGAAGCATCACCCGTCCCGGGAAGAGCCGGCGTGCCAGCACCCTCCGCCAGGTCCAGGGCTCGGTCGCAAGACCGAGCCTCATCGCTGGCGTCGTCTTGTCGGGCTTTCGCTCCGACACGCCTTTCACGAAGTTCCGCCAAACCGCGGCCAAGAAGAGCCGCTCGAGGATCGCGTTGGTTCGCCGGCCGAAGGCGATCGTCTCGCGGCGATGGTGGCATTCGGAATGACGGAGCAGCCCATGAAGTGTGTCGACAGGGAACATCGCGCGGTCGCGGCGGATGGCCTGGGCGCTTCGCGGCGCGCCCTTGGGCCCTCGCTTGACGTTGGGGAATGCAGCGTGATCGAACCGTCCCATGAATCGCCGGCGCCCAAGTGCGTCAACGTAGGCGGTCATGCCGTCGGTCGTGAGGCCGATCGAGCGGTTTTCCGGAAAGAAATGGAGGATCGCGTCGAGCACCCGCACCATCGAGCCGGTATACCCGCCGCCGTCAGGCTGCGGTGTGCGCGCCCTGCGCTTCGCCTCCTGGAACGCCGAACGCGTTCCGGCCCGAGCGTGCGGCGCCGGGTCGAGCCCATAGATGAACCACGAGTCCTTCCCCACGACGGTCGCAACGCCAACCGGATAGTCCTGGGTCCGGACGAAGGACTCGAAGTGATCGACCACGAGGCCTTCCGCGACCTCGTCGAGCTCGACCAATGCCGAGGCCGTGAGCAGCAACGCGTGACGTCCCAGCCTGGCGCTCTGCCGCGTGACGGTGGAGGGCGCGCAGCCGAGGGACCGGGCGAGCTGGCGGTGACCCGACCCAGCCTGGAGTCCCGCAAAGATGGGGACGGTCAGCTCGGGACGCTTCAGGTAGTACGTGACCGAGAACGAGCTCTTCGAGAAGCCGTGCTCGCAGCCGAGGCAGAAGTACCGGCGAACGCGGCGGCCGTCCTTCCGCGTGTAGTGACCGTCGTACCGGAAGCGGAAGCGCGTTGGGAGCTCGATCGTGTGCTGGGAGCAATCCCGGCGGGGGCAGAAACGGGGCACGAAGCGCCGCTGGATTTGGACGGGTTGAATCGGCCAGTGCACGGCGCCGATCAAGGCAACGCGCGTGCCTGCGAAAAGAGTGCGAAAGGACAGCCCCAGGGATTGGCTGCGTCCGCCCGCG
>Ga0137435_1000235_pt1 | contig 19271 bp, 15 predicted proteins | sample EasRivERMGT100_2_FD_104904 | JGI IMG/M metagenome (GOLD analysis project Ga0137435, IMG submission 104904) | Soil microbial communities from meander-bound floodplain in the East River, Colorado, USA - East River MetaG ERMGT100_2 | ecosystem: Environmental > Terrestrial > Soil > Floodplain ... | reverse complement strand
GTGGTCGCGCACCCGCCGGAGACGCTGGCGGTGCAGATCGTCCCGGGCGACACGATCTCAGGGGAGGCGCTCGACGCCGGGGACGACATCGACGAGTTCGCGTTCCAGGCGACCGCAGGATCCGAGTTCAATCTGTTTTTTCAGTCGCGAAACAGGGTACCGGACTCCTACATGCACGCGGCTGTCGTCGACCCCGAGGGCACTGTGGTGGCGGCCGTGGAGAGCGCGGGGACGGATTCGAGTCTCAACCAGATCACGGGCCGTTTCGCCGCCGCGGCGGATGGTATTTATCTGGTCCGCATTTACGGCGTCTCCGCCGTCCGCGACCGCAACATCGGCGCTTACCGTTTCTTCCTGTATCCCGTCAATCACGCGCCGGAGTTTGTATCGAGCACGTTGACGTTCGGCGACAGCATACAAGGCGAAAGCATTGAAGAAACCGGCGATGTGGACGAGTTCCGGGTCACCGTACCTAGTGAGAGCGGAGCGAATCTCGTGCTACAGTTCGGTCCGCAATCTGTGGGTCACCTATTGACTGCCGAGTTGGTGAACAGCGCTGGAACAGTGATTGCCTCGGTACAAACCCCCGGGAGCGGCTCAGTCGATCAGACCGCAGCCTTTCATGTGCCGGCGGGGACCTACACGCTGCGCGTGGACGGAAGCGCCATACCGCCGTTTCGCGGCCCGTACAAGATCTGGTTGTACAAGTTCAGCTTCGGCCCTGAAACCGTTGCCGATACGCTCATCATCGGCGACACGGTCAGCACAGAAGCGATAGGCCCACCGGGTGATGTAGACGTCTTCCGTTTCTTCGGTGTGCGGCGACAGCATGTCAACATCTCGATTCAGGGACTTGCTCCTCAAACGGTTGGCGGTGTCGCAGCGTTGTTGGCCGGTGCGACACCACCCAATTTCTTCCCAATCGCATGGATTGCTGCTCCGACGCCCGGGCCCGTGTCGCAGAGCATGCGAATTGATCTCCCCAGCACCGGCCGCTACGAGTTGCACGTGGGTGGTGCCATCGGTCCCTATAGGCTATCGCTGACTCCGTGGAACACGGCGACGGAAGTCGCCCCCAGCGCCGTGGCTCCCGGCGACTCGGTCACGGAAGAGGCGATCGACACGCCGGGAGACTGGGACCAATTCATCGTTACGGGTACGCCCCAAGAGGAGTTAGGGGTGTTGTTCGAGTCGGCCGGGACGGATCCGATCTACCCATGGATTCTCGCATTCAATCCCGTCTCCGGAGACAGTCTCGGCGCCACCGTAGGGCAGGGACTCCGGTTTTTGGGCCCTTTGCGAGTGCCACCAAGCGGCCAGATCGGTCTCGGCGTCTACGAAGCACCGATGCCGTTCTTCCGCGAGTGCTACGACACTACATGTGGCAATGTCTACCGTTACACTGGCGCTTACGCATTCCGTGTCGTTCGGATCAACCGGGGTCCGGAGTCGGTTCCGGCCGTGTACACGGTTGGCGACACGGTCAGGGGTGAGGCGATCGCTCAGCCCGGCGACCTCGACGAGTTCACGGGCACCGGGACGCCGTCAGAGGGTCTCATACCTTCCTTCCGACTGACTGCGCCGCCGCAGGGCTCCGGGTTCGGGCTCTCGCTGGAGGTCGTCGATCCCGCGACTGGCGCCGTCCTCACGGGGCAGGCCACGTTTGTCTTTGGACAGGAGTTCGTCGAGTATCCTGGGTTCGGCGTTCCCGTAAGCGGGAACTTCCTCGTCCGCATTCGAGGGACTGGGCTGTCCGGCGATGAGACGACGACTGCCCCCTACGAGTTCTTCGTGAGGCGCCCCTAGCACCGTTGTTTGTCAAACGCCAACGCAACGAAATCCCAGACTCGCGCGTCACTAGAGAAAACGCCCTCGAGGAGCTCTCGCCGTGCGCAGCACACTCACGTTCGCAGCGCTGATCATCGCGCTTCCCCTCGCTGCTCAAGACCAACCCGATCGCCCCATCGACGCGGCCGAGCGTCGCACCGTGATCGACGGCGTGATCGAGCGACTGAATGAGGCATACGTCTTTCCCGATACCGCCAAAGCCATGGAGCGGGCGATTCGCGCGCGCCAGCGCCGCGGCGAGTACGACGGCATCACCAGCTCGCGCACGTTCGCCGATTCCCTGACGGCTCACCTGCAGGCGGTCAGTCACGACAAACACTTGCGCGTGCGCTTCGTCGCTCGTGGCGTTCCAGCCGGGCCCGGCGGCGACGGCCCGAGCCCCGATGATCGGGCGGAGGCCAAGCTGTTTGGTCAGCGGATGAATTTTGGATTCGAGCGCGTCGAACGCCTGCCCGGCAATGTTGGCTACCTGGAGATCTGCAGCTTTGGCTTCGACACCGCGGACGTGGCGAGTGTCGCGGCCACGGCTTTCACGTTCCTCGGCAACACCGATGCGCTGATTATCGATGTGCGCCGCAATGGTGGCGGCTCCCCGCATATGGTCGCGCAGGTCTCGAGTTATCTGTTCGGTCCGACTCCCGTGCACCTGAACTCGCTCTACTGGCGGCCGGAGAATCGCACGGACGATTTCTACACGAGCGCCAAGGTCCCGGGCACCCGCTACGGTCCCGACAAGTCGCTGTACGTCCTCACCAGCCGGAACACGTTCTCGGGCGCCGAGGAATTCGCGTACAACCTGCAGTCCCGCAAGCGCGCGACGATCGTAGGCGACACAACCGGCGGTGGGGCTCATCCGGGCGGTCCGCGCCGAGTTACGAACTACTTCGCCGTGTGGGTGCCGAGCGGGCGCGCGATCAACCCGATCACGAAGACCAACTGGGAGCGCGTAGGGGTGCGGCCGGACATCGCGGTCGCCTCGGACCAGGCGCTGCGCACGGCTCATCTGGCGGCACTGCGCGGGCTCCGGCAGCAGGCCACGGATCCGGAGCGCCAGCAGGCGCTCGATCGGGCGATTGCCGACGTGGAGCGCGAGCGCAATTAGCTGCTTGACACGTTCTGATCAGCCAGCTAGATCACCCACTATGACGCGCACGACGCATCACCGGCATCACCACGGTCACTCGGTACACGGGGGATAGCCGGAGGCGTATAGCAGTTTGAGTTCATCACCGACGCCGGCCCCCCCAGGGCCGGCGTCGTGCTTTTGGGCGGCGCTGAAGTGACCTGGGGGGATCGGGTCGGCCAACACGGAGCCGATCGATGTCCACATTCGTCCCACGCGCCGTCCCGTTCCGTCTCGGTCTTCCTAAAGGCCGGATGGAGCAGGCCGTGCTGACCCTTCTCGCCGACGCAGGTATCCGCGTGCGCCCCAGCGCGCGGGGTTACCGACCGGATGTCTCCTTGCCGGGCGCCGAAGCGAAGATGCTGAAGCCCCAGAACATCGTGGAGATGCTGGCGCTCGGCAGCCGCGATGTCGGCTTCGCCGGGGCGGACTGGGTCGCGGAGCTCGAAGCGGACGTCGTCGAGCTGCTCGACACGGGACTCGACCCGGTGCAGCTGGTCGCAGCCGCTCCTGCGGCACTGCTCGAGGGCGGGCAGCTGCCCACGCGGCGCCTCATCGTCGCGTCGGAATACGAGCGACTCACTCGCCGCTGGATCAGCAAGAGCAATCTGTGCGCCGAATTCGTCCGGTCCTACGGTGCGACCGAAGTGTTTCCGCCCGAGGATTCCGACGTGATCGTCGACAACACCGCGACCGGTGCGACGCTCGAGGCAAACGGCCTCGCGATTGTCGACGTGTTGATGCGCTCTTCCACACGCCTCTATGCGCACCATGCGGCCCTCGATGATCCCGTACGGCGCCGCTTCATCGACGATCTCGTGCTGCTGATCAATTCCGTGCTCGAGGCGCGTCGCCGCGTGATGCTGGAGGTGAACGCCTCGGAAGCATGCCTCGACGCCGTCGTCGCCGTGCTGCCGTCCATGCGTCAGCCCACGGTCGCCCGTCTGTTCGGCAACGGTGGTTACGCGGTCAAGGCCGCGGTACCGCGCGAGCTCCTGCCGCAGGTCATCCCCGCGGTGAAGGCAGCCGGCGGCACTGACGTCGTCGTCTCCACGCTGTCGCAGATCGTCCCATGAGCGCGCGCGTCGATCCCTCCGCCGCGTACGTAAAACGGCCGGCTGCTGCCGCTGGTGTGCTGCGTCTCGACAGCAATGAGGGCCCGCAAGCACCACAAGCCCTGCTCGCGGAGCTGGCCGCTTTGGATCCGGAGGTGCTGCGCCGCTACCCCGATGCCACCGCCGTCGAGACGGCGCTCGCTGCCCGGGTGGGCGTGAGTGCGGACCGCGTGGTCGTGACCGCCGGCGCGGACGAGGCACTCGATCGCATCTGCCGAGCGTACGCGGGACCAGAACGCCCGGTGCTGCTCCCCGAGCCGACCTTCGATATGCTGGAGCGTTTCGCTGCCCTCGCAGGTGCGCCGCTCGTGCGCGTGCCCTGGTTCACGGATGTGTTCCCGCTCGAGGAAATCCTGGCCCGCCTCGACAATCGCACCGCAATCGTGATCATCGTGTCGCCCAATAATCCGACAGGCGGCGTTGCTTCGGGGGCTGACGTGCGACGGATCGCGGCGGCAGCCCCGCAGTCCCTCGTACTGATCGATCAGGCGTACATCGAGTACGCGGACGAGGGTATCGACCTTGCCGTGCTCGACCTCGCGAACGTGGTCGTCGTCCGCACGATGTCGAAGGCATGGGGTCTAGCAGGGTGCCGAGTAGGCTACGCCATCGGGAGTGCGGACGTGATCGCCGTGTTGCGCGCCGCGGGCGGGCCGTATCCCGTCGCCGGGCCATCGCTCGCGCTCGCGCTGGCTCAGTTGCGACGCGGCGACGCCGCGCTGCGGGCTCACGTGACCGAGGTCCGCGCGGAGCGAGCCAGACTTCGGGAAGTCCTGTGCACGTGTGGCGTCAACGCCAGCGCCTCGCAGGCAAACTTCGTACTCGCCGACGTCGGCCGGCGGGCGGCGTTCGTCCGTGACGGACTCCGCGCTCGAGGAATTCTCGTGCGCGACTTCCCCGCTCGTGCGGGTCTCGAAACGCGTCTCCGCATTACGCTGCCCGGTGATCCGGCCGACTTCGAGCGGCTGACGACCGCGCTCGACACGGTTCTCGCTCCTCAGGCGCTTGTATTCGATCTCGATGGCGTACTCGCCGACGTGCGCGAGTCGCAGCGGGCGGCCATGATCGCGACGGCTGCGGCATATCGCGTCACCGTCACGATGGAAGACGTTGAAGCCGCGCTGCGCGCAGGCGACGCCGCGAACGACTGGATTGTGACGCAACGGCTCATCCGGACGGGCGGTGTGCAGGCGGATCTCGAGAGCGTCACCGCGCGCTTCCAGGCCTTGTACCTCGGCACTGTCGATGCGCCCGGCCTGCGCGAGCGCGAGCGCCTGATCGCGCCGCGCGCGCTGCTCGAGCGGCTCGCGCAGCGCTTGCCGCTTGCCGTCGTGACTGGTCGCCCGCGCGAGGAGGCTCGCTGGTTCCTCGAGCGCGAGGGAGTGGCCAACCTGTTCCGGACCGTGGTGTGCATGGAGGATGCAGCGCGGAAACCCGATCCCGCGCCGGTGCGCCTGGCGCTCACGCGTTTGGGAGTTCGCCGAGCCTGGATGGTAGGGAATACGCCCGACGACGTGCGCGCCGCCGCTGGCGCGGGTGTCGTGCCGCTCGGCGTCGTGGCGCCCGGTGATGACCTGTCCGCGACCACCTCCGCATTGGCCGATGCGGGCGCCGCGCGTGTCTTGGACCAAGTGGCCGATCTCGAGGAGTTGCTGCCATGAGCATGCCCCCCCCCGCGCGCACGGCGACGGTGACCCGCAAGACGCGCGAAACGTCCGTTCGCGTGACGCTCGATCTGGACGGCAGCGGCAAGACCGATGTGAAGACAGGCATTGGCTTTCTCGATCACCTCCTCGACGCGCTCGGCCGTCACGCGCGATTCGACCTGGCTTTGAGTTGTGAGGGAGACCTGCAAGTGGATGATCACCACACAGCGGAAGACTGCGCGCTCGTGGTAGGCGAGGCGCTGGACCGGGCTCTGGGCGAGCGGCGCGGCGTGAACCGCTTCGGATGGGCCCTCGCGCCGCTCGACGAAGCGTTGGCCCGCGCCGTCGTGGACCTCTCCGGCCGCCCATTCGCGGACGTCACGCTCGACCTGCACCGCGACCGCCAGGTTATCGGCGGGCTAGCCTGTGAAAATATTCCGCACCTGCTGCGCTCGCTCGCGACTGCAGCCCGTCTCACCCTGCACGTCGACGTCCTCAAGGGCGAGAACGACCACCACAAAGCCGAGGCCGCGTTCAAGGCGAGCGCGCTCGCATTGCGGCAGGCGGTCGCCCTATCGGGCTTCGACGACGTGCCCTCCACAAAAGGAACCCTGGGAGGCATGAGCGGTGAGTGACGTTGTGATTGCGGATTCGGGCGTGGCGAACCTGGCCTCGATCGTCGGAGCGTTCCGGCGGTTGCGCGCCACCGCCGTCGTGACAGACGATCCGGCTACTGTGCGCGCTGCCGCGCGTTTGGTGCTCCCCGGGGTGGGGGCATTCGGAGCCGGGATGGCAGCGCTGCGATCCCGTGGTCTCGATACTGCCATCCGGGATGTCGCGGAGCGCGGAGCGCCGATCCTCGGCGTCTGTCTCGGCATGCAGATGCTGTGCGAGGCGAGTGAGGAGACGCCGGGAGTGGCGGGGCTCGGCGTTATCGCGGGGAGCTGTCGCCGTCTGCCGCCGCATGTGCGGATCCCGCACCTCGGCTGGAACAGCGTCACGACCGAACCGGGAGCGTGGTTCGTGACGACCGGTGTCGCGGCGTTCGCGAACTCCTACGCGCTGCGCGAAAGTCCGGCCGGTTGGACGCCGGCGTGGGCGACGCACGGCGATCCGTTCGTCGCCGCGCTGGAACGCGGGCCGATCCTCGCCTGCCAGTTTCACCCCGAACTATCCGGTGCCTACGGTGCGGCGTTGCTCGAACGCTGGCTCACCGGTCGAGCAGCCCCACCCGGGCCGGCGGCGAACGGGGCGTCCGGGCGCGGGGGGGGCCTGCTGCGACGCATCATCCCGTGCCTCGACGTGCAAGACGGCCGAGTGGTGAAAGGCATCCGGTTCCAGGATCTGCGCGACGCCGGAGACCCGGCCGAGCAGGCGGCGCGCTACGAAGCGCAGGGCGCGGACGAGATCGTGATTCTCGACGTCGCCGCGTCCGCCGAGGGGCGCGACACCCAGGTCGAGACGGTGCGGCGAGTCCGCGAGGCGATTCGTATTCCCCTGACCGTGGGCGGCGGCGTTCGCAGCGTGGACGACGCACGCCGCCTGCTCGCCGCCGGTGCGGACAAGGTGAGCGTCAACACGGCCGCGGTGCGACGTCCTGCACTGTTGACCGAGCTCGCGCAGGCCTTCGGTTGTCAATGCGTTGTTCTGGCGATCGATGCGCGTCGCGCGCCGGAGCGCTGGGAAGTTTTGACGGTCGGCGGCCGCCAGGTCGCGCGTCCCGACGCGGTGGCGTGGGCGCGTGAAGGCGAGAGTCTCGGCGCGGGCGAAATCCTGCTCACGAGCTGGGATCGCGACGGTACGCGAGCGGGGCATGATCTCGATTTGCTGCGGGCGGTATCGGCGGCGGTCGGGGTCCCTGTGATCGCTTCCGGCGGCGTCGGAACCCGGGCGCATGTCGCCGCGGCATTCGGCGGAGGCGCCGACGCCGTGCTCGCGGCATCGGTCTTTCACGACGGCGACGACACGGTGGACGGCATCAAGGCGGACCTCGCGGTCCGGGGAATTCGGGTGCGGCAATGATCATTCCGAGCATCGACATCATGAAGGGGCGCGCCGTGCAGCTGCGCCGCGGTAAGGAGTTCGTGCTGGACGGCGGTGATCCCGTCGCCCGGCTGGAGCAATTCTCGGTCGCGGGCGAAGTGGCCGTCGTCGATCTCGACGCCGCGCTCGGCCAGGGATCGAACGCGGAGTTGATCCGGGATCTCGTGCGGCGCGCGCCGTGTCGCGTCGGTGGAGGCATCCGCGATCTCGACACCGCGCGGCGTTGGCTCGACGCCGGTGCGGTTCAGCTCATGATCGGGACTGCCGCGACACCGGAGTTCTGCGCCTCGTTGCCGCGCGAGCGCGTCATCGCGGCCGTGGACGCGAAGCGCGGCGAGATCGTCGTGGAGGGCTGGAGGAAGAAAACCGGCGTCCCCGTGCTCGAGCGCGTGCGCGCGCTCGCTCCGCTCGTGGGTGGCTTCCTCTTCACTCAGGTGGAGCGGGAAGGAGAGATGCGAGGGTTCGATTGCGCCGCGGTGGAAGCCGTCGTGCGTGCGGCCGCAGGAGGCCGTGTCACGGCGGCAGGTGGGATCACCGCGCCGGCGGAAGTGGCCGAGCTCGATCGCATCGGAGCCGACGCGCAGGTCGGCATGGCGATCTACACGGGTGCGATGTCACTCGGCGATGCCGTCGCCGCGCCGCTCGCGAAACCGTTGGCCGGCGACGTCTGGCCGACCGTCGTCTGCGACGAAGCAGGTCGTACGCTCGGTCTCGTCTGGAGCACGAAGGAATCGCTCGCGCGTGCCGTGGCGGAGCGGCGAGGTATCTATTGGTCGCGCTCGCGTGGAGCGCTGTGGGTGAAAGGAGAGACGTCGGGCAACACGCAGCAGCTGGTGCGTGTGGATCTGGACTGCGACCGCGACGCCCTGCGCTTCACGATACGCCAGAGCGGCGCCGGATTCTGCCATCTCCAGCGCCTCTCGTGCTGGCACTCGGAATTCGATCTCGGCGATCTCGAACGCACAGTCGCTGACCGCGTCACCCACCCCGTCGAGGGATCGGGAACGGCGCAGTTGCTCGCCGACCCTGGGCTGCTCGCGGCGAAACTGCGTGAAGAGGCGGAGGAGCTGGCGCGTGCCGAGTCGGCCGAGGACGTGGTGCGAGAGACAGCCGACGTGCTCTACATGGCGCTCGTCGCGTTGGCGCGTGGGGGCGGAACGTTAGCGGACGTTCGTGCCGAGCTCGCGCGCCGGCACCACGCGGTGACCCGCCGGCCGATGGCCCGGAAGTCATGAGCGCCCGATTGTTGCCACGCCGTTCGGTCGCGGAGCTGGCGCGCCAGCGCGCGGCGGCGGTGCCGGCCGAGGCCTTCGCGGTCGCGGCGCCAATTGTCGAGGCGGTGCGGTTGGGAGGCGAAGCGGCGCTGCGCGAGTACGCCGAGCGTTTTGGCGACGTCGCGCCCGGCGGACCGTTGTTCATCTCCCGATCCACGCTCGATGGTGCGCTCCGCGACTTGCCCGCGAGTGACCGCGCGAGACTCGAGCGCGTCGCCGGACGCATTCGCGCGTTCGCTGTGGCGCAGAAGCGAGCGCTCGGAGCCGTGACCGTTGCGGTGCCCGGTGGCGGAGCGGGCCACTGGATCGCTCCCCTTGAGCGGGCCGGATGCTATGCGCCGGGCGGACGCTATCCGCTGCCCTCGTCTGTCTTGATGACGGCAGTGACCGCGCGAACCGCGGGCGTAAAGGAGATCTGGGTCGCGAGCCCGAAGCCCGGGCCCATGACGCTGGCGGCCGCTGCCGTCGCGGGTGCCGACGGCGTGCTGGCGGCGGGCGGGGCTCATGCGATCGCGGCACTCGCGTTCGGCGCCGGCCCCATTCGTCCATGCGACGTGGTCGTCGGCCCCGGCAATCGCTACGTCGCCGCGGCCAAGCAACTGGTTGGGGCGCAGGTCGCGATCGACATGCTCGCCGGGGCGTCGGAACTGGTCGTGTTCGCCGACGCCACGGCCTCTCCGGCCGTCGTCGCCGCCGACCTGCTCGCGCAGGCGGAGCACGACCCCGATGCGGTGCCTGTGCTCGTCACCCTCGATCCCGCTCTTCTCGATCGGGTGCAGGCGGAGCTCGAACGACAGCTGGCGGGGCTGCCCACCGCGGCGGTCGCCCGCGCGGCTCTCGCGAACGGCGGGGCGGTCGTAGTCGCGAACATCGAAGAGGGCATCGCCGCATGCGATGCACTCGCGCCCGAGCATCTGGAGCTCTGCCTGGAGAACGCCAGTACGGTGGCGCCGCGCCTCGCGCATTTCGGCGCGCTCTTCATCGGCGCCGGCTCAGCGGAGGTGCTGGGAGACTATGGGGCGGGACCGAACCACGTCCTTCCCACTGCGGGCACCGCGCGATCGAAGGGCGGGCTCTCGGTCTACACGTTTCTTCGGGTCAGAACCTGGCTACGCATCGACGACTCCGCTGCGGCGCGGCCGCTCGTCGAGGACGCCGCCTGGTTCGGCCGGGTCGAAGGACTCGAGGCGCACGCCCGCGCGGCCGAGCGGCGCCTCGACTGAACGCCAGTCGAGCTCTCTCTCCCCCCCTCCCCCACCTCACCGGAATAGCACGGCGTACGGCTCGATGCTCCCCCGATCCACCACGAGGTGTTGGTAGCCCGTCTGCGGCCCGCCGGTCCGCACGAAACTGTCGCCCGGCCCTCCCGACTTCACGTCAGCCCGGTAGCGCTCGTGGAGATACTGGCTCAGCTCGAGCGCCGTGATCCCCGGCTCGCCATCGTCGTCGGCGAGCCGGCCGCCGACCGCCTCCGCGATGAACTGGGCGAGATAGCCGCCCGCCCGGAATTTCACCGCCACACCCGACGTCACGTCCTCTTCGGATGAGAACAACCCCATCCGTCCCGGCGCCGAGATCACGTCCTTCGAGAACCCGCCGCTGAAGCACGCGTCGAACACCAGCAGCGATACCTTCGCGTGTATGCCGTCGAGCAACTGGCTCAACGCGTCGTCGGTCAGGTCGTCGTCGTAGAAGACGAGAGTCTCGTCCAGGTTGTCGGGATCGGCGGGCTGGAACGACTGACGCGGGTTGCGCCCACCGTGTCCCGAGTAGAAGAACACGAACATGTCGTTGGGCCCCGCCTGGCTCCCAATGCGCTGGATCGCCCGACGCACGCCGGCGAGGGTCGCTTGCTGGTCCACGAGGACTATAGCATCGGCGGCGGGCATGCCGGCGCCCCGCTGCATCGCATCGTACATGCGGCGGGCATCGTCGGCTGTGTACATCAGATTGTTAGCCCGCCCGCCGTAGTTCGAGATGCCGACGAAGACGCCGTACACCCTCCCCGCGCCCGTCGCTGCGGGGGGTCGGGTCGTGACGGGGCCACCGGCGGCCCGCCGGAGCGAGAGCCGGTAGTTCCCGGTTTTCTCTGCGGCGTATGTCGTTGCCAGGATCCGGTAGCGGCCGCTCGCCCGCAGTCGCAGGCTCACGCGGGACAGGTCCTGCCGCCCGTCGGCATCGTCATTGTCGATCTGCTCGCCGTCCGGCGGGATGAGCGCTAGGTAGGGATCGAAATCGCTGGACTCGAGCTCGACGATGATCGAGTCTCCCGTCGAGCCCTCGAAGGCGTAGAGGTCGCGGTACTCGCCCCTGGACAGCCGGGCGTCGTCCGCAGCGAGCGTGCCCGCTTGAGTTTCGTCGTACGCGATGGCTCCGACGTCGCGGGACGAACTCGGTGGGGCGTTCGCGGCGGCCGCGGCGGCGTAGTCGATCCGCAGCTCGTACAGGCCGGTCTCGCCCCGCTTGTAGGACGTCACCGCTACCCTGTACTGCCCGGCCTCCGTGAGGTCGGCTTCGATGACGCTGTGACGCGGCCGGTCTTCGACATCGTCATTCCACAGGCGCTCGCCGCGGGGGGGATTGACCATGAGGTATGTGTCGAAGTCGTTCGACGCCACGTCAACCGTGACGTGCTGCCCCGGGCGTCCCTCGAGCGTGTAGCTGTCCACGTATTCGCCGGTGCGCAGTGTATCGTCGCCCGCGGCCAGGCGGCCGTTCTCCACGCGCGGTCTGGCCGCGACCTCGGCTGCAACCGCGCTCCCGACTTGGATCCGCAGGTCGTAGGCGCCGGTCTCCCCGCTCTTGTACGAGGTGGCCCACACTCGATAGGTGCCGTCCTCCGGCAGCTCGTAGGACACGAGCGAGCGATGCGAGTCGCCCTCGTGATCGTCGTTGTCGCGCTGCTTGCCGCTCGGGTCGATCACGATGAGATACGGGTCGAAGGCAGCGGACCGCAGGTCCACCGTGACCATCTGCCCCTGCCGTCCCTGGAACGTGTACGAATCGCGGTACTCCCCCGAGCGGAGCGTGGTGTCGCCCGCCGCCAGCCGGCCGCTCTCGACGCGCACGCCCGGTTCCGCGGCGGCGACTCCCCCGCCGGATCCGGCGGCGTCGATGCGCAGCTCGTACGCACCCCCTTCGCCCTTCTTGTAGGACGTGACGACGATCCGGTAGGTCCCCGTCTCCTCGAGGGCGAGGTCGAGCCGCGACCGGCTGTTCGAGTCGTTGAAGTCGTCGTTCTCTTTCTTATCGCCCGACGGGGCGATGACCATCAGGTAGGGATCAAACGCCGAGGAGGTGAGGTCGAAGACGGCGCGCTGGCCGGCCCGGCCCTGGAACTCGTAGGTATCGAAGTACTCGCCGCTCCGCAGCTGGGCATCGCCGCTGGCCAACGTGCCTCGATACACGATCGGTGTGCCACCCTGGGCGCCGAGCACACCGGGCGCCCCGGCAAGACACACCACGACCCACCGCCACCACCGCGCGTCCATAGCGTGTCCTCCCTTTAGTCGGCCGGCACGGCCTCCCGATTTTCCTTCTGCTGCGGCTCCCGCTTTCCAAGCGAGCGCTCGATCTCGCGCGTGATGTGCATCGAGCAGAACTTGGGCCCGCACATCGCGCAGAACTCCGCGCTCTTGAAATACTCGGCGGGCAGCGCTTCGTCGTGCAGCTCGCGCGCCCGCGCCGGATCGAGCGCCAAACGGAACTGCTCGTTCCAGTCGAACGCGTAGCGCGCGCGTGACAGGGCGTCATCCCGGTCGGTCGCGCCCGGCCGCCGGCGCGCGATGTTCGCCGCGTGCGCCGCGATCTTGTACGCGATCACGCCTTCGCGCACTTCCTCCGCGTTCGGCAGGCCGAGGTGCTCCTTGCGCGTCACGTAGCAGAGCATGTCGGCCCCAAACCAGCCGATCATCGCCGCGCCGATCGCCGAGGTGATGTGGTCGTAGCCCGGAGCGACATCGGTGACCAGCGGGCCGAGCGTGTAGAAGGGGGCCTCGTGGCACAGCTCCTTCTCGAGCCGGACGTTCACTTCGATCTGGTGCATCGGGATGTGCCCAGGCCCTTCGATCATCACCTGCACGTCCTTCTTCCACGCGCGCTCGGTCAGCTCGCCCAGCACCGTCAGCTCCGCGAGCTGCGCCTTATCCGTCGCGTCGGCAATCGAGCCGGGCCGCAGCCCGTCGCCGAGCGACAGGGTGACGTCATACTCGCGCGCGATGTCGAGCAGCCGGTCGTAGTGCTCATACAGGGGATTCTGCTTGCCATGCTGCGTCATCCAGTACGCCATGAGCGATCCGCCGCGGCTCACGATCCCCGTGACGCGCCCCAGCGCGAGTCCCACGTGCTCGCGCAGAATCCCCGCGTGCACGGTGACGTAGTCCACCCCCTGCCGGGCCTGATGCTCGATGTTGTCGAAGATGTGGTCTACGGTGAGATGGGACACGTCGCTGGCGTGCTCGATCGCCTGGTAGATCGGCACCGTGCCGATCGGCACCGGCGACGCGGCGATGATCGCCTCGCGGATCGCGTCGATGTTGCCGCCGGTCGAGAGGTCCATGACCGTGTCGGCGCCATAGTGCACCGCGTGATGCAGCTTCTCGAGCTCGCCGTCGATATCCGACTCGACGGCCGAGTTGCCGATATTGGCGTTGATCTTCACGCTGGCGACTTTGCCGATCGCCATCGGATCGAGACGCTGCTTCAGGTGATTGACGTTGGCCGGAATGATCAGCCGCCCGATGGCGACTTCGTCGCGAATCGTCTCGGGCGGCAATCCTTCCCGCTCGGCGACGCGCTGCATCTCGGGAGTGACGGTGCCCTGGCGGGCGAAGAACATCTGAGTGCGGCAGGTCATACGAAGCTCCCTTCGCCGGTACGAACCGGATCAGGTTCTAAGGGTGTGATCTCAGCCCGCGGACTGTGCGGGCACCCCTGCGCTATGGAATCTAACTAAGCGGCTCTGCGGGCTGGCGGCTAGACCTCTCGCGGGCGTGGCGGGCCGTAACGCTCGGCGGGCTTGTGGTGCTTTTCCCACTCCGCCCGGTAGGCGAACGGGTCTAGGCCGCTGGGTTGGTCCAGGGCGAGAATTCCGTCGAGGTGGTCGAGCTCGTGCTGGAGCAGCTCCGCCATCGGGCCCTCCAGGTCCATCGTGTTCACTTTCGCCTTCAGGTCGGTATAGCGCAGCGTCGCGCGGTAGGCGCGCGTCACCCGCACCAGGAGATTGGGGAAGGAGAAGCAATCATCCCAGACGTGAAAATCCTCCGCCCCGACGTCCGTGATCTCCGGATTGATCATGGTCGCGCGAAACTTCCCGGTTTCCACGAGCACCACTCGGACGGGCGCACCGATCTGGGGGGCGGCGAGGGCCCGTCCCATGTTGTACTTCTTGCGCGCGGTCCGCAGCGTATCCCGGAGATCGTCCGAAAGCAGCCGCACCGCCGGCGACTTGGGGTCTTCGACGGGCGTGCAGCGGACCCTCAAGATCGGGTCGCCGAGCTGGCGAACGCGGCGTACGGCCATGGGCGCGCCTAATATTCCAGTTTCCAGACGGCATGCAACTACCACTAGCCCTAAGGGCATGTAGGCCCTTACTGTCTTAGCCCCTATGAGCTTAGCGGGCGTGGTCCTGGCGGCTGGCCGGTCGGCTCGAATGGGCTCCCCCAAAGCCCTGCTGGATTTCCTCGGCCTCCCGTTCGTCGTCCGGATCCTGGAAGCGTTGGAAGCCCTCGAAATCAAGACACGCGTCGTCGTCCTCGGTCCGGACGCCCCGCGCATTCAGCCCTTCATGGCAAGCCACGACTGCGTGATTGTGGAGAATCCGGAGCCCGAAACGGGGCCTATCGCCTCCCTGCGCGGGGCCCTGCGCGCGCTGCAGCCGCTGCAACCGCACGCGATTCTGGTCTGGCCGGTTGACCTCCCGCACGTCCGAGTCACCACGGTCGAACGCGTGATGGAAGCGTATCACCGCACGACCGCACCCGTGGTCGTGCCGACGTTCGCGGAGCGCCGGGGTCACCCCGTGATCTGGGGCTCGGCGCTGTTTGGCGAGCTGCTCGAGAGCCCGGCGGCCACGCGCGACGGCGCGAGGGCGGTACTCCACGAACATGAAAGAGAGGTCGTGAGCGTGCCGGTCGACGATCCCGCGGTTATCGATCAAGTGAATACGCCGGAAGACTATGAGCGGCTGGTCAGAGAGTGGAACCGGGACATCTACTGAGGCTCACCCTTGGGGATTGCCTTCTTCGGGTCCACGAACGGCCGTGCCACGACTCGTGCTGGCCGCTCCTCGCCGCCGGGAAGAACGACCGCCAGCTTCGTGCCGAGGCCGGCGTGCGCCGCAGGCACTAGGGCATACCCGATGTTCTTGCTCAGACGCGGCGAAAAGACGGCCGATGTGACGTGCCCGGCGACCTCGCCCTCGGCCTTCACCGGCCACTTGGTCATGTTGAGGTCGAGCGCCCCGCCTGCGATTTCGATGCCCACGAGTTTGCGTTGCGCGCCCGCCGTCTTGATCTCCTGCAGAGCCCGGCGGCCGATGAAGTCCGCGCCCTTGCCTTCGTCCACCAGACGCTCGAGGCCGACCTCGTAGGGATTATTGTCCAGAGTGATGTCCGCACCCCAATTGAGGATTCCCGCCTCGATGCGGCGGATGTCTGACGGACCAGTGGGCCGGATCTGGTGGGGCCTACCCGCCGCCATGACCCGGTCCCACAGATCGCTGCCTCGGCTGCCGTCCCGCAGGTAGATCTCGTAGCCCACCTCCCCCGTCCACCCGGTTCGCGTGACGACGACGGGGATCCCGTCGAGAACGGTCTCGACGAAGTGGTAGTACGGCAGCCGCACCGCCCGGTCCCCGAACAGCGTCTGCACGACGAGCGTCGCCTTGGGCCCCTGAATCTGGAGGGGCGAGACGTCCGGCTCCCCGATGCGGACGTCGAGCCCGGCGTCGAGTGCCACGCCCCGCGCCCACAAGAGCACGTCCGAGTCGGCGAGCGCCAACCAGAAGTGATTCTCGCCGAGGCGCAACAGGACTGGATCGTTGATGATGCCGCCGTCCCCGGCCGTGATGAGCACGTACTTCCCTTGGCCCACGGCGCAGCGCGTGAGGTCCCGCGGGGTGAGCCTGTTTACGAACGCGAACGCGTCACGGCCCGTGATCTCGACCTGACGCTCCACGGCGACGTCCCACATCGTCACATGCTTGACGAGGTGCCGGTATTCGGCCTGCAGGTCGTCGAAGCAGATGGGAAACAGCATGTGATTGTAGGTCGTGTAGGCCCTGGCGCCGCAGCGCTGCGTGGCCTCGAAGAAGGGGCTGCGACGGAGCCTGGCTCCGCGCTGCAGGACGCTCATGTCGAACGACTCAGGCACGATTATCTCCGGTGAGAGCGTCCGAGCTCTGGCGCTCATGGTGTTACCACCCAGCGGATCCCCTGGCCGCGGCGCAGGCGGTCCAGCCCTTCATTGATCTCCGCGAGCGGCAGGGTGCCGCTTACGATGGGGCCGAGCCGCAGCGTTCCCGCCCGAACGAGCGCCATGATCTCCGGATACTCTCCGGCGCCGCAGCCCAAACTGCCCACGATCTCCAGCTCGTAGTACATGAGCCGCGCGGCCGAGAGCGTCACCGGCTCCGCCGAGTAGCCCACAACACACAGCCGTCCGCCTTTTCGGAGCAGGCTGAACGCGAGCTCAATCGTCTTTGGATTGCCGATCGCCTCGAACGCGACGTCCACACCGCCGCTCGTCAGCGAGCGGACTGTCTTGTCCACGCGCTCGACGGATCCGGGGTTGATCGTTTCCGTCGCGCCGAGCGTGCGCGCGGTTGCGAGGCGCTGATCGTTCAAGTCGAGCGCGATGACGTGCGCCCCCGACACCACCGCGCACTGCACGAGGTTCAATCCCACGCCGCCACATCCCACCACCGCGACTGTGTCGCCGACCCGTACCTTCCCCCGGTGCTTGACCGCGTGATACGGCGTCGAAAGCGCGTCGGCGACGACACACGCCTGCTCGAGGGGCAGTTCGTCTGGTACGGGCACCAACTCCGCCACAGGAACGACGACGTACTCGGCGTAACCGCCGTCAATGTTGTTGCCAAGCATCGTGAGGTTGGCGCACAGGTTTTCGCGTCCCTGCCGGCAAAACCCACAGCATCCGCACGAGAGGACGGAAGGGATCAGCACCCGGTCGCCAACCGCGCGGCCGTTCACGCTGGAGCCCAGCGCGGCCACCGTGCCTGCGATCTCGTGCCCGAGGATCAACGGGGGTTTTTTGAACGTCTCCACGCCGTGGTCCAGGTAGTGCAGATCCGTGTGGCAGAGGCCGCAGCCGGCCACCTTCACAAGTGCTTGTCCGGGGCCGGCGACGGGCGTGGGGACCTCCCCGATCTCGAGCGGGCGGTGCGCGCCATGGAAGACGGCGGCCTTCAGGGGACCGCTCCCTGCAGTCGGCGCGTGTACACCACGCGGAACAGCCCGGATTGCACCAGCCAGCAAGCGGTGCACGATTCGGAGAAATCCTCCGGAGTGGCCGGCGCGATGCGCACGTCGAACCCGGCGAGGCGGTAGACCTCGCTCATCTCGTTCGCCCGCTCGGCGTCCGCGACGAAGCGGCGCTGCCAGCCGGATGGGGGTTCAGGCGGTGGCGACACGGGACACCTCGGTGGCGAGGCGGCGCAGGCGCCGCTGGCCGAGTAATGCGGCGCCGAACGCCGCCGTGAATTGAACCAGCTCGCCCGGCGGTACGTTGACCGACGCGCCGAGCGCGCTGCGGACCACGTCCGCCATCCGCCCAAAGCGCAGAATCCCGCCGATGAGAGTGAACTCGGGCTCCATGCGCACGCGCTTCATCAGCTGCACCGAACGGTCCACGAGTGATACGAACGCGCCGTGCATGATGTCCGCGGGGGCGGCGCCCTCCGAGAGCTGATTGATGACTTCCGACTCGGCGAACACGGCGCACACGCCGGAGATGGTCACCGGTGCCTTCGACGTGGCGACGAGCGGTCCAATCTCCTCGGTGCCGTATCCCATGTACCGGGCGGTCTTCTCCAGAAACGCGCCGGTGCCGGCGGCGCACTTGTCGTTGAGGCGGAAGCTCTGGACCTTGCCGTCGGCCCCCAGGCGGCTCGCCTTCATTGTCTGGCCGCCGACGTCTAGAATCGTCCGCGTGTTCGGGAAGTAGTGGGTGGCCCCACGCGCGGCGGCCGTGAGGTCGGTGACGGAGGCGTCGCCCAGCGCGGCCTGGTGACGGCCGAACCCCGTCGTCACGAGGTAGGCGATGTCACTCCGCGCGAGTCCTGCCTGTGCCAGCGCTCCCGCCAGCGCCCGTTCGGCCGCCTGCGCGAGCTTGAACCCGGTGGGCTCCATCGTGCGGCCCAGAATCGAGCCGTCCTCCGCGACCACGACCGCCTTCGTGTACGTGGAGCCGATGTCGATGCCGGCGGTGCGACTCATGCGGCGCCCCGCTTCGCATCAGCGGCGTGCGCCGGCGCCCGTGCTGCGAGGATGCGGTCGAGCGCGAACAGTGCGGCGCCGAGCGCCCCCATGAAATGGGACTCGTCCCCGACGTTGACCGACAGGCCGAGACGCCTGTTGAGGGTCTCGACCATCGCCCGGTTCTTCGTCACGCCCCCGGTGAACGTCACCTCCGGCTCGATCCCCACGCGTCGTAGCAGGCCGATCGAGCGCGCTGCGATCGACTCGTGCACGCCGAGCAGGATGTCCTCGATCTTCTTGCCCTTGCCGAGCCAGGACAACACCTCCGACTCGGCGAATACGGTGCAGGTCGTGGTGATCTTGACCGCGCGCTCGCCGCGCAGGGCGGTGGGGCCGAGCTCGGCGAGCGGGAGGTCGAGGGCGGCGGCCGCCGCCCCCAGGAACCGGCCGGTCCCCGCGGCGCACTTGTCGTTCATGCAGAAGTCCTGGATTTCGCCCGACGGCTGGACGCGGATCGCCTTGGTGTCCTGCCCGCCCATGTCGAGTACCGTCCGCGTCTGCGGGAACATGTGCACGGCGCCGCGCCCGTGGCAGCTGATCTCGGTGACCTGGGTGTTGCCGAACGTCACCTTGTAGCGGCCGTACCCCGTGCCGACGACGAACGCGACTTCTTCTTCCGGGATGCCCGCGTTCTCTAGTGCCGCGTGAAAAGCGGTCTCGGCCGCGCGCATCACGTTGGCGCCGGTGTCGGTGAGCGCCCGCCCGATGATCGCGCGGGCCTCGTC
>Ga0137435_1000231_pt1 | contig 19433 bp, 19 predicted proteins | sample EasRivERMGT100_2_FD_104904 | JGI IMG/M metagenome (GOLD analysis project Ga0137435, IMG submission 104904) | Soil microbial communities from meander-bound floodplain in the East River, Colorado, USA - East River MetaG ERMGT100_2 | ecosystem: Environmental > Terrestrial > Soil > Floodplain ... | reverse complement strand
TCAAGCCATGCAGCGGCTGATCCGCGAGGACTCCCTCGCGGTCGTGCTGGTCGAGCAGCATGCCAAGCTCGCGCTCCAGGTGACGCAGAGCGCGCTCGTGTTGAACCGCGGCCGCATCGTCTACAACGGCCCGAGCGCCGATTTGCTCGCGGATCCGCAACGCCTAACCAGCCTTGTGGTCGCTTGATCGCCAGGCCCGCATGCTGGCCGTCCTGATTCCGGCCCTTTTTCTGCTCGCCGTGACGCACGTCGACCCCGCAATTGCGCAGGACCGGAATGCAGCGGGGCGTGCGCGCATGGTGGCGGAAGTCGCCGCCATGGCGCGCGAAACCGGCGAGGAAACCGGACGCCCGAGATTCGCCGACGCGGTGATGGCCGCAATGGGAAAAGTCCCGCGCCACAGGTTCGTGCCGTTGGCTCAGGAGCCCTTCGCCTACGAGAATCGCCCGCTGCCTATCGGTGAAAACCAGACGATCTCCCAGCCTTATGTCGTCGCCCTGATGACCGATCTGCTCGATACCAAGCCCACAGATACGGTACTGGAAGTGGGCACGGGGTCGGGTTACCAGGCAGCGGTGCTCGCCGAGCTGGTGACCAAGGTGTACTCCATAGAAATCGTCGAGCCGCTCGCAAAGCGGGCGATACGAGTCCTTGGGCAGCTGGGCTACGGCAACGTCGAGGTGCGCGTCGGCGACGGCTATGGCGGCTGGCCGGCCGCCGCACCCTTCGATTCGATCATCGTCACTGCGGCGCCGGCGGAAATTCCCAAGCCGCTGATCGACCAACTCAAGCCCGGCGGGCGAATGGTGATCCCGGTGGGAGGAACCCGCGACGTGCAGCAGCTCCTCCTTGTCGAAAAGCGATCCGACGGCACCGCAACGACGAAACGTACCTTGTCCGTCAGGTTCGTACCACTCACCCGACACCCTGCGGCGAAATGACGGCGGGCCGCAGGCCGCCGAAGGACGAATTCTGCTCTGCACGCGGTCATGGCAAAATGACGAGCTATGAGAGACTACTGGTTGAGCAAGCTGTTCTTTGATCTTCAGAGTTCCACGCCGCTCGGCGAGGAATACCGCGGTAACCCCAGTAAGATCCTCGACAGTTATCCCTTGAAGCCCGAGGTGCGTGCTGCGGTCGAGCGCGCCGACGTCGCATTCCTCGCGCAACGGGTCAACCCTTACCTTCTGCGCTTCTATTTTTTGGTGGTCGGCATGTCCGAGGCGGAATTCCTGAGGAAGGTGAGGACCGCAGGTGCTGACGCTGCGGCGAGGTCGAGCCATGGCTGAGCTGGTCGGTGTATTTGCATCGAGCCACGCGCCGCTCATCATCCGCGGCTGGAAGGACGTCAGCCCGGGCAATCAGCGGGACCTGACGCGGTCGCTCTCCGAGCTCGGCCGGCGCATCAAGGCCGCCCGGCCCGACGTCCTCATCGAGATCGCGCCCGATCACTGGGTGAATTTCTTCATCAACAATCTTCCCAGTATCTGTGTCGGCATGGGCGAAATGCACGAAGGACCGACCGAGCCTTGGATGAAGGACTGTCCTTACAAGAAAATCACCGGACATCCGGAACTCGCGAACCATATCCTTCAAACTGCGATCGAGTTCGATTTCGAGCCTTCGGTGTCGCATCACTTGACGCTCGACCACGGCTTTTGCATTCCGCTGTGGAGAGGCGGGCTCGATCCCCTGCCTCCGATCGTTCCGATCATCTTCAACGATCTCGAGCCGCCCTATCCGAGCGTGCGGCGCTGCATGCAGTGGGGAACGATGCTCGCCGAGGCCGTGCGGACCTACCCGAAGAACATCCGTGTTGCGATCCTCGCGACCGGCGGCCTGAGCCACTCGATCGGGGAGCCTACCATGGGCGAGGTCGACGAGCCGTTCGACCGGGAGTGCATTCGACACTTCGAGAAAGGCGACGAGCGTCCCTTGATCGACTTCCTCAACGAGCGCCTGCCGACTGTCGGCAACGGTGCGGCGGAAATTCGCAACTGGGTCGCCGCACACGGCGCTGCCGGCAAGAGCGGATTCGAGCTGATCGCCTACTGCAACTGTCCCGAGGTCTACGTCGGCTGCGGCTTCGCCTCGTGGAATCTGGGCGCCTCGGTCTGACGCTCTGAACTTGATTCTCCAGACAACTATCGCAGGCAGCCTGCCCAAGCCGGCTTGGCTCGCGGAGCCGAAGCAGCTGTGGTCGCCCTGGCGCCTCGAAGGCGCGCTTCTCGACGAAGGCAGGCGCGACGCGATGCGGCTCGCTCTTGCGGATCAGGAGGCCGCCGGCATCGACATCGTCACTGACGGCGAGCAGACGCGCCGCCACTTTGTCACCACCTTTATCGAGAATCTGGAGGGAGTGGATTTCGCGAACAAGCGCACGGTGCGCATCCGCAATCGCTACGATGCCGACGTGCCGGTGGTGGTGGGAAGGGTCGCGCGATCCAGACCTGTGTACGTCGAAGACATCCGTTTCCTGCGGGCGCAGACGAAGCGGCCCATCAAAGCCACCCTCCCCGGCCCGATGACCATGGTCGACACGCTCTACGACAACTACTACAAGAGCCGGGAGAATCTCGCACGCGAATTCGCGGCGATTCTCAATCAGGAGGCTCGCGAGCTCGAGCGCGCCGGTGCCGACGTGATCCAGTTCGACGAACCCGCCTTCAACGTTTACATGGACGAAGTGAAGGATTGGGGAATAGCGGCGCTGGAGGTGGCGGCGGCGGGGCTGAAATGCAGGAGCGCGGTGCACATCTGCTACGGCTACGGTATCAAGGCGAACATCGACTGGAAGAAAACGCTCGGCTCGGAGTGGCGGCAGTACGAATCCACGTTTCCGCTGCTCGCGCGTTCGAAGATCGATCAGGTCTCGCTCGAATGCGCAAATTCGCGCGTGCCCCTAGAACTGCTCGCCCTGCTCAAAGGCAAGGACGTGCTGGTCGGGGCGATTGACGTCGCAAATGAGGCTCTCGAAACCCCCGAGCAAGTTGCCTCAACGATCCGTTCCGCCATGAAGTTCGTGCCGCCGGAGAAGCTCTACCCCTGCACGAACTGCGGCATGGTCCCGCTCGCGCGCGATGTCGCATTCGGCAAGCTGAAGGCGCTCGCCGCCGGCGCCGCATTGGTGCGCAAGGAACTCGGCTGAAAGAGACCACCCCGGCAGCTTCGCTGCCACCCCTCCTCAAGCGAGGAGGGGAATGGTTAAAGCGGGCCCGCCAGCAGTCCTAAAACGGACCCTTGGCGGCCCGGATGGCGTGCCAAAGGCGGTCCGGTGTATACGGAAAATCCAGAGCGTGAATCCCGAGTGAACGCAGCGCATCGATCACCGCGTTGGCGACCGCAGGCACGGCACCCGTAGTCCCCGCCTCGCCCGCACCCTTTGCGCCGAGCGGATTGCCGGGTGATGGAATCGAACGGTCGTGGAGCCGGATGTCGGGCATCTCGTCGGCGCGCGGCATCGGGTAGTCCATGAAGGTGCCGGTGAGCAGCTGGCCCGAGGACTCGTCGTAGACTGCGTGCTCGCCGAGCGCCTGCCCGAGGCCCTGCGCGATGCCGCCGTGGAGCTGGCCTTCGAGGAGCGTATGGTTGATGACGCGCCCGCAGTCGTCAACTGCGGTGTAGCGTTCGATGTCGAGAACGCCGGTTTCCGCGTCGATCTCGACTTCCACGACGTGAACGCCGCTCGGGTACGAGCGCGGCTGAGGGATTTCGCCGCCTGCGTCGAGCGCGCTCCCGTATTTCCTCGCGAGATCGGTCATGCCGATCGAGAGGTCGGTGCCTTTCACGCGGTAGCGGCCCTTGGAAAATTCGAGGTCGGTCGGCGCAACCTCCAGTTCCTTCGCCGCAAGCTCGTGGCCCTTGCGCACGACCTCGCGCGCCGCCACCAGCAGTACACCGCCGTGCGCCATCATCGAGCGCGAGCCGATCGTGCCTTCGCCGACCAAGGGCGGTCCTTCGGGGTCGCTCGCGCGAAGGGTTATCTTTTCCGGATCCATGCCGAGCGTTTCACCGACGATCTCAGGATAGACAGTCTCGTGCCCCTGACCGGAAGGCCCGGCGAGCACATACAGGAGCGCGTTGCCCGAATCGCCGAACTTGATCATCGCCTCCTCTTTGGGGGCGGCGCCGGCGCCCGCAGGCTCGACGAACACGGCGCAGCCGATGCCGCGCAGCTTGCCGCGCCTCTTCGCCTCTGCACGGCGCGACTCGAAGCTGCTCCACTCGCCCTGCTTCAGCGCCTCCTCCAGCAGCCCCGGCGGGTCGCCGCTGTCGTACTTGGAGTGCGGGTGCGGAGTCTGGTAAGGAAACGCGTCCTTTGGAATGAGGTTGCGGCGGCGCAAGTCCACCCGGTCGATCTTCATCTCGCGCGCCGCTTCCTCAACCAGGCGCTCGGCGAGGTAGCTCACGTTGGGGCGGCCCGCGCCGCGGTAAGCGGTCGTCGGCGTCGTATTGGTGAGCGCAAGACGGTGGCGCCCGTACATCGCCGGAATGCGGTACAGGTTGATCGCGTGCAGACCCGGCGGAAGCGTGTTGATTAGCGCCCCGGGGGTGGACAGGTAAGCGCCGGCATTCACGAACCAGTTGATGCGGATCGCGAGAAACCGCCCGTCCTTGTCGAGCGCGAGCTCACCGATCAACTTCGCCGCGCGGCCGTGATAATCGGAGAGAAAGGTTTCCGAACGCGTCGAGGTCCACTTCACTGGCTTGCCGATCACTTTCGATGCAAGCATCGCGACGCAGTACTCGGCGTAGGCGTCGGAACGTATGCCGAACCCGCCGCCCACATCCTGCGCGCGCACCATGATCTTTTCTGCGGGAATGCCGGTGATGCCGCTCGCGCTTCCGCGCATGAGAGAAAGCCCCTGCGAGCTGACGTAGAGATCGTACTTGTCGGTCTTCGCATCGTAGGCGGCGAGGCAGGCCTTCGGCTCCATCGGGTTGCCCACCATGCGCTGGCTGTCCAGCGCAATGCGCGTGACGTGCGCAGCCTGCGCGAAGGCCTCGGCAGTCTTCGCCTCGTCCCCGTATTCGTAGTCGAAGGACAGGTTTCCCGGAATTTCCGGGTAGAGCTGCTCCGCCCCTGGCGCCAGCGCCGCCTCGGCGTCGACCACCACGGGGAGCTCCCGATATTCGACTTCAATCCTCTCGGCAGCGTCCTGCGCCGCGAGCGCCGTGCCTGCGACGACGAGCGCGACTTCCTGCCCGACGAAGCGCACGCGGCCATTGGCGAGGCCATCGCGGTGCGGCACCTTGATGAGCATGCCGCCGCGTCCCGGGTAACGGGCGATTTGAGGCGTCGATTTGAAACCGGCCTTCGCCGTGTCGGCTCCGGTGAACACGGCAACGACGCCCGGCGAGGATTGCGCCGCTTTCACGTCGATCGAGACGAGCTCCGCGTGAGCGCGGTCTGAGCGAAGAAAATGTCCGTAAAGCTGTCCGGGAAGATTCCAGTCGGAGGTATATTTGCCCTGCCCCGTGACCAGCCTCAAGTCCTCTCGCCGGCCCTTGAAATCAACGCTCATCAGTCCGCCTCCGGATCAATTCGGAATCCCACGCCGCGGTGATGATCCGCGATGATCGATTAGAAAAAAAGGTTCAGGTGTAGAAAACGTCAAGCAGCGTCGGCGGCCGGACTGTGCGCGTTCTTCGGCGCGCACATTATAACCCGGTTCCTCCCCGCGGCCTTGGCCTTGTATAGCGCGGCATCGGCCGCGCGCAAGACCGCCGGCCCGGATTCGCCGTACGAGGGAAAGCTCGAAAGCCCTATGGAAACGGTGAGCTTGAGGGTTCCATCACCCGCCGAGATTTGCGCTTGCTGGACCATGCGGCGTATTGCTTCGGCGCGCGAGCGCAGCGCGGCTTTCCCCACGCCCGGGAGAATGATGACGAATTCCTCGCCGCCGGTACGGAACGCGATATCCTCCTCGCGAACGCACGAGGTCAGTTCCTCTGTGACTCCCCGCAGCGCGCAGTCCCCCGCCTCGTGACCGTGCGTGTCGTTGACTTGCTTGAAATGATCGACGTCGATCGCCATGATCCCTACAGGCGCGCCGGTGCGACGCGCCCGCAGAATCTCCCGGTGAAGCCCTTCCTCCAGCTGGCGGCGATTGTACAGGCCGGTGAGAGGATCGCGCATCGCCTGCAAGTTGAGCTCGAGCTGGCACATTACCTGTCGCGCAAGGATGCGCAGCATCTCGATCTGCTTGAGGTCGAATTTTCGCGGAACGAAATCGATCACGCAAAGCGCACCCAGCACCTCACCCTGCGGTGTCACCAGCGGAGCCCCCGCGTACGACCGCACACGGGGCGAATCGGCAACGAGCGGGTGTTCGGCGAACCGGGGATCCTGCGCAGCATCGTGGATCTCGAAAACGTCGCGCTGACGGATGGCATGGCCACAACAGAAGTCAGGGTACGGCACTTCCCGGAATTCCATGCCGTGCGCCGACTTGAAGAACAGGCGGTCGGCGTCCACCAGGCTTACGAGCGAAACCGGCGCTTCGCAGATGTTTGCCGCCAGGCAGGTGAGATCGTCGAAACGGGCCTCGCGTCCGGTATCGAGCACGCAGTAGCCGCGCAGGGCCGCAAGACGTGCGCTGTCTTTGGCAGCAGACGAAAATGGATGACGCAGGACAACAGCGTCTGCCGGCTTGGCAGCCATCTGAGATTTGTTCTTCTTGACCTCCCGGGGGAATGAAAATCTACACCGAGCGACAGACGAGGTAAAGACATTCTCAAAGGACTTGGGCGCGACGTTCTGTCACATGGCCTTGGAGCTCGAAGTGAATGCCCTTTTTGAAGCTTCGCAATTAACTCCTTGCGCGCCAAACCGTTTCGCGGTGCCTGCCTGAGGCCTAGCCCCACGTTGCGAAGCACAAACCGATGCCGGTTAACGCGGGCGTGCGGTACGAGGGCGTGTAGGAAATCCAGCGCAGGTCGAGTTCGGTGGCGGCGCCCGCCACGGCGATCCAGTTGCGGATCTCCGAGCTGCCCGCTTTCAGGCGCCGCGGGTCCAGGCTCCCCAGAAATGCAACGTCCTTTCTGTGCAGGGCTTCGATAACCGGGCGGTCCAGGTCCTCCTCGACCATGAAATGGCTCAAGCCACCCGAGGCGAGAAGTCCGACGCGGAGATCGTCTGGATACCGCTCGATCAGCTCTTTCAGAGCCACGCCCAGGCGGACGCAGCGCTTGGGGTGCGGCTGGTTGGGGGCGTTGTAGGTGTTGAGGAAAATCGGAACGACCGGCAGCGTTGCTGCGCCGTTCCCCTTGAGGTACCAGCGGTGAACGAAGGAATAGGCGTGTCCTTCGCTCTGGCCCTGATCGAGGCCTGCAACGGCGGACACGTCGAACTCGCGCTCGACCAGCCCTTCGATGAGGTTGAGCGCAAGCGCCTTGTGGCAGGGATAGTGCGCGTCGGTCTCCTCTTCAAAGCGGCGCATCTGGGCGCGGTTGTACCATTCCTCCGGCCACATGAACTTCTTGGCGTTGCTTTGGGACGCGTTGCGGATCGACTCGCCATAGTAGATCCCGATTGACGGCATGTGCTGGTCTTGAAACAGCTCGTGCTGGTCGTCGCCCAGGACAATGAGGGCATCGAGCTTTGCCGAGGCGATCTCGGAGCGGAGCCTCTTCATGGCCTCCTGTACGGCGTTGAAGCGTGCGGTGATCGCATCCGCGGTGACCAGGGTTTCGGCGTTCGCCGGAGCGTTGGCGAGGACTTCGGCGTAGCTGCGCAGATTGCCCTCGCGATCGTAGTACTTCATGCGCTGATCACTTTGCCGGAAGCCCGCGAGCCAGTCCTGAAGCTCCGCGGCGAGCATCACGCTGTGCGATGAACCGAATGCGGCGGCGAGACGCGCCATCAGTTCATCTTCGCGGGAGCGGCATCAGCGAAGCGTGCTCAGAGCGCCGCCGTCGTCTGGACTTCGAGAAGATAGGCCTCGCCCACGAGACGATCCACCATCACGAGCGTGTTGGGCGGATAGATCGCGTCGGGAAAGAAGCGCGGGAACTCGCGCTGGCGAAACGCACGGAATTTCGGCACGTCCTGCGAATGCACGAGATAAGTCGTGAATTGCACGACATTTCCCCATCCGCCGCCCACGGACTTGAGCGCCGCCTCGATGTTCGCGAATATCTGTACGCATTGCGCGTTAAAGTCATCCGCGCCGACGATGTTTCCAGCCTTATCCGATGCAAGCTGCCCCGCGATGAAGATCAGTTCGCTTGCGCCCTTAACCCGGGCGATCTGCGAGTACTGCCCGAGGGGCTTGCCCAGCGTTTCCGGGTTGAAGATCTTGATCTCTGCGGCCATGGAGGAACCTCGTTGAGCATCTGCGGACAGCTCCGCGGCAAGAATTCTATCGTAAGAAGAGTGGGGGAACAGAGTGATATTCTTGCAGAATGAAGCTCCAAATTGTTGGGTCTGCTTTCGCTGGGTCGCCCCTCGGTAGGCAAGCGTGAAGATTCTCGTCCTGCCCGGCGACGGCATCGGTCCTGAGATCACCACAGCCGCGCTCAATGTCCTGGACAGGGCGAATGGACTCTTCAAGCTCGGTCTTGAGTGGCAGAAAGAGGAGATCGGCCTCCTGGCGCTGACGAAGGAAGGCACTACCCTGCCCGCTCGTATCCTCGCCGCGGCGCGCAACGCCGCCGGCGTGATCCTCGGCCCGCTTTCCACTTATGAATACCCGCCACGCGACCAAGGCGGAATCAACGCTTCCGCCGAGTTCCGCACCAAGCTCGATCTCTACGCCAATATCCGCCCTGCCCGATCACGGCTTGGCGTCGGGCTCACCGGGAAACCCGTCGACCTCGTGATCTATCGCGAGAACACCGAAGGCTTCTACGCCGATCGCAACATGCATTCGGGCGGCGGCGAGTTCATGCCGACCGAGGACATGGCGCTCGCGGTGCGTCGCGTCACGGCGAAATGCTGCGAGCGCATCGCGCGCCGCGCCTTCGAAGCGGCGATGGGCCGGCGCAGGAAAGTCACCGCAGTGCACAAGGCGAACGTCTTCAGGATGTCCGACGGCCTTTTCCTGCGCGAGGTGCGCAAGGTCGCGAAGGACTTCCCCCAGGTGCAGCTCGAGGAAATCATCGTCGACGCGATGGCTGCCCTGCTCCTGCGCGATCCGATGCGTTTCGACGTGATCGTGACCGAGAACATGTACGGCGATATCCTCTCGGAGGAAGCCTCGGAGCTTTCGGGCGGCCTGGGGCTGGGCGGCTCGATCAACGCCGGCGACGCGCTGTGCGTCGCGCAGGCGCAGCACGGCTCGGCGCCCGACATCGCGGGAAAGGACAGAGCGAACCCCACTTCGCTCATTCTCTCGGCGGCGATGCTCCTCGAGTGGATCGGCGCCCGCCGCGGCGATGCCGCGCTCACCGCAGCGGCGAAAAGCATAGACGCAGGCGTGGACGCGGCGCTCAAGGACCCTGCGACCCGCACCGCCGATCTGGGCGGGGAGCTCGGGACGCAGGAATTCGCCAGGGCGGTTGCCGCGAAGCTCGGCTAGGGTAGCCCGGCCACCGCCCCGACGACAGACGCTCGGCGCGAGAGGAGCGGCACGCCGCCCGGCATCAGGGTTGCAGGTAGCGGTCGCCGAACAGCGTCTCGATATGCAACATCAGGGAGTTCGCTGGACGAAATCCATTCGTCTCGGGGTACAGAACCTGGGGCGTAACCTCCAGGTACAGCCAGTCCTGATAGAGCTGCCTTCGCGCGCGCAGGGTGACGGAGTACACGCTCTGGTTCAGGCTGCGATCGCTCGGCGCGAACGCGCCGAGCTCAAACGTGTATACGGTGCGCCTGCCCGGTGTGAAATACAGCGACCCGATCTGCGCGAGGTCGAAGTAGTTGGTCGTCGAGCGCCAGGTTGCCTTGGTGGTGAGCCGCAGCTGCCACTCGTCGTTGATGGGCCTGAGCATGGCGATTTCCGATGCCGCCGAGGAGCCCTCCGAGCGTTTCCACAGGGGCGTCTCCGACACCCGGATCGCCCATTGCGAAAGGACGAAATCGCGGAAGGCACGCAGCCGAATGTAGGGATCCACGGGCTGGCCGAATTTCGCCCCCCCCTCCGCGCTGAGCGTCACGCTGAAGACCTCCGCCAACAGGGCCTTCAGGCCCAGGTAATAGTTGTTGTCCTGCACTGCGGCAGGTGCAGCCGCCTGGGTGGACTCGACGACGTTCCTGATGTCGCGTTCGGCTGCCGTTTGCGTCCCGGCTTCGAGACCCCGCTGAACGATGAGCTTCAGCCGGTCCTCGGTGTTCGGCAACGAAACGTTCGCCCGCACGTCCGCCTTGCCCTCGGTGTGGCCCCCTTCGAAAAACGTGACATAGCCACGAATCTGCAGCGTACTGCCCGTCGAGTCGTAGGCGCGGTTCGGATCGCTGAGGAAATCGTCCAGTTTCCTGGCGTAGTCCTCCACACGTCGGGACAGGAACTTGTGCGGCCGGTCGAGGAATATCTCGCTTCTGGGTGCCCGGCGTGGCTCCTGTGCCGGGGCCGGCGGCTTTTCCGGCTCGGGAGCAGGCCGATCCTGCGCCGGCTCCTCCGGCACGGGGTTGGGTTGCCCCGCCGCAACAGAGGCGGCAACCGCAAACACACCGAAGATGAAGGCTGCACGCCTCATACAGGCCGGACCGGGAAGGCGCCATTGAGGATCGGAAACCGGCCTCAAGCATACGCGACTCCCGCCGCCGGGGCCTCAGGTGCAGATCATCGCCATGACCCCGGCAAGGAGGAAGCCTGCGCAACGAGAGCAGCGAGGGCGGCGCGCATCAGCCCTTCGGATCGGGCGTGAACCGGAAACCGGGGAAGGGATTCGGCTCGGCACGCGAGGGCGCCCGGATGATGCCGCGTGCAATCAGATTGGCGCGGCTGTCGTAATAGACGGAGAGCAGCTCGTTCGGTGACTCGCTCGCGCGCCTGAACTGGGTCCAGCGGGCCCCGGACGCTTCCCGCTCGCCGTGGCCGGTTCCGAGTTTCTCTTCGAGTTTGGGCTCGGCTCGCATCGGCGCCTCGGCCGACGGCGCGGCCCTGCCGGCGGAGTCGCGCGCGGCGCCGCTCGCAGACTCACGCGCCTCGTCGCTGCGGTTACCCAACCCTGAAAAAGGCGCGGGCTGCTGCAAGGCCGGGGGGCGCGGGCGCGGCGGCTGGTATTCGCGGAACACGGCGACGCCGATCACTCCCACGTTGTCCGGGCGGTCTGTTCGCGCGGCGTAGCTGTCGGGCAGCGCGGTAAACAGGAACGCGGCCACCTCGCTCATGTTCTTGCGCCAGCCGCTTACATCGACGCTCCCCCAGGGATCGAGCACGTAGCCGCTCTGGCCGGGCGTAGCGGTTTCTCCGGTGATCGCGTTGACCCCGTCCACCGAGACCACGGTGAGCACGCGGGCGCCGGTTTTATTGGTGACGAGAACCGAGTACTTTTCTCCGGGCGTTCCTGCGACGTAGAGCCGGCCCTGATGGGTCCAGACGGGCATGCGCTGCCCGGTGGCGCGGTTGACGACGGCGACATCGACGAGCGCTCCGGCATGGACCGCGGTCATCCAGAGAGACGCCAGGGTCGCCAATACTCCAACGAGTGCATTTTTCACGTTCTTCTCCTTTCGGTTGGGACTACACCGACTGTAAACGGCGCGGGAAAGGAGAAGGGGTTAAGCCTACCGCAGGTCTTCGGGCAGGCGGTACTCGGGATAGCGCTTCTTGAATTCGGCCAGCTCGCGTTCGGCTTCCGGCGTCTTTCCCTGCGTCTTGAGCTTGCGGATATCTTCGAGCCACTTCTCCGGCGAGCGCTCCTTCGACTCGTCGGCCGCGGAGCGGCCTGCAAAGGCTCCGACGACTCCCGCGCCTTGGAGATCGGAGGGCGCTTCTTGGCGAGAACCCGCGCGCGGGTACGGAGCGGCTTGCATCGCTCGGGCCGCGCGCGTTGGTTCGGATTCGCGGGCTCGCCGGGGCTCCTGCGATTCCTGGGACTCTTGCAGACCTTGCCGCTTCCCCAAGGCATCGGTCGCTTCCCTGGGTTGCGTGCTTGGAGCGTCGCGCCGAGATTCAGCTTGCGGCGCTCTCGCGGAGTTGGCCTCCGCAGGCACCGGCTTCTCCGCACGCGAGTCGGCTCCTCCTGCCCTCATTCCAGTCTGCGCCTTGTCCGCCTCGGGTGCATCCTGGAACACCATCAGGGTCACGGTGAAGGTCAGCAGGACGGTGGCAGCAAGCGCCATCGGTGCGCTCAAGCGCCGCACCAGCCCGGCCCGCACCGGGCGCGGCCTGGAACCGGCTGTCCGGCGCGACGCGGCAAGTACGGCGTCGTCTATCCTCTGCGGAGGCTCGAGCGTCACCGTCTCACGATAGAGACGGGAAAGCTCCTGGTCCCGCGGCTCGTTCATGATGCCTTCCCCAGCGTGGCGCGAAGCTTCGCAAAAGCATAGCGGAGGCGGCTCTTCACGGTTTCCCGATTGACGCCGGTTGCTCCAGCGATCTCTTCGAGCGACATATCGCCCTCCTGCTGCAGCAGAAAGGCCTCGCGTTGCGCCGCCGGAAGCTCCGAGATCGCCGCGAGCAATCGTTCCGCGGCCCGCTTCCCGTCGAGCCGCAAGTCGGCGGGAATCTCGCCGCCGGGCGCATTTTCGAGCGCCGCTTCGCTTTCCTCTTGATTCAGGAACGTCGCCCGGCCATTCGCGCGATAGAAATCCATCAGCCGGTTGTGGGCGATGGTGTACATCCAAGAGGTGAATTTCGCCCGGATCTCGTAGCGTCCGCGGGAATCGACCACTCGCATCCACACGTCCTGAAAAAGCTCCTCGGCGACGGCCGAGTCGGCGGTCTGGCGCAGCAGGAAGCGATACACGGGCCCGCGATGGCGGTGATATAGCGCTTCAAAGGCACGGGCGTCACCGTCGCCGTAGCGCAGCATCAACTCTTCGTCGCTCGACTCCCTCGCCATGCCGGGAAAGTGTACCGTCTTGGGCAACCGACGGTGAGCCGCACGATATAAACGGATACCGGCGGCCGATAGCGTGGGAGAGAGATCGGCCATCCTGAGGTTAACGATGGTCGGCCCCGGCCGGGGTTAATCGCGAGGCTGAGTCTCCGGCAGTGCTATCCTATGGCCGAGTATTGCCGTCCAAAGAGGTAATCCATGAAACGCATCATCGCCGCTCTTGTTGCCGCCGCGCTCGCCGGCTGCGGCGTTGAGACCGCCAGCACCGCGGCGACAGCCGCCGCCCTCAAGAAACAGGAAGTCGAGCAAGGCAAGAAGACCATGGAGCAGGCGCAGGAGAAAATCGGGCAGTCCATGGAGCAGATGCAGCGGGCGCGCGACGCCGCTGAGAAATAGCCGCTGCGAATATCACCGCGCCAGCGGATCGGGGCGAAGCTGAATGTGCACGGCGCGCGGCTTGCTCCCCTTGCCCCCTTCCATCAGCCAAGGGGTACGATCGCCGTTCGTGCTCCACAGGCCTCGGCCTTTCCAGCCGGCGTTCGGATCGTCGATGCGCCCGTCGAAGCCCTTGGCGTAGAAACCCATCGGGTACGGGATGCGGATCATGATCATCTTGCCGTCCTTCAGCGCGACGAAGCCGTCATTGAGATTTGCAGTGGACATCGGAATGTTTTCACCGAGCCCGAAGGTGTTGTGCTGGTCGACCCAGGTGTAGTAGCTCGCCTCGGCGCTCGTCTCGAAGCCTTCGAAGCCCGGGCCAGGGTAGCGATAGAAGGTCCAGCCCTCGGGGCAATGGTTGCCGGTCGCCGTGGGTCCACTGAGCAGGCCCTTGCACTTGCGCCGGTCGAAGCTGACCAGACTGCCGTTCGACGCCGATCCCCAGGCAACGCCGTTCTTGTCGATGTCGCCGCCGCGGATGCCGTAGCCGTTACTCGGCACATTAAAGACTTCCGATAGGCCGGTTGCGGGATCGAAGCGCAGGAACCCCGCCGAACCGGCGAAAACGCCGACCGTGTACCAGATCGAGCCGTCCGTCGGATGTGGCATGACGGCATAAGGTCCGGAACCCGGGACGATCCGCTTGTCCTTGGCTGGATCGACCGCCTGGTTGGGTTCGACGTAGTCGTCGCGCCTGCCATTGCCGTTGGTATCGAGTATAAACGGCGACCAGCCCTGCGATCTCGCTGCGTCGCCGGTTTCGTCGAATGTCTTCGTGTTCACCCAGCCCGCCACCGGCCCGGTGCCCGAGAACCAGAGCGTGTCGTTGGCGTCATAGCCGAATTGCGGGTGATGGGTCCCGAAACAGGTGTCGACGAAGCTGTACTTCATGGTCTTGGGATCGAGTACCGCCACCTGGCGCGGCGAGCGGTCCAGCGGGAACACCTTCGCCGACGGATGGTCCGAGCCCTTCCTGCAGAAGGCCGCGTTGTCCATGCCGCGCACCGTGGCGGCAATCCACACCCTCCCCTTCTTGTCGAACATGGCGTTGTGATTGTTCGCCTTCGTGTCCCAGATCTTCTCCTCGCCCCAGTAGGCCGAGGGCTGCAGCGGCTTGATCGCGGCGGCATGCCCGGGTCCCAGCGACTCGGGCGTTCCCGGATCGCGCACCGGCATCTTGAAGAACGTCACCTTGTTCGTCTTCGGATCCAGGATCGGCATGTTGTCGGTCGAGTATTCGGGCGACCCGTAGACCGGACCATAGGCATTGACGGTCGGATTGCGGCGGTCCGATGCGATCAAGTCATGCAGATAGTGCTTGTCGGTGCTCCATTCCCAGGAGGTCACCACGATGTTGCGCTCGACCCCCTGGGGCCGCGGGGGCTGCACCTTGGGCAGCTCACCCTTGGCGATGCGATCGGTCCAGTCGCCGAAATACTTGTACGGCACGCCGCCGAACTGTCCTGCGATCCGGGTCGTCATCATCTCGCCGGATTGGCCGGACTGGATGCGACGCATCCAGGCGTCTCGCCCCGAACCAAACTGCGCCGGGATCGTACGGGTGGACTGCTGGCCGAGCTGGTGGCAGCCGATGCAGTCGACGTTGTTCATCTGCCGGAGCCAGTTGGCCTGGCTGATATTCTTGGGAATATCCGTCGCCCCACCGAAATCGCTCGCCGGCGGGATCTTCATCAGCGTGTACCAGTAAATCGCCGGGTAGTACTGCGCCGCAGCTGCCGCATTCGGCGCGACTACCGCTTTCAGGTCGAGGATTTTCCCGGGTGCGGCTTGGGTCTTGGCTGAGTCCACAAGTCCGTAGCCGCGCACCCAGACCAGGTAATTCGCTTTCGGAAGATCGGGAACGAGGTAGCGCCCGCGATCGTCGGTCACGACGACCCTGGCGAACTTCGTGGGGAGGTCGGTTGTTTCGGCGATCACCCAGACTCCGGCTTCGGGACCGCTTGCGCTGGTGACCACGCCGCCGATGTCGCTCTCGCCGATAGGGGGACTCGACTCGGCCCCCGGCGAACTGCTCGGAGGAACCTGGCACGCAGCCAGAAGAAAGGAAACAACAAAAGCCACCAGATGCAACGATCTTGTCGTCGTCATGTTCTTGCTCCCGAGATAAGGTGACCGACCATCTGTGCCAAACTGCACAATTATGATCTCAAAATAGCGGCCACCAGCAAGTCCTGTAATACCATTCGCTCGCGGCGGCTTAACGCCTTGATGGTGCGTGAGAAAAGGAGCAATGAATCGATGAAGTCACTTCGTTTGATGGCGCTTGGGCTCGCCGCGATGGTGTTTTCTTCCGCCGCCACTGCCCAGGGTTTCGACTTGAGGAGGCTGTTCTTCGGTGGCGGTCTGAGCGTGAACACTGTCTCGGGTTCCGATGACGGCTCGGGCTTCCAGGCTTTCGGTGGCTACAATTTCCCCGCAATAGCGCGGAACTTCTATGTAGACGCCGAGGCGGGCTTCATGGACACCGGCAAGCTGGAAGTAAGGTGCCCACAGGGTATCTGCGACGCAAAGGCCAAAGGGCCTTGGGCTAACGGTGTCCTGAGGTACTTGGTGACGCCCAGCGTGGAGTTGATCGGCCGCGCCGGCGTGGATTTCGGCGACGACGACGGGCTGATGGTCGGCATCGGTGCCGGATACATTATCGGCGCGCACCTCAAAGTGCGTTTCGAACTTGTCCAACGCGACGATGTGAGCTCGATACAGTTCAACGTCGTTGTCTACCCCTGGTAGTTCCTGAGGCACCTCAGCGCGAAGAAGACTTGAGGCAGTTTTGAAGTACGCCCGGACAGCTGTTCTCTTCGCTACTGCGTCTGCGCTTGGACTCGCGGCGCTCGAAGCGCGGCCGCAGCCCTACCCCGCAAAGCCGATTCTGGTCGTCAGCAGCGCCTCGCCGGGCAGCAGCGGCGACGCGGCGCTGCGGCTGATGGCAGCGAAGATATCCGAGAGCCTCGGCCAGCCGGTGGTGGTCGAACTGAAGACCGCCGCGCGCGGGGCGCAGGCCGCGCAGGCGCTCGCGCGGGCCGGAGCCGACGGCTACACGATCACCTACGGGGTCTCCGGCACCTTCGTCAATGCGAGGTTTCTCTACAAGAACCTCGCCTTCGACGTTCTGAAGGATCTTGTGCCGATCAGCCTCGCCGTCAGTTCGCCGAGCTACGTCGCAGTCCACGTGTCGGTGCCGGTGAATTCGCTGCAGGAGCTGATCGATTACGCGAAGCGCAATCCCGGCAAGCTCGAATACTCTTCGAGCGGAGTCGGTTCGGTTTTTCACCTGGCCGGCGAATCGCTGAAGCTTCAAGCCGGGATCGACCTGCTCCACGTGCCTTATGCACAGGCCAATTTTCCCCAGATGGTCAGCGACTGGGCCGCCGGACGTGTGGCACTGTGGTTTCCGACCTACGCGTTCCTCATTCCGAACATGCCGAAGGTCAAGCCGCTGGCGATCGTCGACAACCAGCGCAGCACTCGCCTGCCCGCCATCCCCACCGTCGCCGAAACTCTGCCGGGATTCCGGGCTTTTCCTGCGTGGTGGGCCTTCTTCGGTCCCGTCGGTCTGCCCGCATCCGTCGCTGAGCGCCTGAGCAGCGAGGTGCGGGCATCGCTTAAACAGCCCGAAGTCATCGCCAAACTGGGCGACCTTGGGCTCACCACCATCGGGAGCACACCCGACGAACTCGCTGCGCACCTCAGGCGTGAAATCGACGCCGTCGGAAGCCTCGCCAAGGCGATCGGGCTCGAGCGCGAGTAGGAGCGAGCGGCAGGTCCGAATTACAGCGGGTTGTCCGGATAGATCAACGAACGCCAGATGTGGGCGACCGGGCTCGCGTCGAAACCCAAGCCCTCCCTGGGCTGCTTGAAGTGGCGGCCGATGATGTCCACGAAGGGATCGAGCGACACCTTGACGTTGGGGTCGAAAGCGTAGAGATCGTGCACCGTGATCAGGCGCGCCGCCATGTACCACTTGTGCTTGCGCGCGTGCTCGTAGGCGGCCTGGATATAGGGCGCAGGCACGTAGTCTTTTCCGAAGATCCGAACGTACTGCTCGGGATAGGCGTACCCCGCGGACGGATCGGCGTAGAACCGCAGCGCCTGGTGATGGCGGATCGCCCAGCTCGTCTTCTCCGACACATAGGGCTCGATCATCTGAGCGCCCCAGTACCCGTGATCGACCTTGATCAGATTGACCGCGATGTCGTGCACCAGGCAGGCAAAAACGGTTTCCTCGGGCTCACCTTTTTTCAACGCGTCGTTTGCGCTCTGCAGCATATGGGCGACCGTGTGCGGCATGAAGCGCAGCCTGAAGAAATCGGCGAGCGCCGGCTTCCGTGGCATTTCAGCGAGCGCCCCCAGTTCGGGGTGAACCCCACTGGGGGTGGGGCCACCGAACATGACGCCCATGCCGCGACGCACGGTCGGAGCCGCGATCGCAGATTGCTTGCCGAGCTGCGACATCATGTAGCTCTCGAGCGCCTCGGCACGCTCCTCGTGCGTCATCGCCTCGAAGGCGGCACCCGGTCCCAGAGCTGCAAAGAAGGCCTTGCGGTCGATGTCCATGCGGCGGTGTGAAGGGCGCGTTACTGCGGCTGGATTTTCGCCAGCTCGACGTAGCTGCGCCACCGGTCGGCGTCGCTCTTCATGAGCGCTTGCATCTGCGCCGGTGACCCCGGGAACGGATCGAAGGCCGTGCGCGTGAGAAACTGTTTGGTGTCGTCGGCCGCGGTGATCTGGTTGAACCAGCCGGCAAGCTTGTCGATCACCGGCTTGGGCGTACCGGCCGGGACCACCACGCCCCACCACGGCGTAACGTCGTTGCCGCCGTAACCGAGCTCGGCCAGCGTCGGCACCTCGGGCAGCGCGACCGAGCGTTTCGCGGCAGTGGCGGCCAGGATGCGAACCTTTCCGCCTTGCGCCTGGATGGACCCCCAGGTGGCGTCGTAGGAGAGAAAATCGACCTGGCCGAGAAGCAGATCGGTCAGCGCCTGCGTGTTCAGCTTGTAAGGCGCGTGAGTCGAATTGAGGCCGGCCTTCGCCTTGAAGAGTTCAGCCGCGATGACCCCGGTATTGTTGCCGGTGCCGTAGAAGCCGTGATTCGGTTTCGCTTTCAGGTGCGCGATCAGCTCATCGATCGATTTGATCGGCTTTGCGGCATCGACCATGATCACGAACGAGAGCGAGGCCACTGTCGTCACCGCGGAAAAGTCCTTCGACGTGTCGAAGGGCAGGCTCTTGAACAGGTACGGCGCAGCGGCGATGGTGGAGCTCGCCGGCGTGATCATGATCGTGTAGCCGTCGGGCTTCGATTTCGCGAGCGCGTCGGTGGCTAGCGCGCCGTTTGCGCCAGGCTTGTTTTCCACAACGACGGGCTTGCCGGCGAGCTTGGAAAGCCGGTCGCTGTAGAAACGCACCAGGATATCCGCGCCCGAGCCGGCGCCGAAATTGCAGAGCGAGCGTATTTCCCTGACCGGGTATTCCTGCGCCGCCGCAAGCGGCGCAGCGAGCGCAATCGCAGCCGCGGCCAGCGCCGTTCCGATGCGCCCTTGGGTTCTCGGTCTCATGACCTTTCCTCCTCTCACAGGTTCAGTCGATCGTCACGCCCAGCTCGCGGATGATCGGCCTGAACTGCGCGACTTGTTTTTTCAGCACCGCGTCCTGCTCGGCGGGCGTCGAACCCACGGGCTCGGCGGCGAGGTCGGTGAGGCGCTTGACCGAATCGGGATGGCGCACCGCTGCGACGGTTTCGCGATGCAGCCGGGCGATGACCTCGTGCGGCGTTTTCGCCGGCGCGAACAAGCCGTTCCAGCCCTCGATCTCGAGTTTGGGAACGCCCTGCTCGCTCACCGTCGGCACGTCGGGCAGGACTGCAAGGCGCTTGGGCGCGGTAGTGGCAAGGGCCTTGAGCGCTCCCCGGCGGATCTCGGCAAGGGACGAGGACAGCTGATCTCCGCCGAGCTGCAGCCGTCCTGACAGCAGTTCCTGCTTGAGCGGCGCCGCGCCCTTGAGCGGAATGTGTGCCATTTCGATCTTCT
>Ga0137435_1000230_pt1 | contig 19509 bp, 17 predicted proteins | sample EasRivERMGT100_2_FD_104904 | JGI IMG/M metagenome (GOLD analysis project Ga0137435, IMG submission 104904) | Soil microbial communities from meander-bound floodplain in the East River, Colorado, USA - East River MetaG ERMGT100_2 | ecosystem: Environmental > Terrestrial > Soil > Floodplain ... | reverse complement strand
GCCAGCCAAAGAACGTCTCGTCGCGCACGTGGCGGATTCGCCCGTCCCTTGGCAGGCGCGCCACGAGTTCGCTCATTTCGCGAACTAGAGGCGTGCTTTGCACGAACGGAGAACCCACGTCCCGTGATCGATCCGGCGCCGAGAAGCGCGCGTCAAGCCGGTCGAAAAGATGGTCCCCGGAGCGCCCGGAGAGAGTGGATAAGTTGTCCGCCCACCGCCACAAGAGCGGCAAGGGCCGGGCTCGATCGGCCAGAAAGTCCGCGGCAGTCTTGCGCAACGTGCGACGATACAAGGCTCTCACCCTCCCGGCATTGCGCCACTGCATATTCATCGAAGCCCCAGCCGTTACTTGGCCCGCACTCAAGTTGACCACGAAACGGTAACCGCGCCCGGCCAGGTCGCGCAAAGCAAAGGTCATGATTACACGATGGAACCCCTGCCTGCGGTAAGCCGGATCGATGACCAGGTCGTCCGCGTAGGGAAGAGCGAAGAATTCCGCAGGATTGCCGACTTCCCATAGGGACCCGAAGGCACCGCGCATGCCCACGAGTTTGTCGCCGACAAACGCCAGGTAGATCAATGGATCCCGAATGTACGGGTTCTGGTGGTATTTCCAATCCAGATAGCGCTCGTTTAGCCGTGGGTCCGGGCTCCACAGATGCCGCGCAAGCTCGACTACGAGGGGCTTGTGTTCGGCGGAATAGGGAACGATGCGGCTGGACAATTTCCGCCTCGGCGTTCCCTCCCTGCTCCGGGAATCGGGGGCTTGAGGTCGATTACGAAAGATACTTCGCATGAAGATACCGGACAATCTCCCAGTTCACCGCACAAGATATCATGAAGATCTTGGATGCTCGTGGGGGGGTCTCTGAAGTGATCAGGATTGCGGAACTGAGCAGCGGTTTACCGAACGCGCTGCGACTTTCGCGCTGCCTTCCTCTCCGGACCATTCGCTGAATGCCTGCGAGCCTCGGAACCAGAATTGCCGCAGGCGCGGCATGGATGGTCGTATTCAGGCTTCTCGACCGCTCGATCGGGATCGTGAGCGTAGTCATACTCGCCCGCTTGCTCGTGCCCGCCGACTTCGGGCTCGTCGCCATGGCGACGGCGATCATCGCCATCATCGAATTGTTGTCGGCCTTCAACTTCGACATGGCGCTGATTCAAAACCAGCAGGCGACGAGAGCACATTACGATACGGCCTGGACCCTGAACGTCGCCATGGCAGGGGTATGCGCACTGCTGGTCGCGGCGGCGGCCTTGCCCGCCGGAGCTTTCTACGGCGACCCGCGCCTCGCTCCCATCATGCTTTGGCTCTCGCTCGCGACCTGGATCCGAGGCTTCGAGAACATCGGCGTTGTCGCGTTCCGCAAGGAGCTCAAGCTCTTTCGTGAATTCCAGCTGCTCCTGATCAAACGGATTGTCGCATTCCTGGTGACCATCTCAATCGCGCTTGCGGTCCGGAGCTACTGGGCGCTGGTGTCGGGAATTCTCGCAGGCAGCGTAGTCGGAGTCGTGCTGAGCTATCTGTTACACCCTTTCCGTCCACGTTTCGATTTGACCGCCCGCGGTGAACTATTGAACTTCTCGAAGTGGAGGGTGTTCGACAACATCATCAATACGCTCGCCACCCGCGCGGTGGATCTCATCATAGGGAAAAGTCTTGGCCCCGGTCCATTGGGGCTGTTCAGTCTCGCCCACGAGATCTCATTCCTGCCAAGCTCGGAGCTGTCAGCCCCAATCAATCGTGCGGTGTACCCGGGCTATGCAAAGGTCGCGTCGGATCAGACCAAGCTTAGAGTGCAATTCCTTGACGTTCTGGGGTTGACAGCTTTGTTGACCGCACCGCTTGCCTTCGGCATTGCCGCGATTGCTCCCTTGCTCGTACCCCTTCTACTGGGCGACGCTTGGCGCGAGGCTGTCCCGCTGATGAAGATTCTCGCGGTGGCGGGGTTGTTGGTGTCCTTGCGCACCAATGTGGGTTACGTCTTCCTCGCCTTGGGCAGGTCCAAACTTCTGGTTGCCATGACTGCAGTGCGATTTGGGGTCATCGTGCCCGCATTGGCCTTCGGAACCATCTACTTCGGCACCGAAGGTGCGGCCTGGGCGATCCTTGGAGCATCGATCGCGATTCTTCCGATTACGCATTTCTTCATGCACCGCATTCTTCGCATCCGATTGGCGGAGCATGGCAGCGTGCTTTGGCGACCGGCGGTCGCGGCGATCGGCATGGCATTGGCGGTGAACGAATACCTCGCATGGACCGAGCATGGCTTCGCGGCGAGTCACGCAGTACTGGCGCTCGCTTCGGCGGTCGTCCTCGGGATCGTGGTCTACGTTTCTTTCACGAGTCTGCTATGGGCTGCTTCAGGATTCCCTCGGTCCGCCGAGGCCCGTGTCTCGACAGCGATTCAAAGCTTCTTTGGCGGCTGGCGAGGGAATACAAGGTGAGCAAATCCTAGCGGGCACATCCATGGGTGAGCAGCAGAGGCGGGATAAGGCGAATCAGGCACTCATAAGGCTTGAATGGCGGAGAGTGAGGGATTCGAACCCCCGAAGCGCTTTCGCGCCTGCTGGTTTTCAAGACCAGTGCAATCAACCGCTCTGCCAACTCTCCGTTGCTAAGTGCCTGTCGGCGCTTGAATTGTAGCATCCGCCCCCCTCATTAAGAACCGTAATGGCGCCGCGCGCCCGGCATCGTTATACTGCGGTGCGCAGTTGAACTTGAGTGGCGTCGACCTGCTCTAAGCCTGCGTCAATAGTCGTTTGAAGGAGAGATGAATATGCAACCCGAACTGCAGCCGATACGCTCGAACGAGAACACGTCCAGGACTTACGGCGCGACGATCTCCGTCGAGTCACAAAAGGTCCTGCGCAACACCTACTTGCTCCTTGCCTTGACGATGGTGCCCACCATCGCCGGCGCCATGCTCGGCATGGCGACGGCATCGGTCATCATGGCGCACCCGATCATCAGCACGCTGGTGATGCTCGCCGGGGTGATCGGCCTGCAATTCGCGATCATCGCCAACCGCAACAGCATGCTCGGCGTCGGGCTCCTGCTCCTGATGACCGGGCTTCTCGGCTGGTGGCTTGGACCGATCCTCAACTATGCACTCGCCTTGAAGAATGGCGCGCAGCTCGTCGGCTACGCAGCAGCTGGCACGGGGGCGGTGTTCCTCGTCATGGGCGGCATCGCCATGACCACGAAGCGGGACTTCAGCTTCATGGGCAAGTTCCTGTTCGTCGGCATGATCGCGCTGCTCATCGCGATGATCGCCAACATGTTCCTGCAGATCCCTGCGCTTGCGCTTACGATCTCGACGCTGGTGATCGTCGTCTTCTCGCTTTTCCTGCTGCACGATCTCTCCAGGATCGTCACCGGCGGCGAAACCAACTACATCGTGGCGACGACCGGCGTGTACCTGAGCTTGTTCAACATATTCGCAAGCCTGCTGCAGCTGCTTGGGATATTTGGAGGCGATCGCGACTGAACGCGGTCCATTCGACCGGAAAAAAGGCGCTTCGGCGCCTTTTTTCATGGGCGCTCGAACAGCGCCACCGATTCAGCGTGCGAAGTATGCGGGAACATGTTCACCACGCCGACTGCGCACAGCCTGTAACCCTGGGCGTGCACCAACACCCCGCTGTCGCGGGCAAACGTGGCCGGATCGCAGGAAACGTACACCACACGACGCGGGGGCCTGTCAGCGAATGATTTCACCAGCTCGATTGCCCCTTCCCGCGGCGGATCGAGAAGCACTTTATCGCGCAGCGGTAAACCTGCGCAGGCGGCCGCGTCGAAAAGGTCTGCCACCGCGAACCGGCAGCGGTCGGCAAGACCGTTGGCTTCTGCGTTTTCTCCCGCGCGCCCAACCAGCCCGGCGCTGCCTTCCACGCCGAGCACTTCGGCCCCACGACTCGCGATAGCGAGAGTGAAGTTGCCCACTCCACAAAACAGATCGGCGACGCTTTCGCCCGGCTGCGGATCGAGCAGCGACAACGCCCTGCCCACCAGCAGCCGGTTGACCGCAAAGTTGACCTGGGTGAAATCGGTCGGCCCAAACGCGATGCGCAGGCCGTACTCGGGCAGCGTGTAGTACAGGCCGGGCGCCTCCAGCGGCCAGAACGGCCGGGCGGAGTCGGGTCCGTGAGGCTGAAGCCAGATTTGCACCCCATGCCGCTCCGCGAACTGCCTGAGCCGCTCGATGTCGGCCGGCCCCGGTGATTCCAGCACGCGCACGATCAGGACAATCACCGCCTCGCCCACGGCGACTTCGATTTGCGGCACTCGCCCCTGCATCTCGAGCGAGCCCACCAGCGCTCGAAGCGGCTGGATGAGGTCGGACACGCGAGGCGGCAAGACTTCGCAGCTCGTCATGTCGGTGACGTAGCTCGACTTTCGCTCGCGAAAACCGACCAGCGATCCTCCTTTTTTCGGCACCCAACGCACCGACATGCGCGCCCGGTGGCGGTACCCCCAGGGCAGTCCGTATACCGGCCGCAGCACCACCTCGGGACGCACGCGGCCGATATGCCACAACGCGTCCTCGAGCACCCGCTGTTTGGCCGCGACCTGAGCGCGTTCCTCGACGTGCTGCATCGAGCACCCGCCGCACGTGCCAAAGAAAGCGCAGCGCGGAGAGACTCGCGCCACACCCTCTTTTTCGATTCGCAGGATCTGCGCAGCCTCCCACGCCGGCTTCTTGCGGTAGGACGAATATTCGACGATCTCGTCGGGCACCGCACCGTCGACGAACAAGGTCTTTCCCTCGTGGTGGGCGACTCCGCGGCCCTCCCGGTCGAGGGATTCAATGCGGGCGACCGGCACGAGATGGGGTACGCGTTAGCGCCACCGGGCGAGGAACTCGCGCCAGTGGGGATCTTTGGACTTCCCGAGCGTATCCCGCACCAGCTCCAGCTCGCGACTGTAGCGCGCCTCGTCGAAAACGCCGCGGAGCAACTGAAACCTCAAGAACAGGAGATAGGTATTGGCGGTGTCGGTCTCGCAGTAGCAGCGGATTTCATCGATCTTGCCGTCCAGGTACGCCTCCCACACTTTCGACCCGTCGATGCCCTGCTTGCCCGGAAAGCCCGCGAGCCGCGATACCTCGTCGAGCGGCGCGTTGTTGCGGGGCTGGTACATCGCCAGGACATCCATGAGGTCGGTATGCCGCGAATGGTAGCGGCCGAGGTAGTTGTTGAAACGAAATTCACGGTCGTCATCGCCTGTGTCCCAATAGCGCGGCGCGGACACCCCATGAACGAGGCTGCGGTAGTGGAGAACCGGCAGATCGAAGCCCCCCCCGTTCCACGACACGAGCTGCGGTGTGTACTTTTCGATCCCGTCGTAGAGACGACGGATCAGCTCCGCCTCGCCGTCGGCCGCCGATCCGAGCGACCAGCAGCGGAAGGTTTCCTCTTCGCGCAGGGCGCAGGAAACAGCCACGACTCGATGCAGATGAAGCGGCAGGAAGTCGTGGCCGGTTTTCGCGCGCCGCTCGCGGAACACGAATTCGGCGACATCGCGGTCGCTGAGCTTCGCGTCGATGCCGTGCAGAAGGCGAAGACCGGCAACGTCCGGCACCGTTTCGATGTCGAATGCCAGGATCGGCGTCATACACTCACGCGCCGAACGCCGTCAGTCTGGGAATACACCTGTCGAAAGATACCGGTCGCCGCGGTCGCACACGATGGTTACGATGGTCGCGTTCTCGACTGCGCGTGAGATCCTGAGCGCGACCGCGAGCGCACCTCCGGACGAAATGCCGGCAAAAATACCTTCTTCGCGCGCCATGCGGCGCGCCGTCTCCTCGGCGTCGGCCTGGCTCACGTACTCCAAGCGGTCGACGCGCGCCTTGTCGTAGATCCTGGGCAAATAGGCGTCGGGCCATTTTCGGATGCCGGGAATCTGCGAGCCTTCTTCCGGCTGGCACCCGATGATCTGGATTTTCGGGTTCTTCTCCTTGAAGAAACGCGAGCACCCCATGATCGTGCCGGTCGTTCCCATGCTGCTTACAAAGTGCGTGATCGTTCCCTTGGTGTCGCGCCAGATCTCCGGTCCCGTGCCTTCGTAGTGGGACAGAGGATTGTCCGGGTTGGCGAACTGGTCGAGGATCTTTCCCTTGCCTTCTCGCTGCATTTTTTCCGCGAGATCGCGCGCGGCTTCCATGCCGCCCGCCTTGGGAGTGAGTATGATCTCCGCGCCGAAGGCGCGCATCGTCTGGCGCCGCTCCGCAGACAGGTGCTCTGGCATGATCAGCACCATGCGGTAGCCTCTGATTGCCGCGGCCATTGCGAGTGCGATGCCGGTGTTGCCGCTGGTCGCCTCGATCAGCGCATCCCCCGGCTTGATCGTCCCGCGTTTTTCGGCGCGCACGATCATCGACATCGCGGGGCGGTCCTTGACGGATCCGGCCGGATTGTCGCCTTCGAGCTTGCACAGGAGGATGTTGGGAGTCTTGCCCGGAAGGCGCTGCAGCCTGACGAGCGGCGTGTCGCCCACCGTGTCCTCGATGGTCTTGTAGTTCAAGGCAGGGTTGCGGTCCATGTTTCTATGATATCCCGCGGCGCGAGGCTGCGGCGGCATCAGCCGCGACCGGATTTCTGTTCATCGAGCAGCTGCCGGCAGTAGCGCGCCACGCCCTCTTCGACCGACAGGAACGGCGCCGCATAGCCGGCCCGGCGCAGTGCTCCGATGTCGGCCTGGGTGAAATTCTGGTACTTGCCCTTGAGCGCTTCCGGAAACGGCGCGTATCGGATGAGACCCTGGCTGCGCACATCGTCCAGGCCGAGAGGCTTTTCGTCGCCGGCCATGCGGCAGGCGTTGATCGTGGCGACCGCCACGTCGTTAAAGCTCTGCGCACGCCCCGTCCCCAGGTTGAAGATACCCGACAGGTCCGGCCGATCGAGAAAGTGAAGGTTGACCTTGACCACGTCCTCGACCGAAACGAAATCGCGGCGCTGTTCTCCGTCGGGGTAGTCCCCCGATCCGACGAACGGGTGCACGCTTCGTTCCGCCCGATACTGGTTGAAGAAGTGCCAGGCCACCGATGCCATGCGGCCCTTGTGCCATTCGTTGGGACCGTAAACGTTGAAATAGCGAAAGCCTGCGATCTGCGAGCCGGATTCGGGCAGGCGCCGGCGCACTGCCTGGTCGAACAGGCACTTCGAATAGCCGTAGATATTCAGCGGCGCCTCGAACTTGCGCTCCTCCCGGAAGGTCGTGCTCGCCCCGTAAACGGCCGCCGAGGACGCGTAGATCAGGGGGACTTCGTCCTCGATGCAGAAGTCGAGCAAAGCCATCGAGTAGCGGTAGTTGTTCTCCATCATGAAGCGCCCATCGGTCTCCATGGTGTCGGAGCAGGCGCCCTGATGGAATACGACGTCGATGGAGCCGGCGAAATCCCCTGCGACCAGCCGCGCGAGGAACTCATCCTTGTCGAGAAAATCGGCGATCTCGCAAGACACGAGATTGCGGAACTTGTCGCCTCGCTGCATCTCGTCCACGGCGAGGATTTGAGTCTCGCCGCGGGCGTTGAGCGCGCGGACCAGATTCGAGCCTATGAAACCGGCTGCGCCGGTGACCACGAAGTACATGCCTGTCGTACCTTTCTAGTTGTGAGCGAGCGCTTCGATCAGCTCCTGCGGACTGACGACGGCCGTGCCCAGCCTGCCGACGACGATTCCCGCGGCTTGATTCGCAACGGCCACGGCGTCCTGGAGCGGCATGCCCGCGCCGAGCATCACGCCCAGCGTTGCGATCACGGTGTCGCCCGCGCCGCTCACGTCGAACACCTCGCGGGCGCGAGCCGGCTCGTGCCGCACGCGCCCCTGCTCGTAGAGCGTCATGCCCTCCTCGCTGCGCGTGACGAGCAGCGCCTGCAGGCCGAGCTGCTCGCGCAAGCCTTGCGCCTTTGCCGCAAGTTCGTCGTCGTCCTTCCAGCGTCCAACGACTTCGCGCAATTCCGAGCGATTGGGTGTCACGATCGTCGCTCCCCGATAGCGGGAATAATCCTCCCCCTTGGGGTCCACCAGCACCGGCTTTCCCTGAGCGCGGGCAAGCTCGATCATCTGCGCGATATGGGTGAGTCCGCCCTTGCCGTAGTCGGAAAGTATGACGACGTTCCGATCGGCGATCATCCGCCTGTAATCGGCGAGCTTGTCGAGCAGGACCTCGTGACTCGGGAGAGTCTCGAAATCGACGCGCAGCAACTGCTGCTGACGGCCGATCACCCGGAGCTTGACCGTTGTTGCAATCGAGCTGTCCCGGTGCAGATTCGCCGTTATGCCCGTGCCCTCGATCAGCTGGAGGAGCGTGCCGCCGGCTTCGTCGTCGCCCACCACCGACAGCAGAGCAACGTCGGCCCCGAGCGCGGCGGCGTTGCGTGCCACGTTGGCCGCCCCGCCCGGCCGCTCCTCGGTGCGCTCGACTTTCACGATCGGAACCGGCGCCTCCGGGGAAATGCGGCTCACGTCCCCGAACCAGTAGCGGTCGAGCATCACGTCGCCCACCACGAGGATGCGTACCTTGTGCAGCTCCGAAAAAACCAGGTCTTCCGATTTCACTTTCCAGCCTTCACCGCAGCCCGTCCGATCGGATAGTACTCCAGCCCGCAGCGCTTCATTTCTACCGGATCGTAAAGGTTGCGTCCATCGAAAATCGCAGGCGTCTTGAGCTTTGCGCGAATCGCCTCGAAGTCGGGACTCCGGAACTCCTGCCATTCGGTGACGACGACCAGGGCATCGGCGCCGTCGAGCGCTGCGAGCGGCGAATCCGCGTAACGGATACCCGCGAGCCCCGCAAATTCCTTTCTTGCCGCGGGCATCGCCACCGGATCGTAAGCGCTGACCGTCGCCCCGTTCGCCAGCAGCTCCTCGATCAGAACGCGGCTTGAAGCCTCCCGCATGTCGTCGGTATTCTGCTTGAAGGCCAGGCCCCACACGGCGATATGCCGTCCGGAGAGCTTCCCGCCGAACCGCGCCAGGATTTTCCCGGCGAGCACACGCTTCTGCACGGCGTTGACCTGCTCCACCGCCTCGACGATCGGAAGCTTGCCGCCGACTTCCTCGGCCGTGCGGATCAGCGCCTTCACGTCCTTCGGAAAGCACGACCCGCCGTAGCCTGCTCCGGCGTACAGAAAGTGATACCCGATTCGCGGATCGGAACCGATGCCTCTGCGCACCTCCTCGATGTCCGCGCCCAGGCGCTCGGCGAGATTGGCGAGCTCGTTCATGAAAGAGATGCGCGTCGCGAGCATCGCGTTCGCCGCGTATTTGGTGAGTTCCGCGGAACGCACGTCCATCAGGAAGAAGCGCTCGTGGTTGCGCTGGAACGGAGCGTAGAGCGTTCGCATGATCTGGATCGCCCGGGGGTCGTCGGTGCCCACCACGACGCGGTCCGGCCGCATGAAATCCTCGACGGCCGCCCCCTCCTTGAGGAATTCCGGATTCGAAACCACCGCGAAGGGGACATCGACGCCGCGCTTGCCAAGCTCGGCCGCAACCGCATCGCGCACCTTGTCGGCAGTCCCGACCGGCACGGTCGATTTGTTCACGACCACCCGGTATTCGGTCATGTGCCGGCCGATACTGCGGGCCGCCGCGAGCACATGCTGCAGGTCGGCGGAGCCGTCCTCGCCTGGGGGCGTGCCGACCGCGATGCATTGCACGGCACCAAAGCGGACCGAGCGTTCGACGTCCGTGGTGAAGTGCAGTCGGCCCGCGGCGCGGTTGCGCTTGACCACGTCGAGCAGCCCCGGCTCGTGGATGGGAATTGCGCCCTCTTCCAGAGTGCGGATTTTCCCCGCGTCGAGATCCAGGCAGAGCACGTCGTTCCCGACGTCGGCAAAGCAGGCGCCCGTAACCAGGCCGACATAGCCGGTACCAACCATTGTGATTTTCAAATTCCAGCTCCCTTAGTCTTCAGTCCCGCATCTGCGGTAGTGGGTCATCTTGCCTTCGCTCCTGGCGCGGCAAGATGGCCCACTGCCGAAGCTCAGTCACGGCGTCAGCTCGAATTCCTCGCTGCGCTTGGGCGGATAGGTTTCCCAGCCCCCGCAGGCAGGACAATGCCAGTAGAACTGGCGCGCCTTGAATCCGCAGTTATCGCAGCGATAGCGCGCCAGCCGCCGCGTGTGGCTGTGCACCAGGTTGCGCACCAGCTCCAGATCGTTACGCCGTTCCGCCGGCGCGACCAGGAGCTGCGCTTCGAGCAGCTTGTCCAGACCCAGCAGCGTCTGGTTACGGCGCAGCTCGTCCTTCACCAGTTTGTAGGCCGCTTCGGGACCCTCGGCATCCAGGGTCGACTGGAATGCGACGTCGAGCAGATCGAGCGAAGGAAAACTGGCGAGATAGCCCCGCAGCAGTGTCAATCCCTCTTCCGAGCGCCCCAGAGCGCGGTGGCTCTCGAGAAAGCGCTGCGCGACCAGCGCAAGGTAGGCGGGGCTTTGCTGTTCGATCCGCTTCCACGCCTCGATAGCGCCCGCGTGGTCGCCGGCGTCAGCGGCAAGATCTCCCAGAATGATGTTGGCGCGAACGCATTTGCGGTGTATGGCCAGCGCCTCCTCCAGATGGCGCTTCGCTCCATCCGGGCGCGAATGCGTCGTGTCCGACACCGCGAGCTCGCAATAGTAGTTCGCGATTTCCTTTTGCGCGGATTGCCCGGAGTTCTTCTCCAGCTCGCGCGCGATTCCGATGGCCTTCATCCAGTCCTTCTCCTGCTGATAGATTTCGAGCAGGAACTTGAAAGCCTCGGCGCGATGCGGCGAATCCTTGAGCTTGACGAACACCTCTTCCGCGCGGTCGAGCAGCCCGGCTTTGAGGTAGTCCTGCCCGAGTTCGACCATGGCCTGCAGCCGCTGCTCTGCAATCAAGTCTGCACGTTCCAGGAGGTTTTGGTGCATGCGAATCGCCCGCTCGGTTTCCCCGCGCCTGCGGAACAGGCTCCCCAACGCAAAATGCAGTTCGACCGTCTCGGGATCGACTTTGACCACCTCGATAAACGCCTCGATCGCCTTGTCCGGCTGCTCGTTGAGGAGAAAGTTGAGGCCCTTGAAATACGAGCGTGGCAGCTTCCGCGATTCCAGGAGCAGCTGCTTGATGTCCACTCGCGCCGCAAGCCAGCCCAGGCCGAAGAACAGCGCGAAACCGAACAGCCACCAGAGCTCGAAATCCATGAGTTGGCCTAAGACCGCTTATGTCTGAGGTGGCGCAACGCGGTCCCCTGAGGCGCCCGGCTCGCGCCTGAGTTTTGCGATTTCGTGCCGCTGGCGGAACAGTCGCGGCAGGCAGGCCAGAACGCCCAACGCGGCCCCGACGGCCAAGAAAACGAGCAACGCCAGGATCATCGGCGTTTCCCAGGTTTTCCCCAGGAAAAAGCGCAGGGTCACGGGGTCAGTATTCATGAGGGCGAAAAGGAATATCGCCAGGAACAGAAGCGCCCGCAACAGCCACGACAGAGGTGCGACGAATTTCATACGTGATTTGAGGCCCCAAAGCAAAACGGCGGCACCGCGTCGATGCCGCCGTCCGCATGCCGCCGGCCAAGGCTCCTATTTTTGATCGACCCTCTCGCGTAATTCCTTCCCGGCCTTGAAGTGCGGTACGAATTTCTCCGGCACATGGACCCTCTCGCCCGATTTCGGATTTCGGCCGACGCGCGCCGGGCGGTGATTCAGCCCGAAACTCCCGAAACCGCGGATCTCGATGCGCTGGGCCTTGACCAGGCTCTGCGTCATCGCATCCAGAATCATCTTGACCGTGAACTCGGCATCTTTGGCGACGAGTTGCGAATAGCGCGTCGCCAGCCTCGCGATCAGTTCGGACTTGGTCATTGCCGGACCCCGATTAGGTATTCTTGTTGTCCAGTTTCGCCTTCAGGAGCGCGCCCAGGTTGGTGCTGCCGGTGCTCGCGGCGCTTTCGCTCTGCAGCTTGGCCATCGCCTCGTTTTCGTCGGCAAAATCCTTCTGCTTGACCGAGAGATTGATGGTGCGGTTCTTGCGGTCCACGTTGATGATCATGGTGGTGACGCTGTCGCCCTCCTTCAAATGGGTACGGGCGTCTTCGACGCGGTCGCGGGAAATCTCGGACGCTCGCAGATAACCCTCGACATCTCCCGCGAGCACGATGACCGCCCCCTTGGCGTCCACCGATTTGACCACGCCGGAAACCAGCTTGCCCTTTTCGTGGCCGGCAACGAAATTGTTGAAAGGATCGCCTTCGAGCTGCTTGATCCCGAGTGAGATCCTCTCGCGCTCGACGTCGATCGACAGCACCTGCGCCTCGGTCTCCTCGCCCTTCTTGAAATTGCGAACCGCTTCTTCACCCGGCAAGGACCAGGACAGGTCGGACAGGTGCACCAGGCCGTCGATTCCACCCTGCAGGCCGATGAAAATGCCGAAGTCGGTGATCGACTTGATCTGGCCGCGCACCTTGTCGCCCTTCTTGAAGCTTGTCGAGAAATCTTCCCAGGGATTGGGCAGGCACTGCTTCATCCCCAGCGAGATGCGTCGCCGCTCCTCGTCGATCTCGAGGATCATCACTTCCACCTCGTCCCCGAGCGCGACGACCTTGGACGGATGCACGTTCTTGTTGGTCCAGTCCATCTCCGACACGTGAACCAGCCCCTCTATGCCTTGCTCGACCTCGACGAAGGCGCCGTAATCGGTGAGATTGGTCACCTTGCCGAAAAGACGGGTTCCGGTCGGATAGCGGCGCGAGAGACCCACCCAGGGGTCTTCACCCAACTGCTTCAGGCCGAGCGACACGCGGTTCTTCTCGGTGTCGAACTTCAGTACCTTCGCCGTGACCTCATCGCCCACGGTGAGTACCTCCGACGGATGCTTGACCCGCCGCCAGGCAAGATCGGTGATGTGCAGGAGTCCGTCTATGCCGCCGAGATCGACGAAGGCGCCGTAATCGGTGATGTTCTTGACGATGCCTTTCACGACCGCGCCTTCCTGCAGGTTCGCAAGCAGCGCCTCGCGCTCCGCCCCTTGTGAGGCCTCGAGCACCGCGCGACGCGAGACGACCACGTTGTTCCTCTTGCGGTCGAGCTTGATGACCTTGAACTCCATCTCCTTCCCCTCGTAGGGGTTGGTGTCCTTGACGGGGCGGATGTCGACCAGCGACCCGGGCAGGAATGCGCGGATGCCGTTGGTCATGACGGTGAGCCCGCCCTTCACCTTTCCGGAAATGATGCCCTTCACCAGAGCGCCGTTTTCAAGGGCTTTCTCCAGGTCCATCCAGGCCGCGAGGCGTTTCGCCTTGTCGCGCGACAGGCGCGTCTCGCCATACCCGTCCTCCAGGGCTTCGATGGCGACGCTCGTGAAATCGCCTATCTTGACCTCGACTTCGCCCTTCTCGTTCTTGAATTCCTCGAGGGCAATGAAGGATTCGGACTTGAGGCCGGCGTTGACGACGACGTAGTTCATGTCGACGCGGACAACTTCGGCGGTAATCACCTCACCGGTGCGCATTTCCTTGCGCGTGAGGCTTTCCTCAAATAGCGCGGCGAAACTTTCCGGGGAGGCTCCTGCGGGGGCTACTGCGGGGGCTACATTTGACATAAACACCTTGCATTGGCCCACCCAATTGGGGCGGGGTTCGTTGATCCACAACAAAAAGCCAAGTCTTGCGGCGCTTGGCTTAGTGTCACCCGTTCGTCCCGCGGTACCAGCCCACGATTTGGGCCGCTGCTTGCTCGGCGCTCATCGAGGTCGTGTCGAGGAGCCGCGCTCCGGGACTCTGCTTGAGAGGCGCCACGCTGCGCGTCGCATCGCGTGCGTCGCGGTCGCGTAAATCCTGCAAAAGGGCGGCCAGTGTAGCAGCGATCCCTTGTGCTTTCAACTGTTTAAGTCGTCGCTCCGCACGGGCTTCAGGGCTCGCGGTCAGGAACACTTTGAGCCCGGCATCGAGGAACACGACCGAACCCATGTCGCGCCCTTCGGCCACCAAACCCGGGGGACGGCGAAAGGCGCGCTGGCGTCCCAGCAAGGCCTCGCGCACCTTGGGCAGGGCCGCGACGAAGGACGCAGCCGCGGAGACTTGCTCGGTGCGAATGGCGTGAGCCACCGGCTTGCCGTCCAGAAGGATCTCGTCTCCCTCGAAGCGGGGGGTGGGCAGCTGCGCGGCGAAAGCCGCAGCCCGGGTCTCGTCCGAGGTTTCGATACCGTTCCTTACGACGGTCAGCGCGACCAGACGGTAAAGCGCGCCGCTGTTCAGATAGTGGAATCCCAGCTCCCCGGCGACGAGCTGCGCCACCGTGCCCTTTCCGGAAGCGGACGGGCCGTCGATGGCGATGACGGGCGCCTCGCTCACAGGAAGGTCCGCGGCGAGATGCTCGCCAGCGCGTCGAAGTACCCGGGGAACGTCTTGCCGACGCAGCCGGGATCGTTGATGCGCACCTTGATTCCGCCCAGCGCCGCCAGCGAAAAGGACATCGCCATGCGGTGATCGTCGTAGGTGTCGATCGTCGCGGTCCGCAGCGCCGCGGGGGGCGTCACGCTGAGAGAGTCGGCGCCCTCTTCGACCGTGGCGCCGAGCTTGCGCAGCTCGGTCGCCATCGCGGCGATGCGGTCGGTCTCCTTGACGCGCCAGCTGGCGATGTTCCTCAACGTGCTCGTTCCGTCGGCGAACAGCGCCGCGACGGCGGCGGTCATGGCCGCGTCCGGAATGTGATTGAGGTCGGCGTCGATGGCTTTCAGCTTGCCGCGCGCCCGGGCCCCCGGCCCCGCTGTGCACTCGATCCAGTTCTCGCCCATCGAAATCGATGCGCCCATGCGCTCGAGCACTTCGGAGAATCGCACGTCGCCCTGTATGCTCGCGCTGCCGACCCCCTCGACTCGTACCGGCCCACCACCGGTCAGCCCGCTGATCGCGCCGGCCGCGAGAAAATACGAAGCGGAAGAAGCATCCCCTTCGACGCGCATCTCGCCGGGGCTGGCATAGCGCTTGGCCGGAACGGTGAACGTCTTCCACCCGTCACGCTCGACCTTGACGCCGAACCGCCGCATCAGGTTCAGCGTGATCTCGACATAGGGCTTGGAGATCAGCTCGCCTTCGACCTCGATTTCCGCTTGCGCGCCCGTCATCGGCAAGGCCATCAGTAACGCGGACAGGTATTGCGAGGACACATCGCCGCGCACGCGCACCTGGGCTCCGGTCCTGATCCTGCCCGCGTGCACAACGAGCGGAGGGAAGCCTTCGGTGCCCGAATACTCGATCTGCGCTCCGAGCGAGCGCAACGCGTCCACCAGATCGCCGATCGGCCGCTGGTGCATGCGAAGGCTGCCCGAGAGCCGGTACTCCCCGCCCGCGAGCGCGAGCACCGCGGCGAGGGGCCTGAAAGCCGTGCCGGCGTTGCCGAGAGAGAGCTCGGCCGACTTGACCGGAAAGCTTCCGCCGACGCCGCGCACCACGACCGAGCCGTCGCGATCCCGCTCGATCTCAACGCCCAGTTGCTCGAGGGCTTCCCGCATCACGCGGGTGTCGTCCGCATCCAGCAGATCCCTCAACCGGGTTTCACCGCGAGACAAGGCGGCGAGCAGCAGCACGCGGTTGGAGATGCTCTTCGATCCGGGCATCTTCACGACGCCCGCGGCGCGCGCTATGGGCTCGATGTCGAGGAACTTCACGGCCGGCGCGTCACTCAACGCACCGGCAGCGGGCCACTTTGCCTTCGCTCCTGGCGCGGCAAAATGGCCCGCCGCCGGCCTGCCCGGCTCATTGCGCATCCTTCAGCCAGCGATCGCGCGCATCGCGTGCACGGGAGAAAAGCGCTTCGAGCCCCTTGGCATCGCCGCTCTCGATGATGGCGCGGATCTCGTCCAGGCCGCCGCGGTAGCGGCCGATCTCGGCGAGCAGGGCCTTGCGGTTGGCGAGGCAGATGTCGCGCCACATTTCGGGACTGCTCGAGGCGATGCGCGTGAAATCGCGGAATCCCCCGGCCGCGTAGGAAAATAGCTGCTTGGCGTTGACCTGCTGCGCGATCAGGTCGACCAGAACGAAGGCGAGCGCATGCGGCAGGTGGCTCACCGAGGCGAGCACCGCGTCGTGTTCCTCGGGTTTCATTTCGAACACGCGCGCGCCGCATCGCTCCCATGCACCCCGGACCAGAGCGACCGCGTCGGGATCGTTCTCCACGAGCGGGGTCAGCACGACCTTGCGTCCGCGATAGAGTCCGGCGAAGGCGGCCTCCGCACCGCTTTTCTCGGTACCGGCGATCGGATGGCCGGGAACGAACCGCGCAAGCGAGCCGCCGAGCTCGCGCCGGGCCATCTCGATGACATCCTGTTTGGTGCTGCCTGCGTCCGTCACCACCGTCCGGCCGCCGAGCAAGGGCGCCAAAGCACGCATGACCGACGGCATCTGCCCGACCGGCACCGCCAGCAGCACCAGCCCGGCGTCCGTCAGCGTGGCCGCATCGAGCGCCCCGGCGGCATCGATGACCGTCAGATCGAGCGCTCGCGCGATGTTCTTCGGCCCGCGGCCGACGCCGATCACGCGGCCCACCGCGCCCGCGGCCTTCAGCGCGAGCGCGAAGGAGCCGCCGATCAGGCCGACGCCGACGATCACCAGCTTTTCTATTCGCAGCATCAATCGTCCAGTACGGTCCGAAGGGCTTTGAGGAATCTCTCGTTTTCCGCAGGCAGGCCGACCGTGACGCGCAGATGATCGGGCATGCCGTACCCGGCCACGGGCCTGACGATGACGCCCTGGCGCAGGAGCTTCTCGTACACCGCGCCCGCCTGCGGCACGCGAAAGCTCAGGAAGTTGGCGTACGAAGGAATGAACTCGAGCCCAAGCGAGCGAAACCCTTGCTCGAGCCGCCGCATCCCGGAGCGGTTCAGCTTGGTGCTCTCGGCGACGAACGACCGGTCCGCGAGCGCCGCGGTCGCCGCGGCGAGCGCGAGACTGTTGACATTGAAAGGCTGCCGCACGCGGTTGAGCAGGTCCGCGACGTCCGCGTGCATGAGCGCGAAGCCCACCCTCAGCCCCGCAAGCCCGTAGGCCTTGGAAAACGTGCGCGTGACAACGAGATTGCGATGCCGCTTCAGCCACGCGACGCTGTCGTAGCGGACTTCCGGCGGCAGATACTCCGTGTAAGCCTCGTCGATCACCACGGCGACGTCCCTGGGCGCAGCCGAAAGAAACGCCTCGAGCTCGCCGCCCCGGAGCAGCGTTCCGGTGGGATTGTTCGGGTTGGCGATGAAGACCACGCGCGTTTCCGGCGTGATCGCCGCGAGCATGGCCGCCAGGTCGTGCCCGTAGTTCTTCGCGGGCACGACGATGCCCCTGGCGCCGCGCGCCTCGGTGGCGAGCGGGTACACGGCGAAGGCGTGCTGCGAGTACACCGCGGCGCGGCCCGGGGCCAAGAAGGCGCCGGCGACCAGCTCGAGCAGGTCGTTCGAACCGTTGCCGACGACGATGCATTCCTGCGGCACGCCATAGCGGCGCGACAGCGCCGCCCTCAGATCGAAAGCGTTGCCGTCGGGATAGCGCCCGACTTCCTTCAGCGCCTTCCTGATCGCGGCCTTCGCCTTGGGCGAGACCCCCAGCGGATTCTCATTCGACGCCAGCTTGATGATCTTGCGTTCGTCCAGCCCCATCTCGCGGGCGAGCTCCGAGATCGGCTTGCCCGGCTGGTAGGGTGCGATCGCGCGTATGTAAGACGGCGACTGCTCGCACAAGTCCATGGAGCAGTCCTAGAGAACGGCAGCCGGGTAGCTGCCGAAAATCTTCACGAACGGCGCCTTGTCGCGCAGCTCGGCGAGCGCCTTGGCGACTTTCGGGTCATCCCGATGACCTTCGATGTCCACGTAGAAGTAGTACTCCCACTGCCCGGTGCGCGCCGGCCGCGATTCGAGGCGGGTCATGCTCACGCCGTGGGCGGCGAGGGGCGCGATCAGGTCGTGGACGGCGCCGGGCTTGTTGTGCGCCGTCATGACCAGCGACGTCCTATCCTTGCCCGAAGGCCCCGCGTCGCGCGCTCCGAGGACGAGGAAGCGCGTCCTGTTCTTGGGATCGTCCTCGATCGAACGCGCGAGCAGCTTCAGCCCATAGCGCGCGGCGGCGATCTCCGGCCCGATCGCGGCGGCGCCGGCTTCCTTCGCCGCCACGCGGGCAGCCTCGGCGTTGCTCGCGAGCGGCACGCGCGCGGCGCGCGGCAGGTGCTGCGCGAGCCAGCCCTGGCACTGCGCGAGCGATTGCGAATGCGAATAGACCTTGCGTATGGCTTTCAGGTTCGAGCGCTTGGCCATGAGGTTTTGCTGTACGCGCAGCACCACCTCGGCGCAGATTTGCAGCGGTGTAGCGAGCAGCAGGTCGAGGGTGCGGCCGATCGCGCCGTCGGTGGAATTCTCCACCGGCGCCACGGCGTACTGGGCCTCCCCGGTTTCCGCCGCCCGGAACACTTCGTCGATGGACGCGCAGGGCAGCGCGACGACGCTCGCCCCGAAGTGCTTGCCCAGCGCCATCTCGCTGAAGGTGCCCTCGGGGCCGAGGTAGGCGACCACGAGGGGCTGCTCGAGCGCGCGGCAGGCCGATATGACCTCGGCGAAAAGCCGTGCCAGCGCATCGCTCGCGAGCGGCCCGCGGTTGGCGGCCGCGACGCGGCGCAGGACTTCGGCCTCGCGCTCGGGGCGGTACGCGCCGCCGTCCCCTTTCAGTTTCCCGATGGCCGCGGCGTGCCCGGCGCGCTCGTTCAGCAGCGCGACGATTTTCTCGTCGAGCGCGTCGATCGCGGCGCGGTGCTTGGCGATGTCGTCGGCCATGGCGCTCAGGGCTGCGGAAGGTAACGCACGGCGAGCACGCCCTTGATGCGCGCGAGCGCCTCGACGAGGCTGTCGTTCACCGGGCTGTCCACGTCGACCAGCGTGTAGGCCATCTCGCCCTTGGAACGGTTGATCATGTTGTGGATGTTCAAGCCCGCCTTGGCCATGGCGCCGGAGATCTGGCCCAGCATGTTGGGCACGTTGGAGTTGGCGACGCCGACGCGGTACGGCGACTCGCGGCCCATCACGACGTCGGGAAAGTTGACGGCGTTCTGGACGTTGCCGTTCTCGAGGTAATCGCGCACCTGGTCGACGACCATGACGGCGCTGTTGTCTTCCGCTTCCCGGGTCGAGGCGCCGAGGTGCGGCAGCGCGATGACCGCCGGGTTCTCGCACAGCGGTTGCGCCGGTAAGTCGGTCACATAGTATTTGAGCTTGTTGGAGGCGAGCGCTGCCGCGACCGCCCTGGCGTCGACGATTTCCTCGCGCGAGAAGTTGAGCAGGATGGCGCCCGGCTGCATCAGCTCCAGGTTTTTGGCGTTGATCAGATGCCGCGTCACCGGAAGCAGCGGAACGTGCAGCGTGACGAACTGGGCCGTCTTGAGGATCTCCTCGATCGAATGCGCCTTCTTCACCTGCGAGGGCAGGCTCCACGCGGCTTCGACCGTGATCTCGGGGTCGTAGCCGAGCACGTTCATCCCGAGCTTGATCGCCGCGTCGGCGACCAGGCTCCCG
>Ga0137435_1000229_pt1 | contig 19682 bp, 17 predicted proteins | sample EasRivERMGT100_2_FD_104904 | JGI IMG/M metagenome (GOLD analysis project Ga0137435, IMG submission 104904) | Soil microbial communities from meander-bound floodplain in the East River, Colorado, USA - East River MetaG ERMGT100_2 | ecosystem: Environmental > Terrestrial > Soil > Floodplain ... | reverse complement strand
CGCCCTCTCGTGCTCAGCCTGGGCGGCAAGCATCCGGCGATCGTCGCCGCCGACGCCGACATTGCGCGCGCGGCGCGCGGGATCGTCTGGGGCGCGCTCGCGAACGCCGGACAGAACTGCGGTGCCGTCGAGCGCGTCTACGTCGAGGAGCGGATCGCCGCGTTGTTCGTGGACGCGGTGGTCGCCGAGGTGGACCGCATCCGGATGGGTGATCCGCTGGAGGGCGATGTGGATCTGGGCCCGCTCATCTCGGAGGAGCGGCGCCAGCGGGTCCACGAGCACGTCAGCGAGGCGGCGCTGTTCGGCGCCCGCGTGCTTCGCGGGGGGGCGCCGCACGAGGGACCGGGCTTTTTCTTTCCCGCGACGATCGTCCTGGATCCGCCGGAAGGGTGCCGCCTGCTGGCCGAGGAGACGCTGGGCCCCGTGATCCCCATCGTCACGGTGCCGAATCTCGAGCGCGCGATCCTCATGGCGAACGAGAGCCACTACGCGCTGACCGCGAGCGGATGGACGCGGTCCGAGGACATCGCGGAGCGGATCATGGTCGGGGTGCAGGCGGGGGTGGTCACGATCAACGACGTCCTGTACGCCTACGACGAGCCCGCAGCGACGTGGTCGGGGTACAAGCGCAGCGGCATGGGCCAGAGCCACGGGCTCGCGGGCCTCAAGGAGATGAGCCGGCGGCGGTTCGTGTCGTACGACGACCGGAGCAGCGAAGCCCCGGTCTTCGCCTTCCCCTACGACCGCGAGGCGAACACGATCGCCGAGGCGGTGGTGGACCGCATGCACGCCCCCGGGCGCTGGAAGCGCGCGTTGGCGATCTCGAAGCTCATCCGGAGCAAGCGCTTCCGCCAGCGCGTGCCGTGGCGGTCGTTCCTGACCGCGCGCAAGGAGTCGGGCCGCCGCTAGAGACAGCGCTCGTACAGCGGCTTCAGCGCCGACAGTACTTCCCGCACGTCCTCGCTCCATCCGGGCGTCGTCACGCGGTCGAGCGAGCCGGGGATGTCCCACCGACGCCCGAGCTCCCAGTAGACCCCGCGCCGCCGCGCCTCCTGGAAGCTTCCGGCGAGGTCCGTCGCGCTCTCGAACGTCAGGCGCGAGCCCGCCGGCCAGGGCGCCGCGGCATAGACCCGGAAGGCCAGGCCGGCGGACCGGGAGACCTCGACGAAGTCCCTCTCGAGGCCTCCGTGCCGGCAGAGGAACTCGAACCGGCCGAAGGCGTCGGTCGAGACGTCCCAGCCCAGCCGGGCCACGACGCGGTCCGCGTGGACTCCGACACCCGGCTGGGGGCCGGACTGGTATCCGTGAGCCTCCCGGGAGACGGTCAGCCACGTGCAGAACGGGACGTACCCCTTCGGCCAGTTGAGCTGCGGCAGGTGGGCGTGGAGGGGCGCGCCTCCCCCCTCCTCGAGAACCGGTATCAGGTCGTCGGCGAGCTGCCGCAGCCCGGGGTGAAATGCCCCGATGATCGCCTGCCGGCGCTCCTCCCGGTCGGGCATCGAGAACACGTCGAACGCCCGGCGGGGAAAGCCGGGGAACCGCGGCGGCGGCCGAAGAAGCATGGCCGAATCGTAGGCCAACTGGAATACGATAGGAGCTTCTCAACATGTCCACGAGGGATCGCACCATGCACCGACGCGCCTCGCTTCTCGCGGCTGTGGCCGCTGCCGTCGTCCTGCTCTCGACACCGGGATGGGCGCAGGACGCCAAGGCCTTCGAAAAGAACCTCACCGTCCACAAGCTCAAGAACGGCCTGACCGTCCTGATCTACCACCGGCCGGTCGCTCCGGTGTTCTCGTTCTTCACCCACGTGGACGTGGGCGGCGCGCAAGAGGTGCCGGGGATCACCGGCCTCGCGCACATGTTCGAGCACATGGCCTTCAAGGGGACGAGCGTCATCGGCACGAAGGACTACGCCGGCGAGAAGGTAGCGCTCGCGAAGGTCGACGAGGCCTACCTCGCGTACGACGTCGCCCGGCGCAAGCCCGGCGGCTCCAACCCGGCGTCGCTCGACATGCTGAAGAAGGCGTGGAAGGACGCCCAGGACGCGGCGGACAAGTTCATCGAGAAGAACGAGTTCAGCATGATCGTCGATCGGGAGGGCGGCGTCGGGATGAACGCCTCCACGAACTCGGACGAGACGAGCTACTACTACTCGCTCCCGGCGAACAAGCTCGAGCTGTGGGCCTACCTCGAGTCGTCCCGCTTCCTCGACCCGGTGTTCCGCGAGTTCTACAAGGAGCGCGACGTCGTCATGGAAGAGCGGCGGCTGCGCACGGAGAGCACGCCGACGGGCCGCCTGTTCGAGCAGTTCATCGCGACGTCGTTCCTCGCGCACCCCTACAAGCAGCCGGTGGTCGGCTACATGAGCGATCTCCAGTCGTTCGGGATGACGGATGCCGAGGCGTTCTACAAGAAGTACTACGTGCCCGCGAACATGACGATCGCGCTCGTCGGCGACGTCGACCCCGCGGAGGCGATCCCGCTCATCGACAAGTACTTCGCTCGGATCCCCGCGGCCCCGAAGCCCGAGCCGCTCAGGACGGTGGAGCCGGCGCAGACCGCGGAGAAGGAGGTCGTGCTCGTCGATCCCGCGCAGCCGGCCTACCTCGAGGCGTATCACCGCCCCGAGGAGACCAGCGCGGACGACGTCGTGTACGACGTCATCTCGCAGGTCCTCTCGTCCGGCCGGACCTCCCGGATGCAGCGCGACATGGTGCGCGACAAGAAGATCGCCGTGAACGTCGGCGTCTTCGCGGCGTTCCCCGGCTCGAAGTACCCGACCTTGATCGCCGTGCAGGCGATCCCGGCGCAAGGACACACCAACGACGAGGTGCAGGCGGCCGTGCGCGCCCACCTCGAGCGCCTCAAGACGGAGCCGATCACCGACGACGAGCTCAAGATCGTGAAGACGCGGGCGAAAGCCAGCCTCGTGCGCGCCTTCGACAACAACAGCGGCATCGCGCGGCGCCTGGCCTACACGCAGGCGCGCTTCGGCGACTGGCACGAGATCTTCGACTACGTGGACCGTCTCGACAAGGTGACGAAGGACGACGTGATGCGCGTCGCCAAGGCGACGTTCGTCGCCACGAACCGCACGGTGGGCCGCATCGAAAACAGCGAGACGGCACGCGCCGCCGCGACCGCGGCGAAGCGAGAGGGGGACGCCCGATGAGAGCACGCACCTCGACGATCGTTGGCGTCGCCTGCGCCGTCCTCGTCCTCGCCGCGTCCGACGCCTCGGCGCAGGTCAAGCGCTGGACCGAGATCAAGTCCCCGCCCTTGCCGGCGTTCCAGGTCGACAAGCCCGAATCCTTCACGCTCAAGAACGGGATGCGCGTGTTCCTCATGGAGGACCACGAGCTGCCCGTCGTGAACGTCAATCTCCGGACCAAGACCGGAGGGTTCTGGGAGCCTCAGAACAAGGTCGGCCTGGCGCGCCTGACCGGCCTCGTCATGCGTACCGGCGGCACGACGTCGATGACCGGCGATCAGATGGACGAGTACCTCGAGGCGCGGGCCGCGTTCGTCAGCTCCGGCATCGGCGGCGATTCCGGCTCGGCGGGGATGAATTGCCTCAAGCAGGACTTCGACGCGGTGTTCAAGGTCTTCGTGGACATGCTGCGGAACCCGGCGTTCGCGCAGGACAAGCTCGACCTCGCGAAGATCCAGGCGAACTCCTCGATCTCCCGCCGCAACGACAGCGTCGGGGCGATCACCGGCCGCGAGATCACGCGCCTCGCCTACGGCGCCGACTCTCCGATCACCTCGCTCGAGGAATACGCGACGATCGCCGCGATCACGCGGGACGACCTCGTGGCGTGGCACAAGGCGTGGTACGCCCCGAACGCCATGATGATCGGCGTCAGCGGCGACTTCGACGCCAAGGCGATGAGAAAGGCGATCGAGGACGCGTTCGGCTCCTGGGCGAAGGGCTCGACCCCGCCCACCCCGCCGGTCGGCTATCGCAAAGCGGCGAACCCCGGCGTGTTCTTCATCGAGAAGCCCGACGTCACCCAGGCGAACATCTCGATGGCGCACCTCGGGATCGAGCAGAAGAACCCCGATTACTTCGCGACCGTCGTCATGAACGAGGTGTTGGGCGGAGGGTTCTCCGGCCGCCTGGCCAACGAGATCCGGACCAAGCGCGGGCTGGCCTACAGCGTCGGCGGCGGCTTGGGCGCCGCGTTCGACCGCCCGGGGTTGATGCGCCTGACGATGCAGACCAAGTCCGAGTCGGTGTACGACGCGATCGCGGCGCTGCGCGAGCAGGTCCGTGGCATCGTCACCCAGCCGCCCACGGACGACGAGATGAAGCGCGCGAAGGAGTCGATCCTCAACTCCTTCGTCTTCAACTACGACTCGAGGGCCGGGATTCTCGCGCAACAGATGACCTACGCGTACTACGGCCTTCCGGAGGACTATCTCGAGCGCTATCGCGCGAACATCGAGAAGGTCACCAAGGACGACGTGACGCGCGTCGCCACGAAGTACGTGAAGCCCGACGATCTCTCCGTGCTCATCGTCGGCCGCGCGAAGGATTTCCCCAAGCCGCTCGACACGCTCGGGAAGGTGACCGCGCTCGACATCACCATTCCGAAGAAGCCGGGTGGGGGCGCGGCGGCACCGGCCAAGCCCGCGGCGCAATAGGTGTCAGGCACCGTTTTCCGCTCCGCGGAAACGGTGCCTGACGCTACACCGCCAGCTCTCCGCGCAGTACTGTTACCGCCCGACCCACGAGCTCGACGCGATCTCCCGAGAGGCGCACGCCGACGCGCCCGCCGCGACGCGACGCCTGGAAGCCCAGCATCTCGCGCTTGCCGAGCTTCGCCCCCCAGTAGGGCGCGAGCGCGCAATGCGCGGAGCCCGTCACCGGGTCCTCGTCCACGCCGGCCGCCGGCGCGAAGAATCGCGACACGAAGTCGATCCCGGAGCTTTCCGCGCGCGCGGTGACGATGACGCCCCGCACGGGATACTTCATCAGCGCTCGAAGGTCGGGCTCGACGCGACGCACGGTCGCCTCGTCCGCGACCTCGACCAAGTAATCCATCCGATTCAGCCCGCAGTACGAGAACGGCACGCCGAGACCCTCCTCGAGGCCGGGAGGCGGCACCGCGGGCGACACGGTCTCGGCCGGGAAGTCCATGACGATGCCACCCGCATCGCGGCGACACGTGAGAACGCCGCTCTTCGTGTGAAAGCGTGCGACGTCACCCGCTGCAAGCCTCCCCGTCTCCCACAGCACGTGCGCCGACGCGAGCGTCGCGTGGCCGCACAGATCGACCTCCACCGTCGGCGTGAACCAGCGCAGGTCGTACCCGCCCCCGCGCGGCACGAGGAACGCGGTCTCCGCGACGTTCATCTCCGCCGCGACGTTCTGCATCCACGCTTCGGGTTGCGCAGCGGAGAGCAAACACACTCCAGCGGGGTTTCCCGTGAACGGCTCGGCGGCAAACGAATCGACCTTGAAGATGGGAATGGACATGACCGTAGGGTATTACGATGGAACGCCGTGCGACACCTCAAGTACCCCGTCGTCCTCTTCGATGCCGGCGACACACTCCTCGGCCCGCGCCAGTCGTTCGGCACGGTCTACGCACGCGTCCTCGCGACGCTCGGCGTGAGCCTCCCCGCGGCCGACCTCGACCGCGGCCTACGCGCCGGATGGGCGGAATTCAACCGTACCCATCCGCCCGGCGTGGACCGCTACGGGACGTACCCCGGCGGCGAGGCCGAGTATTGGCTCCATTTCGTGGCGCGAACGCTCGCCTCGACTCCCGGCGCTCCCGCCGACCCCGACCTCCCCGGCCGCGCGTTGATTCCGCTGCGAGATGCGTTTCGCGATCCTCACGCGTGGCAAGTCTTTCTCGACGTGGTTCCGGCGCTCGACGCGCTCCGCTCGATGGACGTGCGCATGGGCGTGGTGTCGAACTGGGACTCGCGGCTGCCGGGTCTGTTGGAGGAGCTTGGCCTAGCTCGCTACTTCGATGCCGTCGTCGTTTCGCACTTGGAGGGCGTCGAGAAGCCGAGCCCGGAGATCTTCCTACGCGCCGTCGAGAGGCTGCGCGGTACGCCCGAGACCACACTTCACGTCGGTGATGTCCCGGAGCTCGACGAGGCGGGAGCCAGGGACGCGGGGCTGGCGAGCAAGCTCGTCGATCGGTTCGGGAGGCTCGAGGGGCTCGCGACCATCGCCGATCTTTCGGCGCTGCCCGCGATGGTCAGCAGACCTAACTCTTCGCTCCCTTGAGCAGCTGCTGCCGGCGCGCCTCGAGCGCGGGACCGATGTCGACCTCACCCGAGGTCAGCGTGGAGTCGATCACCCCGTCGGGACGGATGATCACGACCGTGGGCGTCGAGACGACGTTGTAGCGCCCGGCGATCTCGAGATCCTTGTCCACGAGCGTCGGAAAAACGAAGCCGGAGAGACGGCAATACTCGGCGGTGCGCTTCTGATTGGCGTCGTCGGTGACGCGTGCCGCGGAGACGACGTTCATCCCCTCGGGGTGGTCCTTGAGCCACTCGTTGAGCTTGGGCATCGCCGCCTTGCAGTGCGGACAATCGACCGACCAGAAGACCAGCACGTTGAGCTTGTCGGGCGCCAGCATCGACGAGAACGTCCGCGACACGCCGTCCGTCAGCGCCGGTGCGGCGAAGTCGGGGCACTTCTGGCCGACGAGCTCGTTGACCGGGTAGTACTGCGGGAGCGGACCGTAGGTGCCGATCTTTCCGGTGTTCCCCAGCCGGGCAATCGCGGTCTCGAGGTCGAGCTTGTACTCGAGCGTCTGCTTGAGCGTGCTCCCGTTGGTGAGCCTGAGCCGGCCCGTCCCGTCGACGATCGAGATACTGGGTACGGTGTGCACGCCGAGCTGCTGCAAGACGCGGAAGCCCTCGTCGTAGAGCACCGGCATCGTGAGCTTGAGCGCTTGAGAGCGCGTCTTGATCGGCCCGGTATCGGTCGAGCCTAACTGCGGCGAGGCGACCGCCAACAACGCGAGCTTGTCCTTTCCGGCGGCCTCAACGGCGGCGGCGGTGTCGAGCAGGATCTTCTCGGCGCGCGGGTTCCCCGGCATCCAGTAGACGAACACGATCGGCTTCCTGCCGAGGTACGTGAGGAGGTCCACCGTCGCCGGCTGACCTGGCGTCGCGTTGAGATTCGCGAACTTGGCCGGTGGGAACGGCTCCCCGAACTGCATGGCCGCGACCTTCACGACATTGGGGGCTGCGGGCGCCGTCCCGGACTGGGCTTGGCACGCGCCGACGATCAAGACGACGGCGAGAGTTCCGAGCGAGGTGCGCGACACGACGTGCATACCGGGCCTCCGTGCAAAGGAACGATGGATTCTAGCCCACACTTTTGGGTCGCGCCGAGGGCCCCGGCCTTTGTCGTTGTTTCGGGTTCCTGGGGGACCTAAACTTCGGTCGATGCCTCCTCGACGGATCGGGTCCGCCTCGTTCGTAGTGTGGCTCTTGGCCGCCTCCGGATGCGCCGGTGCGCTGGTTCCGCCGCCGACCTCCATCCCTCATGTCCCCGCGCAGGAGCTCGCGCCGGCCGAGGCGCCGAAACCCGCCGAGGCGCCTGAGGCTGCCGCCCAGGAGCCGGTGGACGGCGTGATCCACGTCGTCCAACCGGGGCAGACCCTTTGGCGGATCGCGCATGCCTACGACGTTCCGCTGGAAGTCGTGATCGCGGCGAACGACGTCGCGGACCCGACGCGCGTCGAGATCGGGACCCCGCTCTACATCCCCGGCGCCAGGATGACGCTCGACGTCGAGCCTTATCCGGCACCGCTTCGCACGCCGCAGCGCTCCGGCCCCGCGTCCTCCTTCGACGCCTTCCTGTGGCCCGTCGCGGACGGGCCGCTCCTGCGCCCCTTCGGCGAGCAGCGTCGGACTCACAAGCATGCCGGGGTGGACATTCGAGGGGCGTCGGGGCAGCCGATCCTCGCCGTGCGCGACGGGGTCGTCGCGTTCGCCGGACCGACGCGCGGCGGGTACGGATCGATGGTCGTGCTCGACCACGGCGAAGGCGTTCAATCCCTCTACGGTCATGCGTGCAAGACGCTCGTCAAGCCCGGGGAGGTCGTGAAGCGCGGAGACGCGATCGCGCTCGTGGGCCGGACGGGAAACGCGACCACCGAGCACTGCCACTTCGAGATCCGGCTGGCGAACCGCCCGGTCGACCCGATGCCGTACTTCGTGGCGACGGCCGAGGCGCACCGGTGAAGATCGAAGTGCGATGCCCCTCGTGCCGCAAGGGCTACCTCGTGGACGAGACGCGGATCCCGGAGGGGGGCGGCTCGGTCCCCTGTCAGGCGTGCGGCACTCCGGTCCCGTTGAGCTTGCCGATGCGGCGAAAGAAGACGGCGCCGCCCCTTCCGCCACCCCCGCCGCCACAAGCCGCCGAGGCCGCTTCCTCCGAAGTCTGCTGCCCTCGCTGCGGGCTTCATTTCACGCCTGATGCGCGCCCTGCCGCGACGGACCAGCGCCGGCAGACCGTGCTGGTCGTCGAGGATCTCGAGTATTTCATCGAGATCGCGCGTGACGCACTCTCCGGCAAGTACGAGGTGAAGACCGCCCGCTCGGTCGCCGAAGCGCGAGCCGAGCTGGTGCGGGGCGGCATCGACCTTCTCCTGCTCGATCTCGCCCTCGACGGCGGCGAGGACGGTCTGGCGCTGCTGCGCGAAGCGCCGGGCAAGACTTGTCCCGTGCTCTTGTTCACGGCACAGGACGAGTCCGAGATGTACGGCGAAGGCTGGGCCAGGCTGCAGGCGCTCGGCGTGGACGACGTCGTCCTGAAGGGCATGAACGTGGGAGAGATGCTCACCCGCAAGGTCGCGACCCTGCTGGGCGAGCCTCTCCCCCAAACCGGCCCGATTCGCTGACCTCAGAAGCGCAGCGAACCGCCGACGAATACCGTCGTCCCGCCGAGGTCGAGTTCCCCGGGATTGACGGAGGAGAAAGCACCACCCGGGGTGTCCTCCGCCCACGACTGGCGAGCCTCGACCGTGATGTACCACTGCGGCGAGACGGGGAACTCGATCCCGGCCATGACGTGCTTCTCGAAGGCGAGGTCGGAATCCTTCAGACGGTCGTAGACGATCGAGAGATCGGAAGCGACGAAGTCACCCTCTTCCTCGTACGTCCAGTAATCCATGCCGATGCCGCCGCCGACGTAGAAGGCGGGCCGGCGCACGAGCGTGCGACCGTCGGGGCCGCGCCGCTTGTAGCGGCCGGCGGGGAGGAACTTGAGATCCACGGTCATCGGGACGATCGACAGGCGTGAGTCGTGGAGGATCGCAAAGCCGTCCTGATCGACGAAATTGCGATCGGCCGCGCGCACCGAGGCGTAGTAGAAGTCGATGCCCGCGCCGAACTCGACGTAGTTGTTGAGCGCGGCCCCGTAACCGACCCCGCCGACGAACCCGTTGAAGTCGCTGTGATCGAGGGTGAAGGCGTCCTCGTTGACCTGCCAGAACTCGCTGTCCCCTGAGGGGAAGAACCACCCCGCCCGGAAATTGAATGCGCCGTCGGTTCCGGGAGCCGCCTCGGCGGGCCGGGTGGCGACGGAGAGAGCGGCGGTCAGGGCCAGGAACAAAAGGGTCCGTTTCATCGCAGCGTGCCTCCTGCCGCCCACGACGCGGCGCTCCTCAGAGACTTCAACCGGCGTGCCACCGGCCGCGCCAAGAAAAAAGGGCCGGAGAACCCGGCCCTTTCCCAAGAGGCTGTCCCCGTGTGGGGACGCCAAGACCTCAGCGGTAGACGGTGACGTTCGTCGCTTCCTCGAGCTTCAGCACGAAGGGGGTGCCGGGGGTGAACTCAACCTCGTGGCCTTTCGTCGCGACCGCCGCTCCGGTTCCGGCGGCGGCACCGACGACCGCGCCGATGACCGTTCCCTTCGTCTTGTCGTGCTTGGACAGGAGGCGGCCTAAGAGCGCCCCTCCCGCCGTCGCACCGGCGATCGTCCCGGCGTCCTTGCCGGTCTCGCTCTTGCCCTTTTGCTGCACGGAAGCGTTGATAACCACGGTCTGGCCGGGAAGCTCGACCGCGTCGAAACGGACGCCTAGGCTCGAGGAGCCGCCGATCTTCTTGACCGGAACCGCTTCGGTGATCGTCCCGACCACCCTCGCCCCGTCGGGGATGGCCATCATTCCGTCGATCAAGAGCGGCGCCGTCAGGTGCGCGAGGACGGCGTCACCCACTTGGCTCGTCTTGCTCGAGGCAGGCGTCTCGAGCACGACTTGGAGCTCCGTCCCGGCACCGAGCGTCTTCACGATGGGCTCCGGCTTCGGCGGCGGGGCGGGCGGGCGGGGCTCGGCGGGCTTCGGCCGCGCCGTGGCCTGGGGTCGCGACGGCGGCGGTACGGTCTCGGACGGGGCCTGCGTCGGCACGGGAACGGGCTCGACGTTCTGGGCCGTCTCGGGTGCCGGCGTCGGCGAGGCGGTCTCGGCCTGGGGCTCCGCGGGCTTGTTCCCGTGACAGGCGAACGCCGCCACCGCCACCAACAGGAATGCCGTGAGGGATGCTTGACGGGATCGGTTCATGAGCGGTTCTCCTTCCGGTCAGGCCCGCGCAGGCCGGGCGGGGGGTTGCCTCCGATCGGACGGGATCACCGCCGCAACCTCGAGCGCGGTCGCGACCCGTCCGAACGGAGCCGAGATTTGGACGCCCTGAACGTAGGGCAGGAGCGCCTCGAGCGCTTCTTGCGCGATCGCGATGCCCTCGTTGCGGGCCTTCTCCTTGGTGTCCGCGCCGCGCATGCGCTCGAGCACGCGCAGCGGGACGGTCACTCCGGGGACCTCGTTGTTCATGAATTCGGCGTTGCGGTACGACGCCAGCGGCCAGACGCCGGCGATCACGGGAATGCGCACGTGCCCGATCCGCTGGAGAAAGGACAAGAGAGCTTCCACGTCGAAGACCGGCTGCGTGACGCAGAGCTGGGCGCCGGCGTCGACCTTCCACTCGAACCTCGCGATCTCGCGATCGAGATCCGGGGAGCCCGGGTTGACCCCGCACGCGACGTAGAACGACGTCGGCTCGCCGATCGGGTTTCCGCCGACGTCGAGCCCGCGATTCAGCCGGCTGACCATGTTCGTAAGGCCGATGCTGTCCACGTCGAAGACGGCGGTGGCGTCGGGATAGTCCCCGAGCTTCGGGGGATCACCGGTGATGACGAGGACGTTGCGGAGCCCGAGCGCGTGGGCGCCGAGCAGATCGGACTGCATGCCCAGCAGGTTCCGATCCCGGCAGCAGTAGTGGATGATCGTCTCGATGCCGATCTCGCGCTCGAGGCGGACCGCCATCGCCAGTGGGCTCATCCGCGCGGTCGCGCGTGGGCCGTCCGGGATGTTGATCGCGTCCACCTGCGCGTCGTGGAGGAGCCGGCCCGACGCGAGGGTCTTTTCGAGATCGTGGCCGCGCGGCGGAAGCATCTCCACGCTGACGACGAAGCGGCCGTCGACGATCGCGCGCGCCAGTCGCGATCGCTCGGCGACGGGAACGGGAGCGACCTCGACGGTCGGTGCCGCAGCGCCTCCCACGGCCACCGTCGAGCGCTTGGCCGGTACCACGGCCCGGATCGAGCGGCGAATCGCCTTGAGGTGGTCGGGCGTCGTGCCGCAGCAGCCGCCGACGATGCGTACCCCGGCCTCGACGAAGCGCTTGGCGAAGACCGCCATGTACTCGGGACTGCAGAGGTAGAGGTTGCGGTTGTCCACGGCGCGCGGCTTGCCGGCATTCGGCTGGGCGGCGAGGGGAAGGTCCACGACCCGGACCATCCGCTCGATCGCCTCGAGCATCGCGGCGGGACCGACCGAGCAGTTCACGCCGACGGCCTGCACGGGAAGGGAGGCGAGCCGCCGGCCGAACGTCTCGGGATCGACGCCCTCGAGGCTGTTGCCGTCGTCCTCGAGCGTCATCTGGGCGACGATGGGCAGATCGCTCACGCGACGGATGCCGAGCACCGCGGCCTCGATCTCGGCGAGATCGTAGAACGTCTCTACCGAAAACAGGTCGACGCCGCCCTCGACCAAACCCTCGGCCTGCTCGGCGAACAGGGCGGCGGCATCGTCGACGGACGTGGGTCCCCAGGGCTCGATGCGGACGCCGAGAGGGCCGATCGCCCCGGCGACCAGCGTGTCGTCCCCCGCTTTGCGCGCTAGGGCGGCTCCGGCGCGGTTGATCGCGCGGACGTCCTCGCCGAGCCCGTGCTTTTCGAGCTTGAGCCGGTTCGCGCCGAAGGTGTTCGTCTCGATGACGTCGCAGCCGACAGCCGCGTAGGCGCGGTGGACGCTCTCGACGAGACCGGGGTTCGACACGTTGAGCTCGTCGAAGCAGCGGTTGAGGAAGACGCCGAGGTCGTACAGGCGCGTCCCCATCGCGCCGTCGAACAGCACGACGCGCTCGCCCAGCAGCTCGACGAACGTTCGTCTCATGGGGAGTCTCCGGTAGGAGAGTACCTACTCCGAAGACACGAAGGGCCGGCCCACTGCGTCATGATCGGCGGGCCGGCCCGAAAATCGCTTGATACGACGATGCTACTCGAGGACCCGCACGACCACGCGGCGGTTCTTCGCGCGGCCCTCGGCGGTGTTGTTCGCCGCGACCGGCTTCGACTCGCCGAACGAGATCACGTTCATGACGTGCAGCGGAATCCCGGCCTTCTCCGCGAGGTAGTCGCGGACCGCCTCGGCGCGAAGCTCGCCCAGGTGCTCGTTGTAGTCCTCGCTGCCGATGTTGTCGGTGTGCCCCTCGATCTCGAGGAAGACGCTCTTGTCCATCCCCTTCACCTTGCCGGCGAGATCGTCGAGAATCGCCTGGGCTTCGCCGGGAACCTTATTCCCGTCGAAGGTGAACTTGACGGAATCATCGGAAAGCGTGGTCGTCCAGAGGACCTTGCCGCGCGCCGCCTTCTCGGCAGACTCGGCCTTGCTGAGGGCCGTGCTGCCCAGCTCGACGGCCTTCTCCGCGGTTCCCTTGACCTCGGTGATCCGCGTGTCGGTCTCCCGAGCCAAATCGGTCGTGCGCTTCTCCTGGCTCTCGAGACCGCTCTCGACGCCCTTTACCCGCGTGTCGGTCTCCGCGACGTTCTGCTTCCACGCCTTTTTGGTGACGCAGCCCGTCGAAGCGACCAGAGCGAGCACCGTGATGCCCGCGACCGTCCATCCCATCCTCTTGAACATGTGCTGACTCCTTCGCAGCCGCCGCCGGCGCCGAGTTGGTCGCCCGGGCATGCGGTTTATGCTCCTGATCCCGTCCCCCCTCCGGAACGGCGGGGCGACTGTATCGTCTCTCCGTGCACCCTGCAATGGCAAGGTGGCGGCGGAGCTGCCGCAAAGTTAAGAAGTCAAGTGTCGTGCCATGACGAAAACGTCGAGCTACTTACAATACCGGTCGATTATGGAGGCGGGTACAGGATCAAACGTCGTGGTGTCGCCCGGAAGCGCGTGTCGTTTTTACGTCCTTCGGGTCGCGATCAAGGGTTCGCGTAGTAACCCTTCCGCGTGCGGACGGCATAGCGGCCGTTGCGAGCAACGAGCTCGATGTAACGAAATCTGCCATCCCACTTCGCCAGGCCCGGCGAGTATCCGATCAGATACTGATGGCGCAGCTCGCTCGAGATCTGGGCTACGGCCTCCTTCATCTCGTCCGGGTCGCGGACGATGAAGACCTCGCCCCCGGTCTCGTCGGCGAAGAGCCGGAGGACCGCCATGTTGACGCCCAAGCCCTGAACGCGCTTCTCGTCCTCCCAGGGGAGCGTCGTGAACCCGACCGTGAAGATCGGGACCTCGATCCGCCGGGCCGTCTGGATCGCCTCCTGGACCGTGAGCCGGCTCGCGTTGTCCACGCCGTCCGTGATGAGGACGATCGCTTTCCGGCCCGTGGTCCCCTCGTCGACGAGCCGCGGCGCCGCCGCCACCGCGTCGTTGAGGGCCGTTTGCCCGTACCCCTCCTGGACCATGAGGCGATCCAGGAAGCGCTGGCGGTCCGAGGTGAACTCGGTGACCCAGGAGACCTGCTCGTCGGCGAAGCAGATCAGCGCGAAGCGATCCTGCGGCCGCAGCTCGTCGACGAAGTGCCGCACCGCCTGCTTCGCCGCGTCGAGCTTGCCGCTCTGCCTCATGCTCCCGGACACGTCGAGCAGGAAGGCGATCGCGACCGGCTCGTCGCTCTCCACCGAGAAATACTTGATCTCTTGCGGGATGCGCTCGTCGAGAAGCTTGAAGTCCTTGGCGGTCAGACCGGGGACGAAGCGCCCTTTCCGGTCCTCGACGCTGGCGGGCAGCAGCACGAGGCGAACGGCGACTTCTTGCTCCTCCTGCATCTTGAGAATGCGCTCGATCGTCGCATCGTCCAGCTTTTTCTCCCCCGACGAGGCAACGAGCGGGGCGTCCGCCGCGGGCGCTCCCCCCCCGAGGGCCGAAAGAAGCAGGGTGGCGAGAAACGCTACTCTTCCACTGGACGGCATGGGCGCACCTTTCTCCACTCGTGAGGTGCAATCACCGGGCCACCGCGGCCGTGGCGATGCCCGGCATAACGTAAATCGGGACACCGATCGAGGCAAAGAACCCCGAAACCTCCTGCGGAACGTCCGCTCTCAAGACACCCCATCCTCGTAAACGGCCCCCCCATCGGGCGCGAATTCTCGAGAGCACCAGCCAATCGGCGATCCGATATCGGCGCGGGTGGCGCGCCGGATCGGCGCCCTCGCGCAGCGCCCACCGGGTAAGGGACTGGAACCACAGGGGCCTCTGCGCGAGGTCCTCGAGCCATTCCTCGCGGAGCCGGGACAGGGTCGCGGCAGAAATGAATGCGCCGTCGGGGACCTTCTCGCGCAGCCCCAGATCGATGCGCTCGTGATCCGACACGACGAGAACCGTCGCGCCGCGGGAGAGCGCGCCGAGAACCACGGCAAGGGACTCCACGCCGTCCGGCGGGAGCATGACCAGGACGGCGCGGCCCGGCCCGACGGATACCTCGTCGGTCAACCTGTGCGCCAAGGCGGCCATCGCATCGGCCGACAGCGGCGTCAGCCGCGCTCCTGACGGAACGAGAACGGCGGGCGCGACCTCCGGCAGGTCGGCCCGCGCGCGGGCGAGCACGCGGGGATCCCGGTCCAGGAGCGCTGCGCCGATGTCGACGGCCGACGCGACCAGCAGCGCCGCGGCCTTCCGCTCGGACTGCTCACCCGCCAGGAGGATCACGAGCTCGAGCTCCGGAAGATCGGGACGCAGGGCCAAGACGCGCTGGAGCTGACGATCGTCCTCGACGAGGGCGAGCGCCACGCGCGACGCGTGCAGCGCTTCGAGCAAGAGCGCATCGGATGCCCCGGCGTCGAGACGGACCAGACAGGCGCCCGCCGTGAGGACGGCGAGGGCGGCACGCGTCGTGTCCGGCCCCTCGCCACCGAGCACGAGCGCGGTCCGCCCGGCGCCGATCCCGAAATGGATCAACGCGGCGGCGAGCTCGCGGATGTCCCGCCCCGGCGAATCCCCTCCGGGCGTCCACGCCCCCCGCTCGCGGTGCCAGAGCGCAGGGTCGTCGCGCGATCCCGCGCGCATGAGAAGGCTGTCGAGCGAGGTGGGGTTCAAGTGGCGAGAAGACCCCGCTTCCCGGGTGAGCGCGGAGATAGTAACACGCGCGTTTACTGCATCGATGCAGCGCCAATCCGCTACGCGCTTGACGATCCTCCCGCTTTTCTCTATATAGACGGGCTTTCGCACAGAGAACGCAAGAACCGGGAGCGCTTCGTTCCGCGGATCGAAGCCACGCAGGGGGTTTGTTCATGACTTGGAAGCGGAGCGCGGCGGTGGCGTGTCTTGTGGCGGGGCTTTCGGCCCGCCTCGTCGGCGCCCAGGAACCTGCCCCCACACCCGCGCCGGTGCCCGCACCCACGCCGGCGCCCGAGGCGACGCCGGCGCCCGAGGCCACGCCGGCGCCCGAGGCCACGCCTACCGAGGCCGCGCCTCCTCCCGTCATCGAGACGAAGCCGAAGGAGAGCTACTTCGGGGAGCGGTTCGCGCTCTACCTCGAGGTGCGAGGAGGCACCTCCAGCGCCGACGAGATCTTCACCAACATCGAGATGACGCAGAACCTTGCCGTGCAAGGGCACCTGGAGTACGAGGACATCAAGAACGGTGAGTTCACGGTGGGCTGGACGCTCCCGCGAGACCGCGGGCAGTATCTGTTCACGTATACGGGCGTCGCGGACGGCGGCTACTCGCTCGACGCGACCGGGCTGCAGCGGGCTTACTTCGATCCGACGGGCGGTCCTCCGGCGACGCTCGAGCATCTGGCACCGTGGTGGCACACCACCATCCGTGACGGAACGCTCCGGTCTGTGCAGACGCCGCCGACTTGGGACGCGGGGACGCCCGACCCCGACCTCGATGACGACGACTTCCCCGACGACAACGAGCTCACCTTTCCCAGCACGGCGGTCGACGTGTCCCGCGGTGTGCCGGACGACCTCGGCTCGCAGCTCTCGACGTACGACCTCTACTACCGACGCGAATTCGGCGGGACGCGATTCCACGCGCGCTGGACGGCGGGCGGTCGCTACTTCGACTTCGACTCGGCGATGCCGATGCCGATGTGGATCAACGCGGGCTCGAACGCCGGAGGCGTGGGCTACTCGGAGGGGATCGTCAACCCGCTCGTCATCACGCAGCTCTCGGCTACCGGTTGGGGCCCCGTCGGGTCCGGCGAGTTCCAAGTCAACTTTTTCCGGCGCCGTCTCCAGCTCTACGCTCTCGTGCGGGCGGCGTTCCTCGTCCTGACCAGCGAGCTCGACTCGGGGACCTTCGAGTTCCTCGCCGCGGACACGGACCCGGACGGCGGCACCGTGCCCCGGCAGGGACGCTTCGAGAAGTCCATCGACAAGTCCTCTTGGAACTCCACGATCGAGGCGGGCGTGCGCTTCCGGATCCTCCAGGGATTCCACGTCTTCGCCGACTTCAACAAGACGGGGTATCTCGACGCTGTCGTCGTGCCGACGAGGATCTCGCTGCCGACGAACTCCGGGCAGGTGGACCAGCCGATCGGGGTCAGCTATAAGACCGAGGACATCGTGCTGTCCACGTTCCAGGTGGGGCTCAGCTTCCAGTTCTAGGCCCCGCGAGGCGCTCGAAATCCTCCCAGAATCCGGGGTAAGACTTTGCCGTCACCTCGGAATCCGACAGCGTGATCCCGGGGAGGCGTAGGCCCGCGATCGCGAAGGCCATGGCGATCCGGTGGTCGTCCGCGACGTCGATGAATGCGCCGCGTGCTTGCGACGGCGGGCGCACGATGAGCGCTCCCTCCTCCGCGCGCACCGAAGCCCCCAGCCCTGCGAGCCCTGCGCTGACCGCTTCCAGCCGATCGGATTCCTTGAGCCGCAGGTTGCCGAGCCCGCGAAGCCGGCTCTCACCCCGACAGAACAGGGCGAGCACCGCGGCCGTCGGCGCGAGATCGGGCGCATCCTCGAGGTCCCAGTCGAACGCCGCGAGGGTTGTCGTGCCCCGGACCTCGATGCCGGTCTCGTCGACGGCGACCGAGCAGCCGACGGCGGCGAGGTCGCGGTGGAACCGCGCATCGGGCTGGAGGCTCGCCGCGTCGAGGCCGCGCACGCGCACGCGACCCCCCGTGACGGCCGCGGCCAGGAACCCGTAGGCCTCCGAGGAGTGATCTCCCTCCGCCCGGAGAACCGCCGGGACGAGCCGCTGACGGGCGATCTGGAAGGCGCCCTCCCACGGCCGCCGGATCACCGCCCCGAACCGCTCGAGCACGCGCACCGTGAGGAGCGCGTAGCCGTAGGACGCGCGCGGCGCCGCTACGGTCAGCTCGAGACCTTGCGGCAGGGCCGGGCCGATCAGGAGTAGCGCGCTCGCGAATTGGCTGCTCCGCGCTCCCGAGATCGCAACCGCGCCTCCGCGAATGTCCCCGCCCCCGACGCGAACGGGGAGCGCTCCACCCGTTGCCTCGACGGAAGCGCCCAGGCTCTCCAGGGCGCCGAGCAGCTCCTCCATCGGCCGCTGGCGCAGCCGGGGCGAGCCGTCGACATGGCTTCCGCTCCGGCCCAGGGCGGCGAGCGCGGTCAGGAATCGTGCGCTCGTCCCGGACGCCTCGCACTCGACGTGTGCGCCTCCTTCGATCACGCCGTCGAGGCCGCGCACGCTCCACGCGGCCGGGTCGTCCGTGACGGCGATGCCGAGCGCCTCGAGGCCGCGACGCGTGCAGCGCGTGTCGGCCGCCTCCAAGGGTCCCTCGATCCGCGTGACCCCATCGGCGATCGCCGCAGCGACGAGAGCGCGATGCGTCCAGCTCTTCGAGGGCGGGGCGGCGAGGTCGGCGTCGACGGGCCGTCGTGCGGGCTGGATGCAACGCGAGTGCATCGGCGCAAGTGTATTATGGCGGCGCTCGGTGCCGACGGAGCGTGGGTTTCGGCGGACGAGGGGCAGGCAACCGGGTCCGGGAAGAGATGATGCTTCGGCCTCGACCATTGCGCCTCGTGCCCCTGGCCGCGCTCGCGGCGCTGCTCATGGAGCCCGCGAGCTCCTCCGACCCCCAGGAAGCCACCGAGCTTCTCCGATTCGGGACGCGCATGGCTCGCGACGGGAATTGGCGCGAAGCGCGTTTCCGGTGGGAGCAGGCCCTCGAGCGCGATGCGACCGACGCGCGCCTCCTCAACAACCTCGCGGTCGCCCACGAGGTCCTCGGGGGCGTCCCGGAGGCGCGGGACTTCTACCGCCGCGCCCTCGAGCGCAATCCGAAGGACGCGCGCATCGCCCAGAACGCCACCCGCTCGTCGATCTTCTGGGGGAAGGTCGCGGGCGATCCCGCGTCCGGCCCGCCCCCCTCGGCCCCGCAGGGATCGTCCAAGAAGGGCCGAGACATGGTCGAGGTCCCGGTCGAGCTTCCCCTTCCTCCCCGGCTCAAGCTCGACCAGGCGAAGACCCTGCTCGTCGCGAGCTTTCTCGTCAACGACTCGGACCTGCTCGACGTCAACCGGGAGATGGTCCGCTTCCTGCGCAGCGAGTTTCGCAAGCACACGGCCTTCGAGGTGCTCGACGTCAACCCGCCGCCGGCCGTGCCCGAGCAGACGCTCGACGAGATGGCGGCGAACGCGGCGTTTTGGACCCACCTCTCCCGCGAGCACGGCGCGGACGTCATCATCTCGGGAGCGATGAGGTACACGCGGCGCGACGCCTCGGGATTCGAGGACATCGACATCGTCAACGAGGCGACCGGCCAGAAGGTGAAGACGACCGCCTTCGTCGAGCGCGAGGAGTTCACCTTCGATCTCGACGTGCTCTATCTCAACGGCGCGGACGGCGCGTTGCTCTTCCGGGACAAGCTCAAGCGACAGGCGTTCTTCCGCGGTTCCGCCAACGACCCGATCACCGCCTTCTACCAGCTGGGCGAGAGCATCGCCGGCGACGTCCTTTCCGTGGTCGCGCCACGGACGCGCACCGACGTCCGGCTGCTCTTCAAGGGATGAGGGCTTGGTGACTCGACGCGCGGCGGTTCTCGTGACGGCTCTTGCCATCGCGACGGCGGCCTCCCCGCGCGCCGTGGCGCAGTACGGCTCCTGGTTCGGCCAGAATCGCGTGTCGTAAGACTACTTCTACTGGCAGGTCTACAAGGTTTGCCACTTCGATATCTACTTCTACGCAAGGTCCTAACCGTTCCGCGACGACGTCGTG
>Ga0137435_1000228_pt1 | contig 19865 bp, 23 predicted proteins | sample EasRivERMGT100_2_FD_104904 | JGI IMG/M metagenome (GOLD analysis project Ga0137435, IMG submission 104904) | Soil microbial communities from meander-bound floodplain in the East River, Colorado, USA - East River MetaG ERMGT100_2 | ecosystem: Environmental > Terrestrial > Soil > Floodplain ... | reverse complement strand
CGAGGGCTGAAATCAGCGGTTTGTTCATGGTGACTCCTATCGTTGAACGAAGATTATAAGGGAGCAGGCGTCTGGTTAACTGTTACGCAGAGGAACTTATTCCGGATGCAACTTCCCGCGCTCACTCCCGCCGGTCCTCATCAGCTCCGCCGCCATCTCGCGGATGGCGAGCGCCGCGGCCTCGGGGCGCTCGAACGGAAACAGGTGCCCGCCCGGGATGCGCACAAGACGGAAGTGCCTTCGGGTCGTCGAAAGTCCCACCCGCCGCGCTTCGGCGGATTCGCGTCCGCAGATGAATCCCGCCGGCACCCGCAGGTTCGGCAACTCGCCGGCGAGACCGTGCGGGAACGTGCGATAGATGCGGGACTCGATTGCCGGGTCGAAGGCAAGCCGAACGCCGTGCGGGGACGGCACCGTTCCGAGCGTCACGTAATCGCGCAGGCACTCCGGATCGAAGTGCAGGAAGGTCTTCCTGTTGCGGAAATGCGTGTAGGCTTCGTCGGCCGAAGCCCACTCGGCGCGGCGATCGCGCGTCGCTCCGGCGGGCGTCACCCGATCGGCCAAACCAAAACGCTTGATCATTTTGAACATCATCCCCTGCCGTCTCCCGAGGATCGGAGAATCGAGCAGGATGATCGCGCGGAAGAGCGCCGGGCGCTTGAGCGCCGCCAGCGCCGTAAGATAGCCGCCGAGCGAATGCCCCACGCCGAGCACTGGTTCTCGATGTCGTTCGAGGTGCTCGATCAACTCCGCGACCAGATGCGGCCAGCTGTCGGTGACCGGATGGCGCGGGTCGTGCCCGATGGTGTTGACGTACTTGATCTCGAAGTCGCGCTCGATATGCGAGAACATCTTGCGGTAGCAGGCGGCGGGAAAGCCGTTGGCGTGGGAGAAATGAAGAATCATCGCCGGTACTGTCCACCGGAAGGCGCGCGGCGCAAATCGCGACTCACTCTGCGCCGCCATGCGAGCAGAGGGTCTCCGCCGATCTTCGCCAATCCCGGCCTCAACCGGGCGGCAAGAGCTTCCTGATCATGTCCTCGACCTTGGGCGAGTCCCACTCGAGGTCGCCCACGACCGAGTACCGGATCCGATGTTGACCGTCGAGGACGAGGGTCGTGGGCAGGACCTTGACCTTCCACGCCGCCGCCGCCGACGTGTCGCGATCGAGGAGCAAAGGAAAGCGTACCGGCACCTTCTTCAGGAAATCGTTGACCCGCGGCGCGCCCTCACCGTAATCCACCGCGAGGATTGCGAAGGGCTTCCCCGCCAGCTTGTCCTGCAGCCTCTGCATGGAAGGCATCTCTTCGCGGCAGGGATCGCACCAGGTGGCCCAGAAATTGATCACGACGACCTTGCCGCGATAGTCGGAAAGCTTGTGCTCCTTCCCCTGCACGTCGCGCAGCGCGAGGGGCGGCGTGGCGCCCCCGCTCCAGGGCTTCAACTCCCGGCTGGCGGTCCCGGCGGCTCCCGCGGCGCAGGACCAGGCGAACAGGGCCACGGCGAGCAACGCGCCGTTCCAGCGAGATGCGCTCACGCGGCCTGCCCCTTTTTTCCTGCGAGAACGGAGAAATCCTCGGCGTAGTCCAAGAGACGCTGGACCACCTGCGCACGCTGCTTCGACGAGAGCGACCGATCGAGATCCACGATGAGCTGTCCCAGATCCTCATCCCAGCGCCTGTCCTCGCGAATGAACTCCTCGGAACGGCGCAGCTCGGGCTTGTCGAACATCTCGGCGAGACTCCGGCCCAGTTCCTGCGAAGGGTGCTGCTGCCGGAGCAGCGCGACGACGTCACGCTGCCAGCGCTGCCGATCCTCGAAGCGCAGCGCAACGTGACGCTCGTGGGCCAGCGCAAAGCGCTCGATGCGGGCCTCCTGCTCGGGGGTCAGGTCGCCCGCGAAGTCGCTGAAGCGATCGAGCATGCGTTGCGTCTGGGCGTGCCGACGCTTCTTGTCGTCCGGGGAGAGGAACTTTTTTGCGAATTTTTCATTGTTCTCGGCAAATTTATGCTCCAGAGCCGCGAGTTGTGTGGGCCCGAGCGTCGTCAGCACGGGCGCCGCATCCCCGGCTGCTTTCGCCGCGAACCTGCGGTAACACGCCCGCAGGTTGCCCAGACCCCATGCGACGTCCTCCAACGTGAGGCCCTTGGCGGCGCGCTGGCTGGCGCTGCGCAAAAGGGCCGCGTATACCGGAAGCTCGTTCGCCCGGTGCCACTGGTGAAGCTGCACGAGGCGCGGCTTCAGGTCTTCGGACTGCACGGCGTCGAGGTCCAGATAGTTCGACGCCATGTAACGCACCACGGTGTCGGCGTAGTTGTAGCCGACGCGCGTCACGCTGCAGGCGGCCACCAACGATGCGCAGGCTGCGAGCGCCAAGTAAGCTGCCGTTCTCGTCACCAATAGTTCTCCACCGTAATATGCCCCGGGTCCCGGCGCCGGTGCTTCTTCATGCCGCGGCGCTTGAGCGCCTCGGTCGTGTCCGTCACCATCCCCGGGTTGCCGCAAATCATGACTTGCGAGGCTTTCGCCGAAAGCGCCACGCCCGCCGTGGCCTCGAGTCGCCCATCCTCTATTGCCGCAGGGATGCGCCCCTGCAGCGTGCCCGATTGTTCTTCGCGGCTCACCAAGGAGACTACGCGCATGCGCTCCCCGCGCTCACCGAGCAGCCTCGCGATGCTATCGCGGTAGGTGAGCTCACCCGGGTAACGTACGGCATGGACTAAGACTACCTGCTGGAAGCGCTGCCAAGGCACATCGGTCTTGAGGATAGACAGGAAAGGACCCAGGCCCGTTCCCGTGGAAATCAGCCACAGGTTCGCTCCGTCGGGGACTTCGGAGAGAACCAGAAACCCCGAAGGCCGCGGCGCCAGATAGAGGGTGTCGCCCGATTCGAGCTTGCACAGGCGCTGTGTGAGCGGCCCCTCGGGCAAGGTGACGTAATAGAATTCGTGCGGACGCTCGTTCGGCGCGTTGACGAACGAGTACGGCCGCGCCACCATCTCGCTGCCCACGGCGAGCGCGAGCTTGGCGAACTGCCCCGCCTCGAACGCCGCGATCTCGGCGTTCACGTATAGCGTGAACAGCGTCTCCGTCCAACGCTTCTGATTGACGACCGTTCCTTCGACCCACTTCGGCATGACTCACCGCAGCACTCAGCGCAACAAGAAGGGCTCCATGGTGAGCGATTCTACCTTGCCCCCCAGCAGGGAGACATTGCCGCCGCGGCGGTTGTCGCCGTTGTCGGAAAACTCGAACCGGTATATGCGTCGGAGGACAAGACGTCCGTCTTCGTCGCGCGCGGGACGAAGCGACACGCACTCCACGGTGTCGTCGAGGAACTGCAAACCGTCGCGCTCGCAGGCGCGCGAGCCCGCCGCGACCGCGCACTCCCGAGCACGCATGCTGTCGAACCACAGCCAGGAGAGCGCGGCCAGCGCCGCCAGTGCCCATGCTTCCCACATGGTCTCGCTACGGAGCCGTGTCAGCCGGGACTACGCAAGGCTTTGATCCCATGAGCCAGAATCATAACCGGGTTATGATCCTGTGCTTCGAGCACAGAGATTCTCCAGGGGCTCATCTATGGCCGCGTGGCTGATACCCGCACTGAAGGCCGTTCTCCCTCATGTGGGAACGATCATTTCCGCTGCCGCTCCGGTCTTCACCAAAAAGGGCGTTGACGCGGTTGCCAACCAGACGCTGCTTCTGCAGCAGCAGGTCACGGAGCTTCAGGCGGCAGCATCCCAGAACGCGGCGCACATCAAGGAGCTGGCGGCGCAACTACAGAGCACCGTCGCTGCGCTGGAACAGGCGGCGTCCATTGCCGAGGCGAGGCTGCGGCGCGCCCTCCTGAGCTGCGCGGCGGCGACGGTCCTGTCGGCCGCCGCCCTTGCGATCGCGCTCGTCCTCGCGTTCGCGCGCTGAGGGGCGCGACGCACAAGCTCGCATGCGGCCCAGACCAAGCGCCGGGCTGGCTCTGGGGATCCTCGGCGCCATCCTCGGCGGCTTGATCCTGCTCGTGTACTTCAGCTACCGAGAGGACCTCGCCGCGGCAGAAGCCCGCGTTTCTTCCGGGAGCCGGATCGTCGACACTCCGTGCGGATCGATCGAATACGCCGTCGTCGGTCAAGGCGCACCGGTGCTCGTCGTGCACGGGGCGGGCGGCGGCTTCGACCAGGGCCTGGAATTCGGAAGGCCGCTTGCCGACTTCGGCTTCATGGTGATCGCCGTGTCGAGATTCGGATATCTCCGCAGTTCCTTCCCGGCGGACGCGTCGCCCGCTGCCCAGGCCGACGCCCACGCCTGCCTGCTCGACGCGCTCAAGCTGCCAAAGGCGGCGATCCTCGGGGGCTCGGCAGGCGCGCCTTCGACGATTGAGTTCTGTCTGCGGCACGCCCGACGTTGCTCGGCAATGGTTCTTCTCGTCCCGGCGCTCTTCCCGGCGCCGCGCGCCGGTGAGCCGCAGGTGCGGCCGCCCGCACCGCCCTCCTTCATGGCCGAGGCTATCCTTGGATCGGACTTCTTTTTCTGGCTGAACCTGAAGCTCGCCCGGGACACCATGCTCGAGAGGCTCTTTGCCACCCCGGTCCACGATTTCAGGAACGCGCCGCCCGAGGAGCAGGAGCGCATCCTGCGGGTCATGCGAGCCGCCCTGCCCCTCGGTCCGCGCCGGAAGGGGCTAGGGAACGACCTGAAGATTCTCGCCTCAGCACCGCGTTACGAGTTGGAGCGGTTAAACGTTCCCACGCTCGTCATCAGCATCGAGAACGATTTGTTCGGGATCCACGAAAGCAGCCGCCACGCCGCGCAACGCATACCGGGAGCGCGTCTCGCGAGTTTCCCCACAGGGGGACACCTGTGGGTGGGTCGTCAGGAGCAGGTCGTATCAGAGCTGACGGCGTTTCTGAGCGGCCGGCCGGACCGGAGGCCTGCGCTCGCGCGAGACCCCATGGCCCGGAAAAGCGGGACCTAGAACGCGATCCCGAGAGCGAGTGAAATCGCCGCGTAGAAACCTGCCTCGCCCTCCTTGGTGCAGGTTTGGCTCGTCGGGTAGGTCTGGTTGCACGTGGTGTCCGCGCCCAGCCAGCTCCCGGCGTTGAACGCCGGGGTCAGGGATATGCTCGAGCCCAGATTGAACCGGTAGCCGACCTCTCCGCCCCACTGGATCGATGACGTCTTTCCATTACCCTCGGTCCGGAAGGATGTGCCCTTGTCGTCCTTCCAGTCCCATTTCGATCTGTAGTGCCCGATGCCCCCGCCGACATAGAACCCCTTCAGTCCCCCCTGCGGAAAGAAGCGCACGCCCAGGCCCACGCCGGTGCCCTTACCGTCTTCCTCGTCGATGTCGTCGTCGAATTTGTATTTGAGGACCGAGCCCCGGCCATATACGGACAGTGTCCGTGTAATCAGCCGCTCGTACTCCACCATCACGATCCCGCCCGTGGTGTCGCCGATCGGCGGAATGGCGCCGACCGCGAGGTTGATCGAGTTCTGGGCACCTTGCGCAAGCGCGCCAGCCGGCAGGGCGGCGAGCAGACCCACAGCGGCGAGCAGACGACCCTGCTTCCTCAGCTCAAGCAATTTCATCGTAGTTCTCCTCTCTGAAAAATTCTTCCGATACGAGCCCTCAGCCCACACACCCTGCGACGATCGCAGTGCTATCCGAGCAGACGCCCCAGCCAGCTTTTCTTCTTCGGTCTCGCGCTTTTCCCCGATACGGAAGCAGGTTCGCTCTTCCCCGACGTGGAGGCAGGCCCGCTTTTCCCCGACACCGGGGGACGGTCCACAGCGGGCTTGCTGGATTTGAGGCGACCCGTGTCCGTGTTGGACAAGGGATCGTTCCATTGCGCCGCCTGCTGGCGCTGATGTTCGGCCTCGGCGTTGGCGAGCATCTTCTGGTAAGTCTCCCAGAAAGGCTGGCCGGTAAGGTCGGAGGCGACGATCGCCCGTTTTACGACGCGCAGTTCCGCGAGGAACAGAATTTCCTCGGCGACGTCCCACGGAAGCCCCGCCCGCTGTCCGTCGCGAGAATCCATGAGCAGGTGGGAACTGAAGGATTCGAACTCAGGGTGCGCCCAGAGAAGGCACATCTTCTTGATGATGTGCGGCAACCTTTCCAGCGCGCACGCTTCCCCCGCAGACCCTTTGGCCGCATCCTCAGGCGTGCCCCCCCTGTTTATGTTCACCGTACTCATTGGGTCCCCCGACCCGGCGCCGGTACGACCCGGGTAGTGTAACGCATGCGCCAAGCCGGCAGAAGTCAGGGCCGGCCGGCGTATAAAGAAACACGGGCGCTGGAGCTTGTCACCTGCCGCCGGTGCACGCTGCGGGATTACAGGAGGACGCTCCGGGCGCCTGCTTGCGTTGGTATCGAGAGGGTACTTCTTCGTTGGTGCATGACTCAGTTAGCCGCTTGCCGCGGCGGCATAGTCTTTCGCCCACCTTGGCAGGCTACAGTGAGCGCAACTGCGCCTGAGCGGCTTCAAGAAGTGCCAGTTCTCGAAGAACGCCCTGCTGCAACGCGGACATGCAAAGCCCGCCATTCGGCTTCCCGCCCAGGCAATCGCGGCCATCCAGGTGAGTGCAACTACGAGAAATGGCGCGTCCTGGAGAAGCAGATCGTTCAGCAGATAGGCAAGCAGAAACATTCCGGGGATGCAGCCATAGAGCAGCAGCCAGAGAATCGCGGACCTGCGCCTCAGATCACGCCATGCCGGCTTGAACGAGAGACTGGCGGGCAACTGGCTACATGCCCCAGCGCTTATAGACCAGATTCCCGGCGGCCAAGGCTGCTGCCGCAACTGCAGCGGCAAAGAACAGGGCGGACATACTGAAAGCGCCCGGAACTGCCTCGGCGGCGGTGAACATCGGCGCAATCAATTTCCCGCCGAGAAACCCGCCCGCGGCGCCGATGATGATCGAGACCACCATGCCCCGCTCTTCGTTGAAACCCATAAACTTGAAACCGACCCAGCCGAGGATCCCTCCGGCCAACATCCACACGACGATGTTCATTGCGCTCCTCCAGAGAAAAGCATTGCAACTTCAGTCCAGATCGGTTCGGGCATTACATGTCCATCCCTTGCATGCCGCCCATTCCGCCCATACCGTGGCCGCCGGGGCTGGCGCCTTCCTTCTCTTCCACCAGCTCGGCCACCATCGCTTCGGTGGTGAGCAGCAGGCCGGCGACGGAAGCCGCATTCTGCAGCGCCGTGCGCGCAACCTTGGTCGGGTCGACCACGCCCATCTCGACCAGATCGCCGTAGGCTTCAGTCTGGGCGTTGAAGCCGAAGTTGCCCTTGCCGTCGGCGACCTTGTTCATCACCACCGAGGGCTCCTCGCCCGCGTTGGCAACGATCTGGCGCAGCGGCTCTTCCAGGGCGCGGCGGATGATCTTGATGCCGGCTTCCTGGTCGGGGTTGTCGCCCTTGACTTTGTCCAGCGCACTACGGGCTCGGATATACGCCACGCCGCCGCCGGGGACGATGCCCTCCTCGACCGCCGCGCGGGTCGCGTGCAGCGCGTCTTCGACGCGCGCCTTCTTCTCTTTCATTTCGATTTCGGTCGCAGCGCCGACCTTCACTATTGCAACGCCGCCGGCGAGCTTGGCCACCCGCTCCTGCAGTTTTTCCTTGTCGTAGTCGCTGGTGGCTTCTTCGATCTGGGTCCGGATGCTCTTCACCCGCGCCTCGATCACCTTGGTATCGCCCCCGCCATCGATGAGGGTCGTCTCTTCCTTGTCTATTTCGACGCGCTTCGCCTGGCCGAGGTCCTTCAGCGTCGCCTTCTCGAGGGTCAGGCCGACTTCTTCGGCAATGACCTGGCCACCCGTGAGAACAGCAATGTCTTCGAGCATGGCTTTGCGGCGGTCGCCGAACCCCGGGGCCTTCACCGCGCAGGTCTTGAGGATGCCGCGCAGGTTGTTCACCACAAGGGTCGCGAGGGCTTCGTTTTCGACTTCCTCGGCGATGACGAGCAGCGGCCGTCCGGCCTTCGCCACCTGCTCGAGGAGCGGCAGAAGGTCGCGCACGTTGGCGACCTTCTTGTCGTACAGAAGCACATAGGGGTTGTCCAGGATGGACATCTGCTTCTCGGCGTTGTTGATGAAGTACGGCGACAGGTAGCCGCGGTCGAACTGCATGCCTTCGACCACTTCGAGCTCGGTCTGCAGGCCCTTGCCGTCCTCCACCGTGATCACGCCCTCCTTGCCGACCTTCTCCATTGCGTCGGAGATGATCTTGCCGATCTCGCTGTCCGCATTGGCCGAGATTGCGCCGACCTGGGCGATTTCCTTGCTGGTCGTGCAGGCCTTGGACATCTTCTTCAGCTCCTCGACCACGGCGATGACCGACTTGTCGATTCCACGTTTCAAGTCCATCGGGTTCATGCCGGAAGCGACGAACTTCATGCCTTCCTTCACGATCGATTGGGCGAGGACGGTGGCCGTGGTCGTGCCGTCACCCGCGACATCGGAAGTCTTGGACGCGACTTCCTTCACCATCTGCGCGCCCATGTTCTCGAACTTGTCCTTCAGTTCTATTTCTTTTGCGACCGACACGCCGTCTTTGGTTATCGTGGGTGCGCCGTAAGAGCGCTCGAGGATCACGTTACGGCCCTTGGGGCCGAGCGTCACCTTGACAGCGTCGGCGAGAATGTTGACACCCGCGAGCATCTTGTGGCGCGCGGACTCATGAAACCGGATATCTTTGGCAGACATGTTTGCTCCTGAATGGGATGGTCTTACTTCGTGACGATGCCCATGATGTCGTCTTCACGCATCACGAGGTACTCGGTGCCTTCGACTTTCACGGCCTGGCCGGAGAACTTGCCGAACAGGATGCGGTCGCCGACTTTGACGTCGAGCGGACGCACCTTGCCGTCTTCGAGGATCTTGCCTTTACCCACGGCGATGACTTCGCCCTGGTCGGGTTTCTCCGCTACGTTGTCGGGAATGACGATGCCGCCTGCGGATTTGCGCTCTTCATCGAGACGCTCCACCACAACGCGGTCGTGCAAGGGACGGATTTTCATCATGACATTACATCCTTTAGTGAGTGTTCTGCTGTTGCTTCAAAGTGCCGCCCGTCAAGCTTGCGGGAGTCAACCCGTCGGCCGGCGGCCAAATACGCTCTTGTAATGTATTGCGGCGCTCAAGGTGTCCAGCGTTTGCTGATGCTCCCGGCTCGAGCGCCCATAGATCTGTTCGATGCTGCGTTTCGCGCTTTCCCAGTCCCTACGCCGCATGTGGGAATCGAAACCGGTCGAGCTCCGCAGGTTACCGCCTGCAGTGACCGCCTCGGACCAAGTGTCCATGAGGCGATCCAGCGCTTCCGAGGACTCCGCCCGCGAGACGCGAATTGCCCACGGCAGATCTCGACTGGTCACGACGGCCCTTTGGCGAGCGGCTCGGCCTACTGGCCGCCGATCGACACGGTGAAGTTGACCTTTTCTTCCTTGTACGGCGAGGGCAGGTACACGAGCTCGAGGCGGATCTCTTTCAGTTTTTTCGCTTTCAAGGCCTCGACAGGGAAGGCGACGTCCAGCACCTGGGTCGCGTCCTGACCCGGATCGAGCCGCTCGGCGCTACCGTAGGTCGCAAACCTGATGGTCGGCTCGGTGCGGCTTTCCTCCAGCTTGATGGGCTGCCCCTGGGGATCGATGTATTGGATCTTTCCCCCGACGAGCCGGACGGTCTGATCGGTCGATGTGTTCTTCAGCTTGAGCGAGCCGGTAAGTTTCGCCGGGGACTCGACCCGGCCGGAGCCTTTCTCGATCCGCTCCGTGACCTTCATCTCCGTGACCTCACCGGTCACGATGCCCGCCTTCACCGTCACCGAAGCCGGGGTCACCGTGTACACCTTGTCCTCGATCTGCATGGTGGTGCCCGTCGCCGGCGGGGCGCAACCGAAGTTTGCCGCAGCGATCGGCGCAAGCACCGCGATCAACCCTATTCTTGTCCACATGGCGATCTCCTTGGTCGTGACGGCCAAGGAGGCATTTCAGATGACCAGAAGGCTCCCTCAGTCCGTCGATGAGGGTAGGTTACTTAACTTGACTTGTCAAGTGTTATATCAGAGTATCTGCTTTACTTAATTAACAGTAGTTAATCAGAGGAGGCTCCGGTGGACGTAGGCTTGGTTATCAGGAAACGGCTGGAACACTTGGGGTTCGAACAGAAGGACTTGGCGGCTGCCGCCGAAGTCACCGAGTCCTACGTCTCTCAGCTGCTGACGCGGAAGAAGCTACCTCCCGCGCCCGATCGAACGGACCTCTACGAGAAAATGGGCAAGTTCCTCAAGCTGTCGAGCGGCAAGCTTGCAAAACTGGCCGAGCTGCAGCGTCGGGACGAACTGAAGAAGGATTTCGAGGATCCGCCGGCGCCCATGCTCGAGGAAGTTCGAACGCTGGTTCTGCGCAAGTGCGCCCCGGAAAAACAGAAAGAGGTACGAGCGATTTTCGAGAAGCAGCCTTTCGGCGAGCTCGAACGCCTCGTCACGCAAAAGCTGCTGGACGTGATCAAGGGGGTCGCCAGAGAGGAACTGAACAGTGAAGAATGGCTGCGTTCGATGGCTCGAGTCACGGGTCGAAGCTACAAGCAGATGCGCGTCATGACCCTCGAGTTTCTGGACACGGACGTCTTCCACGTGTCATTGGATAACTGCGTTTCCTTCCTGGATCCGCTGATCGACTCCTGGGATATCGACCTCTCGAGCTTCGGCATGAATATAGTGCTTAACCGGAGGTTCGCCCCGGGGCGCTCGAGGCGATTTGAGTTCGTCGAAGCGGAATCCGACCGACCGTTCGGGGACGAGCCGGGGCTCGACGCATTCCTCAAGGATGCTGCACTCAGCGGTAAGGTGACTCCGGAGGAAATCGAATTTCTGAAGCGGTTGAGGTTCAAGGGAAAGCGCCCTGCGCCGCTCTACTATTACCGGGAGTTGCAGAATCTCAGAGACCCGCTGCATTTTCGCAATGTAGAGCGCAGCTGAAAAAAATGAACTCAGAACCTGCGACAGCGGAAATAATTGACGCACTTGCGCGCATTGAGACGCAGCGTCTGGACAGGGAAAAGGAGTCCGGTATCCCGATTTCATGCAGTTGGGCGCTTGGCAAACTGCACGAGCTGCTCCCGCGTGAGAGAAGACCGACAGGGACAAATGTGGAAAGCAGGGCACTCCGGGCGAACATCGAAGCCGCAACTCGGGCCATCGGACAGCTAAGGAAATTGGCCCAGATTACGGGCCAACGCGCAACGCAAAAGAGCGACCGGACGTGGCGCCATCAAAAATCCTGGCGGGATACGCGACAAGATCCTCGTGAAACCGGCCCTGGGGGACGGTAATCCCCCAGGGGTTCTAGAAAATTCTCGCTAGGACGCCTTGAGCAATGGAGAGGGCAGCAGGGTTTCTATGCGGGACGCCGCGGCACGACGAGACTGCCGACGGAAACCTGCACCGGCTCGCCGTCCTGATTCCTGGTCGTCGTCCTTACCTTGATCAACCCTTGCTCCGGACGCGACTTCGAAGGCCGCACTTCGAGGATTTCACTCTCGACACGAAGTTCATCCCCGGGTCGCACGGGCCGCGGCCAGCGGAACTCGTCGAACCCCGCGCCGACGATTCCTCCAGCGGGCTTGAGCTCGCTCTCGACCAGCAGCCGCATGATCATCGCGGCGGTGTGCCAGCCGCTCGCCGCCAACCCCCGGAATATGGATCCGCGCGCGGCCTCTTCGTCGAGATGGAAGGGCTGCGGGTCGAATTCCGCGGCGAAGGTCTTGATCCGTTCCCTCTCGACGCGCAGGCGCCCTGAGCCGAAGGTCTGCCCCACCGCGAAGTCTTCGAGATATAGTCCGCTCATTGCCGCTGTCTCCGCTTCAATATCGAGTGAAGTCTGAGCGTACTTGAACAAAGGAGTCACCATGCGCACACAAGCCGAGCGCGCACGGATGTTCCGTGCTTTGCATGAACGACCGGGAATCTTCATCATGCCCAACCCCTGGGACGCGGGCACGGCGAAGCTCTTTGCCTCGCTCGGTTTCGAGGCGCTGGCGACGACGAGTCTGGGGCTCGCGAACGCCCTCGGCCGCGTGGACGGCGCGCTCGCCATCAGCCGCGAGGAACTGATCGCCAACTGCCGGGCGATCGCGTCGGCGACGGAGCTTCCCGTGAACGCCGATCTGGAGAACGGATACGCGGACGATCCCGGCGAGGCGGCGACGATTTTCAAGCTGGCGGCCGATGCCGGTATCGTGGGCGGTTCGATCGAAGACGCCTCGGGCGACCCCACCAAGCCCGTTTACGACTTCAACCTCGCAGTCGAACGCGTCGCGGCAGCGGCCGAGACGGCTCACGCCCTGCCCTTCCCGTTCACGCTCACCGCGCGCGCCGAGAACTTCCTGCATGGACGCCGCGATCTCGATGACACCGTCCGCCGCTTGCAGGCCTTTGCCGCCGCGGGCGCCGACGTGCTCTACGCGCCGGGCCTGCGGGATCTCGAGACCATCCGGCAAGTCGTTGCGGCGGTCGGCAAGCCGCTCAACGTCGTAATGAGCGCGGCCGACCCCGAGCTCACCGCGCAGCAGCTGGCCGGCGTGGGCGTCAAGCGCATCAGCGTGGGAGGGGCGCTGTCGCGGCTCGCCTACGCAGCCATACGCGACGCTGCGGTAGCGATGCGCGAGGGCGGCACCTTCCAGTGGGTGCGCGATACCATGCCGACCCAGGACCTCAAGGCGATCTTCTCGCGGTAGATTGCGCGAGCGCGGCTCACCCACCCCGGCGCTGCGCCCCCTCCTCAAGCGAGGAGGGGAAAGGCTCACCGCTCCTCCGGCGCCTTGAGCTTGCGGAAGGACAGGTACAGCAGCCCATCGTAGAGGATCTTCAACCCCGCTGCGGCCATGATGGGGGCCCCGAGCGTGAGTGCCTGCATGGCGCTGCCCGCGAACACCGGCGCGATGGCGCGCGCGATCATGCGCGCGAGGTTGGTCACGCCGCCCGCAAAAGTGCGCTCTTCCGGCCTCACCACGGCCATGAGATAAGACTGGCGTGTGGGGACGTCCATTTCCGAGAGCCCCTCGCGCAGCAGAAACAGCACCGCTGCGACTTCGAAGCTCCCCGTGAACGGGATGGTGAAGGTGAGGATGCTCGAGGGCGTGTGCGTGAATACCATGGTGTTCACAAGACCAATCCTCGCGGCGAGCCAGGCGGCGCCCAGATGGGAGAACGCGTTCATGATGCGCGCGCCGACAAAAAGCGCGCCGATCGCCGCCTCGGAGGCGCCGAAATTCACGTGAAAGAAGTAAGCGAAGAGCGCGGTCCCCTGAAATCCGCCTGCGAAACTGTCCAGCGCAAACAGGAAGGACATCTTGGTGAGGATAGTGCGGCTTTGCGGGCTGACCTCGACCCTCAGCGCCGCGGTTGGCGACTCCGACCGCGGCGAGAGGCCGAGGTAGAGAACCGCCGTTGCGGCGTACAGCACCGCGTAGAGGATCACCGCGCCACGCAGTGAATCGAGCGGGGCCAGGCCCGTGAACTCGCGCAGGAAATACGGAAGCACCGCGAGCGCGGCGCCGAGGGCATGCCCTACGTCCTGGATCACGTTGTACCAGGCGAAGGCGCGTGTGCGTCCTGCATCGTCGCCCGTGGAGGCCAGGATCGCCTGCTCGAGCGCGAGCGCCGCGGCGCGATCCTTGCCGAGCGAGTTGACCATTCCGAGGAAGGCGGCGACCCCGAGCACCACGACCTGCGAGGAGAAGGCGAACACAATGCCGCCCGCGGCGGCGAGCACGCCGAGCGCGACGAGCCAGCGCTTGCGCCCGATGCGGTCACCCCAGAACATGACGCCCGCCGCGCCCACCGCCGTACCTGCGATCCCCGCGCCGAGGACCGCGCCCCAGGCGGCCGGGTCAAAGCCAAGCTCGGCGAGGTAGATGCCGGCGAGGACACCGATCAGGCCGTTGGCGACCGCGCGCAGGAAACTCGCTGCGAAAACGATCCTGCGGTCGCGGAGCACGCTAGCGCTCGAAGAGCTTCGCCGACGCGCGCCCGCGGATCTTGGCGAATTCGAGCGCGGTGACGCCCGCGTTGTTGCGGACGTCGGTGCGCGCATTCTTCGAGAGCAGGTAGTGAATGAGCACGATGTCGTCGTGGTGGACCGCGGCGTGCAGCGGCGTATTGGCGCGCCGCACGTCCTGCACGTCGAGGTCGGCGCCACCGTCGGCAAGCGCCTTGACCGCGAGAAAGGTCCCGGTCATCGCCGCCCAGTGCAGCGGCGTCTCCCCGTCGAGGTTGCGGGCGTTGACCTCGGCCCCCGCCTCGATCAGGGCCGTCATGAGCGCGCTGCTTTCGATCATGGAAGCCGCGTGCAGAACGGTTTCCCCGTTCGGCGTGAGTGCCTTGGCGTCGGCCCCCTTCGCGATCAGCAGCTTCGCCATCTCGGTCTCGCCCTTCTCCGCGGCAAAGTATAGAGGCGTCTCGCCCAGTTTATTCCTTGCGGAATGGTGCACACCCTCGTTGACGAGGCGCGAGAATTCCGCAAAATCGCTGTCCGAGATCGAGCGGAACAGCGCCTCCACCGACCTCTCGGTCGGTGCCGGGGGCGGACTCGGCACCGCGAGCGGAGCCGGGGTCGGCGCCGGAGCCTGCACCTCGACCGGCGTCGGGGCAGGAGGCGGCGGCGGTTTGCCTGGAGGCTGGACGAGGAGGTCGGTGCAGCCGGAAGCAAGGACGAGTGCGGCGACGAGGAGGCAGGGGCCGTTCTTCATTTGTTCGGACTTTGCCACAAAAACGACACTAGCAGGACCGCCACCGGCCCGGGTAACATCCTCCCCCTGAATAGAACCGCAGCCCGTTTCAGAGAACCGCTTCAAAACAACACCGAAAACTGTCAAGATCGCTCCATGCGCAGTCGAACCGCACCAACGAGATCATGAACTCACAACTCAAGAAGAAGATGGCCGACATCGGCGCGAAGACCAACGTCTGCTTTCGCGTGGTTTTCGCAGACGGCTCCCACTACCAAAGCCGCGACCGCACGGCCGATGTGACGATTTTCATCCGCAGCGGCCGTGCCGCATGGCGTGTGTTGCTCTTTGGCCATGTCGGCTTTCTGGAAGCGTATTTCAACGGTGACATCGACGTGGAGGGTAACTTCCCTCTCATGTTCCGCGCCGGCATGGATGCCGGGTTCGACGGCAAGCCGACCTTCCTCGTCACGCTGCGCAACTGGTGGCACGAATTCCGCCTCAGCAACCGCTCAGTCGCCCAAGCAAAGGCAAACGCACGCTTCCACTACGGACCGGGGCAGGAGTTCTACCGGGTGTGGCTCGACGAAGCCGGCATGGCTTACACCTGCTCCTGGTTCGACGACGGAGCGAAGACGCTGGAAGAGGCACAGCGCGCCAAAATGGATCACGTCTGCCGCAAAGTCCTGCTTAAGCGGGGGGACACTTTCGCCGACATCGGCAGCGGCTGGGGCAACCTCCTGTTCCACGCCTGGGAGAAATACGGCGCGTACGGCACCGGCATCAATACCACCACCGAGCAGGTGCGCGAGACGCGCGAGGAGATCAAGCGTCGCGGCCTGGAAGGCAAGGTGGAAGTGCTCGAGCGCGACTTCCGCGAGGTCCCGCGGCAGTTCGACAAGCTGCTCTCGATCGGCACGCTCGAACACGCGGGGCGCGACCAGCTCGGCGAGGTGATCCGGGCCCACGCCGACTACCTGAAACCAGGCGGGCTAGGCGTGCTCCATTTCATCGGCCACGTCGGGATGCGCGATACCGAGTTCTGGATCCGCAAGTACATCTTTCCCGGCGGCTGGATCCCAAGCCTTGCGGAGGCGATCGACTGGTGCGAGCGTTGCGGGCTCGAAGTGGTCGACATCGAGAACCTGCGCCGCAACTACGCGCTGACGCTCGACGACTGGGCACTGCGCTTCGACCGCAACTGGGACAAGATCCACAAGCTCGATCCCGAGCGCTTCGACGAGAAGTTCCGGCGCATCTGGCGCACCTACCTCTGGTCCTGCGCCGAAATGTTCCGCTCGCCGAACGGACAGACGCACCTCTTCCAGATCGTGGTCAGCAAGGGCAATATCGGTGACAACTACCCGATGAGCCGGGCGTTCCTCTACACCAGTGAGCAACCACGAGAACAAGCTCGCGCGGCTGCGCGCTGAGTTGGGCGCGGGCGGCCCGCACGGGATCGGCCTCTCGAAAAACACCTCGAACCTCTTCAGAGACCGAGAGGCCCTCGCGCGGCCGCGCATCGATCTCTCCGGCTTCAATGAAGTAATCCGCGTCGATGTCGCGGGCGGCAGGGTCGAGGCCGAGGGCATGACGACCTACGCGGACCTCGCCGAGGAGACGCTCGCTCACGGCGTCATGCCTTGCGTCGTGCCGCAACTGAAATCGATCACTCTCGGCGGCGCGGCGGCCGGCGTCGGCATCGAGGCCTCCTCCTTCAAGTACGGCCTGGTGCACGACACGCTGCTTGGGATCGAGGTGCTGCTCGCCGACGGCAGCATCGTTGACTGCACGCCCGACAACGAGCACCGCGATCTCTTTTATGGCTTTCCGAACTCCTACGGCACGCTTGGCTACGCGCTCAAGGTCACCGCCCGCACCGTGCCGGTAATGCCCTACGTGCACCTCTCACACGTTCGCCACACGGACGCGACGCGCTATTTCGAGGATCTCGAAGCACGCTGTCGGGCGGGGGACGCGGATTTCATGGACGGCACCGTCTTTTCAGACAGGGAAATGTTCATCACGCTGGGGCGCTTTGCGGATAGCGCGCCGTACACAAGCGACTACACCTTCGAGCACATCTACTATCGCTCGATCCGCGAGAAGGAGAGCGACTGGCTCTCCACGCGGGATTTCATCTGGCGCTGGGACACCGATTGGTTCTGGTGCTCGAAAAACCTGTTCGTGCAGAACCCCATCGTCCGCAAACTCGTCGGCCGCGGGCGTTTGAACTCGACGACCTATGCGAAAGTGATGCGCTGGAACAGCAAATGGGGTATTACGCGCGCGTTCTCGCGGTTGACCGGGAAGTACCCCGAGTCCGTCATCCAGGACGTGGACATTCCGATCGGGCGGGCCCCGGAGTTTCTCGCGTTCTTCCTCAAGGAGGTCGGGGTCTTGCCGATCTGGATCTGCCCCATCGGCGGCTATGATGCGCAGGCGAGATTCCCGCTGTACCCGGTCGATCCCGGGATCCTCTACGTCAATTTCGGATTTTGGGACGTGGTGCAGGACCCGGTGCGACGCGAGCCCGGTCATTACAACCGCAAGATCGAGCGCAAGGTCGCCGAGCTCGGCGGGGTGAAGTCGCTCTACTCCGACTCCTACTATCCGGAGGACGAATTCTGGCGCCGTTACAACAAGGCTGCATACGACAAGCTGAAGGCGCGCTACGACCCGCAGGGAAGGTTCAAGAACCTCTACGAGAAGTGTGTGCTGCGGCACTAGGTCCTGAACCTCCCGGGCCCGGTGCCCCCAATCGCCTCCCTCGAGCCCGACTCCTGTTACCGGCTTTGGCGGTCGGCCCGGATCATCTCGGCGCCTCGCTCCGCGATCATCAGCGCGGGCGAGTTGGTGTTGCCCGAAGTGATGGTAGGCATGATCGACGCATCGACCACGCGCAGCCCTGAAAGACCCCGCACGCGCAAGCGCGTATCGACGACGGCGGCCGCATCGTCCGCCGCGCCCATCCGGCAGGTGCCGACCGGATGGAAAATCGTGGTGCCGATGTTCCCGGCAACGCGCGCCAGCTCGTCGTCAGACTGGAATTGCGGCCCCGGCAGGAATTCCTCCGGCGCGTAGCGCGCGAGCGCGGGCTGGGTTGCGATGCGGCGCGTCAGTCGCAGCGAATCGGCGGCGACCTTGCGATCCTCCGGCGTGGACAGGTAGCGGCAGTGTATTTCCGGTGCCGCGTGCGGATCGGACGACTTGATGCGGACGGTGCCTCTGGAGGTCGGCCGCAGGTTGCACACGCTGGCGGTGAACGCGGGGAAGCGGTGCAGCGGATCGCCGAACTTGTCGAGCGAAAGCGGCTGCACGTGATATTCGATGTTCGGCGTCGCGTGCTCGCTCGAACTGCGAGTGAAGCCGCCGAGCTGGCTGGGCGCCATGGTCAGCGGCCCGGTGCGGAAAAGCGCGTACTCGAGACCCATCATCATCTTTCCGACCGGGCTGTTAAAGCGCTGATTGAGCGTGACGGCGTTGCGAACCTTGGAGATCGTGCGCAACTGCAGGTGGTCCTGCAGGTTCTCGCCGACACCGGGCAGCTCGTGCACCACGCCGATACCGTGCTCCCGCAGCAGGGGCGCAGGACCGATGCCGGAGAGTTGCAGGATCTGCGGCGAGCCGATGCTGCCGGCGGCGAGGATCGTCTCCAGGCGCGCCTCGGCGAACGCGTCCTCGCCCCCGCTCCGGAACTCTATACCCTCGCAGCGCCGCCCGGCCATGCGCAGGCGCACGACATGCGCGCCGGTGACGACGCTCAGGTTCGGGCGGTTCAGCACCGGACGCAGAAAGGCCTTGGAGGTGTTCCAGCGCACGCCGCGCTTCTGGTTGACGAGGAAAAACCCGCAGCCCTCGTTGTCGCCGCGATTGAAATCATCGCTGCGCGGAATGCCCGCCTGCACCATCGCTTCGCGGTAGTGATCGAGAATCTCCCACGACAGCCTTTGTCGTTCGACCCGCCACTCCCCTCCGGCGCCGTGCGCCGCGTCGGCGCCGCCGAAATAATCCTCGCTCTTGCGGAACACCGGCAGGACGGACTTCCAGCTCCAGGCGGCATCGCCGGTGAGGCGCGCCCATTCGTCGTAGTCGCGCGCCTGGCCGCGAAGGTAGAGCATGGCATTGATCGACGAGCAGCCGCCGAGCACCTTGCCGCGAGCATAGAGGATAGAGCGTCCGTTCAAACCCGGGTCGGGCTCGGTCCGGTAACACCAGTCGGTGCGCGGATTGCCGATGCAGTAGAGATAGCCGACCGGAATGTGGATCCAGATCCAGTCGTCCCGCCCGCCGGCCTCGAGCAGCAGGACCCTGATCTGCGGATCGGCCGACAGCCGGTTGGCGAGCACGCAGCCGGCCGTTCCCGCGCCGGCAATGACGTAGTCGAATTGCATGGATTTCATGGTTGCAGTCTGCAAAACCGGGCGCCTAGGGAATCTCTGAGCAACTCCTGAATCCGTCATTCCCGCGTAAGCGGGAATCTAGGAATGTGCTGGATGCCCGCTTGCGCGGGCATGACGTCAGAGCTTCCCTAGATCATCAGGTATTTCGCCTTCACTTCCTCGTTCGCCACCAGTTCGGCCATGGTGCCGTGGTAGCGGATGTGGCCCTTCTCGATCACGTAGGCACGGTCCGAGATCTGGGTGGCGAAGTGCATGTTCTGCTCGGCGAACAGGATCGTCAGCCCCATGGTCTTGAGCCGCTTGATCTGGCGGGTCAGCTCCTGCACCACCACCGGCGCCACGCCCTCGACCGGCTCGTCGAGCAGCAGGAGCGAAGGGTTGCCCATCAGCGTGCGGCCGATGGTCAGCATCTGCTGTTCGCCGCCGGAAAGATAGCCGCCGAGGCGCGCATCGAGCGGCGCGAGCACGGGAAACAGCTCGTAGATGCGCTCCACCGTCCATTGTGCGGGCGCGCCGGCGGCGCCCTTCTTGATCGCGATCTCCAGGTTCTCACGCACCGTCAGATCGGGAAAGATCAGCCGTTCGTCGGGCACGTAGCCGACGCCCAGGCGCGCGATTTCGTATGGCGCCCGTCCCACCAGGTCGGCGCCGTTGAAGCGGATGCTGCCCGCGCTCGCCTGGGCGAGCGACATGATGCTCTTCAGCGTCGTGGTCTTGCCCGCGCCGTT
>Ga0137435_1000227_pt1 | contig 19887 bp, 15 predicted proteins | sample EasRivERMGT100_2_FD_104904 | JGI IMG/M metagenome (GOLD analysis project Ga0137435, IMG submission 104904) | Soil microbial communities from meander-bound floodplain in the East River, Colorado, USA - East River MetaG ERMGT100_2 | ecosystem: Environmental > Terrestrial > Soil > Floodplain ... | reverse complement strand
GTTGATCGCCTTCATGGTCGTCGCGCACAACGCCTCGCTGCGCGCGATGGGAATTCCTGCCTGCAGGGTTTGGATCACCGTGTTGACTGCACCCGCCATGTCGGGAAATGAGCAGATCGCCGCGGACATTGCTTCGGGCATGGCGTAGAGGCGCACCGTAAGCTCGGTGATGATGCCCAGCGTCCCTTCGGATCCCACAAACAGCCGCGTCAGCTCGTAGCCCGCGGCGGACTTGCGAGAACGGCGCGAAGTTGTGATGACTCGGCCATCTGCCAGCACCACGATGAGAGAGAGCACGTTCTCGCGCATGGTGCCGTAGCGCACGGCGTTCGTGCCCGAAGCCCGCGTCGCGGCCATGCCGCCGAGGGTCGCATCCGCCCCCGGATCGACCGGGAAGAACAGACCGGTATGGCGGATGTGCTCGTTCAATTGCTTTCGCGTCACCCCGGCCTGAACGACCGCGTCGAGATCGTTTTCATGGACTGCGAGCACCTTGTTCATCCGCGAGAGATCGATGCACACGCCGCCGTGGATGGCGAGCACGTGGCCCTCGAGCGATGTGCCGACCCCGAACGGGATCATTGGCGTCTTGTGGCGGCGGCAAAGATTGACGATATCGCGCACTTCCGCGGTGGACTCCGGAAATGCCACCGCATCCGGCGGCGCGTACGGAAAGTACGACTCGTCCTTGCCGTGATGCTCGCGCACGCCGCGCGAAGTCGTCACCCTGTCCCCCAGGAGCGCGCGCAACTCCTCGATCACGGTGGGATTCAGTTCTCGGGGTTTGTTCATGCCGTTGCCGGCGTGCTATTCGAGGTCGATTCTGCCGTCGAACTTGACCGAGAGCTTGAGGCCGGGGACGTCGAGCGTGACCGAGGCGGGGAACCTTTCGTTGCCCTTGATCGCCCCGCCCGCCCGCGCTTGGGCCACGGCCTGCTCGATCTCGCGCTGGGAGCTCACGCCGACTGTTTTCAGGAACTTGCGGATGCTGAGGTTGAAGCTGTCTTCATTCATGGTTCTTCTCCGTTTTCGTCAGCGTAAGTCCCGTCGCCGTCCGAGTCAACCGCGATCGCGCAACCGAGCAAGCAGCGCACGGGTGGAAGAGTCGAGCTCGGCGGCTTCTCCGCCCTCGATCAGCCTCGGCAGCAGCGTGCGGGCGAGATTCTTGCCGTGCTCGACGCCCCATTGATCGAAGCTGTTCAGGTTCCAGATCGCGCCCTCGACGAAGACCTTGTGTTCATAGAGCGCAATAAGAGCGCCCAGGGCGCGCGGAGTAAGGCGCTTGAGAAGCAAGGTGCTCGATGGGCGATCGCCGGGCAGGACCTTGTGCGGCGCGCCCGTGGCGGGGTTGCCGAAAGCGAGGGCCGCGCTCTGGGCGAGCGCATTGGCTGCGAGCGCCGCCTGTGCGGCGGAGGGCATGCCGCCGTGTCCGATCACGATGAAATCCACGGGGATCAGGTGGGTGCCCTGGTGCAGCAACTGATGAAAGGCGTGCTGGCTCGGCGTGCCAGCCGAGCCCCAAACGATGGGCGCCGTGGCGTAGTCGGCCTCATTCCCGTCGCGATCGATGCGCTTGCCGTTCGACTCCATTTCGAGCTGCTGCAGGTAGGCCGGAAAATCGCGTAGATCTTCGCTGTAAGGAATGACCGCGCGGCTCTGAGCGCCGAGGAAATTCACGCACCAGATTTCCAGCAGCGCAAGCACCGCGGGCATGTTGCGCTCGAGCGGCGCGCTGCGGAAATGCGCGTCCATCGCGCGTGCGCCTTCGAGCAGTTCCTCGAAGGCGTCCATGCCGGCCGTCAATGCGACCGGCAGGCCCACCGCCGACCAGACCGAGTAGCGCCCGCCCACCCAGTCCCACAGTGGAAACACGCGCTCGGGCGGAATGCCGAGCGCTGCGGCGCCCGACGTGTTGGCGGTGACCGCGGCAAAATGGTCGGAAAGCCGGTCAGACTTGCCGAGCGCCGCTTCGAGCCAGGCGCGCGCGCGCGCCGCGTTGTCGAGAGTTTCGGTGGTTGTAAACGTCTTCGAGGCGACGATGAAGAAGGTTGTCGCGGGCGTGAGATCGGCGAGCGTTGCCTCGAGGTCGGCCGGGTCGATATTGGCGACGAAGTGCAATCGCGGGCCGGGCTTGCGGAACTTCCGCAAGGCGTGTGACAGCATCCGCGGGCCGAGGTCCGAGCCGCCGATGCCGATATTGACGATGTCGGTGACGGCGCGGCCGTCGGCGCCCTTGAGGGCGCCGTGCTGCGCCTCCTGGACGAAGCGACGCATGCGCTCGCGGCCAGCGCGCACTTCAGGAATCACGTTACGACCTTCCGGGAACACTGAGCTTTCGGAGCGTAACGCCACGTGAAGCACGGCCCGCCCCTCGGTGTTGTTGATAGGGTCGCCGGCGAACATGCGCGCGATCCAATCGGGCACCTGAGCTTGAGCGGCCAGTTCCGCGAGCAGTCGCATCGCCTGGGCGTCGACGCGGTGCTTGGAGTAATCGAGGAGGAGATCACCCGACTCGAGCGAGAATCGGTCCGCGCGCGAGGCGTCAGCGGCGAACAACTGGGTGAGGGTGATGGCCGCGAGCCTTTTCTGGTGCGCGGCGAGCGCTTGCCACGCGGGCGATCGAGTGAGCGGGCTCACGATTGTCGTTGGTAGAGCCGGAAGCGTTCGCGATCGCGGGGCCGGCTGCCCTCCCAGAGGAGCTTCCAGCCGGCGCCGACGCCATCGGGCTCTCCGGGGCGGGTCTGTACGAGGAGCAGCGGGCAGCGCTTTCCGGTTTTCAGCTCGAGGCGCTGCGTGATGATTTCTTCATGGTAGTCGAACACCGCCCGCTGCGTCTCGCCCAGGCCCCGGCTTTCGATGCAGCGGGCGCCCGCGGGAATGTGTTTCTTCAGCGACTGCGCGACCGGGCGATAAGTTTTCCCGTATTCGACCCAGGAGAGAAGCAGGGTCATGGCGAGGCCCCAGAGGAGGGTTATACCGGCCGCCCAGAAAGTTACACCGCGGAACGACGAACGCTCGCTTCTCAAGACGAGCCAAACCCATGCGAGCGTAAACGCCAGCGCGAAAGCTAACACCGTCCAGGAAAACTGCGGGACATGGCCAGGTTCGAGCTTGGCGAAGTTGCGCGTGATGGCCGGCGGAAAACCCGTCATCATCGCAAACCACCCCAACCACATGAGCGCACCGAGGAACCCGACGCTCATCACGCCGAACCATTCGAGCGCATTGGCAGCGCCGCGGCGCAGGCTCGGCACGCCGGCGCCTGCAAGAAGGGCGAGCGGCAGCAGCAGCGGCAGAGCGAACACCTCGCGTGGATCCCTGATGGCCAGGAGCACGGCGAACGAGGCGGCAAAGGCGGCGATCAGCATGCGCGTGCCGGGCTCGAACGCTCGGCGACGTCGCTCCCACAAAGTCCAGAGAGCGAGCGGCCACGCCGGCCAGGTTACCCAGGCGAGAGTCTTCGCCCAGAAGCCGAGAACTGTTGCAGGCGGAACCACGAACTGTGTTGCGTTGGCATGCAGCCACATCAGCGCGAGCCCGGGCGAGTGGCCTTGCACGAGCGCGAGCCAGGCGCTGCAGATGCCAAGCAGCATGGCCAAACCTGTAGAGAGAGTAGACAGATATTCGCGCCGGCGCCACGCCGGGGAGACGAGGGGCAGCGCCAGCGCGAGGGCAACAGGCGCGATCACAGCAGGGACCCCTTTGCTGAGCGCTGCGATGGCGAGCCCTGCGCCAAGAAGCCAGCCGGCGCGGTGCGGTTTGCGCAGGGCGAGCGCGATGCCGTACCAGGCGAGTGCCAGGCCGACGAGCATGCTGACCTCGGCGAGCGTTTCATGCGCGTGCACCAGAAGGCCCAGGCAACCGAGCAAGACGAGCACGGCGCCTATACCCTCGATTCTGCCGTAGAGCTCGCGCCCGGCAAGATGCACGAAGTAGAGCATCCCCGCCATCAGTATTCCGCTGGCAAGCCGCGCTCCCTCGTGGGGAGCGAGGATGAGTTCAAAGAGTTTCGCGGTCAGCGCCGCGATCCAGTAGTGAAACGGCCCGTCCTCCAGGTACGGTTCACCCGCCAGATGCGGTACGACCCACCTTCCATGCTCAATCAGCTGATGCACGATGCCGATGCCGATAGCGTCCTCGGCCTTCCAGGGATCGTGCCCGATCAAGCCCGGCAGCAGGTACGCGACGAGCAGCAGCGCAAGCAGCGCCGGCGCGAGCGGCATTGCGAGGCGACCGGCCGCGAAGCTCATGCGCTCATCCTTTGTCGTTCGCTAAACAAAAAAGGCAGCCTAAGCTGCCTTTTCGCCGATTGCGGTATGTTCACTCAGCACGCGGGCGCCGTTGTCATGCCCGCTTCTACCTGAGCCGCACTCAGGCCGTGGCCTGTTTCTCCGCCTTCGTCGCAGTCTTTTTCTTCGTGTACTTCTGCCGGAATTTCTCGACCCGTCCGGCGGTGTCGACGATCTTTTGCTTGCCCGTGTAGAACGGATGGCAGGAAGAGCACACCTCGACCTTCAGGTCCTTTCCCAGCGTCGAGCTGGTCTTGAAGGTGTTCCCACAGCTGCACGCGACGGTGATTTCCTTGTATTCCGGGTGGATCTTCGGTTTCATGGTAAGTCCTTGCTTTGGCTCTGTGTCAGTGAGCGAAATTATCGGCCAAATTGCCCGCTCGGGCAATTAGCCGCGCCTCATGGAATCGAAGAAGTCCCCATTGTTCTTCGTGGCGCGGATCTTGTCGACCAGGAATTCCGCGGCCTCCAGGTCGTCCATCGGGTAGAGAAGTTTTCTCAATACCCACACTTTCTGAAGGATATCGGGCTTGATAAGCAACTCCTCGCGGCGCGTGCCCGAGCGGTTGACGTTGATCGCCGGGAAGATCCGCTTTTCGTACATCCTGCGGTCGAGGTGGATCTCCATGTTGCCGGTTCCCTTGAATTCCTCGTAGATCACGTCGTCCATCCTGGAGCCGGTATCGATGAGTGCCGTGGCGAGAATAGTGAGCGAGCCGCCCTCCTCGATGTTCCGCGCCGCGCCGAAGAAACGCTTTGGGCGTTGGAGGGCGTTGGCATCCACGCCCCCGGTGAGCACCTTGCCCGAGGCGGGCACGACGGTGTTGTAAGCGCGAGCAAGCCGCGTAATCGAGTCGAGCAGAATCACAACATCCTTCTTGTGCTCGATCAGGCGCTTCGCCTTCTCGATCACCATCTCCGCGACCTGAACGTGGCGGGAGGCGGGCTCATCGAAGGTGGAGGACACGACTTCACCCCTCACCGAGCGCACCATTTCGGTCACTTCCTCCGGCCGCTCGTCGATCAAGAGGACAATCAGCACCACGTCCGGATAGTTGGTGGTGATGGCGTGCGCGAGCTGCTGCATCAGCACGGTCTTGCCCGCTTTGGGAGGCGAGACGATGAGCCCCCGCTGGCCCTTGCCTATGGGAGAAATGATGTCGATGATGCGGCTGGTGATGTTTTCCTCGCCCTTCATGTCCCGCTCGAGCTTGAGATGCTCGTCCGGATGCAACGGCGTGAGGTTTTCAAACAGGATTTTGTGCTTGGAGGACTCCGGCGCGTCGGCGTTGACCTTGTCGACCTTGACCAGCGCGAAATAACGCTCGCCGTCTTTGGGCGTCCTGATCTCGCCTTCGATCGAATCGCCTGTATGCAGGTTGAAGCGCCGGATCTGGCTCGGCGAAACGTAGATGTCGTCGGTGCTCGCGAGATAGGAGGTATCCGGCGAACGAAGGAATCCGAAGCCGTCCGGGAGCACTTCGAGCGTGCCGTCGCCGTAGATGGTTTCGCCCTTTTTGGCGCGATTCTTCAGGAGCGCGAAGATCAGCTCCTGTTTGCGCATGCGGTTCGCGCCGTCGACTTCATTGGCCGTTGCCATCTCAAGCAACTGGCTGACGTGTTGCGTTTTCAGTTCTGATAAATGCATAAAACGCCCAAGCGGGATGAACGACCTCAGACCGTTCGTGCGGAAATACTGGGAAACCGAAACGGGGAGGATTTGCGCCCGGATACAACCTACTACAGGCGCCGGAGGGCAGGCGGCCAACTCCGCCACCTGCCTGCTTTGATAAGGATAGGGTCTTTAGATATTGCTGTCAAGGAATGCGGTGAGCTGCGACTTCGACAGGGCGCCCACCTTCTGTGCCTCCACGTTGCCGTTCTTGAAAAGCATCAAGGTCGGGATGCCGCGGATGCCGTACTTCCTGGGGGTTTCCTGGTTTTCGTCGACATTTACCTTGGCCACCTTGAGCTTGCCCGAGTACTCCTTCGCAACTTCGTTGAGCACCGGGGCGATCGCCTTGCAGGGGCCACACCATTCCGCCCAGTAGTCCACCAGCACCGGAACCTCGGATTTCAGCACTTCGGGTTCGAAAGTGGCATCGCTGACGTGATGGATAAATTCGCTCATTGCTTCCTCTGAGAAACGGGGGGTGCAGCGAATGCTGCGTTATCGATATGTCGAGGCGTAAGCCCCAATCTTCAAGACTATGCTAACGGAATTTGTCCGACAGGAAAAGCGTATATATTTTCAGTCTAAGGGGTTATTTTATCAGGAGAAACGACTGGCTCTCGGGTCGCGCGTGCTAGACTCCCGCTTCACTCGGCGGAATACCGCGGCCGGGCAGCGCTGACGCCGTAAGCGGTTCTCAAGATGACATACGTAGTCACCGAAAGCTGCATCAAGTGCAAGTATACCGACTGCGTCGATGTCTGCCCGGTCGACTGCTTTCGCGAAGGCCCCAACATGCTGGTGATCGACCCCGAGGAATGCATCGATTGCACGCTCTGCGTGCCGGAGTGCCCGGTGGATGCGATCTTTGCCGAGGACGACGTTCCGCCGGAGCAGCGCGACTGGATTCCGCTCAACGCCGAGCTCTCCAAAACCTGGAAACCCATCGTCGAGCGCAAACCCGCCCCCCCCGACGCGGACGAATGGACCAAGGTGAAGGACAAGAAACAGCTTCTCGAGCGCTGAGCAAGTTGTGGAAAAGGGGGCTACGCTCCCTTGGGATCCTCCAAATTGGAGACCGCAGAAAAACGCTTCCCTCTGAGTTCGGGGAGCGTCTTTCAACAGCCTGACAATCGATACGCGCTACAGTAGGCGCCCATGGACCCGGGCGCCGGATTGCCGATTCTCGAGAAGCACAGGCTTTTCGAACGCTTCGCCCAGGGCCACGCCGACAAGGTTACCGTCGTTACCCCCAACCAGCGTCTTTCCGCGTCGCTTGCGCGCGACTTCGATTCTCGCCAGATCGCGCGCGGCCTCGCGTCCTGGGAGTCCGCGGACATCCTGCCTTTTTCCGCGTTCGTCGAACGTCTCTACGTGGATGCGCTCTACTCGGAGCTGGCGACGCGGCTCCCGATCCTGTTGTCGGGCGCCGAGGAGCAGGCCCTCTGGGAGCAGGCGATCGCCGCGAGCGAATCGGGCAAGGCGCTTGTCTCCGCTCCGAGCGCGGCTCTGGCGCGCAAGGCTTGGCAGATCGCTCACGAGTGGAATCTCGCGCCGCGTTTGAAGAACCATCCGGCGAACGATGACGCCAAGGCTTTCGCCGAGTGGGCCTGGCGCTTCGAAGGCATGACTCAGCGCGACCGCTGCACCGATCGCGCGCGTTTGCCGGAAACCATTACGCCGCACCTGTCTCACGCCGCGATCAGGAAACCTCGCGCGCTCGTCGCCTACGGCTTCGATACGCTCAAGCCGCAACAGAGCCGCTTTCTCGCCGCGCTGGGCGATACCGGGGTCGAGCTGTACGCCAGCGGGCCGGAGCCGCGGACCTCGGAAGCGCGGCGCATCGCTTTCATTTCGGCCAAAGACGAGATCCATGCTGCGGCGAGTTGGGCGCGCGCGCGTCTGGAGGCAAGTCCCGATATACGCATCGGGATCGTTGTCCCCGATCTCGCCGGGTCGCGCGACGCCGTGCGCCGCGCCTTATCGCAGACGATGGAACCGGCGCGTCCGCTGCAGGGCGCCGAGAATCGCGTCCTCCCGTTCAACATCTCCCTCGGCGAGCCGCTCGGCTCGTATCCGCTGGTCGCCGCGGCGTTTCTCGCGCTCGACGTTGCGGGCGGGGGACTCGAGTTCCTGCGCGCAAGCCGCCTGATCCGCTCGCCTTTCATCGCTGGAGCCGAGTCGGAAGCAGCAGACCGCGCGCGGCTCGACGCGGGGCTGCGAAGGGCGTCAGGCGCCAGGACGAACCTCGCGCAACTCCGCAGGGCGATCATGAAGCTCACCGCTTCCGACAGCCATTACCGTGTGCCCGCCTGCCCGGTCCTGTCGCGCAGCCTCGCCGACGTCGAGAAATTCGCCAGAGACAATCTTTCCGCCTCGAGGCGCGCAGCGGAGTGGGGAAAGGCGATCTCCGCGCTGCTCGACCTCTTCGGATTTCCCGGCGAGCGCGCGCTCGACTCATCCGAATACCAGACCCTCAAGAAATTCCACGAGACCGTCGCCAGTTTCGCCGCGCTCGACCGTGTTGCCGGGCGCATGCGTTTCGCGGATGCTTGCGAGCGCCTGCAGCGCATCGCTGCCGACACGTTGTTCCAGCCCGAGGCCCCGGACGTGCCGATCCAGGTGCTCGGCATCCTCGAAGGCGCGGGGATGGAGTTCGACCATCTGTGGGTCATGGGGTTGACCGACGAGGCCTGGCCCATCCCGGCGCGTCCGAACCCGCTCATTCCGATCGCCCTGCAGCGCGCCGCCGGCGTGCCTGAATCCTCAGGTCATTCGTCCCTCGAGCTGGATCGGCGCATCACGCAAGGGTGGCTCAAAGCGGCGGGAGAGGTTGTCCTTTCGCACGCGTTGCGTGTGGAAGACCGCGAGCTGGTTGCGAGCCCGCTCATCCGCGGGATTTCCGAATCGAAGCCCGAAGACATCGCGCTGCCCGCGTATAACGGCCTGCGCGACACGATCCGCCGCGCGCGGCGCGAGGAGCGCGTGGCCGACTCGCGCGCGCCCGCGGTCCCGGAACACGCGGCCAGCTCCGGAGGCACCTCCCTATTTGGCGACCAGGCCGCGTGTCCCTTCCGCGCTTTCGCCCGCCACCGCCTCGACGCCGAAGGATTGGAAGCTCCACCGCCGGGTCCCGACGCGCGCGACCGGGGCACGCTCTTGCACGCAATGCTCGCAAAAGTCTGGACAGAGTTGAAGTCGAAGGATCGCCTTGATGCGATCTCGGATCGAGACCTCGATGTCTTGCTCGCCGCCGCGGCCGACGCCGCGATCGGCCGGCTGCAATGGTGGCGCCCGGACGCGCTCGCCGGCCGATTCGGCAGGCTGGAAAAGGAGCGCCTCGTTCGGCTCGCACGCTCCTGGCTCGAGCAGGAGAAGAAGCGACCGGCGTTCGAAGTCGCCGAGATCGAGAAGAAGCGGGTGGTGAGCCTCGGCGGCGTCACCGTGAACGCGAAGCTCGACCGGTTGGACCGCCTGACCGCAAGCAGGAAAGTGGGCGGCGCGCACGCCATCCTCGACTACAAGACCGGCGAAGCCAATGTCGGCGGCTGGCTGGGCGCGCGTCCCGACGAGCCCCAGCTTCCTCTTTACGCCGTGACGAGCGGCACCGATGTCGCCGCCGTCGCTTTCGCGTGCGTGCGAGCGGGAGAGATGGAGTTCAAGGGCATTTCGCGCGAGAAGGGGCTCATTCCCGACGTGGGCACGCTCTCCGAGCAGCGATCAAAGGCGGCGAAGGCGTATCGATCATGGGACGAATTGCTCTCTAGCTGGCGGCGCGAGCTTGAGGAATTGGGACGCGAGTTCGCCTCGGGCGAGGCGCGAGTCGATCCCAAGGACAAGCGCAAACTCGCAACCTGCCTCTACTGTGATGTGAAGCCCTTGTGCCGCATCTACGAACGCCTCGGCGCGCCCACCGCCGACGAAGGCGGCGGCGAACCGGAATGAGCGACGCTGCTGCCGTCGCCGATTTCGAGGCGCGCAAAAGGGCCCTCGATCCGGAACGCTCCTGCATCGTGCAGGCGCCCGCCGGCTCGGGGAAAACCGAACTCCTGATCCAGCGCTACCTCGTTCTGCTCTCGCGCGTCGCGCAGCCCGAGGAAATCGCCGCGATCACCTTCACCATCAAGGCTGCGGCCGAGATGCGCGCGCGCGTGCTGGAAGCTCTTGCCGCGGCGAGAAGGGAAGAGCGTCCGCCCGAGCCGCACCGGGCGCTGACCTGGGACCATGCGCGCGCCGCGCTCGAGCGCGATCTCGCCCAGGGCTGGCGGCTGGAGGAGAACGCGGCGCGGCTGCGGATTCAGACCTTCGATGCGCTTTGCGTCTCGCTCACCCGGCAGATGCCCGTGCTCGCCGCCTTCGGCGCTCAGCCTGAGCCGATCGAGGACGCGAGCGCGCTGTACCGCGAAGCGGCGCGCGCAACGCTCGCGCTTCTCGAGGAAGGGGATCGCAGCGCTGACCAGGTCGCGAAGCTGCTCGAGCATCTGGACAACAACGCCGAAACCGTCGAAGCGCTGCTCGCCGACATGCTCGCGCGCCGCGACCACTGGCTGCGCAAGACCTCGGACGCACGGGACCGCAAGGCCCTTGAGGCCTCGCTCGCCGCCGAATGCCGCGCGCAGATCGCAAAGACGAAGGCTCTCTTCCCCTCCTCGTCGAGGAGGGGTGGCAGCGTAGCTGCCGGGGTGGTGCTTCCCGCCGATGAAGACATCGAAGGTTGGAAGCAGCTCGCAGCCGGTCTCCTCACGCAGAAGGGCGAGTGGCGAAAGAGCGACGCGGCTGCCCGGCAGCTGTCGGAGAACGAGCCGCTGCGCGAAGCCCTGGCCGTGGTGAAGCGGCTCCCGGATGGTCAATACGGCGACGAGCAGTGGGAGGCGCTCGAAGCCATCGTTCAGGTCCTCCCGCTTGCCGTGGCCGAACTCAAGCTCGTGTTCGCCGCGCACGGGCGGGCCGACTTCGTCGAGATCGCCCAGGGCGCAAGCAGGGCGCTCGGCGAGCCGGACGCGCCCACCGACTTGCTGCTCTCGCTCGACTATCGCATCCACCATATTCTGGTCGATGAGTTCCAGGACACGTCCTTCACGCAGTTCGAGCTGCTGGAGAAGCTCACCGCGGGCTGGACGCCCGGCGACGGCCGCTCGCTCTTTCTAGTCGGCGACCCGATGCAATCGATCTACCGCTTTCGCGAGGCGGAGGTGGGCTTGTTCCTGCGCGCGCGGCAAGTCGGCATCGGCACGGTGGCCCTCGAGCCGCTCGCGCTCTCGGTCAACTTCCGCTCGCAGGCCGGCATCGTGGCCTGGGTGAACCGCGCCTTCGAGCGACTCATGCCGCGCGCCGAGGATATCGGCGTGGGCGCAGTGCCGTATGCGCGCTGCGAGCCGCAGCACCCGGCTCAAGGCGACCCGGTGCGCGTCCACGCCTTCTTCAACGGCGACGCCGAGGGCGAGGCCGCGCAGGTGGCCGAGCTCGCCGCCGCGGCCCGGGCCGAAGGCACGGTCGCGATTCTCGTGCGAAACCGCAGCCACCTCGCGAGCATCGTGCCGAAGCTCAGGGAAGAGGGCCTGCGATTCCGTGCGATCGAAATCGAGCAGCTGGGCCATCGCCAGGTGGTGCAGGACCTGCTCGCGCTGACGCATGCGCTCTCGCACCCAGCCGACCGCCTCGCCTGGCTCGCCTGCCTGCGCGCTCCATGGTGCGGGCTGACTCTCGCGGACCTGCACGCGCTCGCCGGCGCCGACGTAGGGGTATCAGAAGAGGAGACGGCTCGAGTCCAGCAGGAACTGTTTCCAGAAACCGCGCCGCGGAGCGAATCTCCAGCCCGCGCTCGCGGCGCGATCGACGCGAGGACCCTGTGGGAGCGCCTGCAGGACGGGGCGACGTTTGACCGCCTCTCCGCGGACGGCCGCCGGCGTCTTGCGCGCTTGCGCGAGGTGTTCGGCGGCGCTTTGGAGAGTCGGTTGCGAGGCCCCCTGCGCGAGCGCGTGGAGAGCGCCTGGCTCGCGCTCGGCGGGCCGGCGTGCGTGGCGGACGACACCGACCTCGAAGACGCGGAGATCTATCTCGACTACCTCGAGGAGTGCGAAGAGGCGGGCGATCTCGCTGACCCGGCGGCGTTCGAGCGCGGGCTCGGGGAGCTCTACGCGCTGCCCGATTTGCACGCCGCGCCGGACGACCCGCAAGTCCTGACGATACACAAGGCGAAAGGCCTGGAATTCGACACCGTCATCGTTCCCGGGCTCGGGTCGGGGACCGGCCGCGACGAGCGCAAGCTCTTCGTCTGGATGGAGCGCCCTGCGTTCGAAGGCGCGGGCCGATCCCGGCTCCTTCTCGCTCCGATCAATCCGGCCGGGAGCGACAAGGACGCGACTTACGAGTACATCCGCAGGCTCGACCGCGAAAAGGAGAGCCATGAGGATGCGCGCCTCCTCTACGTCGCCGCGACGCGCGCGAAAAGGCATCTGCACCTGCTGGGTGACGTGAGCCTTGAGACCGGCGCTACGGAGCCTGAGCTTGGCTCCCCTCGAAAGGGCTCGTTGCTCGCAAAGCTCTGGCCGGCCGTTGAAAGCGACTTTGTCCAAGCCGCGAGTTCTTTTCCCCTCCTCAACGAGGAGGGGTCCGCGCGCAGCGCGGGGGGTGGTGATGTCATCAATCAGGATCTGCGGCGATTGCCCTCGGATTGGAGGTTGCCCGAATCTCCATCCGCCGTGTCCTGGTCGTCGCCCGTAGACGAGGTGAGCGGGCAGGACAACGTCGAATTCTCCTGGGTCGGCGAAACCGCGCGTCACGTCGGCGCCGTGGTTCACCGCTGGTTGCAGCGAATCGCGGAAGACGAACTCCGTGGCTGGGATCGCAAGCGTTTGGAGGCGATGCGTGATCCGTTCCGGCAGGAGCTTGCGGTACGCGGCGTCAATGAAGCGGAACTCGAAGCCGCGACCACCCGCGTTGCGACGGCCCTGAGTAACACGCTCGACGACCCTCGCGGGCGTTGGCTGCTCGGTCCGCAACGCGAGTCGCGCAACGAGTATCGCCTGAGTGCACTTGTTGATGGCGGACGGCGGAATCTGGTTATCGACCGCACGTTCGCGGACGCGGAAAACAGGTGCTGGATAGTGGATTACAAGACCAGCAGCCACGAGGGCGCGAACCTCGACGCATTTCTCGAGCAGGAACAGGAACGCTATCGCGCGCAGCTTGAGAGCTACGCCGCCGCCTTGAGCGCCGGTCAGTCAGCGCTCGGACTCTACTTTCCGCTGCTGGCGGGATGGCGCGAATGGGGGCGAAAGGATCGCACGTGAGTCTGAGCGATCGCCGCTGGCCAGGTCAGGCGATCCTTCGGTGGCCGCTGAACGGTCTCACCAGCTTATGGTGAGAGTCCGGGTCTGGCTGCCCACGCAGCTGGCAACGGCGCAGGTGCCCGCTTGGCCTCCCGCGATGGTGCCGTTAATGGAATGTGCTTGTACGACGCCCGTGCCGGTGGCGCTGGGCGTCGAAAGCGCCAGCGTGTAGTTCAGGCCCAGCAGCGTGCCCGAGGTGGCATCCAGCGCCATTGTGTAGGGCAGCGCCGTGGTGCAGCGCGTGCCGAAGGAGGTGCTCGCCGCCGCGGCCGCGACCTGGAACGACGTGTAGGTGAAGTTGACGTTTCCGGGCGGAGTGTATATCTGGCAACTGTTGGTGGTGACCACCGATACGTTCAAGTTGGCCGTAGCCGTATTGCCGCCTCCCTCCGGGTTCAGGCTAACAGTCACGGTATCGGTGTAATTCCCAGCCGGATCGACGGGCTGGGACCCGGGCACCCGGAGGTAGAACGGACCGGTGAAGGACGCGGTCGCGGAGCCGCCGAAGTTGAGCGTACCGGCGATGTCCGTAGCGCCGGTGTTTCTCCATTCCTGGCTGAAGCCCGCGTCCCGATAAAGCTCGTAGTTGTATCGGTTGGCGGCACCACCGAACTGCACTCGATTCGTGTTCCCGTTGGGCTGATTCCCGTTGTTGGCCCGCAGCGTGTAGTTCATGGTGGCATCGGAACCCCCCGTCCGGGTGCAGTTCATCGTGTAGCTACCCGTCGAGTCGTTCGGCGTAGCAACGGTGGGGCTGTAGACCGTCGAGATGGCCGTCACCGCAATGCTGCAAGTGTATGCGGCGTTTGCCTCGAAAGCGGCGACGCACGCCGCAAGAGTCGACGCGAGTTTCGCTGTGTGCCAAGTTTTTCGGAGCGCAGTCATTGCTTCACTCCGGAGCAAATTACGGGCCCGACGCGGGCTATATCACCAGCTTATGGTGAGGGTCCGGGTCTGGCTGCCCACGCAGCTGGCGGTGGCGCAGGTGCCCGCCTGGCCTCCGGCGATCGAGCCGTTGATGATGTGGGTCTGCGTGGCGCCGGTACCGATGACGTTGAAGGGTGGGGGAGGAGGGAAGGGGAGCGCCAGCGTGTAGTTCAGGCCGAGCAGCGTGCCCGAGGTGGCGTCGAGCGCCATCCCGTACGGCAGCGCGAGGGTACAGCGCGCGCCGAAGGACGTGCTCGCCGCGGCTGCTGCGACCTGGAACGACGTGTAGGTGAAGTTGACGTTTCCGGGCGGACTGTAAATCTGGCAAGTGTTGGTGGTGATCACCGTTATGCCGAAGGCGGGCATGGGATTGGGTCCGGGATGACCACGCAGGTTCCCGGTCACGGTGTCGGTGTAGTTTCCGGCCGCACCGGGCGTCAGGTCTTGAGGCACGCGCATATAGAACGCACCAGTGGTAGTTGCAACGAGCGCGGCGCCGAAGTTCATCGTTACGGCGATGCGATTGCCGGCGTTGCTGGTGTCCCCCCAGGGCTGGCTGAAACCAGCGTCTCTATAGAGCCCGTAGTTGTATTGGTTGAAGGGGGCGACGGTGCGCTGAACCCGTCTGCTGCCCCCACCGAAATGAGTCCCATTGTTAGCGCCCAAATAGAAGGTCACCGAGTTCGCGTCTGTCGCCAGGCGCGTGCACGATACCGACCAGCCGCCCGTCGAGTCGTTCGGGGTGGCAACGCTGGGGGAATAGACTGTTGAGATGGGGGTTACCGAGACGCCGCCGTTGCAGTTATAGGCCGCGCTCGCCTCGAAAGCGGCGATGCACCCGATCAAGGCCAGCGCAAATTTCGCCGCCTGCCGCGATCCCCGGGGCGCAGTCATCGCTTCACTCCGGCGCAAACCAGCGGGCCGACGCGGGCGATGTCGTCGAGCTTGCCTTCAGGCAGCTCGACGTTCAGGGTGCAGGACTGGCCGTTCCATTTCAGGCGCAGGGTGTTCTTGGGCTGCAAGCCGGTCACGAATGCCTCGCCGCGCCGCGCGACGAAAAACTCCTTGTTGTCGCCCACCAGCTCGATCTCCGCGGCCGAGGGGGCGGGCGCGCCGTCCTCGAGCAGGATCGTGATCAAGGCCGCTCGCCCGGAGCGTACCGGGAACGAAACCTTGACCCCGGTGCGTGCCGCTGGCACCACGATCATCTCGATGTTGTCGATCTCGGCGCTGATCGGCAGTTCGTTCGGGTCCAGACGAATGGTGTTTGGGCGATAAGGCAGCAGGCGCGGTACCAGCGCGTTCCCGTCTGCATCGGTGCGGGTCAGGATGGTGCTCTGGAACCCCACGCCCACGTCGGGATAGCCGGGTACCTCCACCAGCGCGAAGCTGTCCTGAACCTTGCGCGACGCGAACGCATGTCCATCGATCAGCACCAGACCGCCCTGCGCGCCCAGCCGCAGCGTTTGCTGCAAATCGGAGACGCTCGCATCGGCGGCGACCAGGCCGTGGCCGCCCTGGTAGTACACGCCGCCTTCGCCGAAGCTCTCTCCGGTGCGCCTTCCCGCCATCGCGCGCCAGCCGGCGCCGGAATCGAGGACCAGGCCTTTGCTGGCGCTCACGTACCCGTCGGTGTGGCCGGCCCGATGCGTGGTGCTGGCGTTGGCCGTGATTCTGCTGTCGATGGGAATCAGCAGGTTCATGCCGAAAGCCCTGGATTCGGTCGAGCCTTCGGAGCGAATCGCGCTGAACGTGAGCGAGCTGCGCGCGCCGACGCGAATCGAGTAGTTGGCGGAATAGGTCGTCAGCGTGCCACTCTCGTAGGTCTGGACATCGGCATAGACGAGTCCCAGGTTTCCGAAATTTCCCGCGGAATAGGTGTAGCTTGCCAGGCGCTGCAGGCGATACGGCGGCATGGCCGAATTCTGGCCGACCTGCCGATACTCGCGCGATGCGCCTTCGGCGCGCAGCGTAAAACCGTGGCGCAGGCTCCAACGCTCGGCCCCGGCGAGCCACTGAGTCCCGGTGTTGGCGGCATCGTCCCGGCTGGCCGCTACCGCCAGCTGGCCGAGCATTTGTCCCGGAAGCGCCATGCTCGCGCCCACACCGGCGCCGCGCGCTTCCTGGCCCACCTCTACCCTGGTCTCCAGCGTCAGTCCGTTGCTGACGCCGTAACGCAGCATCCCGGAGCCGAAGCGCTCGCCGTAGTCGGCGTTCTCGATGCCCAGGTTGTTGCGCACCGCGCCGATATCCAGGCCCCAGTCGCTCAAGCCCTCTTTGAGCAAATAAGTGTGGCTGAAAAAGTTTTGCACCAGCACCGTCTCGCGCCCGAGCAGATCGCGCACCACCAGCTGCGCCTGGCCGCTGCCGGTGAGCAGGGGAAAATTGTCGATCGTGAACGGGCCGGCGGGCACCTGCGAAGTCTGGCGCAGCACGTCGTTGATATACAGTTCGACCGTGCTCGGGGTGCTCGACTGGCCCGCGAGCACCGGGACCGGATAGGTGATGAATCCGGGAGACAGCGCGTAGTTCCGCGCCAGCTGGACCCCACCGAAGTACACGGAGCGGCCCCATGTCCCGATCCGAGTGGCGGTGTCGCCCAGACGCAAGCTTGCATTGTTGTCGGGAAAATCCCGAGTGAAGGTGGTTTCGAGCCGGCGCACGCTGGACGGGAAGTTCTCGTCGTTGCTGGTCAGGTTGCGACCGACGTAGCTGCTCGTGAGCACGCCCGCCGCGTTGGAAACCCCCAATTCCATCAGCGCGCCCAGGTCCTTCGTGGTGGATGCGTCGCGCGCGGCGCTGTGATTGTAGTTGAGATCGTAGTTGACGAATCCCGCTAGCAAGGGCGTGGTCAGTGCGGGGCGCTGCACGATCTCCTGGGTCAGGCGCGTGGTGGTAAATGCGGCCGCCGAAAATTTCAGATCCAGGGACTGGTTGGCGGCGTTCAACCGCGCCTCGAACCCAGGGACCGATGACAGCGGATACCAAGTCTGGCCGCGGTACCAGACGCCCTGCGTGTCGGGTCTTCGGTTGAGCCGCCACTCGTCGAACGCGTCGCCCGGAGCATGGAAAGCGCCGCCGAGATCGAGCAGGACCCAGCTCCCCGCGCGCGCTCCGTTGATCGTGATCTCCAGCGGAACCAGCCGAACGGGGCCGGAAGGCGGAACCGGCAGCGGGACCGGGCCGCTTTGCGTGGGTGCGGCTGAAGGAGTCTGCGAGGGCGTCACTTGAGCCCAGGCCCTATGGCTACCTAGACCTGCAACGGCCGCCAGCGCCACCAGGAAAAAGGTTCGGCGCATTGTGGCAACCGGGGTTTCATGGAGATCCCCCACCCCTTACCCAACCGTTAAGTCGAAGGTCTTCGACTTGCCGTCGTCGAAAGTGACCGTGATTTGCAGCGCGCCGCTGGACACCGCCCGTTCCGGCTTTACCGGAATGGCTATGCGGGCGCCGGGCAGGATATACGCGCCGCCTTCGAAACGCGCCACTACCTGCCCACCCTGCCTTACCAGGATCTCGCGTACCTGTGCGTAGGCGGACCCGCTGTTGGCGCAGCTCACGGCGATGAATTGGGCGTCCGTGCGGCTGGCGCCGCAGGCAACCTCGTGCTTGGCCGGGGGCGGCGTGATGAACACCGGCATGGACAACGCCAGGGCAATCGGCACCTGGATCCCGCTGTCCTTGGGCGCGCCGACTTCCGGAAGCTCTCTCAGAATGAGACGGTAGATGAGCTGCCGGGAAGCATCTGCGGGTTTGAGCCGCGCGAGCCGCACGACCTGCCGGGCTTTGGGGGTGAGCTTGATGATCGGCGGTGAAAGGATGAGGTCTTCGGTGAGCGCGAGCTCGTCGGCGCCCTCGGGCGTCTGCGTCCAGACGTGCAGATCGGCTTGCAGCACCACCGGGCTGTCGCCATCGTTGGTGATCGTCACGGCCACGGCGCGGTCCTTGGGGGTCATGTAGATGCGTACCGGGGTGATGGAGAAAACCCCGGCGAGTGCGCAGTGGACTGCACCGAACGACAGGAGAAAAAAAGCCGCGCGCGACCCCCACGCGAGGGAAGGAAAGCGTCGGTAAGGTGCGGGATTCATGCTGCGGGTCCGGCAGCGTGAGTCCGACTAGTAACTGACCAACAATTCAATCGGCCCGTCCAGCTCCCTCACGCTGTAGATGCGCCCTGTCGTGATTGTGCCGGCGCCGATGAAGGGCTCCGTCGAACCGGGTACCTGGTACAGACTGGGGCTGAAGTAGTAGGTGAACGTTCCACCGGGGAGGCCGAGGTACTGGCACACGACTTTGACTGTCGAACCGGATATCGGTGGCTGGTTCACGCATACCCCGGTCGAGGGCGCCGGCGCGCCTGGCTGCGCCAGCGTGATGTTGACGCCAAACACCCCGCCGGTCGCCCCGGCCAGACACTGGCCGGCGGCGACAAGCGCGCTCAGGGCTAGAACCGCGCGCTTCATCGAAAGCCCGCGCACGATGGAGACTCCTAAGAACCCCGGAGACTAGAAGTTGACGATCAGGGTGTGCGTTCTGTTGGTGGCGGCCGCGTTGGAGCAAGATGCCGTGGCGCAAGTGCCCGCCTGGTTGGCTGCCATCGTGCCGGTAATGGTGGCCGCCTGTGCGAGACCGTTGCCGACAGCGCCGGCCGGCCGGGTCAAGCTATAGGCCAGATTCACGGCGGTATCGGTGATCGGGCCGATCGTAGCGGCGCCGGGCGGAACAGCAGCTCCGTTACCCGCTTGCAGCCCGAACGTGTAGGGCAGGGTGTTGGTGCAGCTCACGGTAAGGCCCCCGCCAGTCGCGGCTTGGGCGCCGACCTGAAGCGAGGTGTATGCGAAGTCCAAAGCTGTAATGGCGGAAAGCGTACACGCTGAAGTCAGCGTGATGTTCACGTTGAAAGTGCCGGACGTGGACTGGGCGCTCGAAACACCGGGCGTGAGGGCAGCCACACTCAGAACTGCAGTCAGAACGAACTTGGTCATCTTCATTTTCACTTACTCCTCTGTGTAGGATTACGGGATGCATTGTATAGGCATATTCTGAAAGAAGCTATTCAAAAAGTCACGAGTTATCATGGTAGTACACTGCAAACCTGACGTGTTTTCGCCGCTTTCTGTCGCTTTCCTGACAAACATTCAGGGTAAGCCCGAGCTCCCCTAGGGGCAAACCTGAGGGCAAACACTGGAGGGTTACAATGGCCCGTAACCTTTTCCGGAAAGCACGCTCGTCTTGCATCCCGATTTGCTGGCACTCGCCGCGAGCCTCTCCTCCCGCGAAGAGCGCTTCGCCCTGGTCACGGTGGTTCGGCGCGAGCCGCCCAGTTCGGCGCGCGTCGGCGATGCCGCCGTGGTGACGGCGAAAGGCGACTATCACGGCTGGGTCGGCGGCGGCTGCACGCGATCGACCGTGCTGCGCGAAGCGCTGCGGGCTATCGCCGACGGCGAGCCGCGGCTGCTCAGCCTCTCGCCGGAACCGGACGAAGGGCGGCGCGCCGGGGTCGTCGCGCTTCCCATGACTTGCGAAAGCGGAGGTACCGTGGAAATCTATGTCGAGCCTGTTCTGCCGGTTGCGCGGCTGTTGCTGTTCGGAAGCTCGCCGGCCGTTCGTGTGCTGGCGCGGATCGGCCATGCGATGGGCTACCGCGTCGACGTCGTCGATCCGGATG
>Ga0137435_1000226_pt1 | contig 19997 bp, 17 predicted proteins | sample EasRivERMGT100_2_FD_104904 | JGI IMG/M metagenome (GOLD analysis project Ga0137435, IMG submission 104904) | Soil microbial communities from meander-bound floodplain in the East River, Colorado, USA - East River MetaG ERMGT100_2 | ecosystem: Environmental > Terrestrial > Soil > Floodplain ... | reverse complement strand
GTGTGATGTTGAAGCTGAATGCCATGTTCCCGGCTCCCGTCTTAACGAACGTGAAGCTGGCTCGCCAACGCCGCAGGTCGCGCTGGAACGTCAGCGAATGATCGGGGAACTGTCGGGTAACGACGTCGAACGACGTGCGCCAGTTCGCGGTCCAGTTCCGGGTCGGGCTGAACGCCAGGTTCAGTCCCACGGTCTGGCGTCCGGCCCGTTCCCGCTCTGCGGCGTCGTCGAACCGGTTGCGCGAGCTCGTGTACTGCACGCCTAACGAGAACTGCCCTCCGTATGCCCCCCCCCTTCCTCCGTAGGGTCCCGCGCCCGTTTGGTAGGGATCGCGTGTCGCTCCCTGGTATTGGCGATAGTTGGGCGAGTTCTGCTGGGGTCCCAGGGTGGTATCCGGTGCTGGTGGTGGCACGGGGCGCGGCCGCAGCCCCAACAGCCGGCTCAGTCCCGCGATCGTCGCGGGTGTGATCTGGAACGAGGCGTTCACGCTCTGCAGGAACGGGTCGAACTTGGCGGTGTCGGTGCCGACCTGACCGCGCCAGAGATCGTGCACGATGCCGAGCTGGAAACCGGCAAGCAGATCCGACGCGAACGTGTTGCTCAGGCTGGGCGTCTGCCACCCGACCCGGCCCGGGATCTTCGCCTGCTCGAAGTTGTAGCTGATCCCGCTCGTGTTGATGCTCAGCAGTCTGATCTTGCGTGGCTCGCGCTCGGCGGCGGTGTCTCCGGCAGCGGGCTTCGCCTTGGCTTCAAAGTTCTGCGACAGCCCGATGCTGATGGTTTGCTGGGGATCGCTGCGCGCATTGAGCGTCCGGCCGGTGGGGTCGAGCGCACGGGCAAACTCCTCGGACACGGTCGCGCCGAGAGCATACTGATAGCTGAGGAGCGGCGAAAACGAGTGCCGGATGCGGGACAACGGCCCGAAGCCCGGGAAGAACCCGAAGAATGTCGGTGACGCGCTGAGCGTAAACGCGAGGCGCTTGCCCTGCTGGATGAATTCCCCACCCGTAAACGGATTACGCAGCATGAACGGACCGGCACTCGTCTTGTTCACGATCGAAACGCCCGGCTGCACCTTCCACGTGCCGCTGAACAGCGTCGGCAAGTTGATGCCCGTCTCCCAGTTCACGCGCGTCTCGTACGTGCTGGCAAACACCACGGTGCGCGTGGCGCCGGTTGTATCGGTAAGCACGAACTCCCGGCGCGCGTCCGATGCCACATCCTGGATCGTGACGCTGTTGGACCAGTTCCAGCGACCCATGCGGAACGGGGTCTGCAACGAGATGTTCGTGGTGCGGTCGCCGAAGTGCAGTCGCAACGTATCCGGGGTCGCGGTCGTGTCCCCAGGAGCGCTGGGGATGAGCAGCGTCGCCAGATTGTTGAAGCTTTGCGAGTTCGTGAAGGAGAAACCCGGTGACCAGGTCAGCCACGGCGCGAGCGTGACCGTCGTGGGCGTCAACGTAATGACGGGGAATGACTGGTCGATGTGGTTCGACGACAGGTCCAGGCGTCGGCTGAACCCGACGTTCAGCGAGGCCCACGAGAATCGCTTGCTGAACGACGCCGTCGAGCCCACGGTCGAGGTCACCTCGTAGGGGTTGATCGAATTGCGCTGGATCACCCGTCCGTTCGACACGTAGTCGATGCTGGCGTTGAAATCGGTGCTCGCATTGAACCGTTGCGCGTGGGTCCACCCGATGCGGGTGTTGTTCGCCGGCTGATCGAGCTGGTTCGTGCGCGTGTAGCTCAGCCGGCCGGTCATGAACCGATCGATCCAGCGGTATTCGGCCTGAGCGTGAAAAGACGCGCTGCGCCCGGCGAACCAGTCGCCGCTCACCAGCGCGTCGAGGTAATCGTTGATGACGAAGTAGTAGCCGAGGTCGGTGATGTGCCGCGAGTAGTCACGCGTCGGCCGCACGATATCGTTCAACCCGAACCGCGGAAACAGGATGCCGCTGCGGCGCCCGCCTCGAATGTCCTGAAAAATGAACGGCAGCCACATGACCGGAACGTCACGCACGTACAGCACCGCGGGACGGGCCACCATGGTGCTCTTGTTGATCCATTTGGCCTGGCCCGCGGCAAAGTGGTAGTCGGGCACGGGTTGCGGATCGGAGGTGAAGTTGGCGTCGGCGATGTAGACGCGGCGGTTTCCCGAATCGGCCGCGATGTCCCCGCGCACGTACCACTTGGCCCCTCCCTGCTGAAAATCCGTCAACGCGTCCCGTACGGTTCCGCGGCGCAGGCAGGTGTCGTAGCGCATCCCTTCCCCGACCAGCACGGTGCCCTGGTCGAAGAGATGGGGCTCACCGGACGCATCGAGCCGGCAGCTCGCTTCGCGGTAGCGAATCGAATCGGCCTCGAGCTGGGTGCCGTCGCGATCGACGAACGCCTCTCGGCGCAGGAAGATCGTCTGGCTGTCGCCCTCGAGCACCAGCGTGTCCGCGACATAGCGCGTTACTCCAAAGCGCTCGAGCTTGAGGAGCGAGTCGATGACGCGATCCGCCGCCGGAAACGTCCGGGTCGGCGCCGTCGGCAGACCCAGCCTGCGCGCCGTCGCCGTATCGACGCTTTGCCCGCGCCGCCCCGTGTCGCCGGGCGCCCGCGGAGCGGGGACCCGCGTCGTGTCCTGCGTCACCGGCTGCCGCGGCGCTGGGGGAGGCGGGGGAGCCGGTGGCGGATTCTGCGCGGAGAGCGATCCGGACCCGAGCACGAGGAGCACGACCGTGGCCGCGGCAACCCGCCGCGCGCGACGCCGGCTCGCCACCCAGGCGCACCAGATGCTCACTTCGTACAGGAGCAGCAACGGCCCGAGCATCAGCAGCATCGAGACGGCATCCGGCGGCGTCAGCAGCGCGGCGAGGAACGCCGCAATCACGATCGCATAGCGCCGTTGGCGGCCGAGAAACTGGGGCGTGACGATCCCCAGCGACGCCAGAATCGTCACGACCAGGGGCAGCTCGGCGACGAGCCCGCAGCCGATCACGAACGGGATCGCCATGCCGAAGTAGCGATCGATCGTGATCATCGCGGTCAGATCGGTGCGCTGGAAGTTCAGCAAGACCTTGAGCGCGGCGGGCAGCAGCCACTCGTAGCACGCGATCGCGCCGCCCAGGAACAGCACAACCCCCACCGCCAGCGACGGCACGATCAGCTTTTTCTCGCGCTCGTACAGCGCCGGTGCGAGAAACGCCCAGATCTGATAGATCACGACCGGTGAGGCAAGCAGACAGCCGAGCGCGAACGCGACCTTCAGCGTGAGCATGAACGGTTCGGCGGGACTGGTGAAGGTGAGGCGGCCACCGGGCAGGTAGGGCGCGATCGGCCGCTTCAGCAGCTCGATGATGTCGACGCGATCGAGCAGCAGCCAGCCGGCAATCGTGCCGATGACGACCGCCAGCAGACTCCACAGGATGCGCCAGCGCAGCTCCTCGAGATGTTCGAGGAACGGCATCTCACCGCGTGGTGTCATCGGCGGGGTACGGCCGGATGCCCCCGGCTAGGGCCGGAGTCGTTGCTGGTTTTGCCGCGCGAGATCGGCTTCGGGAGAGCGCGGATAGCCAGCGATCACCCGAGAGTAAAAGTTCCGTGCTGTAGTGCGGTCGCCCCGCTGTTCGGCGAGGCGGCCCAGTTTGTACAGCGCGGAAGGGGCGCGCGAGGAATTGGGATAGGCCTTCACGAGTTGATCGTACACCGCAGCCGCCGAATCGGGGGCAGACTGCTCGAAGCTCTCCCCCACATAGTACAGCGCATCCGGTGCCCGTTCGTTGGTGGGGTACACCCGCAGGAACTCGCGGAACCCGAGCCGCGCCGTGGCGTTGCTGCCGCGCCGGTACTGCTGTAACGAGGCATCGTACATCTGATCGGGCCCGGGGCCTGCGGGATTCCCTGAGGGACCGACCGGCACCGCATTGGGGTCCGGCGCCTGTGACCGCGTTTCCAATCGTGACCGCAATTCGGTCAGGCGCTGCTGGCTTTGTCCCGTGAGCTCCTGTATCGCGACCAGTTGCTGCTCGACCACGATCAGTTCGGTGCGGAGGTCGCCGCGCAACTGGACCAGATAGGCCTGCTGCGTGGCCAAGGCCTGCTGCAGCAGCCGGACGGCGGCCAGGACAGTGTCCTGTTCCGCCGCCCGCGCCGTGTCACTCTTGGCGAGCTGGCCCTGCAACGCTTGAACCTGAAGCTCGACCTTCCGGACATCGCCTTTCAAGGCGCAGCCGGCGGTGAGCCCCAGGCTCAGGAAAAGCGCGTTACGACGGGCGGCGGAGATTGTCACCACCGCTCGTGACTTCGAACTCGGCCCGGCGGTTCTGCGACCAGGAACTCTCATCGTGCCCGTCCCCCATCGGCCGCTCCTCGCCCCACGACTGCGTCTCGATGCGGCTGGCATCGATGCCGTGGCTCACGAGGTACTGCTTGGCGGCCTGAGCCCGGCGGTTGCCGAGGGCCAGGTTGTACTCGTCCGAGCCGCGCTCGTCGCAGTGCCCGCCGACGCGGATCCGCAGATCGGGATTGGCCTGCAGGATCGCGACCTTCTGATCCAGCGCGCCCATATCGTCGGGGCGGATGTTCGACCGATCGTAGTCGAAGTGGATCATCGTCGCCAGCATGTTGCGGACTTCTTCGGCGGAGCGGCTGAGCGCCGCCAGGGAATCCGCCTCGCGCTGCCGCGCGATGCGCTCCGCTTCTTCGCGCGCCAGGCGGTCCGCTTCAGCCTGTGCGGCGGCGATCGAGTCCTGCCGCGCACGCTCGGCGGCCGTCGCCGAATCCGCGTTGGGCGTCGGATTCTCCGGGGCGGCTTTCTTGCCGCAGGAGCTGGCCACGGTGGCAGCACTCAGGCCGAGCATGAGGAGCAACGATACCGATTTCATCCTGTCTCTCCGATCAGGGGGTGGTTGAAGTAGCCTCCGAAAGCCGTGGAGACCAAGCCGGCAGACGCGCGCCGCTCTGCTGTAGCAGCGGCCGGATCCGGCCGGTGTCGAGATCGATAATCCACAACTGGCGGTAGCCCGACCGGTCGGAAACGAAGGCGAGATGGCGGCTGTCGGGGGCCCAGGTCGGATCTTCGTTACGCCCCACCGAGGTGAGCTGCCGGACCGTACGCGTCCGCACGTCCAGCACGAACACCTGCAATGTTCCCGCCACGTCCCGGTGAAACGCCACCGACTGCCCGTCGGGAGACCACTCCGGCGCATTGGACGACCCGGTGACGCCGTAATCGAATGGGGCGAACAACTGCTGGTCCGTTCCATCCGCCGCCATCACGTAGATCTGCGGCAGACCCGGGCGCGTCGAGACAAACGCAATGCGCTGCCCGTCAGGGCTGAACGTCGGGGACAAGTTGTCTGAAAAGCGCCCCACGGTCAAGCGGCGTAAACAGCAGTTGCTCTTGACGTTAATCGTGTACAGATCCGTGCCTTCCTCCGTCGCACGACTGAACGCCATCGTCTGCTGATCCGGCGAAAACGCGGGCGTGAAGTCGAGAGCCGTTCCAGTCGTCGAGACCGGGATGCGCTTGCCTGTCGCCATATCCTGCAGATAGAGCCAACCTTTTCCCGCTTGGAATTCCATGTACGCAAAGTGCCGGCCGTCGGCGGCCCATGCCGGGGACATGGCCTGTCGATCGGTGGACGACACGAGCTTCTGATCCGCGCCATCGTGGTCGATCTGATACACCTTGCCTTCCCGTACGAACAGCACCCGGGTCGCGCCGATGCCCGGGACGCCGAGGGCCGCCTGGACGACTTGATCGCCGAGTCGATGCACCGCCTGACGGAAGTCGGGACTGGTGGGCGGCGGCAGTGTGGCGCGCAGCGAGCGCCGGAGATCAGCGGCCGCGATGTCGTGCAGCGCGGCCAGGGTCGTGTCGCCGCTGCGGGTGATATCGAGCGCGAAATCGGCGCCGAGCGCCCCGTACAGCGGATAGTTGAGAGACTGGGGGCTCGCGGGCGCGCCGCGCGACGTGCCGGCCGAAGCCGAGCGACGGGATGTCGGGCTCCGTGACGGGGCCGTGGAGGACGCGAGGCGAATGGAATCGCCGCCCGGCAGCGTGATGACTTCGAACCGGTCGCTATAGTCGAGATCGCGCGCGATGATCGCCCGGACCGAATCAAGTCCCGCGCCGCCGCCGGTCCGCGGCAGCATCACCAGACCGGGCCGGACGCCCGGACGGTAGATGATGCCGATGCGGACACCCCGGTCGATCGCCGAAGTGTCCTGCAGAACGAGAAGGGTGGCGAGCAGCAGTGGCGTCACTGTCTCTGCCCGGAAAAGTAAAAACGGACAAACAACACATCGGCTGTCCAACCGTCAGGCAACATGCCGAAAGCCTTGAACCGGCCGGCTTCCTCGACGGCGCCCTGTGCCTCGAGATCGAACGCGAAGTTGCCCGAGCGCCGGATGAATTGCAGGTCGGTGACCGAGCCGTCGCGATGCACGAAGAACGATACCTCGGCCTCGAGCGGCGTGCTTTGACCGGGTCGCTGCCAGCGCCGCAACACCTGCCCCACGATGTTCTGCAAATACTCGGGGAACGGGAACGCGATCCCTTCGGTGCTCACCGTCGCAACGTCGTTCCCCGTCGAAGGCCGTTCTCCCGGCAGGGGCTGCGTGGTGGGCGTGGTGCGCGGCGCAGCTTCCCGTTTGGTTTGATCCCGCGTCGGTGGCGGCGTCGCGCGGGAGACGGTACTGCGCGGCGTCGTCGCGGACGCGGGTGCCGGTTTTTCCTCCGCGGGGCGTTCGAACGCCTCGGGCGCTTTGCGCGCCTCGAGACCGGCGGCTGGGGCGGCGATCAACCGCACCGTGTACGTCGGCGGCAGCTTGCGGTGGGCCGAGGGCGACGAGAACAACAGCACGCCGACGACGCCATGTACGAACAGCGTCCCGGTCATTGCCATCCCCACGGGGGCCGGATTGCGGCCGCGTCGTCTCATCGGTCGATCGCCTCGGGTTCGGCTACGAGCCCCACATCCTGCACGCCGGACGCCCGGATCACGGCCAGCACTTGAACGACGCGGGCATAGGGGACGCGGCCATCGGCCCGCAGATACACCCCCGTAGGCCGTTTCGTTCGCACGAAAGCGGGGAACGTGGCCTGGAAATCGTCATAGGAGAGCGCCGCCTGATCGAGATAGATCCGGCCGTCGCTGTCGACGGTCACCACGAGCCCCTCCTTCGGATCGATGGCGCGCACCTGGGCCCGCGGCAGACGCACGTCCACCCCGCCCTGCATGATGGGCGCCGTGATCATGAAAATGATGAGGAGCACGAAGGCGACGTCCACCAGCGAGGTGACGTTGATGTCGGCGTTGAGGGGCAGTTCGCCGTGGCCTCGCAATCCTCCGCCGCTCCCACCCACGAGACCGGCCATCAGATCCGTCCTTCCCGAGCGAGGGTCCCGATGATTTCCTGGGCAAACCCCTCGAGCTCACCGGCGAAGAGGCCGAGCCGGTTGACGTAGAGGTTGTAGGCCATCACCGCGGGCACGGCGACCGCGAGCCCAGCGACGGTCGTCACGAGCGCTTCGGCGACGCCGGGAGCGACCGCCGCGATGTTGCCCGAGCCGCCGACGGCGATTCCAATGAACGCGTCCATGACGCCGAGCACGGTTCCGAGCAACCCCAGCAGGGGACTCACCGAGCCGAACGTGGCCAGCCACGGAAGGAAGCGCGCGGCCAGGTCGCGCTCGGCAGCGACTTCCTTGGCGAGGACCATGCGCAGCGCTTCGAGCTGGGTGGTTGTCAACGTCGACGACGGGGCCGAGGCGGTGGGCGTGGGATTCGCCGCCGCAGTGCCCTTCAGCGCGCCGGGTTTGAGCTCGGTAAAGAAATGGACGGCTTCGCGCAGCAGGCGATTGTACGGCGACGGTGGCAAGCGCATAGCGGCGTGATAGGCATCCTCGAGACGTGGCGCCTTTTCGACCTCCGCCATGAAGCGGTCGGCGAGCTGGCGCATGCGCCGGAACTGCCACCATTTGAGCACGATCAGGTACCAGGACACCACCGAGAAGATGACGAGCACCACCAGCACGAATTGCGTCTCGCGACTGGACGTGAGTACCAGCTCCCACGGCGTGGTGGGAATCGCTCCTCGGACCTGCAGCAACGCGGTTGGATCCACTCAGCTTTTCCTTTCGTCGTCCCGGTAACCATTCGGATGCGCCTGGTGCCAGCGCCAGGCGCTTTCCAGGATCTCAGCCAGACTCGAATGCTGTGCTCGCCAGCGCAGGACCTCCGCTGCGCGCTCGACGGCCGCCACGAGGACCGGCGGGTCACCAGCACGTCGCGGCTGTTCCACTGCCGGGATGGCTTTGCCAGTGACCCGGCGTGCGGCACTCACCACATCGCGGACGGAATGACCGGTACCTGTGCCGAGATTCACAGCGACGGGCGCAACGCCGTCGAGCTCCACATCCAGCGCCGCGACGTGCGCTGCGGCGATATCGGTCACGTGCACGAAATCTCGCACCGCGCTGCCGTCCGGCGTGGGGTAGTCGGTGCCGAAGATCTCGAACGCAGACCGTCTGCCCAGCGCTGTCGCGAGCACGTTAGGAATCAGATGCGTCTCCGGATCATGGTGTTCCCCGCGCCGATCCGTAGCTCCGGACGCGTTGAAATAGCGCAGACTCACGACGCTCATGCCGTGCTTCGGCCCGACATCCGCCAGTAATCGCTCGAAATCCCGCTTGGTCTCCCCGTACGGATTCACCGGCATCTGCGGCGTGTCCTCCGTAATCGGGACCTTGGTCGGGTGGCCGTAGACGGCGCACGACGACGAAAAGACGAACCGGCGCACCCCCGCGCGTCCGGCCGCCTCCAACAGTACACGCGCGGCCGTGACATTGTTGGTCACATACTTCTGAGGCTGCGCAACTGATTCCGGGACAAGGGCAAAGGCCGCCATGTGGACAATCGCCTCGATGGCCTCGCGCTCGAGAATGGCAGCGACCAGCTCGCGGTTTCCGACTCCGCCCTGGATGAAGCCGGCGCCCCGAGCCACCGCGGCCCGATGTCCGGTGCTCAAGTCGTCGAGCACCACGACTCGCACGCCGAGCTCCAGAAGCTGGTCGACGATGACACTACCGATGTACCCTGCGCCCCCCGTGACGAGGACTCGAGCCGTCACGCGGGTGGCTCCATGCCGAACAGCCGTCGCAGCGCCTCGAGCAGGCCGTACCCGTGTCCTGCCTCGGCCGCCGCTTTCAGCGCGAGCGTGGGCTGGTGTAGGAACTTGTTCATGAGGGATTGGCTGAATTGCTCCACACGGGCGCGATCTTCCGGACTCAGCGCACTCAGCTGGCGCAGCGCGCGCTCGAGCTCGGCGGCGCGGAGCTGATCCATCCGGCTCCGCAGCTCCTTGATGGTGGGAACGACGCCCAAGCCGCCGTACCATGCCCAGAAGAGATCGGTTTCCTCTTCGACGATGCGTTCGGCAGCCGGGATTTCGTCGCGGCGCCGCGCAGTGGCCTGCGCCGCCACGGTCTGGAGGTCGTCGACATCGTACAGGAACACGTTCTCGATCTGCGCGATCGCGGGATCGACGTCGCGCGGCACGGCGAGATCGAGCACACACAGCGGGCGCCCGCGACGACGCGCAATCACCGGCCCGACGCGTTCCCAGGTCACCACGGCGTGGGGCGCGGCGGTCGAGCAGAGCACGATGTCGATCGTCGCAAAGTGTGCCCAGGCCTCCTCCAGCGACACCGCCCGTCCGCCTAGCCGCTCGGCGATCGCGCGTGCGCGCTCCTGGGTGCGATTCGCGACCAGCGTGATCTGCACACCCTGATCGGCCAGGCAGGTGGCCGCGAGCTCGGCCATGTCTCCCGCGCCGAGAATCAGCGCGTGACGGCCGGCGAGATCGCCGAAGATTTTTCCCGCGACCTGGGTGGCGGCCGACGCTGCGGACGCCGTTCCCATCCCCAACGCGGTCTCCGTACGCACGCGCGAGCCGACGTGCAGAGCTGTTTGAAACAGGCGGTGCAGCACGGGACCGGCCTGCGCGCGCGACGCTTCCCAGGCGTCGCGCACCTGTCCCTGGATTTGGGATTCGCCGAGGATCATCGAGTCGAGCCCGGCGGAAACCCGGTACAGATGCCGCACCGCATCGCGGTCGTGCACGCTGTAGCCGAATTCGCGTGCCCCGCCGGCAGGGGCTGCCGCGAGCCGTTCGCCGAGCAGCGACCAGACGGTGTCGAGGGGGGGGGGCTCGTCGTCGGTCACCAGATAGAACTCGGTGCGGTTGCAGGTGGAAAGCAGCACCCCGCCGCTCGCGCCCGCAGCCAGCACGCGCGCGAGCGCGCCCGGCACTTCATGCGCGCCGTGCGCGAAGCGTTCCCGCACCTCGAGTGGTGCGGTTCGGTGGTTGACACCCAGGACCTTGATACCCATCGCAGGATCCGTCACAGGAACCGTGCGGCGCCGGGCTGCACGAGCTTCAGCGCGACGTACACCAGCAACACCGCGGAGAAGCCGGCGATACTCGCCAGGGCCGCGCGCCTGCCGTCCCAGCGGCGCACGACGCGAACCCAGACGGCCCAGCCCAGCACGACCCAGGTGAAGAGGCCCCAAACCAGCTGCGCCTTTGCAACCTGCAGCCCGGCACCTCCCGAGAATCGCGCTCCGTAACCCACGGCGAGCAGCAGGCCGACCGTCAGCGCCGGGAATCCGGCGACCAGGGCAAAGCGGTTGAGCCGGTCGAGCCGCTCGAGCGGTGGGAACAACTGGTACACCTGGCCAAAGCGTCGCGCCTTGAGCTCACGAAACTGCAGCAGATAGAGCGCGGCGGCGATGAAGGCAAGCGCCATGAGCGCGAGCCCCAGGACACTCAACGCGACGTGCAGCGCCAACCACGTAGTACGACTGGCGGCGATCTCGGTTCCGGGGCTGAGTCCACTCAAGACAGAGAGCCCGACGAGTCCCGTCGCCAGGGGAGCAGCGAAGAACGATACCGCGGAGCCCCGCAACAGGCGCTCGCTCGCGAGCTGGAGCAGCACAAGACAGAGCGCCAGCATCGACAGCGCCGGACCGAGGCCTACGAGCGTGAGCTGGGAAAGGGCGACGACGTGCGCAGCCGCACCGGCACAGGGGAACGCGATGGCGAGGGCGCGCGGTGGGCTCCGAAACCCCATGAACGGAGCCAATGCGAGCACCGTCGCCAGCGCATAGAGCGCCAAAGCAACGAGATGGAGCGTAACGATCACGGCAGATACCGGGCCGGCCTGCCCACGCAGGTCCGGCCGCCTTTTAGGAAGGCATTTTCCGAATCAAGCGTACCGGCAGGTCTCGGTCGAGTCCAGGGTGCATGATCTGAATCAACAGGCCGGTGGCGGACCGCTCACGGGTGTGCACAACCATCAGGACCGCCCGCACTTCCTCGGACGCCGTTCCGATGCCGACTTCCGCAGGCTTGTACACCTCGAATACGTCGCCGGGCGTGACGCCGTCCCGGCGGCCTTTATCGATAAAGAAGTATTGCTGCGCGCCGGCGATCACGCGAGCGTCGCGAGGCGCGATCACCTTGCCCTGGAGGCCTTCCGCCACGGGGACCGGACGGACCTGACCGGGATCGCGGAACGGCTCGAGCGGCATGGCGAGCTCGCCGTCATGGATCCGCCCGAATTGGGAGACCACCTCCGCGAGCACCTGCTGCTCCTCGATCGACGTCACGCGCGCGATTCCGGTTGGGACGACGACGTCGCCCCATTGGCCGAACTCGATCCCGCGATCGATGCGCACGAGCAGCAGCGAATCACCCACGTGATAGGAGGCGTTGTGCGGCGGCCGGACGGAGATCTCCTGGTACAAGGTCGCGGAGGTCCGCTCCGACAGCCGGTGAATGGCAGAGGTCGCGGTCGAGCCGAGGACCTGGCCCCAGGGCAGTCGCTCACTCTCGGTCAGGAATCCGGCGGCGTAGAATTCCCCGGGGCGCAGCGGACGATACGGCTGGTTGGTGTAGGCCCGCAGCACATCCTGGACGATCTGCCGATTCGTGCGGCGCCGGTCGAAAATCGTCTCGTTCGATTCGGCAATCGGCGGCGGCGGCGCCTCGACGACGAACATCGCCGTATCGGCCGCAATCGTGTCGATCGGCGCGAACGCGGTGTCGAGCGGCACGACGGCGACGACGGTGTCGCCCACCGCCCGCACCGTGTCGGCTGCCATCGACGTGGTGTCCGGCGCGACCGCAACGACCGTGTCACCACCCTGCGCGACGACGTACATCGCCGCGAGATTCAGCACCTCGCCCGGATAAATCCAGTGCGGGTCCTCGACGATGCTCGTATTGAGACGGTAGATCTCCGGCCACAGCAGCGGGTCGTTGAAATACATCTGCGCGATGGACCACAGGGTCTCACCGCGCGAGACGGTATGCGTCGTGGGAACTTGCCCCTGAAAAGCGGCGACGGCCTGCGTATCTTGAAGAAGCTGCGTCGTGTCTTGCGCGACCTGCGTGGTGTCCTGCGCCGGCAGAACACGCCACGACAGCATCGCCGCCAGGGCGAGAACTACAACGCGGCTAGAACGGCAGATCGTCGTCCTCCTCATCCAGCGCCTCCGGGAACGCGTCGAGCGATTCGGGGGCCCCCTTCCCGCCGGCTTCTGCCACTGCCCCGGCTCCTGCGGCCCCTCGTGCTGCCCCCGCTCCCACCGGAGCGGCTGCGCCTCTCGAGCCCAGCATGATCAGCTCGCGCGCAATGATCTCGGTGACGTAGCGTGTCTGCTTGTTATTGTCTTCCCAGGTCCGGTACTCGATCCGGCCCTCGACGTAAACCTTGTCGCCCTTCTTCAGGTACTTTTCGCACACGTCGGCCAGGCCCGATCCGCCCTTGTTATTCCAGCAGATAACTCGATGCCAGTCCGTCTTTTCCTGCTTTTCGCCACCGGTCCCCGTCCACTGCCGGCTCGTCGCCACCGAGAGGGTGGCCAATCGGGAACCGTTGTTCGTGCTGCGCACCTCGGGATCGGCACCCAAGTTCCCGATCAGAGTGACCTTATTGAGACTGCGGCTCACACAACCTCCAGCATTTATGCGGGTTTGGGTCCAAGGGTGCCCAACACTATATAAATCGCAAGTCGTTCTGTCAATCAAAGATACGCCACTTGTACCGAAGTTATGCATCAAGTCTGAGCACGATGGCGTCCTCGACCGGCCTGCGATAGTACGCCTTGCGCCGGCCGACATCCTCGAACCCGAACGCGCCGTACAGTGCCCGCGCCGCAGCGTTCGACTCCCGGACTTCCAGGTAGACCTGCCGAACTCCCCGCTCCGCCAAGGCATCCACGATCGCCTGCACCAGCGCGCGTCCCAATCCGCGACGCCGCCCCCCCTCCGCGACAGCGAGGTTGAGGATCTCCCCTTCATCCGCAGCGTCGATCGCCACCACGTAGCCGGCGATCTCGGCGTCCGCTTCGGCGACCAGAAACACCGCGAACGAGACGCAGTCGCGGAAATCCTGTGTCGTCCACGGATCGGCGAATACGCGTTGCTCGATCGCGTGAACCGCGGGAACGTCAGTCAGCTCAGCGGGGCGAATTCGGAAGCGGTCGACCATGGCGCGCCTCCCATTTCGCCTGAGCTTCGGCCGGCCGGCCATACACCGGCTCAGCCAGGGGATCGTCGAGTGGCCGGCGTACCGCCTCGTCGTCCGCCAGCACCAGCAGCGATCGGGCGATCGCCGGCACGGCCTCCAAGGGAACCGGCGGCCTTCCGGTCCAGGTCTCGACCTCGGCCCGGTAGCGCTCCGCGCCATCGCCCACGGCCAGCGTGGGCCTGATGGGACTCACCCGCGCCAGCTCCGCGATCGTGAACAGATCGGGCGCGACGACGATCTCGATCCGGTCGCGATGAATCGTATAGATCGCGCCGAACACCTGGCCGCGCAGGGCATCGTAGCAGGCGGCGATCGCCCCGGAGTCGAGCTCGGACGCCGCATGCGCGGCACCGAGCAGCGAGGGGACCGCGACCAGCGGCAGCTCGCGCTCGTGTGCGAGTCCCCTCGCCGTGGCCCAGCCAATCCGCAGTCCCGTGAAACTTCCCGGACCGTCGCCGACGACGATCTCGGTCACGTCTTCGAGTGTCGCGCCCGCGTCGGCGAGGACCTGTTGAATCAATGCGAGCAGCTTGGCCGCGTGCTGGCGCGCGCCGCGAATTGACCGCGCCGCTTGTGGGGAACGCCCCTCCCCCGGCTTACCGACCGCGACGCTCGCGATGTCTGTAGCCGTGTCGATAGCGAGCCTCATACGCCGGCGGTTTCGTCGATGATGCGGTGCGATGGATCATCGTCGTACGAGAGCTGGAAATGTCGATCGAGCGGTGGTGCCCATGGGCCCGCGCGCTCCGGCCATTCGATGAGAATGATCGCGCGTTCGCGGACCATGTCGTCGAAGCCGAGGTCACGGGCTTCGTCGGGATGACGCAGCCGATAGCAATCGACGTGATACACGGGCGTCCGTCCGGCGTCGTAGCGATGGACGAGCGCGTAGGTGGGACTCGTGGCGCGCGCCTGCGCACCCAGGCCGCGGCAGATTGCCTGCACCAGGGTGGTTTTCCCGGTCCCCAACTCTCCCGAGAGCCCGATTACCGTAGGGGCGCGGAGCTCGGCGCCGAGCGCCTCACCGAACCGGCTGAGCTCGCCCGCGGATAGGCGCATCGGCCTTGAGCTCGAGGAGCTGATCGCGCAGCACGGCCGCCAGCTCAAAATCGAGCTCTTCGGCAGCGGCCTGCATCTGCTGTTCCAACATCCGGATGAGGGTTTCCCGCTCGCCGGCATCGGCGGGGCGGCGCACCGCCGCCGCGCCCGGCTTGGGGAGGCGGGCGTCGGCCACGCGCGTGACGAACCGGATGTCACCGACCGATTTCACGATCGAGCGCGGCGTAATGCCGTGCTCCTGATTGTGGGCGAGCTGCGCGACGCGGCGACGGTTCATCTCGTTCAGTGCCCGCTCCATCGATCCCGTCACACGATCCGCGTACAGAATGGCCTTCCCGCTCAAGTGGCGGGCGGCCCGCCCCACCGTCTGGATGAGCGAGCGGTCGGAGCGCAGGAATCCCTCCTGGTCGGCGTCCAAAATGGCCACCAGAGACACCTCGGGCAGGTCGAGACCTTCGCGCAGCAGATTGATTCCCACCAGCACGTCGAACTCGCCGAGGCGTAACCCGCGGATGATCTCGACCCGCTCGATCGCATCGATCTCCGAGTGCAGATAGCGCACGCGGACCCCGTGCTGCTGGAGGTAGTCGGTGAGATCTTCCGACATGCGCTTGGTCAGCGTGGTGACGAGGACGCGCTCGTGCTTGGTTTCGCGCAGGCGAATCTCGCTCAGCAGATCGTCCACCTGCCCCGCCACCGGCCGGATCTCGACGGTAGGATCGACGAGGCCGGTCGGCCGAATGATCTGCTCGACGATGACACCGCCCGAGAGCTGCAATTCGTCTTTCCCCGGCGTCGCCGAGACGAACACCATGCGCGGCACCAGCCCCATGAACTCATCGAAGCGCAGCGGCCGGTTGTCGAGCGCCGAGGGCAGCCGGAAGCCGTAGTCCACCAGCGTTTGCTTGCGCGAACGGTCGCCCTCATACATCGCGCCCAGCTGCGGGAGCGTCTGGTGCGACTCGTCGATGAAGCAGAGAAAGTCGTCCGGGAAGTAATCGAGCAGGCACGCCGGTCGCTCACCCGGCTGGCGACCGCTGAACAAGCGCGAGTAGTTCTCGATGCCGGCGCACCGGCCCACTTCCATCAGCATGTCGATATCGAAATGCGTGCGCGATTCGAGTCGCTGGGCTTCCAGCAGCTTGTTCTGTGCCCGCAGCTCGGCCAACCGCTCCGCCAGCTCGGCGCGAATTCGCGACACCGCGCGCTCGATCGTGGCGCGCTGCGTGACGAAGTGCGTCGCCGGATAGATCGCGGACCTGTCCATCTGCTTGATGACGTTGCCGGTGAGCGGATCGATCTTGGCGATGCGCTCGATGTCATCGCCCCAGAATTCGACGCGGACGGCCTGCTCGTCATAGGCCGGGAAGACTTCGACCGTATCTCCACGGACGCGGAACGTGCCTCGCTCGAACCCGATGTCATTGCGCTGGTATTGCACCGCGACGAGGTCCGCGAGAAACGCGTCGCGGCCGCGGTTTTCCCCTGTTTCCGCCGTGACCAGCAGCTCGCGATAGAGCTCCGGATCGCCGAGGCCGTAGATCGCCGAGACGCTCGCGACGATGATGACGTCGTCGCGCTCCATCAGGCTCGACGTGGCGCGCAGCCGCAGTCGCTCGATGTCGTCGTTGATCGAGGAGTCCTTGGCGATGTACGTGTCCGTCGAGGGGACGTACGCCTCGGGCTGGTAGTAGTCGTAGTACGAGATGAAGAACTCGACCGCGCTGGAGGGGAAAAACGTCTTGAGCTCACCGTAGAGCTGCGCCGCCAGCGTCTTGTTGTGGGACAGGACGAGCGTGGGCTTTCCGAGGTCGGCGATGACGTGTGCCATCGTCATCGTCTTTCCAGATCCCGTGACGCCGAGCAGCGTCTGGTATTTGTCGCCACGCCGGAGCCCGGCGGTCAGCTCGCGAATCGCGCGTGGCTGATCACCCGCCGGCGGCGGTGCGTTGCCAATCTCAAAGGGCATAACGGGGAAAGCTAACCGACGACGACTTCAGCGGGACCGCTCGAGTCCCGCCGGGCGATCTCGGTCACGCCCTTCACCTTCCGGACCGCCTTCAAGACCTTGTGCAGATGGGTGTTGTTCTCGACCTCGACCAGCACCGAGCCAAACACCACACCGTCCTTGGACGCGAGCTCGGCGCTGCGGATGTTGGTGCCCGTGCCGCTGATCGCCTCGCAAATATCGGCATACAGGCCGCGCCGGTCTTCCCCGCTGAGCGCGAGGCGCACGACGAACGTTTCACCTTCCACTTCGCGCCAGTCGATCTCGACGCGACGCTCTTCATCGCCCGAGAGCGTGAGCAGGTTGGGGCAGTCGTTGCGGTGGATCGAGATCCCTCGGCCCTGCGTCACGTAGCCCACTACGGGGTCGCCGGGGACCGGCTGGCAGCACTGCGCATAGCGTACCATCAAGCCTTCGACGCCGTGAATCTTGATGCCGCGTCCCAGGCGCAGCCGCTCGATGACCCGCCCGAACGCGGTCGGTTTGGGCGACTGCTGGTCGTCCGCCGGGACGTCGGGGTATAGGGCGTTGATCATCTGCCCGATCTGCACATCGCCGCGGCCGATGGCCGTCTCCACCTGGTCGGCGGCGCCGAGTCCCAGCTTCTGCGCGGCCTGGGCCAGCTGCTCCGGGGTGGGCGGATCGAGGCGGCGGCGGCGCACTTCGCGCGCCAGGATCTCGCGGCCCAGCGTGATGCTCCGCTCTTGCTCTTCCTGCTTGATCCACTGGCGAATCTTCTGGCGTGCCCGTCCGGTCTGCACGTGCGCCAGCCAGTCCCGCGAGGGCTTGGCCTGCGGGCTGGTGAGCACCTCGACCGTATCCCCGTTGCGCAGGGGGCGATGCAGTGGCGCGATGCGGCCGTTGACGCGGGCCCCGTTGCAGTGCTGCCCGACTTCGGTGTGGACGAGGAAGGCGAAATCGAGCGGCGTCGCGCCTTTGGGCAGCCGCTTCACGTCACCGCGCGGCGTGAACACGAAGATCTCGTCCTGATACAGGTCGATCTTCAGGAACTCGAGGAACTCCTCTGGGCTGTGCGCGTCCTGCTGCAGCTCGATCAGCTGGCGGAACCACGAGAGATGGTGGTCGAGCTCGTCGCTCTTGCCGTTTTCCTTGTAGAGCCAGTGCGCCGCGATACCGTACTCGGCCGTGCGATGCATATCGCGCGTGCGGATCTGGATCTCGTACAGCTGCCCGCCCGGACCGAACACCGTCGTGTGCAGCGACTGGTACCCGTTTGATTTGGGGCTCGCGATGTAGTCCTTGATCCGCTCCTGTAACGGCGTCCACGTGTGGTGGATGATGCCGAGGACGTGATAGCAGTCGGTGATGCTGTTCACCAGCACGCGCACCGCGAGCAGATCGTAGATCTCCTCGAACGGCTTGCCGCGCTTGCGCATCTTCTTGAAGATCGACCACAGGTTCTTAGGCCGGCCCACGATCTCCCAGCCCACAATTCCGGCGCGGCGCAGCTCGTCGGCGAGCGGGGCGCGCATCCGCTCGATCGTGCGGTCGCGCTCCACGCGGCGCGCCTTGACCTGGCGCGCCAGCTGCTTGTAGTCGTCGGGCTCGAGATATTTGAACGCCAGATCTTCGAGCTCGGCCTTGACGCCCGCCATGCCGAAGCGGTGCGCCAGCGGGGCATAGAGGTCGCGGGTCTCCTGGGCGATCCGGCGCCGCTTCTCGGCCGGCAGCGGATCCAGCGTGCGCATGTTGTGGAGGCGGTCGGCGAGCTTGATGATGATCACGCGCGCGTCGCGCGCCACCGACATCAACAGCTTGCGGTAGTTCTCCGCCTGCTCCTCGGCGGTCGAGCGAAACGTCAGGGCCTTGATCTTGGTCAGGCCGTCGACCAGATCGGCGACTTCATTGCCGAAATCGCGCCGGAGCGTTTCCAGGGTGACATTGGAATCTTCGACGACGTCGTGGAGCAGCGCGGCCGCGATGGTCGTCGTGTCCATCTGCTGCTCGGCGAGAATCGTGGCCACGGCGACGCTATGAGACACGAAATCGTCGCCGGACAATCGCTTCTGCCCGTGATGCGCCTGGGCGCTGATCCGGTAGGCGCGCGACAGCACCTCGAGGTCGAGGCGGTCGCGCTGCGCCGCGACGGCCTTGGCCAGCTCGGGCGCCAGGATCGGCACCGTACTCGTCACAACAGCCCTGCTTCCGCGAAACTCACGTACCGCTCGCCTCCGCCTCCAATGACCACATGGTCGTACACCGGGACATCGAGCAATCGCCCCGCATCCACCAGCTGCCGGGTGACCGCCCGATCGTCGGCCGAGGGCGTGGGGTCGCCGCTCGGGTGGTTATGTACGACGATGATGCCTGCCGCGGCTTCCGCAATGGCCGCCCGAAACACCTCACGGGGATGCACCAGCGAGCTATTCAGTATGCCCCGCGTGATGAGCAAGTCCGCCAGAATCTGACTTTGGCTTCCCAGAGCGAGGACATGAAACTCCTCGACGGCTAAGTCGCGCAGCCGCAACGCATAATACCGCTGCACGTCGCCCGGCCCGCGGATCCGCTCGGGCGGTGGCTCCGCCTCGGTTCCGATGCGGCGCCCCAGCTCGATCGCCGCCGCCAACCGGGCTGCCTTGGCTCTGCCCACCCCGGGAATGCGTGCCAGCTCGGCCCAGGGCCTAGTGGCAATGCGGCGCAGCGAGCCATCGCTCTTGGCAAGGATCTCGCCGGCGACCGCAAGGGCGTCCTGTCCGCGGGTCCCCGTTCCCAGGAGAATGGCCAAGAGCTCTTGCCCCGTCAACGCGCCGGGGCCGATGGCCCAGAAACGCTCGCGCGGACGGTCGGTTTCGAGGTGCTCGGAAAGACGCAGCGGCATGGGGCGAAGCTAACCCACGCCGCCGCATTGCCTGGCATCCTTTGAGCGCGCGACCGTTCAATTCCGGCGTTGCAGCCGTGTCAACGCAACTTCGGCCTGGTGCACGATGTGCTGCTGAGCCGGCATCGGCCGGTCGTAGCGTCTGAGAAACTGCCGGTAGTATTCCGCGGCTAGCCCTGGATCACCCCGCGCATCCTCTAACTTCGCCATCTCCAAGTAGGCCAGGCCCGCCGTGACTTCGGTGCCGGCCCAGAATGGGCCCTTATGAGCCGCTTGGTGCCACGTCAGGAGCCGAGCGCCTTGAGCGCTGTCGCCAGCTTCCAAAAGCCACCGTGCAGCCGCGAGGCGATGGATGGCGATTTCATAATTGTCGAGGAGGTACCTTGGCCGATTGGCGCTGTAGCGCTCGAGCTCAGCCAGCGCCTCACCGGCCCGCCGGCGGTTACCGAGCAACGCGATTTCGAACGCGGCGAGGGATCGCTGGTTGAACGCTGCGGCGTCGG
>Ga0137435_1000225_pt1 | contig 20037 bp, 20 predicted proteins | sample EasRivERMGT100_2_FD_104904 | JGI IMG/M metagenome (GOLD analysis project Ga0137435, IMG submission 104904) | Soil microbial communities from meander-bound floodplain in the East River, Colorado, USA - East River MetaG ERMGT100_2 | ecosystem: Environmental > Terrestrial > Soil > Floodplain ... | reverse complement strand
GCGGCCAAGTTCAAGCAGGCCCAGGACAGCTTCGTGGACGCTGTGCAGGGGCTGGTCAAGGCGAGCAAGGGCAGCGACGAAGCGGCGACCAAGGCTGCGATCGGCGCCGTCGGCAAGAGCTGTGGCGGCTGTCACCAGAATTTCCGTCAAAAGCAGTAGGCGCCCGGTTCTTCGAAAAAGCCCCGCCACGGCGGGGCTTTCGTTTTCCGGGCAGTGCGCTATGCTTGACGGCGTGATCGAGCCCGCACACTCCTTGATTGGCATCCTTCGGGCCGCTGTCCTCGCCCTGCTCTTTGGCGTAGCCGTAAGCGTTTCGGCGCAGGGCAACGCAAAGCGCGGGGAATATCTCGCCAAAGCCGGAGGCTGCGTCGGCTGCCACACCGAAGAGAAAAAAGACGCCGTCGCCTACGCGGGAGGCCGCGAGCTCAAGACCCCGTTTGGCGCTTTCTACGGTCCGAACATCACCCCGCACCCGCAGGCCGGAATCGGGCGCTGGACCGAGGCTGATTTCATCCGTGCGATGCGGCTGGGCGACCGCCCCGACGGCAAGAACTATTTCCCGGCTTTTCCCTATCCGTCGTTCACCAAGACTTCAGACCCCGATCTGCGCGATATCTGGGCTTACCTGCGCTCGCTCCCGCCCAGCGCCCGGGCGAACCAGGAGCACGATCTCAAGTTTCCATTCGGCTGGCGCTTTCTCGTCACGTTCTGGAAGTGGTTCTTCTTCACGCCCGGGTCTCTCATGAAAATTCAGGGGCTCAGCGATATCGCCAACCGCGGCGCTTATCTCGTCCAGGCGCTGGGGCACTGCGGCGAGTGCCATACACCGCGCAACTTCCTCGGCGGACCGAAGCGCGATCGCTTTCTCGGCGGCGGCGAGGGGCCCGAGGGTAAGAAGGTTCCGAACCTCACGCCGGCGCGGCTCAACAAGCTGAGCGACCGGGACGTCATGGATTTCCTCACGACCGGACTTACCGCGGACGGCGACGTTCCCGCCGAGGCGATGGGCGAGGTCATCCGCAATACGACCAGCCAGCTCACCCGAGACGATCTCGGTGCGCTGATTGCGTATTTGCGCACCCTCCCGCTGATTCCCGACGAGAAGTAATCTGCCCTAGGCGCGGCCGATGCTCTCGCGCCGGATGCTGTAGTAGGTGCCGGCGAAGATCACCGCCGCCCCGAGCAGGATCTGAGCCTCGAGCGGCTCGCCGTACATAAGCATCCCCACCACGGCAATCAGGGGCAGCCTCAGGAAATCGATCGGGACGACCAGCATCGCGTCGGCGATATGCAAGGCGCGCGTGATGCAGTAATGCGCGACCAGGCCCGCCGCGCCGATCGCGAGGATCCAGGGCAGATCGGCGGCCCCCGGAGCGACCCACTGAGGCAGAGCGGGAAACAGGCCGAGGGGCAGCTGGATGGCCGACATGTAGAACAGGATAGCGAACGCAGAATCATTCTTGACGAGGCGCTTCGTGGAAATATTCACCGAGGCGTAGGCGAACGCACCGGCGAGCATCGCGAGCGCCGCGGGCTGTACCACTGCGAAACCGGGCCTGAGGATTATGAGGACCCCCACCACGCCCAGCGCGAGCATCACGACCCGGCCGCGATTCAAGCGTTCGCCCAGGATCAGCATGGCAAGCAGCGCCGTCCATACGGGCATGGTGAATTCGATCGCAAACACCGTCGCAAGCGGCAGCATGGCGATCGCATAGACCCACGCATACTGGCCGCCGAAGTGCAGGACATTGCGCAGCACGTGAAGGCCGAACAACTGCGTGCGCAGCGCCCCCAGCCCGAAGTGCGGGAGGACGGCGAGCATCAGCACGAAGGACACGAGGCTCCGCAGAAACAGGATCTCGAAGCTCCCCATGCTGCGAAGCAGCTCTCGCGCCGCGATGGCCATCAGGGAGAACGACAGCAGCGCACCGCACATCCACAGCGCGCCGCGCAGCGCGACGGGCATGATGCGGCTCATGTCAGCCGCGCGCCGGGAAGTCGCTGCGCTCGAGGAGGCGCGACACGGCGTAGCCGAAGACAAGCCCCCAGAACGGCGCACCTATATTGAGAATAGGAACGTCGGCGACGGTCACGAGAAAGGTCACGAGGGCTCCAAGCGCAAAGCGGTCCTTGAAGCTCACCGTGAACGCGGTTTGGAGCACGCGCAGCATCGCCAGGCCGGCGAGCGCGGCGATGAAAGCCTTGGGCGTGGCGAGCATGAGGCTCGTGAAAAAGGGCGCGAACAGGCCGAAGGCGAGCGCGAGCAGACCGACGAAAATTCCCGCGGTGTAGTGCCGGCGTTTTTCTCCGGAGGACGAGATGATCGCGTTAACCGGGCCGGTGAGACAGGTCGAGACCGCGCCGACGAAGGCCGTGACGATGGCTCCTGCCCCACACGCGGCGGCCACCGCGTTCACCGGCGGCGCGTGGCCGGCGGCGCGCAGCACCGTGACGCCCTGCCCGTTCTGCACGACGAGAACAGTGATCGCCAGCGGCACCACCAGCTCGACCATCGCGCGCCACGAGAAGGCGGGTGCGTAAAAATTCGGATGCGCGAGGGCAGCGACCTGCGGCGCGGCGTCGAACTTGCCGAGCGCAGCTATCATGACGACCCCGACCACGAGCGCGCCGATGAGCGGCGGAAAGAGCCGCCCGAGCCGCTGCGAAGCGCCGAGCGCAAGGAACGCGGCGACCATGGGCCCCGCGATCCAGAAGTCGTCGCGGATCGCGAACACGAGGTCCAGACCGAATCGCAGGAAAACGCCCGCCACCATGCCCATCACGATCGGCATGGGCACGGCCTCCATCGCGCGGCGCACCCAGCCGGAAAGTCCGAGCGCGAGCATGAGGACGCCGGTGGCGATGAACGCTCCGATCACCTCTGCGTAGCTCAAATGTCCGAGCGCGGGCCCGACGAGAACGGCCCCGGGGATCGTCCAGAAAAAAACCAGCGGCTGCCGGTACAGCCAGCAGAAGGCGATACTGATGAGACCGTTCACGAAGAACGCGCCGAAGACCCACGAAGACAGGTCCGAGGGCGTAAGTCCCCCGCGCGTGCCCACGGCGAGGATGATCGCGACCGGCCCCGAGGCCGCGAAGAGGAACGCGACGACCGCGTTGACGAAGTACACGCCGCCGAAGTCGGCGAGCACTTGGCGCAGGCCGGGAGGACTCGAAGGCGGTTTTTCGAAGGGCATCAGGGCGAGAAAAACCGTGGTCTGTTCCCGGTTCTAGATCTTGCGCGCGAGTTCGGCCGCCTTGCCGGTGTACAGCGCCGGAGTGAGCTTGAGCAGCCTCGCCTTGTCGGCATCGGGAAGCGCAAGGTCGCGGATGAAAGCGCGCATCGCTTCGCCGTCCACGCGCTTGCCGCGCGTGAATGCCTTGAGCTGCTCGTAGGGATCGGGAAGGCCGTGCCGGCGCATCACCGTCTGCACGGCTTCGGCGATCACCTCCCAGTTCGCTTCCAGGTCCTCGAGCATGCGCGCCGGCTCGGCCTCGAGCTTGCCGAGCCCCTTCAGGCAGGACTCGTAAGCGAGCAGGCTATGGCCGAACGCAACCCCTATGTTCCTGAGTACGGTCGAATCCGACAGATCGCGCTGCCAGCGCGACACCGGCAGCTTCTCCGAGAGATGGCGCAGCAGGGCGTTGGCGACGCCGAGGTTGCCTTCGGAGTTCTCGAAATCGATGGGGTTGACCTTGTGCGGCATCGTCGAGGAACCCACTTCGCCCGCTTTCGTTTTCTGCTTGAAGTAGCCCAGAGAAATGTAGCCCCACAGGTCGCGGTCGAGATCGAGGAGCACGGTGTTCGCGCGCGCGATCGCGTCGAACTGCTCGGCGAAGCTGTCGTGCGGCTCGATCTGGGTTGTGTAGGGATTGAACTCGAAGCCGAGCGACTCGACGAAGCGCTTCGCGAATTGCTCCCAGTCGAACGCCGGATACGCGGCAAGGTGCGCGTTGTAGTTGCCCACCGCGCCGTTGATTTTTCCGGTGAGGGACACCGAGGCAATGCCGCGCCGCGCGCGCCGCAGGCGGTGCACGGCGTTCGCAAGCTCCTTGCCCAGGGTGGTCGGCGAGGCGGGCTGCCCATGGGTGCGCGCGAGCATCGCCGCGTCGGCGAGCTTCACCGCGAGCGCCGCGAGCGCCACGATCACGCGGTCGAGCCAGAGCAGCAGCACCTGGTCGCGCGCCTCCTTGACCATCAAGCAGTAGGCGAGATTGTTGATGTCTTCCGAAGTGCAGGCGAAATGCACGAAACCGGCGACACGCACGCCTTCGGGATTCCCGGCAAGGCGCTTCATCAGCCAGTATTCGATCGCCTTGACGTCGTGATTGGTCTCGGCCTCGATCGCTTTCACCTGCTCGGCGTCGCCTTCGGAAAACGTCTCGACGATGCGCTCGAGCTCGGCGTTGGTTTCCTTCGAGAACGGCTTGATCTCGGCGAGCGCCGGCTCCACGGAAAGCGCCAGCAGCCAGCGGATTTCGATTGCGATACGGTGGCGGAACAGCGCCGCTTCGCTGAAGCAGGCGCGCAGCGGCTCGAGTTGCTTGTGGTAGCGTCCGTCCAGAGGGGATAATGCGTTGAGCGGCGACTGCGGCATCGACGAAACCTGTATGGCGGACAGCTTCAATTTTAACATCGTGCCCGTCGCCCCGGACACGCGGGTGAAACCGGTTGAATTCAAACGCCTGCTCGCCGAAGTGCGCGCCTGCCGGATCTGTGAAGCGCACTTGCCCAATCCGCCGAAGCCCGTCCTGCGCGCTTCGCCCACGGCGCGCGTTCTGATCGTGGGGCAGGCGCCGGGGCGGCGGGTGCACGAGAGCGGGATTCCCTGGAACGATCCTTCGGGCGATCTGCTGCGCGAATGGCTGGGCATCGACCGCGAAACTTTCTACGACGAGCGCCGCATCGCAATCGTCCCCGCGGGTCTGTGCTATCCCGGAACGGGCGAATCGGGCGATCTTCCGCCCAGGCCCGAATGCGCGCCGCACTGGCATCCGAGGCTGCGTGCGCTGCTGCCGCGCATCCGGCTGACGCTGCTCGTGGGCGGTTACGCCCAAGCCTACTACCTGGGTTCGCGCAGGAAGAAGACTCTCGCCGATACGGTGCGTGCGCGCGACGAGTATCTTCCGGACCTCCTTCCCCTGCCCCACCCCAGCCCGCGCAACCGGCTGTGGATGAAGAAAAACGCCTGGTTCGAGCGGGAGGTTCTGCCGCAGCTTCGGCGGCGCTTTCGGGCGAGCCTGCGCGGCGCGTCGTAGATGGCAGCGGAATTCTTCTCCCGAGCCTGACGTTTACGAGCGGATGTTAGAATATTTCTCCTCTGTATTCCGCTCAAAATAGCTTCTTCCAGAATGAAACTGATCGGTTCGTTCGCCAGCCCGTTCGCGCGCAAGGTGCGCGTCGTGCTCGCCGAAAAGAGGATCGACTACGAGTTCGAGATAGACAACCCCTGGAAGCCGGATACGGTCACGCCGCGCTTCAACCCGCTCGGCAAGGGGCCGGTGCTGGTTCTCGATGACGGCACGACCTTGTTCGATTCGCGCGTGATCGTCTCGTTCCTGGACAACGCCTCGCCGCTCGGCCGGGTGCTCCCCGCGGAAAATCGCGAGCGTATCGAAGTGCGGCGCTGGGAAGCGCTCGCCGACGGCGTGCTCGATGCCGGAATCGCGGTGCGGCTGGAGAATCGGCGCGAGGCGAAGCTGCGAAGCGCCCCGTGGATCGAACGCCAGATGGGCAAAGTCCGCGCCGGGCTGGCCGCGATGGACTCGGATCTGGGCGACAAGCCCTGGTGCGTGGGCAACGGCTGCACCCTCGCCGACATTGCGGTCGGCGTGTGCCTGGGGTGGCTGGATTTCCGCTTCCCGAAGATGAACTGGAGTAAAGACCACGCCAATCTCGCGCGCGCCTTCGCCAAGCTCTCCGAACGTCAGTCCTTCATCGACACCTTACCGCGCGAGTAAATTCGGCGCGGCGCCGGCACGCACGAGACTAGGCGCTACTCCTGCGACCGCCCACGCTCATCGCGCCGGGGCCGTACGCGATCACATAAAGGAGCCCGCCGATGATGGCGAGGTTCTTCAGGAAGTGGTGAAGCTGGTTTTCGTACTGCGCACCCTCAAACTCCCAGAAACGATGCGCCGTGGCGGTGGCAACCAGGACGAACACCACGAGCAAACACGAAACCCATCGAGTCTTCCAGCCCACCGTCAGCAGGACCGCACCCCCGATCTCGATGATGATCGCGAGCCAGACCATCAGCTCGGGAGCCGGGAAATTGAGCTTGGAAAAATAGGCAACCGTGCCCGGAAAAGACATGGTGATGCGGATCCCCGGAACCAGGAACAGCAGGCCGATGAGAATCCGGCCCGCCAGCAGGGCCTGGGACTGCGTCATTGCGTCTCAGAATTCCCGGCCCATTTTCCGGTCGAGGGACCACGGACCGGAGCCCCGGATGAGCAGGTAGAAGGCGACGACGAGGATCAGGATCGGAAACTCGCTGCCGCGGGTCGTCCAGAAAAAACCACCGGCCTTCGAGGTGAAGTAGACGCCGTTGATCATGAAAATGACGATCGCGAGGGCGGCCGGGCGCGTGAACAGCCCGATCACCAGCAGGATGCCACCGATGAGCTCCGTGCACCCGACCAGCGTTCCCCAGAACATCCCCGGCGTGTAACCGATCTTGTCGAACAGCGCGGCATTGCCCGAGAGGCCCAGGCCGCCAAACGAGCCGAACAGTTTCTGCATGCCGTGCGGGATGAGAATGCCGCCCAGGCCGATGCGCAGCAAGGCTTGAGCCAGGTCCGAGAGGCCGCTGTACAAGCCCCCGAGCGCGGGAATGAAAAGGCGTGGCGTAGGATCACTCATGGAATTCCTCCTCTTGGATTGTGAGCGTTCGCGACCGCGGGGCAGCTTAGCACAGGCGCGTGCCCGGCCGCGCTGCGACCGGTCCGTGGGCGAGAGCCCACGCCGTTTCCTACTGAATGACTCCCCCCCCCACGCAGACCTCCTCGCGGTAGAGCACCACCGATTGCCCCGGAGCAACTGCCCACTGCGGCGCAGAGAATTCCACGTCCAGCTCCGAGGGGTCCCGCTGCGTGACCCGGCAGGCGGCGTCGGCCTGGCGATAGCGCGTCTTCGCGCCGTAAGGAAGCTCCGGGTCGAGCGGCGCTCCGCTCACCCAGGCGAGGTCCTGCGCGCAAAGCCGCTCGCGCAGCAGCATGGGGTGGTCGCGACCCTGCACCACGATCAACTCGTTCTTTTCGATGTCCTTGCCGCCGACGTACCACGGCTCGCCGCCAGAGCCGCGCACGCCCCCGATGCCCACGCCTTTCCTCTGGCCGATCGTGTAGAAGGAAAGGCCGATATGCTCGCCGACGACCTTGCCTTCGGGCGTGCGCATCGCGCCGGGTTTCCTCGGCAGGTAACGGTTGAGGAACTCCCGGAACGGTCTCTCGCCGATGAAGCAGATCCCGGTCGAGTCGCGCTTGGCGAAGTTGTGCAGCCCCGCTTCCCTGGCGATGCGGCGCACCTCGGTCTTCTTCAGCTCCCCGAGGGGAAACGCAACGCGCGCGAGCTGCGCCTGGTTCAGGCGGTGGAGGAAATAGCTCTGGTCTTTTGAGAGATCAGCGGCCTTCAACAGCTCGAACCGGCCGGCATTTTCCCGGACGCGGGCATAGTGACCGGTGGCGATGCGCTTCGCCCCGAGCGCCATGGCGTGATCCAGGAAGGCCTTGAACTTGATCTCGGCGTTGCACAGCACATCGGGGTTGGGCGTGCGGCCGGCGGAGTATTCCGCGAGGAACGCGCTGAAGACACGTTCCTTGTATTCGGCCGAGAAATTCACGACCTCGAGTTCGACGCCGATCACCTCGGCGACCGAAGCGCAGTCGATCAGGTCCTGCCGCGTAGAGCAGTATTCGTCGTCGTCGTCGTCCTCCCAGTTCTTCATGAACAGGCCGACGACGTCGAACCCCTCGCGCTTCAGGAGCAGCGCGGCGACCGACGAATCGACCCCGCCCGACATGCCCACGACAATGCGTTCGTTTGCCATTTTCTGGATTCCCGCTTTCGCGGGAATGACGAAGCCTACGCCACGCGGCGCTGATTCTTGCGGATGAACTCCGCCATGCGCGCAACGCCCTGCTCGATCGCGGCCTTCGAGGCGGCGTAGGAGAAGCGGATGTGCTGGCCTTCGCCGGGGACGCGCGCGCCGAAGTGGATGTCGGCGAGCACCGCGACCCCGGCCTCGTTGAGAAGACGTTTCCTGAACTCCTCGGAGTCGGCGGCGCCGACCATGCGGCAGGCCTCGGTCACGTTCGGCCAGGCATAGAACGCGCCTCCCGGCGTCCTGCACGAAACGCCGGGCACCTTGTTCAGCAGTCCCACGATGAGATTGCGCCGTTCGAGGAAGGACTCGCGCATTTTCTGCGCGTCCTCCTGCGGCCCATTGATCGCCTCGACTGCGGCCCACTGGCTGACGTGGGAGGCGCACGATTCGGTGTTGGTCACCCAGCGTACGAACTGCGGGGCGAGCACCGGGTTCGAGGCGAAACCGATGCGCCACCCCGTCATCGCCCAGGTCTTGGAGGCGCCGTCCGAGATGACGGTGCGCCCGACCATTCCGGGAAGCGAAGCGATCGAGCAGAATTCGCCTTCGTAGCACAGCCGCGAATAGATCTCGTCGGCGTAGATCCAGACCTCCGGATGGCGCGCGAGGATGGCGGCGATGTCCACGAGATCCTTCCGCGCAAGAATCCCGCCGGTGGGATTCTGCGGAGAATTGAGGATGAGCAGCTTCGTCTTCTTCGTGAGCTTCGACTCGAGTTCCGCGGGATCGAAGGCGAAGTCGCGCGCCTCGCGCAAGTGCAGCGGCACCGGCACCGCGCCGTTGGCGACAATTTGCGATTCATAGATCGGAAATCCGGGATTCGGATAGATCACTTCGTCGCCCACGCCGTAGTCGGTCGTCGAAAGAATCGTGTAGGCGATGAAAGGCTTCGCCCCCGCGCCGATGACCACGTCCTCCGGCCGGATCGAAAGGCCCCGCATCGCGCCCATATAGCGCGCCGCGGCCTCGCGCAGCTCGACGATGCCCGCCGACGGCGTGTAGCCGTGCTTGCCCTCGCGAACGGCGCGCACCGCCGCGTCCTGGACGTTCGCGGGCGTGTGGAAATCGGGCTGGCCGATGCAGAACGAGATGATGTCCTTGCCCTGGCGTACGAGCTCGTTCACCTCGGCAAGAACGACGAAGGCGTTTTCCGTGCCGAGCTTGGCGGTGCGGTGGCTGATCTTGGGCATGGGCGGACGCTGAGGTCGGTAAAGCGAGCCATTTTATCCCATGACCCTTCGAAGGAACGTGACAGCCCTGTTCGATGCCGCTCTCGTGCCTTATCATTTGCTCGCGTTAAATCGGGAGTGAAGTCTCATGCTGGTCAATTGTGCCGCCTACCAGGACGGAAAAAAACTCGGCGATATCAAGCCCGAGGACATCAGCGTTTACGTGAACCGACCTGAGTGCTTCGTCTGGGTCGCCCTCAAGGATCCCGGGCCCGGGGAGCTTGCCACCATGCAGAACGAATTCGATCTGCACGAGCTCGCCGTCGAGGACTCGCATCACGGGCATCAGCGCCCCAAGATCGAAGAGTACGGTGATTCGCTATTCGCGGTGCTGCACAACCTCGAGGTCGCCGGCGAGGAAATCAAGGTCGGCGAGGTCGATGTCTTCGTCGGCAGGAACTACGTGCTTTCCGTGCGCACCCGGGCCGAGCCGGGCTTCGCCGCCGTGCGTACACGCTGCGAGCGCGAGCCCGAGCTGCTCAAGCACGGGGCGGGCTTTGTTTTTTACGCTCTGCTCGACGCGGTGGTCGATCGTTACTTTCCCGTGCTCGACGCAATCGAGGCCGAGTTCGAGAAGTTCGAGGAGCAGATCTTCGCCGGCAAATCCCTGCGCGCCAACATCGAGGGGCTTTACTACGTGAGGCAGAAGCTCACCACGCTGCAGCACGCGGTGCTGCCGCTGATCGAGGCGGTCGGGAAACTCTACGGCGGCCGCGTTCCGCAAGTGTGCTCGGGGCTGCAGGATTACTACCGGGACGTCTACGACCACCTGATTCGGATCAACCAGACAATCACTAGCCAGCGCGACACGGTGACCACCGCGATCCAGGTGAACGTGGCCATGATCACCTTCGGCGAGACGGAGGTGACTAAGCGCCTCGCGGCCTGGGGCGCGCTCATCGCTGTGCCGACTTTCATCGCCAGCGTCTACGGCATGAACTTCAAACAGATGCCGGAACTGGCTTGGGTCTTCGGCTACCCCATGGCGCTCGTGGCGATGACCGCGATCGACCTCTACCTCTGGATTCGCTTCCGCAAGGCCGGCTGGCTATGACTCAGCGGGCCGTGGACAAAGGCTTCGGACGGGCGGCGTAGAGCGCGCGGAAGGTCCTGCCGGATTTCGGCGCGGGGAAGAATCGACCGCGAGTCCATTCGCGGCCGAAGGGCAGCGTTCCGATCATGCCGTCGCGGCCGCCGAGGGTGCGCAGCGCGCGCACCGCGACCGTGGCGGCGAGCGCATAGAGACGGGGATGCTGCGCGGTCCATGACCACAACCGGATCGACGCCATCTCCGTAACCGGACGCAGGCCGCGATCGACCTGCTTTTCACGAAGCTTGCGCAGCAGCTCCGGGAGCGGAATCTTGACCGGGCAGGCGACCGAGCACGCGCCGCACAGCGTGGCGGCGTGCGGCAGATCGAGCGCCTTCTCCAGACCCACGTAGCTGGGCGTCAGCACCGAGCCCATCGGCCCCGGATAGACCCAGCCGTAGCTGTGCCCGCCCACCGCGCGGTAGACCGGGCAGTGGTTCATGCACGCCCCGCAGCGGATGCAGCGCAGCATCTCCTGCATGTCGCCGCCAACGAGGTGGGTTCGCCCCGCATCGACCAGTATGAACACCATGTGCTCGGGCCCGTCGCTGTCGTGCTGCCCGCGCGGGCCGGTGAACAGGCTCACGTAATTGGAGATCGGCTGGCCGGTCGCCGAGCGCGTCAGCAGCCTCAAGAGCGTCGAAAAATCCTCCAGCGTCGGGAGCACTTTCTCGATCCCGGTGATGCACACGTGCACGCGCGGCAGCGTCGTCACCATGCGCCCGTTGCCCTCGTTGGTGACGATAACGCCGGAGCCGGTTTCGGCGATCAGGAAGTTGCCGCCCGAGATGCCCAGATCAGCCGACAGAAAATGCTGCCTCAACACCTCCCGCGCTTCGCGGGTCAAGTGCGGAATATCGTCCTTGCGCGGAGAATGATGATGCGTCTGGAACAGGCCGGCGACCTCCTCTTTGCTCTTGTGCAGCGCCGGCGCGATAATGTGCGAAGGCGGCTCGTCGGCGAGCTGCAGGATGTATTCACCCAGATCGGTCTCGATCGGCGTCACGCCTGCCGCTGAAAGCGCCTCGTTCACGCCGGCTTCTTCCGAGAGCATCGACTTCGATTTGATGGCTTTTCTTATGCCGTGGCGGCGGCAGAGTTCCAGAAGCAGATCGCACACTTCCTCGCGGCTCTCCGCGTAGAGCACCTGGGCCCCCCGCCGCACGGCTTGCGCCTCGAAGCGCTCGATCCAGGCATCCAGGTTCGCCAGAGACCGATCCCGGATCGCGGCGCCTTCCCCTCGCAGCTTCTCGAAAAGCTCCGGCCCGAAATCGGCCACGGCCTTCGCGCGCAGCGCGGTGAACCCCGACGACTGGAACTTGCGCAGGTTCGCCTGCAGGGTCGTGTTTGCGAGCGCCTCCGCGGCGCGCGGCTTGAAGTGCATCGATTGGACCCGCACCGCGCTATCCCTCTTCCGCACCGGCGAGCACTTCGGCGACGTGCAGCACGCGCGTTTTCGAATCGCCGCGCGCCCGCAGGCGTCCCTCGATATTGAGCATGCAGCCCAGGTCACCGAGCACGACGGCCTGCGCGCCGCTCGCCTCGATGTTCGCGCATTTTTTTTCGGCCATCGCGGAGGAAATCTCGCCAAACTTGATCGCGAAGCTTCCGCCGAAGCCGCAGCAGGTTTCGCATTCCTCCATTTCGACGAGCTTCAGGCCCGCGACCCTGGCGAGAAGCTGCCTCGGCTGCGCTTTCACGCCGAGCTCCCGCAGGCCGGAGCAGGAATCGTGATAGGTCGCGATGCCCTCGAAGCCCCCGGAAATCTGCGCGCGTTTCGCCACCTTGGCGAGAAATTCGGTCAGCTCGTAGGTGCGCGCGGCGAGCCGTTCGGCACGGGCGAGCAGGAAAGGCTCATCGCGGAACACGTCCAGAAAATGGACGCGGATCATTCCGGCGCAGGACCCCGAAGGAACGACCACGTAATCGCAGCCTTCGAACTCGTCGATCAGCTTTTCGGCGAGCGCGCGCGCCGATTTCCGATCGCCCGAGTTCCAGCCCGGCTGGCCGCAGCAGGTCTGCGCTTCCGGCACCACGACGTCGTAGTGGGCCGCTTCGAGGAGTTTCAGTGCGGCAAAGCCGATCGACGGCCGCATGAGATCGACAAGGCAGGTGACGAAGAGACCGACGCGCATGAAACAGCTCGGGGAAGGGGCGTCGAATCATAGCACGCAGAATCACGCGTTCCGGGCGCGCATTCCATATCGTGGTATAGAATTGCGCCACTCGATACTGCCGCCGCCGTGGTCACCGCCGAATCCAAGAACTCGATCCAGGTCATCGGGCGCATGATGAAGCTGCTCGAAGTGCTCGCGCGCCATCCACAGCCCGTGGCGCTGAAGAGCCTGGCGCAATCGAGCAGCCTTCACCCTTCGACCGCGCACCGCATTCTCGGCGCGCTGGTCAACGACCGCATGGTCGAGCGCGTCGACCCGGGCAGCTACCGTCTCGGCATCCGTCTGCTCGAGTTGGGCAATCTCGTCAAGGGACGCATCAGCGTGCGCGAGCACGCGCTGCCCCACATGCGCGAGCTCCACGCCGCCACGGGCGAGGCGGTCAATCTTTCGGTGCGGCGCGACGACGAGATCGTCTACGTCGAGCGCACCTCGAGCGGACGCTCGCTGATGCGCGTGGTCAACATCGTCGGCGCCCGGGCGCCGCTGCACATCACCGCGGTCGGAAAACTGTTTCTGCTGGAGGACGGCGCGGAGGGCCTGCGGGCGTACGCCCAAAGGACGCATCTGCAGCAATTCACCCGCAACACGCTCACCAGCGTCGCGGCGCTCGAACGCGAGTTCGAGCGCATCCGCCGCAACGGCTACGCCGTGGACAACGAGGAAGCCGAGATCGGGGTGCGCTGCATCGGCGCGGGCGTCCGGGACGACACCGGGACGATGGTTGCGGGCCTCTCGGTCTCGGCCCCGGCGGAGCGCATGAAAAGCGCCTGGTCGGGTGTGGTCAGGGACACGGCCGAAAAAATCTCCCGCGCGATAGGGCACCATGGGTAGAGCCGTGAAACTTCGTTTCCTTTTCCGTGCGGGACTCACCGCTTTTCTCGCGTTGTCTCTGGCGGCGTGCGCGCAGAACGTCATCTACGAGAAGACCTCGGCCTACAACACCATCATCGTCACCGAGGACAGCAACGGACTGCGCACGCTGCTTTTCGAGCGGTTCGGGGGACGCCAGAGCGTCGTGAAACCGGGCGACCCGGATCACCTGGAACTGGCCTACGCACGGACCGCGCTTGCCGGGCTGGCTTTGTGCGAGGGACCGCGCCGCGTTCTCGTGGTCGGCCTCGGCGGAGGGAGCCTGCCGATGTTCCTGCGCAAGCACTATCCCGCCGCGGCGATCGACGTCGCCGAAATCGACCCCGGGGTCGTCGATGTCGCGAAACAATTCTTCGGATTCCGGGAGGACGAGCTCACGCACGCCCACGTGGGCGACGGCAGGCAGTTCATCGAGAACGTCCGGCAGGGCTACGACATCATCTTTCTCGACGCCTTCGGCGCGCGCGACGTTCCGAAACACCTGACGACCCAGGAATTCCTGCTGGCGGTGCGCCGGGCGCTGGTGCCGGGCGGCGTTGTCGTCAGCAACGTCTGGCGCCCCTCCGCCAATCCGCTTTACGACTCCATGGTCCGCACCCACCAGGAAGCGTTCGACGAACTGTTCATTCTGGATGTCCCCGGCGACGTCAACAACATCCTGCTCGCCCTGCCGCGAAAGCAGCCGCTCAATCGAAACGAACTCGCGCAGCTCGCCCGGAAGATATCGACCGCGAAGCAGTTCCGCTTCGACCTCGGCGAACAGGTCGAGTACGGGTTCCGCTACGCGAGCGAGAAGAGCGGGCCGGGTCGCGTGCTGCGGGACGCGGATCTGAGGCAGTCGAGGTAGCTGTATCGGGAGGGGTCTTAAGGTGACTCGATGAGCGCAAGCGACCCGGGCAAGCTGGACCGCATCGTCGCCGAAGCCCGTCGCGCCGCGGAGAAGCGCGAACGGGGCTATAGGGAACGGGCGTTGAAGATCTACCCCTGGATCTGCGGGCGCTGCGCCCGCGAGTTCACGCGTGCCAACGTGCGCGAACTGACCGTCCACCACCGGGACCACAATCACGACAACAACCCGCCCGATGGCAGCAACTGGGAGCTGTTGTGCCTGTACTGCCACGACAACGAACACCAGCGGCAGTTGGAAGCGGCGGGCGGGGGAAGCGGCCCCTCCGTCGGTAGCCGCGCGTCGATGTACGCTCCCTTCGCAGATCTGAAGGAGCTGCTGGCGAAGAAACGGCCCGCGAAGTAGAACCGTCGGTTGGGTCACTCGATCTGCTACCGCTAGGAGGAAGAAACCATGGAGCGACACGTAGTGCACACGGACAAAGTGCCGCCGGCGAGGGTCCCGCTCTCGCAAGCAATCAAGGTGGGCAACTGGGTTTTCGCCTCGGGCCAACTCGGAATGGACCCGAAGACCGGACACCTGGCCGAGGGCGGGATCAGGGCCGAGACGCGACAGGTGTGCGAAAACCTCAAGGCGGTGCTCGAAGCGGCCGGCTCCTCGTTGGGAAAGGTTGCGAAGGTCACGATCTATATGGCCGACCTCGGGGAGCTCATGGCGATGAACGAGGTCTTCAGCGAATACTTTCCGAAGGACCCGCCGGCGCGAACGACGTTCCAGGCAGCCGGCCTGATAGCTGGAGCCCGCGTCGAGATCGAAGCCATTGCCAGCGGGTGAAGGCGCAAGGATGCCGCCGGGATCTGAAGCAAACCGCTACGCTGCCACCATCGCGTGCACGCTGAACAGCTGCTGCGGATCGGTCCAGACTTTTCCCGGCCTGAAGCCCGCCCGTTCGCCCATTTCCTGAAACTCGGCGATCGAGTACTTGCAGGAGATCTCGGTATGAATGGTCTCGCCGTGCGCAAAATCGAAGCGCCGGCCCGCGACGTTCACGAACTGCGGGCGGAGACTCTCCAGATGCATCTCGATGCGGCCCAACGCGGGATCGTAGAAGCCCTTATGGCGAAAGCGCTGCACCTGGAAATCCGCCTCGAGCTCGCGGTTGATGCGATGGAGCAGGTTCAGGTTGAACTGTGCGGTCACGCCGCGTGCATCGTCGTAGGCGGCATCGAGAACCGCCTTGTCTTTCTTGAGGTCCACGCCGACGAGCAGCACACCGCCCTTGCCCGCAACGCTGCGCGCGTGCTTCAAGAAAACCAGGGCTTCGTCCGGCGTGAAGTTGCCGATGGTCGAGCCCGGAAAGAACACCGCCTTGCGCCGGACCGGCGCTTCGGCGAACTCGGGCAGCGCCAGCGGACGCGTGTAGTCGGCGCAGACGCCGACGACGTTCAGCCAGGGAAACAATTTCGCCAGCCCCGCGGATGAGGCGCGCAAGGTGTCGTCGGCGATATCGACCGGAACGTACAGAGGCGTCTGCAGCGCTTCGATCAGGATGCGCGTCTTGGCCTGCGCGCCGCTGCCGAATTCGATGAGCTGCGCCTCGGGGCCGATGAATTGCGCGATCTCGGCGGCGCGGTCGCGCAGGATCGCCGTCTCGGTACGCGTCAGGTAGTACTCGGGCAGTTCGCAGATCGCCTCGAACAGCCGGCACCCCGGCTCGTCGTAGAAATATTTCGGCGGAATGCTCTTCTGCGGGCGCGCAAGACCCGCGAGCACATCGTCGAGAAAGGTTGCCCTGGAGGGAAGAAAATCGTGGAAGCGCACCACCCCGGACGCGGCGGGCCGCGGGGAAGGCCGGGATTTCATGCCGGCGGCCGGTGCCTACCCCGGCGTTGCGCTCGATCTCCGGAACGAAATGACGCCTTCAGGCACCGCCGGACCCGCCGCGCGCCGCTGCGCGGCAGAAGGATTCGAGGCGAATTCAAGCCACTGACGTATTCGCGCGGCATCGCTGACACGAGTGTATTTGCCCCAGGAGTCGAGCAGGACGATGATAATCGAGCGTTCGGCGAGCGTCACCTGCATGACCAGGCAACGTCCCGCCTCGGCGATGTAGCCGGTCTTGGACAAGCCGATGTCCCAGCGCGAGCTCAGGGTCAGGCGGTTGGTGTTGCCGAATCGCATCGCGCGGCGCCCGACCTTGACCTGCAGCGAGGTCGAAGTGGAGTAGTCGCGGATCTTCGGGTAGGCGTGCGCCGCGCGCACGAGCATCGCCAGATCCTCCGCAGTCGACAAGTTGCGGCCGGACAGGCCGGTGGCGTCCTCGAAGCGCGTTCCCGACATGCCGAGCAGTTGCGCCTTGAGGTTCATCGCCATGACGCAAGCCTCTCGTCCTCCAGGATAGGAGCTTGCGAGCGCCGACGCGGCGCGGTTCTCCGAGGCCATGAGCGCGAGGTGCAGCAACTCGTCGCGCGTGAGGGTCGTGCCCACCTGCAGGCGGGAATGCGAGCCGCGCAGTCGGTCGACGTCCGCCTTGGTGATGGTCACCGGCTCGTGGGGATCGAGCTGCGCGTCCAGGATGACGATCGCCGTCATCAGCTTGGTAAGCGAAGCGATCGGCAGCTTCGATTGCGCGTTCTTGCCGAAGAGAATCTCGCCGGAGTCCTCATCGACGACCAGCGCCGACTGCGACTTCACCGCCGGCCCACGCGCTTCTGCCGCGTCGCGGGGGCGCGAAAACGCCGGCGTCGAAACGACCGCCAGCGCAACAAGCAGCGCCGGGATGAACCGCATTTTTTCTCCCCGCTTTTGAGACTCACGGGAAGTCTAGCTTCGCCCTTCAGAATTTGCAACGAAAATAAGAAGATACGTGAAATACTTCACCCGGCCTCGCGGAACCGCTCACGGCGTTGCAACGATCTGCTCGGCCTCCTCCTGCAATTGCAGCGCCCACATCTGAGCATAAGCACCGCCCTCCTCCAGCAGCGCCCTGTGCGTGCCGCGCTCGACGATACGGCCTTGATCCAGAACGAGAATCTGGTCGGCATCCATGACGGTGGAGAGGCGGTGAGCGATCACTAGCGTGGTGCGCCCCTGAGCGATACGGTCGAGCTCCGCCTGGATGCCTTTTTCGGTCTCCGAATCGAGCGCCGAGGTCGCCTCGTCGAAAATGAGTATGCTCGGATTCTTGAGGATGGCGCGGGCGATGGCGACGCGCTGCTTCTCGCCGCCGGAGAGCTTCAGGCCGCGTTCGCCCACGCGCGACTCGTACTTGTCGGGCAGGCTCTCGATGAACTCATGGATGTGCGCCGCCCTCGCGGCTTCGATCACTTCCCCGGACGACGCGTCGGGCCGGCCGTAGTGGATGTTGTAGAGAATCGTGTCGTTGAAGAGCACCGTGTCCTGCGGGACGATGCCGATCGCCGCGCGCAGGGACGCCTGCATCGTATCGCGGATGTCGGCGCCGTTGACCGTGACCCGGCCCGAGTCGACTTCGTAGAACCGAAAGAGCAGCCGCGCGAGCGTGGATTTGCCCGAACCGCTGTGCCCGACGACGGCGACCTTGCTCCCCGCGGGCACTTCGAACGAAACATCGAAAAGGATCTGGCGTCGGGGCTCGTAGGAAAAATCCACGTGCTCGAAGCGCACGGTCGCGCGTCCCGCCGGGAGCGGCTTTGCTCCGGGGCTGTCTTCGATCTCCCGGTCCTGCGAGAGGAGGCGAAACATCCGGTCCATGTCGGCTAGAGACTGCTTGATTTCGCGGTACACCATGCCGAGAAAATTGAGCGGAATGTAGAGCTGGATCAGGAGCGCGTTCACGAGCACGAGGTCCCCGAGCGTGAGCGTCTTCGTCACGACACCCTGCGCGGCCAGGATCATCAGCAGCGTCACCGCGACCGCAATGACGAGGCTCTGCCCGATGTTGAGGATGCCGAGCGAAGCCTCGTTCTTCACGGCGGCCGACTCGTACTTCTGCAGATTGTCGTCGTAGCGGCGCGCCTCGAATTCCTCGTTGTTGAAGTACTTCACGGTCTCGTAGTTGAGCAGGCTGTCGATCGCGCGCGTGTTCGCTTTCGAATCCAGCTCGTTGGCGTGGCGGCGTATGTCCATGCGCCATTCGGTGACCGAAACGGTGAACGCTATGTATACCGCCACCGCGGTGAAGGTCACCGCGGCGAAGCGCCAGTCGAACTTGGCCAGCAGGATCGCCGCGACCAGGCTGAACTCGAGCATCACCGGGATGATCGAGAAGAGCATGTAGGAAAGGAGCGAGGATATGCCGCGCGTGCCGCGCTCGATGTCGCGCGACACGCCCCCGGTCTGGCGCTCCAGGTGAAAGCGCAGAGACAGGCTGTGAATGTAGCGGAACACCGTGAGCGCGACGCGGCGAATCGCGCGCTGCGTGACGCGCACGAACACGATGTCGCGAAGCTCGGCGAACAGCGTGGTCGAAAACCTGAGAATGCCGTACGCCGCGAGCAGCGCAAGCGGCAAGACCAGCACGGCGGTCTGCGCGTCGAGCGAATCGACCACTTCCTTGAGTATCAGCGGCACGCCGACGTTGGCGAGCTTCGCGCTGATGAGGAACGCAAGCGCGAGCGCCACCCGCGCGCGGAACTCCCAAAGGTAGGGGAACAGCATCCCCACGGCGCGCCATTCGCTGCGCCTCTTGGGCGCGGCGGAATCCTTGGGCGGGACAGGCAAGGCGAAGCTGTGGTGATCGTGGGCCATGGGGAATTGTCATGTTACATGGGGGCGGATACCGACGGATCAAAGGGCCGCGAGGGGTGGGCTATCTTGCTTGAGCGACTTGCGCGGCGACACGCTCCGATGACCAAACTGCGGGGCGGCCGCGCGACTACCGTTTCATTGGAGGCGCAAGCGGCCGGGTACCCGTAGCGTGTCGTTTGCCGCGCCAGGAGCGAAGACAAGATAGCCCGCGACCTCAGCGCGCCCGCCCTGTGAACGGGCGGAGCGGCGTATCATTCCGCTATTGCGCCGCAGCGCCGCGCGCGCAGAACATCCGGGAGCACCCATGTCCCTCGCCGTCTGGATCGTCGCCGTCATTGCCGCATCGGTTGCGCTCGCCTACTTGAACGTGGCCGGATGGGTCTGGCTCGCCGCGGGCGCGGCGGCGCTGCTCGCGGCCCTCCCGGTCGGGGCGCTTTCGATGAATGCGGCTCTCGTCCTCGGTACGGTGATTGGCGTGTTCGGCGTCGTGCTGGGCATCGCCCCACTGAGACGCGCGGTGGTTTCGAGGCCGCTCCTCGCCTGGTACCGGGCGATCCTGCCGCCGATGTCGCAGACCGAACGCGAGGCGATCGAGGCGGGCACCGTGTGGTGGGACGGCGATCTGTTTTCGGGCAATCCGGACTGGCGCAAGCTCCTCGCATTCCCCGCGCCGAAGTTGAGCGCCGAAGAGCTTTCATTCCTCGACAACGAGACCGACCAGCTGTGCGCCATGGTGAACGACTGGGAAACCACGCAGGTGTACCAGGACCTGCCGCCGCAGGTCTGGCAGTTCATCAAGGACAAGGGCTTTCTCGGGATGATCATCCCGAAGAAATACGGCGGCAAGGAGTTCTCCGCGTACGCACACTCGCAGGTCGTCACCAAGCTCGCCACCCATTGCAGCGCCGCCGCGGTGACGGTCATGGTGCCCAATTCGCTGGGACCGGCCGAGCTGCTGCTGCACTATGGCACTGAAGAACAGAAG
>Ga0137435_1000224_pt1 | contig 20069 bp, 31 predicted proteins | sample EasRivERMGT100_2_FD_104904 | JGI IMG/M metagenome (GOLD analysis project Ga0137435, IMG submission 104904) | Soil microbial communities from meander-bound floodplain in the East River, Colorado, USA - East River MetaG ERMGT100_2 | ecosystem: Environmental > Terrestrial > Soil > Floodplain ... | reverse complement strand
GCCCAAGTAATTCGGCTCCGGCGCCGTCGGGCCGCACGCAATTTGGCCGTTGAGGAGCGCAATCACGAGCGCGTTCGTGCCGCGGGTCGCGCTCAGAAATGGCACGCCGGCCTCGAGCGCGTGGCGTTTGGCCTCGAGGGCGGCGGCGGCCTCGGGCACGGTGGCGGCGGCCTCGAGCCAAATGGTGTTGCTGAGCACGTCGACGCCGAGCACGAACACGGCGCGCGGGGCGCCCGGAAGGTCGGCGAGGAGCACCGTCGCGAGGGCGGGCGCCGCGGCCGTGTCGAGCTCGGTCACCTTGGGCGCGCGCACGAGCTCCTCGAACGCCACGATGACGCGCTCGCGCGCCTGGTAGACCATCACGCCCACCAAGGCGCTCGCGCCGAGCACGACCAAGATCAACGCGCGCCGCCAGTCTTGCGCGAAGTTGAGCACGGCGCCCGCAAGCGCCGTCAACGAGCTCGGCGGGCCGTTGCCGTTTGCCATCGGGCCGGCGCGTGTAGCACCCGGCGGCCCCCTCTGCTAGCGGGCGGTCCCATGCCGGCGCCGCTGTTCTTTCGGGCGAGCAAGGGGGGCCGGCGTCCCATCGTGGCCGGCCTGGTCGTGGTCGACGGGTTAGTAACCGAGGCCGCGCCGATTCTCCGGCGCTATCGCGGCCAGCGCTGGCACGCCGTGCGCCGCGCCCTCGAGGCCGCCGGCTACGCGCTCGAGGAGCTCGAGGGCGCCGACGACTAGGGGGCGGCCGGAGTGGCCGGGAGGCGCGGCGTCGGGAGCGCGGCGCGGCCGCACCACGCCTCGAGGCAATCGGTGTCGTGGCAATAGAGCGTCGTGAGCGTGCCCGACACGACGCCGTCGGGCGCGATAAATTCCGCGGTCGACACTTGCACGAGATACCAGCCGGTCAAGTCGGGCGTGGTGACGCCGCACGTGGCGCACGTTTTCAGGGAGATGTCCGGCATGGGCGCCTCCTAGCCTATCTCGACGGCTTGCAAGAGACTATTGAATCCGGACGCCTGCGCCGACGAGTTGGCGCCGGCCTCGACGTACACCCAAAAGGTATAGGTCCACGTGCCGGCGGCCGGCGTGTCCAGGCACGTCGGCCACGGGAGCGGCACAGCCGCCGCCGCCGACGCGCGTGTTGAGAGATCGGTCAGAATGTCCACCGCGTTGCGCCGCCAGCGAAACGAGTAGCGCGGCGAGTTGGTCGTGAGCGACACGTGCACCAACGAATGGTTGGCCATGAGGAGCACGGGGCCGCCGCGCGTCGTAATGTTGGGCAACGTGTCGACGAGAATCCAGGTATTATAGACCGCGCCTGAGTTGAAGGTGCCCGATACAACCTTGCTCACGGCGCCCGGGCCGTTGGCCGCCGCGCCGCCCGCGAGCATCGCGCGTTGCACGATGCCATCGGCGAGCGTCAACGTTGTCTTGCCGGTCGGCCCCGCAATCGAAATCGGGTTGGACCACGCGGCGCCCGGGCGCGCGTAGCGCCACACTTCAAACAAGTCGTTGTCGAGATTGCCGCGCACAAGCCAACCGTTTTTGGCCGGGTCGGGCGTCGGCGTGCTGATATTGAAATCGAGGTCGACGACGCCGCCCGCACCGGCCGTCGATTGGGACAACGCGCCCTTTGTTAGATAGAAGTTGCGGGCGTAAGCGTTCGCCAAGATGACGGCGTTCCCGGCGGCCGTCACCTTAAAGAGCTCGGTTTGCGTCGGCCAATTGCCGGCGCCCGGGGCTGAGTACAACACGCGGAAATCATCGCTTACGAGATCGTCGCGCACGACGAGCTCCCACGACGAGCGCGCCGCGTCGTCGGCCACGGGGTCGCCGCCGACGGTCAAGCCGCGGTTAAGCGTGAGCCGCACGGCGTCGACGGCGCCCGCGGGCGCATTCGAGTTGAGCCGCCCCTTGACGGCCCGCGGCCCGAACGTGACGCAATCCGAGCTCGACTTGCCCGTGATCGACGGCCCGACCACGCGCAATTTACTCGCGACGTCGAAGTCGCCCGCGGCCTTCAGCACGACCGGCGCCGGGTACGTGCCAGTCAAGTCGCCCGAGGCCGGGCCGCCGGGGACGCCGCCGGGGCCGGGCACGCCTTGCGGCCCCGGGTCGCCTTGCGGCCCTTGCGGCCCGGTGGCCCCCGTCGACCCCGGTGGCCCTTGCGTGCCCGTGGCGCCGGGGTTGCCCGTGTCGCCTTTGACGCCTTGCGGCCCTTGGGCGCCGGTCGTGCCTTGCGCGCCAGTCGGGCCGGGGTTGCCTTGGGGCCCGGCCGGCCCGGTGGCGCCGGTCGGCCCGGTTGGCCCGGGCGGCCCGGTGGCGCCGCCGCCGCCGCCGCCCGGATAGCGCCGGCGGTCGGGCAAGGGGGGAGCGTAGCCCGCGGCCATCGGGGCGGCGCGTGTAGCACCGGCGGGTGCGCGTTGCTAGACGGGCCGCATGCCCGGCGACGTGCCGCATGGATGGCCGCACAAATGGATCGAGCCGGCCGGCGTGTGGGTCGTCGACGTCGGCCGCGTCGTCGACGGCCTCGAGCTCCGGCCGGGCGCGTTGTGGCGGGGCGCCCCCGACGCCGTGCGCTTCGTCCCGTGTGCGCCGGGCCTCGACGTCGCCGCGCTCGAGGCCGCACTCGCCGGCCCGCTCCTCGCGCGCTAGCCGGCCTTGCCGGCGGCCCGACACGCGGCGGCCCACACGGGCGCCCGCTCGCCGTGGTCGTGCTCGAGCCACGTGCGCACGATGGTGGCGAGCGCGGCGAGTTGGTCGCCGGGCTCGAGCCGGGCGAGCTCGACGAGGCATCGCGACACGGTTGCGGCGACGGCCGCGCTCATGCGGCGCCGTGTAGCGCACGCGGGGGCCGCCGTCGACCCGGGGGGCGCCGCCTCGACGCATTTTTGCGGGGGTCGGCGCGAAACGTTCCGACGGCGGCCAGCGAAACACGGGATGCGACCCTTTCGGCCCGCAACCACGCGCGCCGCCGATTTAAGCGCCCCCCTCCCCTGAAACGTTCCGCTAGGGACAGAAGTCCGACGGGGGGGCAGATCTTGTGTCCCCTCCCACTCCCCGGGCGGATTGACTTATAAATCAACCGGGCGCCTCGAGGGGGATGCGCCTGGTCGCCGCGCTCGCCACGCCGTGGGGCCGTCACGAGCTCGTGACGTGCTGCGGCGTCACGCGCGGCGTGCCGGCGACGCAAGGCCGCATCCGGTGCCGCCGCTGTGGCCGCGCGGCCCCCCTCGCCACGCTCCGGGCCGCCGCCCGCGTGGCCCGGGCCGCCGACCCGCCCGCCGTCCCGCCCCCGTGCGCCGCCTGGGACTAGCCAGACCCGCCGCGGCCCGCTAGACGGGAGTCGTCCGCGTGTCCGCGTTTGCACGCTCCGCGCCGCCGGTCGCTTGGTCCCGGCCGGCGGCGCCCCCCTTGCGCGGTTTCCCGCCTCTTCGTGCGGTCCCGCATCACGCACCGCCCCCGGGCATTTCGGGTTTCGAAACTCGAAACCTCGCCCCCGGACCCGGACCCGCCTCCGCCCCTGTCATCGGCGACAGTCTTGCGACGCCCGCCCGCCAGCGCTAGACCGCGCCCCCGGGCGTGCCGGGTGCTTCCGGCCCGTGGGGGGCGACAGGGAACAGACCCGCTGGGCGGTCGGGACCGCGTGGCCGCCGGTGCGTCCCCATCGGCGGCACTGAGGGGAGGGGGGCAGGGGGGAGAGGAGCAGGCCCGGCCCCAGGCCCAGGCTCGGCCGCTCGCTCGGCCTCGGCACCACGAACAAGGTAGCCCGCTACTATGCTACCCCATCCGTGGGCGCGGGGGCCGCGCGCGCGAGGGAGCTCGCCTCCGGCTCGCCCCCGGCCTGCCCAGGCACCTGCCTGGGCCACTGTCGGGGCCCCTGCCATGCGCCCGGGGTATGGCACCGGGTATGGCACCGGTGCCTGCCATAGCCCCCGGGTATGGCAGCGACCCTAGCTGCGCTCCCAGGCACCGGCCCGGGCAGGTGCTCTCAACCTAGGTATGCGCCTAGGTTGCTGCCTGGCACGATGCCCTAGCTAGGGGCCCCGGCATCGAGTATGGCAGAAGGTCATGCCATAGCCCCACGCCCCGGCATCGGGTATGGCATCGCCCTTGGGCGGTGCCTTAGCGGCCGGCCGCGAGCCCGGAGGGTGAGCCCGCCCGCCTGGCACGCTCCTTGCCCGGCAAGCCCCGTGCCAATGCCCGAGCCGGGGCGCCCCTGTGAGCCCCGCGGCCGGGGCCGGGAGACACAGGGGCGCCGAGGGGGGCGCCGGCCCGGGTGGTGGGGGTGGGCGCCCGCATATAGCATGCGGGCGGCCTGCCATGCTACACGGCGCGCGTATGCCGGAGCGGGCACGACGGCCGGGGGAGCGCGGGCCGGGGGTGAGTCCGGGCACGGGCGCCTCGCCGGCCGTGCTGGCCGAGCGGTTGGAACGGGCGGCCATCCGGTCGAAAGCGGCGCGGGGCGAGCGCTTGCAGGCGCACACGGCGTTGCTCGAGGGGTTGGCGGGCATGCCGCTCGACGAGCTGCGGCGCCACGTGTCGACGCGGCATTGGTTGATTGCGCTCTACCACTTGGGCGGGTTCGACGCCGAGGCCATCGCGCGGGCGATTGGGTACCGCAAGGGCGAGGCCGTGCGGCAAGCGCTCCGGCATCCGGTGGTCGTGCGGTTGATCGAGCTCGTGCGCACCGCGCAACTCGAGCGCGTCGTGCGCGGCGAGTTTGGCGTGGCGGCGCAAGCGAAAGCCGCGGCGCCGGCGGTCATGCAACACGTGACCGAGCTGGCCGGGGCGCGGCTCGAGGCCTCGGGCGAGCGGAAAGGGCGGGCCAAGCGCGATGCCGACGTCTTGCGGGCCGCCGACTTGGTCTTGACCGTGAGCGGCGACAAGGTCGAACGGTCGCACGCGACGGTCGTGCACGTGCTCGAGGAGCTCTCGGATTCGGAGCTCGAGCGGCTCGCCGACACGGGCGCGTGGCCGGAGCGCTATCACGGCGTGGCCGGGCTCTTGCCGGGGCCGGCGCCCGAGGGGTGAACGGATGAAGCGCAAGTCTCGCAAGCGGGCCCAGGTGCGGCTGCCCCCCGGGTGCCCGCCGGCCCTCGCCCGGCTCTTGCTCAAAGGCGATCCGACCACGTGCGCCGCCGTGGCGATTGCCGGCCAAGCCATCGCCCGCGGGCTTGATCCGGTTCTCTTGTCGTTCGTCTCGGCGGTCGGCGACGTGGTGCACAGGTTTGGCCGGCAAGAGCAGCCGGTTTTGGCCCGCGACGCGCGCACGGGCGCGTACACGGGGGCGCTCCTCGACGTGCTCGACGCGCTCCGACCGTCGGTGCCGCCGTTCGACGACGAAGCGTTGCGCCTCGTGCTCGACACGTTGTGGCAAGCCATGCACGGGTCGCTCACTCCCCCGGAGCCGGGCGGTATGCGTGCCCTCAAACGGGCGTCCAGATGACGGCGGCGCAACGCCTCGCGCTTGCCGCCCCGTGTCGCTTCGCGTTCGAGACGGCGCACCCGCGGTATGGCTCGCGCCTCGGCGGGCGCGCGACGCTCGTGCTCACGGTGAACAACGGTTACGAATGAATCCTAGCCGGGTATGGCGGGCCCGTGTGGCACGCGAGCGTGAGCGGCCCCGGCCTCCCCGACCGGATCACGCGGCGCCTCGCGAGCAAGGCGTTGCGCGGCGTCGGCGACCCGCGCCACGAATGGCACGAGACGGGGCACGTGGCCTACCACGTGCGCCGGCGCTTGACCGAGCGCGAGGCCGCGCACGTCTCGCCGGTCGCCGACTTGCGGGGCACGCTCGAGGCTCGGGCGCGGTGGGCGGCCCTACACGCCGAGCTCCCGCCCGCCGTGTGGCGCGTGGCGCTCGAGGAGCTCGGCGAAAAAGGGGGCAGCACATGAGCGAGGAGAGCCCGACGGGACAAGCGTTGCTCGAGCTCGAGGCGGGCGCCGCACCGGGGCCGCCGGCGTCGGCCGTGCCGGGCGCGGCGGCGTGGCGGCATCAACGCCGGATTGCCGACCGCATCGTGCGCACGCTCGAGCCGCTCGAGCCCGACGCCCGCCGGCGGATCCTCGCCGCGGTCGCGATTCTCTTTGGCCACGACCGGCTCGCGTGCGAGCTCATCCACGCCTCGGCCGAGGGGCCATGACGCCGGCCGAGCGTGCCGCCGCGGTGGCGGGCTTCCTTGACGCCACGGCGCCAGGATGGGCGGCCGCCGTCGACGCCGAGGCCGAGCCATTCGCCTACCTGGCAACGGCCCTCGAGCCGCACGCCCGGCGCGTCGGGCTCGACGTCGCCACCTATGCCAAGGCACACGGCTGGCTCGCGCGCGAGCCGCCGGGGCCGTTCACGGTTGCGTGGCGAGCCGAGCTCGCCCGCCGGGCCGGGGCGGCGCTCCGGTGCGCCTATTGCGGGGCGGCCATGAGCCGACACGTGTGGCACGTGCGCCCGGGCGGGCCGCCGCCCCGGTGTCCCACGTGTACCGAACTCGCCCGGCACCAAACGGCATGACGCCGCCGCCGCGCCGCTTGACCGTCGCCGCCGCCCGCGCGTGCGCGCCGTGGTATCGGGTGCACCAAATGGCGGCCAAGCTGCAACGCGAGCTCGGCCGGCTCGAGGCGCCGCCCGCCGAGGCCGCCGGCCCGTTCGCCGCGCTCGTGCTCGCCGTCAACGAGGCCGTCGACGAGGCGGGCGCGTGCGTCGCCATTGCCGAGCGCGAGGCCACGCGGTTGCCATGACCACGCCACGGCCCGGCCCGTTCGTGCTGCGCTCGCTCGGCTTTCCCGCCGGCGGCGGCCCGACCGGGTATCTCGCCGCGTTCGACCCGGAAGCGGGCGAGGGATGGGGCGAGGCCACGTTTACCGACGCGCCCGCCGACGCCATGCAGTTTGCCGACGTTGCCGCGGCGTGGCGCTATCTCGGCACGCGGCCGGCGTCGCGGCCCGACCGGCCCGACGGCAAACCGAATCGCCCCTTAACGGCCTTTACTATGATGCTTGTACGGCTTGCCGATGTCTAGCACGCCACCACGCGCGAGCACGGGCTCGCTCCTCGGCCCCGACCATCCGACCACGATCCGCGCGCAAGCGCGGCTCACGCTCGCGCGGCGCGAGGCCGCCAAGCGCTATGGGGCGGGCTCTGACCCGTGGCTCTTTGTGCGCGATTGCGTGTCGACGCGCGACGAGGTCACGGGCCGCGTGCGGCGCTACCCGGATCACGAGTATGCGGCGCTCCTGTCGCAGCGCTGGAACACGCACCCGCTCCTCGCCGTGCCGAAAAGCCGGCGCATGGTCGTGACGTGGCTCTTTGTCGCGCTCAACTACTGGCTTGCGCGCACGCGGCCCGAGAGCAAGGTCGCGTTTATGGCGCGCAAACTTGGCCGCTCGGAAACGGAGGGGTCGTGCGAGCTCGTGCGCCGCGCGTGGTTCATCCATCGGCACGTGCCCGGCATGCTCCCGCCGCTCGACGCCGAATATGGCATCGGTTTGTTGCGCCTCGCGAACGGGTCGGAGATCCTCGCCCTCGGCGAGGGGCCGGACCAAGCGCGCCAGCACACGTTCACGAGCGTGCTCGCCGACGAGGTCGCCTTTTGGGAGCAAGCCTATGAAACGTGGGTCGCGCTCCGGCCCACGATTGAGGGCGGCGGGCGGATTACGGCCGTGAGCTCGGCGGCGCCGGGATTCTTTCGCGACCTAGTGCACGACCGACTCGGCTAGAGGCGCCACGCCGCCCACACGAGCGCGCCGAGGAGCGCCACGGCGAGCGCGACGGGCCAAAAGCGAATGGCGAGCGCGACGACGGCCGCGGCCACGGCGGCGGCCAACCAGACGACATGCACGAGGAGCACGGCCACGACCACGGCGGTGCCGAGCCCGAGCACGAGCCACGCGCCGAGCTCGAGCCACTCGCCGGGCGTCATGCGAGCCGCGCGCCGAGCCGCAACGGCGAATGGAGCGACGCGCGGGCCATGCGCCACTTGTAGAGCTCGAGCGCGCCGAGAAACGCGGCGACGTCGTCGGGCGCGTCATAGGGCACGACCCGATACGACGCATCGGGCCGGAGCTGCACCACGGCGCGCGCCGGGCGCGGCCACGGGACGGGCGCGAGCTCGCCGCCGTGCTCGGCGCACTCCATGCCGGGCAACGTGTAGCCGGCAAGCTGGCACCCGTAGGACGCGGCCACCTTCACGGTGGCCTTGCGGTCGATCATGACCCATTGCCGGCCGACGGTGCCGACCGTGTCGCCCGTGCCGCAATAGTCGTGCTCGGGATGATAGAGCTGCACCTGCGACGCGGCGGGCTCATAGCCTTCGGCCCGGCAAAAGGTGGCCCACGCTTGCACGTAAGGCACGGCCTCGGGATGCACGGTGCGCCAATCTAAGTCGCCGTCGTCGAGCAAGTCGCAGCATGCGTCAACGTGCAAGCCCCGTTGCCGCGCCTTGAGCAACACGTGCGCCGGAACGGCCCGGTAATCGACGGTCAAGCCGGCGCCCTCGAGAAGCTCGGTCACGCTCGGCTTGCGGGCGCCGTTCACGCGGTACTCGTGCCCGACGGGCTCGAACGTGAGCACACGGGCCGGAGCGGCCCCGGTGGTCGCGTGCATGGCCGCCTAGTTGAGCACGCGGCCCGTGCGCTTGTCGCGCCACACGAGGCGCATAGCCGGGCGGGGGCGGGCCGGGGGGCCGACGACGGCCGCGGCGACGGCCGGGCCGATTTGCGCACAGAGCTCCTCGTACACGCGGAACGAGCACCATTCGAGGCGCGGGCGCCCGGTGGTTGTCGCGACCCACGCGCCGAGGTTGGCGCGGGCCCGGTCAAACACGGCCTCGTGCTCCGTGTCGGGCACGTCGTGCGACCGCACGGCCTCGTGCACGAGGGCGAGTAGCCGGTTGTACCGGGCACGCGAGAGCGCGTCGTCGGGGCGGCCGCCCTCCCCGCTCGCCGGCGGGGCCGCGGCGGGCGGCGTATGGTCGGCGACCGAGCGCCGGAGATCCTCGGCCATGTCGCCCGTGGGCGCCGCGCTCGCGCGGCCCGGCGTGCCAAAGTCGTCGGCGTCGGGGCCGCCGCCGCCCGGGATGTCCTCGAGGTCTTGCGTGAAAATCTCCGAGAGTCCGGCGCACCGGAGCACGGCATCCGTTTGCGCCGACTTCTGCGCCATCTTGACCGTCTTGTTGACGTCGTCGCCGTCGAGCACCTTGTCACGGGCGCCGCGGCCCTCGGCCACGACCACGCCGCTCCCCGTCACGAGCTCGCACTTGAACGCGAGCACGCCGGGCAAGGCGCCGAGCATTTCCCACGTGTCGACGTCGCGCACGAATCGCGGCCGGAGCCGGAGCAAGCCGCAGAGTTTCTCCGAGCCGGGCTTGCAGAGCGTGGCCTTGCCGCCGCACTCGCCGCACCGGGCGCTCGCGACGTCGGCCTTTTTGGGGCACGGCTGGCCGCGCGCCTTGCGGTGAATCAGCATGAAGTCGACGCCGGCGACGAGGTGCGCAAAGAGCCACGCCACGAGGAGCTCGCGGCTTTTGCTGTAGGTGTCGAGCTGCGCGGCGAGCGCCGTCGGGTCGTGCAACACGAGCTCGCCGAGCGCGTCGCCCTCGAGCGTGACGGGCACGGGCGGCGCCTCGGGCGGCGGCGGGGCCGCGGCGTCGGGCATGAGCTCCCCGGTCAGGGTTTCCATATCAGTCACTCCCCTTGCTTGTTGCGCCATGATAAGCGGCGCTAATCAGAATGCCTAGTGTGGCGGCGGCGGTGCACGTTGACCCGCGGTTCTTCGTCAATCGCCGGTGGGGGGCACGCGCCGCGCCGCTTGTGACGGGCTCGCGCACGACCGGCGGCGCCATCGTGCACGACGCGGCCGGCGACCCGACCGACGCGCTTGCGCGCCCGGGCATGCCGGCCTCGCCCTCGCGGCGCCTCGTCGCGGCCGTCATGTGGCAAGCGCTCGTCGACGTCGGCGCCGTGGCCAACGCCGCGCCGCGCCTCGGGACGGCGGCGCAAGCCGCGGCGTGGTTCGCGAGCGATGACGCCGTGTGGCCGTACTCGTTCGTTAACTGTTGCGCCGCCCTCGAGCTCGAGCCCGGGGCCGTGCGGCACGCGCTCACAACCGGCGAGGCCGGCATGCGGCGCGCGTTGGCCGTGCGGCGGGCGCGCACTTAGGCGCCCCCCGCGAGCCGGCCCACGATGGCCGCGCAACACGTGGCGTTGCACGCATGCCACGGCATGCCGGCGGCCTCGGCGACCGGCGACCACGCCGCCGGCGGGAGCTCGCCGCCGCACGCATCGCACGGCCACGGCGTACCGTCGGCGCTCGCCGGCTCGCCCGGGTACGCCGGCCGGTCGTCCCACGCGCACGACACAACGCCGCCGTGCACCCGCCGTGCACACGCGGGCGAGCACACCAGGGCGCGGCATCCGGGGCACGTGGCGGCGAGCTCGAGCGGCGCCTCGCACCCGGCACACGCGAGCGCCTCGAGCGGCTCGGCCCGCTCGAGCTCCCACGCGGGCAGGCCCCATGCCGGGCGCGGCGCGGCCGCGCTCATCAGCATCCCCCGAGCTCGAGTAGGAACGCTAGGGACAACCAGAAGCATGCGACGGTGAGAAATACGTTTAGGGCGTGAGCCATGCGGGAGACTATACGCCGCGGCCATGATACTGTCAACGGCGACACTGTCATACATGACACAAAAAAGCCCGCCCTCGCAAGCGCGGGGCGGGCTCTCGAGGAGCGGGCGCGGCCGACGGGCGGCCGGCCGGTCATGCGGCCTCGCGCATCGGCACGTCGACGCCGACCCACGCGCACAAGCGGGGGAGGTTGACCGTCGGGCCGAACGCGAGAAACGTGCCATCGGTCGAATCACACCCGAGCTCGGCGGCGTAAGCGTAGCGGCGCCCGCTGTTGACGCGGCCCATGTGCACCCACACGCCGCGACGCTTCGCCTCGCGCACGAGCGCGGCGGCGGCGGGGCCGAGCTTCCACTCGGTTGAGCCGCCGATAAAGAGCACGTCGAAGGAATCCCACGGCACGGTGAGCTCCTCGAGGCCGTCTTGCGCGACGAGGGCGGCCGGGTAGCCGAGCGCGCGGAGCATAGGGAGCACGGGGGCCGAGAGCTCGAGCGTCGTGGCGGCGTCGCCGACCCGGTCGGGCGCCGTCGCAAAGAGGCACGTGGTGGCGTCCTGCGCGCGGAGCCAACCGAGGTAGCTCTCGAGGTTGAACGCGCGCACGCCTTTGCTCGAAAAGCACCCGTTGTCGGCGCCCCACGGCATGCCGAGGGAGCTCTTGTTGCCCATGTTGGGCGTGCGCATGAAGCCGAGCCGCTCGAGGCCGACGAGCTCGTGCCGAATCGCGCCCGACAAGTAGAGGGGGCGGCGCGGGGCCGCGGGCTCGGGCTCGGGTTCGAGCGCGGCCTCGGCCTCGGCGGCCGCGTCGTCGGCTTGCTCGGCCGCGGTCGGCTCGAGCTCATCGGTGAAAGGGTTGGGATCGGTTGTTTTCCAAGCGTCGTAGGTCATGACCCACTGTATACGCGGCGTGTAGCTCTAGTGTCAAGCGTGATAGTGTCGTGCGTGATAGGGTCGCCCCCGGTGGTATCGCGCTTGCGCTATCGGCCTTGACTCCAGTAGAACGGGCGTTATGCCGCGCGCCGCCCCTGCCCGCCCTCGCGCTCGCCGCCGGCGCGGCCGCCCGCTGCGCTTGCCGCGCAACGCCGTGTATGACGCCATCCACGCCGCCGGCGGCCCGACCTACGTGGCGCGCGAGCTCGGCGTGTCGTCGGCCACGATGGCGCGTTGGCGGCGCGAGAATCGCGTGCACACGGCCGCCGACGTGTTGCGCCTCGTGGCCCTCGTGGGCACCAGCCCCACGAGACAACTCCAGATGGCCCGAATGCTCGCCGGCTTGGTCGACGGCCCCGCACGGAACGGGCCGCGGCCGCCGCGTGGCAAATGACTGACGATGCTCCTACATGGTGAAGCGTGCACCGCTTTTGCACCAAAGCGACCCAAGGTGGCTTGAGATGATGCAACGTCCCACCAAGAATCATGCCGTGCCTTCCAAGCGTTCCCCGACCCGCTCCCGATCCCGCAAGCGCGCGGCACGCGCGCCCGCGCCGTCGACGGCCCGGTTGAGCATGAGCGTCGAGCCCGCGTTGCTCGCGCGCGTGCGCGCTATCGCCACGGACCGTGACCGCTCCGTGGCCTACGTGCTGCGCGCCCTCTTGTGGAAAGGCATTCGCGCGCTCGAGGCCGAGGGCGACGGCGCCGAACTCCGCGCGTCTGACTGAGAATCAGACGCGCGGTGCACGTCGCACCACGACGGTGCGCGGTGCATCGTGAAAAATCTCTTGACAGGTTTGCGGCGCTTCGGCTACTCGGGGCGCCTTGGCCCAGAGCGCGCCGCCCGCCGCAAAAGATTTGCCGGGCGCCTCGTGCACGAGTAGACCAATCGGCGAGGGCAATATGCGGCGAGCGGTCATGCGGCGGCACATGGGGCGTGCATGACCGGCGGCGCGCTGCGGTTGCCGCCCCTCGAGGCCGTCGACCATGCATCGCGCGCGGAGCGCATCGCGGCGCTGGCGCATTTGGGCGAGCTGCAAGAGCGCGTGCGGGCGAGTCTCGAGCGCGACGGCGCCGCGGCCCCGCGGCCGACCCGGCGCGTTGACCCGGCGCGCGTGCTCTCGGCCAAGCGGGTCGGCGAGCTCCTCGGGTTGAGCACCTACACGGTGCAAGAAATGATCCGCCGCCGCGAGCTCCCGAGCGTCGCCGTGCGGGGCGGCCGCCGCGGCGTGCGGCACGTCGCCCTCGTGCGCGTGCTCGAGGCCGCCGAGGCCGGGCTTGCGGCCCCCCTAGCCGGCGCGTATACTGTCGCGCATGATACCAACGGAATTGAAAGCGCTTCGCCGGCGCCTCGGGCTCTCGCAAAGCGGGCTCGCAAAGGCGCTCGGCGTGGCCACGATGACGGTAGCCCGGTGGGAGCAAGGCGTGCACCCGATCAGCCCGCGCACGGTGGCGACCCTGAAACTCCTAGTGCGGATGCATTCCGACTCCCCCGGGGCGGCGAATGAGTAGCCGGTTGCCGCGGGTCCGTAAGGGCGGGCTCCCGACCAAGCAAGGGGCCAAGGAATGGGCGGCCGAGCACGTGCCGCCGGGCATCGTGCCGCGCATCGTCAACCGGCCGGGCCGCGGTTGGTGCGTCGACTTTCGGGCAACCACGGCGCACGCCACCGTGGTGCGCAATCGGCGCGTGACGCTCGGCGCGTTCGCGGCGACGTGGCTCGCCTCGCAAGCGCCGCCCGTGCTCAAGGCGCGCGCGTATGACGCGCACGCGGCGCAAGTCGCTCGCCATATCGTGCCCGACCTAGGGCACCGGCCGGTGGCCGAGCTCGAGCGCGAGGAGCTCACGGCGTGGCTGGCCGAGAAAATGCGCACGGGGCGCGTCGTCGCCGCCGGCGCCGCCCCGGCCGGGCTCTCGCGCCGCTCCGTGCGCCTGATTTATTCGACCCTGCGCGCCATCCTGTATCGGGCCGTCGAGCAACGCATCGCGGTCGGCAATCCGGTGGCCAAACTCGGCAAGCGGCTCCGCCTCGAGCCGAGCGCCCGCGAGCGCCGGCAACGAGTCGAGCAACGGGTGCGGAGCGCCGGCGAGGTGGCGGCCTTGCTCACGGCGTGCCGGCAAGTCGCGCCGTCGTGGTTCCCGCTCCTGCTCACCTATGCGACGGCCGGGCTCCGGCTCGGCGAGGGATTGGCCCTCGAGCTCGGCGACGTCGATTGGGCGGCCAACGTGCTGCGCGTCGAGCGCGCGTTGTCGTATGACGGGCGCAATCTCGAGGAGCCAAAGCACGGCCCGCGCAAGGTCGATATGTCACCGGCGTTGCGTGCCACGCTGCAAATTCACGTGGCCGGCTTGAAGCGGGCCGCCCTCAAGCGGGGCACGGCGCCGGGGCCGTTCTTGTTCCCGACGTCGACGGCCACCATGCTCGGGCCGCGCAACGTCGGCCGGAAGTTATCAACACTCGCCGCGCGCGCCGGGATCGGGCGCCGACTCGGCCCGCACGACTTGCGGCACTCCTATGCGCGCATGTCGCTCGACGCCGGCTTGTCGCCGGTCTACGTGCGCGACCAATTGGGGCACGCCTCGATTCAGTTGACCGTCGACACGTATGGCGAGGGCGCGCACGGGCGCGGCGTCACGCGGCGCGGCGAGCTCGAGCGCTGGCTCGCCGACGCGGCCGACGCCGGGTATGGCCCGGTGGCCGTCGTCGACGCGCTCCTCGGGCTCGAGGAGCTCGCCGTGCGCGGTGGTCACACGGGCCAAGGTGGTCACAAAGTGGTCACAACGGGGGGCAACGGGGGGCGGCGTGGGGGCGGCGTGGGGGCACAAGTAGCGGAAAAGATTGATGAGCCGTGCGCGGATCGAACGCGCGACCCGCTGCTTAAAAGTTTGCCCGAGGGGTTGCTAGCGCCCCTGCCCGCCCACCTAACCCCACGATTTCGTGCCGACGTGGCACGGCGCAAGTAGGGCCGAAATGGGGGCCAGTTGGTGCGCGGTGGTCACAAGGTGGTCACACGCGCGAGCGGGGGGCATGCGATGCGGTTCGCGGGCTATCAGCAAGAGGGGCGACTCATCGAGCACGGCTTTTGCCGCGGCGTCTTGCGCATGTCGCACGGCGTCGGCTGGCACTGCCACCACGAGCACGACAGCCGCGCCGGCGCGGTGGCGTGCGCATACCAAGCCGAGGGGATAGCGACGGCCGCCGGGCTCCTGCCCGAGGCCGAACAAGTCCGCTGGCTCGAGCCGGCGACGTGGCCGCCCGAGCTCGCGCACGTGGTTGCCCTCGCCCGCCCGGCGTTGCGCGTATGACGCGGGTTATCAACATATCCCCAGGCTCTACGGAGATCCTAGTACGGTCGAAGGATCCTGTTTTCTCTTCTCCGGATCCGGAAACCGGGGAAGGGGGAGCGGGGGAAGGGGGCGCCATGCGGTCGCTCTTTGCCACTGTCGGGCCGGACAAGCCGGACAAGCCGGACAAGCAAGGCGGGACGGTCGGGACGGTCAAGACGGTCGGGCCGCTCGCCACGGCCGAGGCGCAAGCGTACGCGGCCGCCGCCGCCGCGGCGTGTGCCCGCGGGAGTTGTCGCTACGCCGAGCCGTACCGGGGCCGCGCCGCCATCGAGCGCGACTTGCGCGCCGGGTGCATCGGGTACGCGGCGACCGTGTACCTCGAGGGCGACGCCGCCGAGCCCGTGCTGCGGTGGCGCCGGTGCCCGCGGTTCGCGGCATGGTGGCGCGTCGAGCGCGGGCGGGTGCAAGCCCGGCGGGCGAGCGCGGCGGCCGAGCGGGCCGACCGGCGGCGCGAGGGCGGGTTGTGAAAATCAACGGCGAGCGGCCGCTCATGCTGGCCGAATTGCGCATGGTGCGGCGCCGGTGGTCGTGGGGTCGGCGGGCCGCGGCGCTTGGCGTCGGCGCGCTCGTGGTCGCGCTCGTGCTCGTCGACGTGCGCGCGGCGCTCCTCGGCGTGGCGGCGTTGGTGATCGTGCTCGACGGCCTCGGGCGCCCCTGCCCGGCGTGCCACCGGTGGCTACAGCACACGCTCGCGTGCGACCGGGGGCGGCCATGACGCGCCGGTTCATCGGCGTTGATCCGGGCTTGAGCGGCGGCGTGGCCGTGCTCGAGCTCGCCGGCACCGGGCGCACCGTGCGACTCTTTCGGACGCCGGTCGTGGTTGTGCGTAAGCGTGGCGTGAAGCGGCGCGAGTACGACGTGCCGGCCATGCTCCTCGAGCTCGCGGACGCGTGCGACGGGTACGGCATGCGCGAGAGCTCGGGCATACCGGCCGTGATTGCGCTCGAGCTCGTGAGCGCGCGGCCGGCCCCGGGCGCGCGCGGCCAAGGCGGCGGGCGCGTGGCCGCCTTCCGGCTCGGCGTCGGCTTTGGCTTGTGGCACGGGCTCGCCATCGGCCTGCAACGGCCCGTCTGCTTTGTGCCGCCGGCCGTGTGGAAACGATACGCCGGGCTCATCGGGTGCGACAAGGCGGCCTCGCGGCTCAAGGCCGCCGAGCTGTACCCGGAAGTCGGCCCCCTCAAGGCCGCCGACGAGGGGCCGGCCGAGGCGCTCTTGCTCGCGCACTGGCTCGCCGCGCACGAGCTCACGCCAAAAGACGAAGCGGCCGCCGCCCGGATCGGGGCGCCACGCGCGCTAGGAACGGATTTGAGCCACGGGGAGGGGGAGGCATGACGCTTGACCTTCAGGGCCCGCCGACCACGGCGCCACGTTCGCGCAAAGTGTTACCGACCCGGTGCACGTGGTGCGCGGCGCTCCTCATGCGGCGCCGCCCGAACAAGCGCTTTTGCTCGAGCACGTGCCGGGTCCGGCACTGGCGCGACCGGCACCCGCCTTGCCCGGGCGGCGCCGTCGCCCGTATGGTCGGGGCATGAAACGTTTTGTCTTGCTCGCCCTCGCCCTCGTCGCCGGCGGGTGCGCGGCGACCCGGCCCGCCCCGCTCGTGCCCGTCGTGGCGCCGGCACCGACCATCGACCTTGCCGCCGAGGGGCGCGCGCTCGCCCGGCGCCCCATGCTGGTGCGCTCGGTCTTTGCGCCCGACGTCGTGTGGGTCGTGCCGCCGGCACTGCCTTAAGGCGACTCGCGCACGATTTGCCCGGCGCGTTGCGCGGTGGCGTGCGCGAGCGGTGACACGGCCCGTTGCGTCCAGTCGATCACGGGCGCGGCCGCCCGCCCGAGGCCGGCGCCGAACGCGCCCCCCGCGGCCTCGGGCGATGCGACCGCGCGCCGGGCGACCGGCCCCGCGGCGAGGTTGAGCCCCTCGCGCACGGTGTTGACGGCCGACGTCGCCGCCCCGGGCAAGCCGAGGAAGTAGCCGAGGCCGCCGAGGCCGGCGGTGCGCCCGGCGCCGAGGATGGTCTTAGCGACGTCGCTTTGCCCGGCGGCGCCGAGCACTTGCTCGAACGCGGCTTGCCGCTCGCCAAAGAGCAACGCGCGGCTCGAGGCCGGGAGCGCGCCATACGCCTCGGCCATGACGCCCGACGGGTCGGCGGCGCCGCCGGCCTTTTGGCGCACGCCGTTGACCCAGGTTGTAGCGAGCGCGTCGCGTTCCGCTTGCCCGGCATTCGCGAGCATGGCCTCGACAGCCGAGGGATTCGTCCCCATGAACTCGACGACGTCGGCCCCGGGCGCCCCGCGAAAACTCGCGAGCGCAAGCCGCGTCGGCATGACTTGGTTTTGCGTTTGCACGTAGGCCGCGCGCGCGGCCTCGCCCGCGGTGCCGGCCGCCGTGCGGTTGAGCTCGCCCCCGAGGGCGCCGTGCAATTGGTCGACGGCGTCGAGCGTCGCTTGCGGGGCGCCGCTCGCCCGCAAGCCCTCGAGCCAGTTGGCGAGTTGGCGCTCGCGGCCGACGGCGACGCCATACGTCGGCGGCGCCTTGCCGGTGAACGGGGCGACGACGCTGGCAAACTCGGCGCGCTGCGCCGGCGTGGCGCCGCTCGCCTTGACGGCGTCGAGCGCCGAGCGGGCCGCCCCGGCGACCGTGTCGGCGGCAATCGGGAGCTCGTCGACGACGCCGCGTTGCGCCTGAAACAACGGCGCGGCGGCCGAGCGGAGATACTCGCCGCCGCGGGTCGCATACTGCACGGCCGTATCGGCCGTGCTCTTGAGCGTTTGGCGCGCGGCGAGCACGGGCTCGAGCACGCCAAGCGACTCGGCGACGGGCGCCAGTTGCCCGCCGAGGAAGCGGGCCGCCGGCTTGACGGCCGCGACGAGTCCTTGCGCGAGCGGGTCGGTTGCGGCGGCAATGGCACCCGTCTTGGCCCCTTGCGTGAGCGCTTGCCCGACCGGCTCGCCGCGCGTGAGGCTCGCGGCCGTCTCGGCGACGCCGGCGCCGAGGCCGGACCCGAGCGCCTTGGCGCCGACCACGGCGGCCATGGGGAGCGCCTCGGGGAGCAACGCCGCGGCACCCACGGTGCCGGCGACGGCGCCCGCCGCCGGGACCAGACTCCACCATGCCGACGGCGGCGCACTCGTTGGCGTCGTCGCCGCCGCGGCGGGCGCGGGCGCCTCGGCCGGGGCCGGCGCGGGCGCGGTCGGGGCCGGCGTCGTCGGCATGACCAATTGGCCGCCGGCCATGACTTGCACTTGGTCGGGCGTGAGCGGCGCGGCCGTAATGGCCGTGCGGTGTTCAAGCCCGCCCTCGGCGGTGCGTACCGTGTAATCCGTCCGGTACGGCATGGGTCACGGCCCCCGCGGCGTCGGCCCGCTCCACAACACTTCGGGCGCCTTGGGCGCGAGCGCGGCCTCGCGGGCCGCCGCGCGTTGCTGCGCGAAGCCGAGGAGCATGGCGTTGTACGTCGCCGGCGTCTGTTGCTCGACGGGCAAGCGCTGGAACGCCGAGCGCGTCGCGAGTTGTACGCGGAGCGTGTCGCCGAATTGCTGTAAGCGCTGCTCAAACTGATTGGCGCTTTGTTCGTCGCCCGTCGGGAGCAACGGCTTGAGCACGGCGAGCTCGTTCTCGGTCAACGCCGCGCCGCCCCGGTCAAAGAGTTTTTCGTTGAACGGGGCAAGCACCGTGCGGAACCCCTGGTAATTCGGGTCGTGCCAAATGCGTTCAGTGTAGTCCTTCACGGTGCGCACGCCGGGCGTGAAAAAGCCTTCGCGGTCTTCCGGTTTGGGGAACTTTTCGTAGAAGGCATTTAGCTGGTTCAGGTAATAGAGGAGCGTGCCGTTGCCCTTGTTTTCCGTTTCGTTCGTGCCGCGGCGCATGCGCGCAATGTCGGCCTCGGTCGTTTTCTGCGCGGCGTAGTGCTCAAGGTCGCGCTTGTTGTACGCCTTGATTTGCTCCGGCGTGGCCAGCCGCGGATCGGATATGCCGACTTCGGTCAAGCGCAATATCTTCTCAGCATTCTCGCCGGTCGGCGCCTTGTACGTCGCCTCGCCGGCGGTCGACTTTTCGGTGACGGTCGACAGCGGCAAGCCGGTGCGCGGGTCGCGGCCCGGCACCATGACGCCAGGCGCGGCCGGCGCCGGTGGCGCGACGGTGACGGGGGCCGGCGTCGACGCCGGCCCCGTGGGCAACGGGAGATCCGGGACCGACACGAACGGCGGCGCGGGGGCCGGGGCCGGCGCCGCCGGCGCATACCCGACCGCGCCGCCGGTGGCCGCGCTCGGCTGGCCCATGAGCGCGGCCGCGTCGTCGGGGGAAATCTCGCGCGACACGGGCGCGATAGGCTCGACGGCGGGCGCGGGCGCCGGGGCCGCGGCGGGGGCCGGTGCCGGTGCGGGTGCCGGTGCGGGCGCCGCGGCGGGGGCGGGGCGCGGCGGGGGCGGCGGGGCGGCCCCGGGCATATCGCCGGGCGACGCGACGCCGCGCGCGGCCGGTCCCGGGCCGGGCGGCGCCACGCGGGCGCCCTCGGGCAACGGTTGCACCGCCGGCTTGGGCGCGGGCGGCGGTGGCGTCGCGGGCCGTTGCTCCGGCTTCGGGAGCTCGAGCGTGGCGGGCGGCACGGGTTTCTCGGGCGCCTCGAGCATGAACGTGCCGCGCGTGGTCGGCACGGCCACCTTGCCGATGGCGGCGCCGGCGGCGTCGGCCTCGCCCTTGCTCGTGTACTCGCCTGGCGCAAGCTGTAGGACGCGGTAGCCGCCTTGCGGGTCGGGCACGACCACGCCGCCCCCCGCACTGGCGGCGGCCGCCGCTTGCCCGGGCGACATATACGACCCTTGCAGGTACGGGCTCCCGATCGCGATTTTGCCGCCCGGCAAGTCGAGTTGTACTTGCGACCCGGCGCCGGCGCGTTGCTGAATTGCGCGGCCGGCGTCGACGGCGCCGACGAGCTCGCCCGACTCAAGCGGGATGCCGGCGACGAGCTTGGCCTGCGAGCGCACAAGCGGGTCGCTCGACTCGAGGCCGGCGACGACGCCTTGCGCGCCCCGCACCTTGGCGAGTACCTCGGGCGCGAGCGGCGACAGATGCGGGAGCCACGCCGTGTCGGGGCCGGCCACGGCGCGGCCGGCTTGCATGAAATCCGACGGAGCGGCCACGGGCACGGCGCCCGGCGCGACACTCTCGCCGCCGACTTGG